>FPHE01000077.1_pt1 | contig 29742 bp, 26 predicted proteins | sample 1057201 | NCBI WGS metagenome assembly FPHE01 (sample SAMEA4473311, study PRJEB15554) | hydrothermal vent metagenome | biome: marine basaltic hydrothermal vent biome; feature: marine hydrothermal vent; material: water | place: Pacific Ocean | collected 2011-06-14/2011-07-23 | depth 1155 m
TATCTTTTTCATGAGGTTATTGTACCAAATTTTAGAATAGTATTAGCTTCATTGTTTCATCCAAACCCAAATCTCAAAATAGTGTGTGATAAATAGTCACTTTACACACAAAAGATTAATATCTGTTGAAAATATCTTGAATTATAATGACTTTAATAAGATTAAGTGCAAATTAAGTGGATTTTTCTAGCACCTTTTCAGAAAAAAGATTATAATGACATATAGACTTAAAAAATAATATTAAAGTTGTTTAATTATTTTTTACTGTTTTAGAGCGTTACGAAAGAGGTCAAAAATGAGAGGCAAAGTACTTCTATTTGATAAAGATACCAATGAGGGGCAGATATTGGGTGAGGATGAGCGACTCTATCCTTTTCATATCGGCGAATGGTTGAGTGATTCTGATGTAGAGATTGATTGTAGGGTCGATTTTGGAGTGGTGGATGATGAGGCTCGAAATATTATGAGGGAGGAGGAGCTGGAGAAGAGGTTTAGATTTGTGGTTCGGGTTGAGGTTTCTGTTTATTGAGAATGGATAATGAGGAATTTTTATTTTTGATTCGTATATTATAGAAATAAATTTAAAGGATAAAAAATTCGTAGGGTGTTTTCCCCTGAAAACACCATCAAAACCAAAGCAAACAAAAAAATTAAATTAAACGGTGTTTTCAGGGGAAAACACCATACAAAGGAACAAAAAATGAAAAAGTTTCTCACACTTTTCACTATGCTGTTTATGTTATCTTACCTACATGGAGCTAATATATATCCACAACCACAGGATGACTATGTCAATGATTATGCTCAGGTTCTAAGCCCATCTGATAGCACAAAGATTTATAAAATGTTTGAAGACTTAGAGTATCAAACAGGCATAGAGGCTGTTGTAGTTACTATCAACTCTATGGAAGATTATGAGACAACAGATAACACCATCAACTCATTTGCTACCAACCTATTTAATAACTGGGGTATAGGGCATAAAGATAAAAACGATGGAGTGCTGATTTTAGTATCTATCCAAGATAGAAAGTGTCGTATAGAACTTGGTGCTGGATACAGTGGTCAATATAACTCTGATATGAAACAGATTATTGATAATCAGATGATTCCCTATTTTAAAACAGAAAACTATAGCCAAGGAATAACCCAAGGTGCAAAGAGTGTTATCTCTAAAATAACCAAACAGGTAACTTGGTTAGATTTCTATAAGTGGCATATTGCACTTGGAGTTCTTATTATCATTGGTATTTTTGTCATTGTCTCTCTTTTTAAATCAGGGAAAAAAGGTTGGGGATGGATGCTACTACTTGTAGTAGGTGGTCTTTTAGCCTTTTTGATAAAACTTATTATCTTTGGATTTAAGATAGTTGGCTTTGCAGGTGGATTCTCTGTAGGTGGTGGAGCTACAGGGGAGTGGTAGAGAGTATATTAAAATTATTAGGAGCTTAAATATGTCATATTATGATGATAGGGATAGAGATAATGGTGGATTGCTTATTCTAATAGTTGGTTTTATACTACTATTTCCACTTGTACCTGCTGGAGATATAGGTTTATGTGTAGCAAAGATATTAATTGAGTGGTTTATGATAAGTGAAGATAAGAGTGATACATTTATGGTAATAAGTTTTTTACTATTTATGGGTGGATATGCTTTTTTACTATATCGACTATACAAAACAGTACTATCCTCTTTGCATATAGTGTTGGTTATATTTCTATATTATATACAGGGGATAGTATTTAACTTTTTGATAATAGAGACAAAATGTGCATGGTTTAGTTTGGTAGGGATTGATAAAATTAAACCACCTTGCAATAAACCATCTTCCAACCCCAAAAAACAATAATTACTTTTTGGAGCTTTAATCCTTTTTCTAAATAGGTGGTGACTATCTCATCTTTTTCATAATCAAGTAACTGTTTTTTTGCTTCTGCTACTAAGGTATTTATCTTTTTTTGGCTTGGCTTTTTTTTGCCTTTTTTTATATATTTGAACTCTAACAATCCAATATACTCAACATAAGGGTTAAAGGGTTTTAGCAAAATATCAGCAAATCCCTTGTTCATCTCCTTTTCACTTTTGATGATATAATATGGAGTCAAAGAGAGATAGGCTAGATACATAGATTTTACCGTTTGTTCACTGTAAATATAGTCTCTAATCCCTGTACTCTCTTTGATGAGATTAGCGATGTATCTAAATATTTGTAGACTGCCCTCTAGTGCAAAGTTTTTTAAATCTCTTTCTATTTGACTAATGTTTATCTCAAACACTTTTTCTATCTCTAGTGCATCTTTTAGAAAATCTATGTCTATTCTTTTGACAGTCTCATTTGGTATTTTTAGATTTAAATCAAATACTCTATCTTTAATAGTGATTAATCCCAAATAAAACATAAACGATTTAAAGTTATTCTCTTTATCTATATTTAATGCACTAAAATCTTGTACTAGATTAGAGACAGAGATACTCTCTCCACCTATAAGTGTTTGCAGTGTTTTAAAGTTTCCATTGAGTTTTTTATTGGTATAGATAATGCTTTTTAGTTTTGAGTAATCGCTTCGTACATTTATATCTATCATCTCTCTTGGGAGCTGATGATGGGCTATAAAATTATCTATAAAATACAAAATCATATCTGTATTATAGATAGATTCATCACTATTTTCACTAAATAGATACCCATTATACCACTCTTGTAGTAACTCTTTGCTCACCTTATCTTCTATTTCAAACTCTACAAGAGCATTATTTAGCTCATGGTTATTTATTCCTACCATATTATGAAATCTACTGTCCAAAGAGATATTTTTACCAATATTAAATCCACTAGTCACATCATACATAGTCATAGGTGTAACACCTGTGATAAACATTCGTCTTATGGGTGCATTGTTTCCTGCTGTTCCTGCTTTTAAAGAGGTAAAAAACTGTTTAAACAGAGCTGTTTTTTTAGAAACAATATTAAGATAATCATCTCTGCTGTTTAGTAGTAGCTTATTTGCAAAGTTATCATACTCATCTATTAGTAGATAAAATTTCAAATTCTTCTTTTTCATATAGACAAAAATAGCATCAAGCAGGTCTATAGGAGAGTCTGTTTTTTCTATATCAAGATTATACCTCTCGATAAAAGCATTTGTATGTCTCAATAAATAACCTCTAAAACTCTCTTCTACATTATAAATATCAATAGCACTAAAATCAAATCGCAAAACCATATAGCTACTCGCCTCTTTGGTTCTGTTATTTAAAATATAGGTATCTTTAAAAATAGCCTCAAATTCCTCTTTGAAATATATATCGTAATAGGCTTCTAAAATTGCAATAAGTAGAGACTTGCCAAATCGTCTTGGACGCAGAAACATTAAATAGGCTGAACTATAATTTTCTATTTTTGGGATATAGTCTGTTTTATCTATAAAAAAATAATCTTCTATTTTTAATCTTTTAAAATCACTTATGCCGTAGGGTATCTTTTTCATCTTGGACTCGTTTAAAGTTTTTGTAATTATATCATATCTATAATCATTGTTTTACTCAAATTCAAATCTCAAAATATCGTATGATGAATAGCCACTTTTGCTTATTATAGCCTAATTTACATATTAAATAAAGTAATACTTAATTATTTATGCTATAATTATTTTTTAATAATCAATAAAGACAGGAGTATATTTTATGACAAATAGTACGCATGACCCATACCTAAATACTGTCAAAAGAAATCTACAAGACAAATATTATAAAGAGCAGAAAGAGAGACAAAAAGAAAAAGAGAATATGGAAGAGGAGAAACCAAAAGATTTTTTTACTCAAGAGATTCATCTATCTAATCATATAAACTTATCTGAAAATTCTATCAATACTATTATAATCTCTGCGTTTATACTTATTCCATATATCACAGGTATTATATTTATATTTTTGGTAATTGCAAAAGCCAATATAATAATATTTAATGAGATAGATATAGATGAATACTTTGTATATTGGTCTATAGGGTATGAGGTATTAGCATCTATCTTGCTTACGATTATTATCAAGAGTGCAATAAGCTTTAAGAGACGCTTATAAGTAGATGCCCAAAATCTTTTAAAAGATAGGTAGTAGAAATATCTGAAAAAAACTCAAAACTTTTTCCACTATCTACTATCTTATCCTCTCCACCTATAAATACCTCAATAGTAACCCCTCTCTCTCTAAGTTCTAAAATTTTTTCTCTATCCCAAATATATGAGAGAAGAGACTCCAATTCCTCATAACTTCCAGTATCAAGATAATCAGAGAGTTTAATATCTGATGGATATGATACATTTTTCAAAAACTGTTTGGTATAACTCTCTTGGTCTGCTTTGAAGTATCTAAGCTGTGTTCTTATAAAAGATTTTTTATGATTCTGAAAAAAAGCAGGAGATAGTAGGATAAGTCTATCTATACGGTTAGAGCTACTATATACATACTCAAATGCCCTCTGAGCACCATAAGAGAAACCAACTACACAGAAATCACTATCTATAATATATTTTTTAAAAAACTTCTTCTCTCCCTTTAGAGCAAAACCTGAAAAATATTTCATTAAAATATCTCATCTAATATTTTTTTTGTCTCTATAGGTGTTATAGACTCATTTTTTAGAAGATAATCTCTAACCTCTTCTACTACAATATGTAATTTGGATAGTAGAGATTTAACCTCATTACCTGCATTTTGCAGAAGTTCCTCTACCTGTAGATGGGTAGAGAAGAACTCATCAGACATGGCAAACTCCTCTATAATCTGTTGGCTTAAAAGTTTGGCTCTATGGATATCCCCCTTTGCATTGGTAAAGAGTTCACCATAAACCTCTTGGGTTACTATACGACCAGCTAGTAGAACTTTTAACTTATTTTCAAGTACAGTTTTTGACAATATCTCATTGTGATGAGGGATAAAAGATGATGATACAAGACCTATCTTCTCATACTCTATCTCTAGCCATGTAGCTGTTACTGCTTTGGCTGATTGGTATAGTGCTTGAATTTTCTGCTCCTCTGCACTAAAAGTCTGCATCTTATGTTTACCTAGAAGCACCTTCTCTTTTACTGCCTCTATATCAGAGTTATCTATACTCATCTTCCTTTTGCGAAGAGCATAGAGTGCGGCCTCATTTACTAGAGTTGCAAGGGCAGCAGAGTTGAAACCTATTGTCATTTTCGCTATTGATTCTATATCAACTGTGTTATTCTTATCTTTTAGATAAAGCTCCAAAGTACTTACTCGCTCTTTGAAATCAGGTAGAGAGATATGTACTCGTCTATCGAAACGCCCTGCTCTTAGAAGTGCCTCATCTAGCACCTCTATCTTGTTAGTAGCAGCTATCACCATCACCCCTGAACTCTCCTCAAAACCATCCATCTCTGTTAGAAGCTGATTTAGTGTGGACTCTCTCTCATCATTATTCATACTCCCACGGCTCTTACCTACAGCATCTAGCTCATCTATAAATATAATACTTGGAGCCATCTGTTTTGCTCTATTAAAAAGCTCACTCACCCTTTTAGCTCCCATACCGACATATATTTGAACAAAAGATGCAGCACTCTGATAGAAAAAAGGTACATCTGCTTCACCTGCTACAGCTTTTGCTATAAGTGTTTTTCCCACCCCTGGGGGTCCTACTAATAGTACCCCCTTTGGTAGACGAATATCAAAACTTCTATATTTGTTAGGATTTTTTAAAAAATCAATAATCTCCTCAAGCTCCTCTTTTACATCCTCTATTCCTGCTACATCCGAGAAATTAACTCTGGATAGTTGAGGTACAATATTTTGTTGAGGTATTGAGGTGTTAGCTTCCTCTCTCTGCTCTTCAAACAGACTCATTTGTCTATCTCTATTCTCTTTGATTATAGAGATGATATAGAGAGTAAATCCAACCATAATCACAAGCAGTAGTATATCAATAGTATCTGTCCCCTCCTCTTCATACTCCACTAAGGTCTTATCAAAAAGTTTATCCATATCTATAGCCTCTTTTGCTACTCTATATATATCCTCTTTTGTATATATATAGATATAAGGTTTAGCAACAGATGCTTTTTGAATCGCTTGATTTTCAATAATATCCATAGCTCTTCGTTTATCTATAATCTCAAAATTATCTCGAAAGAGAGAAAAGAGGATTATAGCGATAAGTGAAAAGAGAGCTATAATAATGATTATAGAGTTTTTACTAAAAGATTGCCACATTTTTACTACCTTGAACTATTGCATTTTCTAATAATACCCAATTTCCAGATAAATCATCAGAACTTCTCACCTCTACCCTATTAAAATACTGGTCATAGCCTTGATAGATACCATTTTTACCATTTTCTAAAAGTATATTTAGATTTTTATTGTGACTCTTGCGAAATAGAAGATTTTTCTCTTTTATTAGCGAAGTCAACTCTCTATGTCTCTTTTTTGCAATATCTCCTCTAACCTCATCACTCATAGTAGTTGATGCTGTACCATCCCGTTTGGAGTAAGTAAATGCATGAATATGTGTCAATGGAAGAGTATCCACTCTGCTTATTGCTTCTCTCCAAGAGACCTCATCCTCTCCAGGGTGTCCTACGATATAGTCTGTTCCAAGTGCATAACCACAAGAGGCTAACTCTTCTAAAAGTTTTACATCACTCCTAAAATCATTTCTTCTATTCATAAGCTTAAGCATCTTATCACTTGTATGTTGTAGAGCGATATGTAGATGTCTTGCCATCCAAGGCTCTCTCAATAGCTCTTTAAACTCATCATCTATCTGTATAGGCTCCAAGCTACCGATACGAATCCTGCGAACTCCACGGATATAGGATATTTTTTTAAGCAGTTTAGCCATAGATGAACCTTGGTCTCGTCCATAGCTACCTACATTAGTTCCTGTTAAGATAAACTCACCAAATCCATTATTAGCTAACTTCTCTATTTGGGTTAATATATCCTTCTCTTTATGACTTCTTGCCCCACCTCGAACAGAGGGGATAATACAGTATGAGCAGTTAAAATCACACCCTTCCTGAATCTTGATAAACGCCCTACTCTTACCTATAAAATTCTCAACTATTGTAGAGTCAATATGATTCAAATCACCAATCTCATAAAAAGGCTTTTGATTTTTTAAAATAGCATTGATATTCTCTTTTTCAGAGTGTCCCATTACCCCAAAAACTTTTTTGGACTCAAATAATGACTCACCTTTGGAGTGAGAACCACAACCTGCCAAGACAACTTTAGCTTTAGGATTTTTTCGATTTGCTCCATTGATATAGGCTCGTACAGATGAGTCTGCACCATTGGTAACTGTGCAGGAGTTGACCATAATAATATCAGCCTCTCCCTCACTCATAGTCAACTCAAAATCTCTTAGCTTTGACATCATAACCTGTGTATCAAACTGATTGGTTCGACAACCAAAGGTCTTAAAATAGACTTTTTTCATCTCTAATAGAGTCCCCAATCATCTGGCTTATATCTTGATTTAGGCTCATTTCCATGCTCTTTATTAAATTTGTCTTTAAATATATCACTCTTTGATTTAAGCTCTTTTGGTGCTACTTTATCCAGATATATTGATTGACTTGGGAATGCGATAGAGATTCTATCCTCCTCTCTTATACGAGAGAGTATCTCCATAGATATAGTACTTCTAAGTGTTAGCGTTGCATAAGCATTGGTCAGATACCAAACTGATATACGAACACCATTCTCATCTAAAAAAGCAAAAATTCTAGGCTCAACTGATGTATTTCTCATACTATATTTACTTCGTAATCTATTAAGTTGCTTTCTTGTCATATCGGTATAACCTTTGGAGTATTTTCTACTCACCTCTTTGGCAATACTCTGTGCTTTGACCACATCAGAGTCAAATGTTATCATAAAATCTATCCCATCCCAAACTGTTTTAAGTCCAGAGTGAGAGTAGTTGGCAATCATATCAGTAAAGATATAATTATTGGGTACAAATAGAATTCTACCTGCCCGTCTATTAATCTTATCTGTTGTGAGCGTTACATCCTCATGTAGAGTCATACGAAGCAGGGATATATCAACAACATCTCCTACATACTGATTTCCATCTTTGGCAACTTTGATTCTATCCCCAACATGAATAGAACCAGAAAATATAATAACAACCCACCCCATTATACTCATAAACCAATCTTTAAGAGCAATAGCAATACCTGCTGATGCAAAACCCAAAATACTAACTAAATGGTCTACATTCTCTAAGTATGAAAATAGCAGTATAAAAAATACTATAGTAATAAAGACAAAATTGAGTGCTTTATTGGTTGTATAGAACAGTTCATTTTCAGACATATACTTTCTAACTAGATATTTAATAAAGAAAAAAATTAGCAGTAAAAAAAGAATAGTTGCACCAATAATAATACCCTTCTCAGCCTCTTTTTTTATGTAGCTTTGTATTTTAAGTCTCTTATCTGATATATCCTTTACCAATGCATTTTGAGTAGTTTCAAAAATTTTCAAATTTCTATTATATGTATTAATCTTTTTAGATACCGACGAAATCTCATCATTGTACTCCTCATGTGAGATATTCATATCATCACTTAAAACCACTAATTTTGCTAAAATCCGATTTTTATCATAAAGCTTTGATACTATCTCTTTTAGAGCTATAAACCTACTATTATAATCCTCCTCTACATTCCTAAGATGTTTCTGAAAATTTATAGCTGATATAATATTAAGAGGACTTAACACCTCAGGAACCTTACCTACATTTTTGGGTGCTAAAAGTGTTTTAAATGGCTCTTCCTTATACTCTTTTAGTTGTATTATCGTCCCTTTAGTGGTTTTATAATCATCTTTATATTTTTTTAATGCTTTTTTCTCTTTTTTTGTCAACTTAGATTTTTTTTCCAAATTATCTATACGACTCTTTAGATTAGTGAGTGTAAACTCCAAACTTTTATAGGTCTCATGGTTAGAGTAAACATTAGCCCATATACTGTTTTTTTGAAGATATGCATTAATAGCCTCTAAATCCTTTAAAAGATTTGTTTTTTTTCGATTAAACTCAGTCCACTTCTCTTTTGCCAACCTCTGCTTCTTTAACTCTGCCTCTCTTTTTTTCTTCTCTAAAATTTCCTTTTTTGTCATAGGCTTCTCAACCTTGACCTCTTTTTTCTCTTTGCTCTCTATGTCAGGAGAGGTATTAGCAAGATTAGATATTATCTTAGAAACTCTATCAGTAATATTCAAATCAGCAAAAAGAGTATGAGTTGCAAATAGAAAAAGAAAAAATATCAATCTCATACTAAGACTCTTTTTATAATATCTATATCAATATCATCTCTAATCTCAAAAGCACCAATTCCATTTGGCAAAATGAATTTAATCTTATCATTAGCACTCTTCTTATCCAAGAAAAACTTATTATAAAAAGCATCAACATCTCTTATCCTATACTCTACAGGAAGAGAGTGTTTAACTAGTAAGGCTTTTACTCTATCCATCTGCTCTATTCTCATCAATCCTAACTCATAAGCTAATCTATTTGCCATCACAATACCAATAGCAACAGCCTCTCCATGCAGATATTTTTTATACTCTGTCTCATTCTCTATCACATGAGCAAAAGTATGCCCATAATTTAATACGGCTCTTATCCCTGCCTCTTTTTCATCTTGGTTTACTACCCAAGCTTTTAGCTCCACAGAGCGTTGTATCACCTTTTCCAAAGTAGATTTATCTGACAAATCAGCACCTTCAAGATACTCAAAATACTCCTCATCAAACATCACTGCCATTTTGATAATCTCTGCCACACCTGCACAAAACTCTCGCTTTGGTAGTGTATCTAAAAAATCTGTATCAATATAGACTGCTTTTGGTTGATAAAATGCACCTATAAGGTTTTTTCCAAATCTATTATTAACCCCTGTCTTGCCACCCACAGATGCATCAACTTGTGAAAGTAGAGTAGTTGGAATCTGAATAAAACCTATACCTCTTTGATAGAGACTTGCCGTAAAGCCTGTCATATCACCAATTACACCCCCACCAAAGGCTATAAGTTGTGACTTTCTATCTAATTTGTTAGTAAAGAGTTCATCTAATATATCTACAACTGTATCGAGATTTTTATATTTCTCTCCATCTGGAACAGTTACAATATTTAAATCTTTACAATCAATTTGAGCAATAAGTCTATCAAGATGCAGTGCAGAGATAGTAGGATTGGTAACAATTGCCACCTTGGTATCAAAAGAGAGTTTAGGTAATCTATCTATACTAACAGCATACTCTACACTGTTATTATGTTCTAAATGTATCGGGATAATCATATCTATTTAAGCCTAGTATATTTTGGAAATGATTTTATCTTAAATTAACTTAATATGAGGATTAAGAAATCAACCCTCTCTCTCCCCACGCAAAATATCCAGTAGATTAGTAGCATAAGAGCCTTTGGGAAGATAAAAACTCAACTCATATTGAGCCTTTTCCTGTATATAGGTACTCTTGATATTCTCAACAGCTATCCAAGCATATCTCCTTGCTCCATTCTCACCTATCTCCACATCATAGTTCTGCTCTATCTCTCTAGCTACTCCTGTGACTCTACTAACTCGTTTACCTGCCAAAAGACCTGTAGGTGATATATCTCTCTCTATAAATCGTTTTGACTCCTTGGCTAATGATTCCAACTCAAAAACTCGCCCAAAAGGGTAGTGCATCATCAAATCACCCTCCAGAAGCTTAAAAAAATGCTTCTGCTCTTTTGTCCCTTTTAGACTCCCCTCTGCTAGGTTAAATATCCTCTCTGCATCTTGTTCGGAAAACTCTTGAAGCAATAGTGATAGCTCAACTCGTTTGGAGAGCCAAGAGTTAAAGAGATAAGATTGATAGGCATTTATCAAAAAAGTTTTTGTTTTTCTATTTCTCATCTTTAGCTTCCCCTCAACTATAGCTTTTCCCTCTTCCCAGTTATCCCCATCATTACCAAAGCGTTGATTTCCAAAATAGTTTGGTATACCATTGATTTTTATCCATTTTAATACAGAATCAAGCTTATCCTTTTGAACTCCAAGTACTTTTTTTAGACGAATTTTAAAGTGGTTACCCTTTAGATGCCCTACTCTTATCTTGTTATTATGCCTCTGCATACCTAAGATTTTAATCTTCTCATGTTTAAATTTTTTTAATCTCTCTTCATTATCTTTGGCAAGTAGAGAGATATACTGCATGGTCATTGCATTCTTATCTTTGAGACCAGCATAACCAATATCTCTCTGTTTAATATCAAGATAACGGGCAATCGCCCCTATCATCTCCCATGTAGTCATATCTTTTTTACGAATATGCACTATTAGGTGTTCACCCTCTCCTGTGAAGTTATATAGTGGAATCTCATCAACTATAAAGTCTCTTGGGCTTGGGTTAAATACAAACTTATTTTTTATATTTATGGGATATAGTAGGTTCATCTCTTCTCTCTTCTGTTAAAAATTGTCGTATTATAGCGTGTTTAAAAGTGATGTCCAATACATTCAAATCGTTTACTATTATTGGCTACTTTAGCAAAAACAGTTAGAGTCATATTAAGCTCATCTGCAATCTCTAAAACTTTATCTAAATTAGAGCTATCAAAGCCTACCAACATCTCATACTCTTCACCACTAGAACCGACCTCATCAGTTATCTCTATAGTCTGTTCAAACCCTATATTATTATAGTTTAAAAGCTTATTGGTATCACAAAACAGACCATCTGATATATCCATCCCCACAGATAGATATGGTCGTGCTTTTTCTATAAACTCTTGGCGTAAAATAGGTTCTATAAATTTGGAGTTATCAGATATACTCTCACCTCTAAAGAGTCGATTTAAATCTCGTTTGCTCTCTCCTAAAACCCCACTATATGCTAGTAACTGCCCTACTTTTAAACCTTTTCGAGTCAAAGGATTATCACTTTTGGAAATAATAGTAATAGAGAAATCAAGCCTCTCACCTGCAATTGTATCTCCTCCAATAATCTCACATCCAAACTCATCAGCACTCTTATGAATGGACTCTACTATCTCATCTATCTCATTAGTAGTTATATCTTTTGGCAGAGAGAGAGTGACTAAAGCATATAGAGGTTTTGCATTCATAGCAACTGCATCAGATATGTTAATCAACATCGCTTTTCGAGCTATCTGTTTGAGGCTCATCCACTCTCGTTTAAAATGAATACCTTCAAAAAAGGCATCCATACTATAAATTTTATCTCCAATAATAGCACCATCATCCCCGATATAAGGCGAACTTAATTTGTCTATTAGGTAATCTTCTTTATTCAATTTTAATCCTATTAATTGTGGAAAAATTGTAACATAATTACTGTGATATTTAGTTAAGCTTTTACTATTAAAGAGACTTACAATAGGTTCAGATATAATCTGTTTAAATTCTTAATTTTAAAGGACATGGCAGAATGAGTATAAAAATATACGAATATGATGCTGTAATTGTTGGTTCTGGTCTAGCTGGATTGGCAGCAGCCAAAGAGCTAACAGAAGCAGGGAAAAAAACAGCAATCATTACAAAACTTCACCCACTAAGAAGTCACTCAGGCGCAGCACAAGGTGGAATCAACGCTGCCCTTCATGCAGATGATTCTACAGAACTTCATGAGTTTGATACGGTCAAAGGGAGTGACTATTTAGCAGACCAAGATTGTGTTGAGCTTATGTGTAGCAAAGCACCAGAGACTATCCGTTGGATAGAGAGAATGGGTGCATCGTTTTCAAGAGACAAAGAGGGGAATATTGCCATTCGTCCTTTTGGTGGGCAGAGTAAACCAAGGGCATGTTACGCAAAAGATAGAACAGGTTTAGCAGTTCTTCAAGCTATCTATGAACAGGCTGATAGAGCAGGAATTGAAGTATTTGATGAATGGTATGCAGGAGATATTATCTATGAGGATGGAAAAGTATCAGGTGTGGTTGCATATGACATTAGAGACTCCAAACCTGCTATTTTTAATGCAAAAGTAACTATGTTGGCAACAGGTGGTCACGGTAGAGCATATAGATTTAACTCAAATGCTCATGCAAATACAGGTGATTCACTCTCTATTGTTGCAAGACACGGTCTTCCACTAGAGGATATGGAGTTTGTTCAGTTCCATCCAAGTGGACTTGGTGGTTCAGGTGTTCTTATCTCTGAAGCAGCCAGAGGTGAGGGTGGACGGCTCTTTAACTCTGAGGGTGAGAGATTTATGAGCAAATATGCACCAAATGCAATGGAGTTAGCTTCAAGAGATGTTGTAAGTCGTGCCATTATGGAAGAGGTTCGACAAGGAAAAGGTGTTGGAAAAGATGGGCAGTCTGTCAATATCGACCTAACCCACCTTGACCCTGAAATCATCCTAACAAGACTTCCAGAGCTTCGAGAACTAGCAATCGCATTTCAAGGTCAAGATATGATAAAAGAGGCTATCCATATCTCGGCAACAGCTCACTACTCTATGGGAGGTATTCCAACAAATATCAACTGTGAGGTTAGAAAATCTCCAACCGAAATGACAGAAGGTTTTTACGCAGCAGGAGAATGTAGTTGTGTATCCGTTCATGGAGCTAATAGATTGGGTGCTAACTCTCTACTAGAAGCACTCTTTTTTGGGCGACATGCTGGTGAAAATATGGTCAAAAAGATTGATGAGGGGATTGAGCTTAGAAAAGCAAAACCTTCAGATGCCAATAGAATGTTAAATGAGATTAAGAAGATAAAGACCTCCAATGGAAATGAGACCATCCCTGCACTTAGAGAAGAGTTACAGGTTGGTATGACCAAAAATGCAGGTGTCTTTAGAACAAAAGAGTCACTAGAGACTCAACTAGAGTTGATAGATGAGTTACTTGGACGATTTAACAATATCCGAATTGATGATAAATCAAAAACATTTAATACAGACTTGCAAGAGGCTATAGAGCTTGGTCATATGTTGGAGTTTTCTAAATTTATTGTGTATGGTGCATTAATTCGAGAAGAGAGCCGTGGTGGTCACTATCGTGAAGATTTCCCAACTAGAGATGATGAGAGATTTCTAAAACACACATACGCTTATATGGATAAGAATTATAATATAAGACATGAGTGGGGTGAAGTGGTGCTTGGTAAGTTTGAGCCTAAAGAGCGAACATATTAAGGAGGATATGATGAATAAAGATACACGAAAAGTAAAGATTAAAGCATTCCGATTCAATGCAGAAACCGACTATCTTCCATATACCAAAGAGTATGAGATGGAGGTAGGCAAAGATGAGCTAGTCCTTGACCTGATGAACCGAATCAAATGGGAGCATGATGGTAGCTTCTCATATCGCCGTTCATGTCGTCATGGTATCTGTGGAGCATGTGCTATCAAAGTCAATGGAAAGCCTGTTCTAGCCTGTAAACAAAATGCAATTGAGCTACTTGACCTATTTAATAATGACATAACACTAGAACCTCTAAATAAAAAGAGAGTTGTTAAAGATATGATTATTGATAAAGCTGATTTTTGGGAGAAACACTCTGCTGTTAAACCATATATAGTAGCCGATATTGACCCACATCCAGAGTCGGAGACCAAGCAATCTATAGAAGAGTTTGAATCTATGTTAGATGCAGATTTATGTATCCAATGTGGTGCATGTCACTATGCCTGTCCTGCTCTTCAAGCAAACGAAGACTACCTCGGACCTGCCGCACTAAACGCAGCGTTTAGATTTACAGCAGATACTAGAGATGAAGCAGGAAAAGAGAGACTAGAGATTGTCTTTGCTACTGGTGAAGGTGTTTGGGATTGTGTCAAGTGTAATGAGTGTGCTGAAGCGTGTCCAAAAGAGATTAACCCAATCCAAAAAATCGGCAAACTTCACAATATGCAGTTTGAGCAGAAAGTAGCAAGAAGCAATGTAGCTACTCGTCACGCAGAGGGCTTTGTAAGAAGTATTAGAAAACATGGTTTCTTAGATGAGGCAGATATTGTCGTCTATTCAGAGGGTTATTTGGGTATGTATAAACACCTAAAAACTGCTATCAAGATGATGAAAGCAGGTAAAATTCACTGGCAAGATGGTGTTCCATTTATAGACAATATGCCAAAAATCAAAAACTTAGATGAGGTTCAAAAACTAATTGACATCTCTATGACAAACAAACTATAAGGAGAGAAGATGAGTAAGTTACAATATGCACTATTTACAGGATGCACAGCAAAGCAATCAACACCTGAACTACTATCATCTACTCTTGCAGTAGCCGATAAGTTAGGAATTGAGATTACAATTTTAGAAGAGGCTAGTTGTTGTGGGGCAAGTCACCTACAAGACTTTGATGAGTTTTTAGCACATGTACTAAATGCTAGAAATATCTGTTATGCAGAAAAGCTAGGAATGACAATGATTACTATCTGTAACACATGTCAACTCAACTCTGCCATGACAAAACACGCTCTTGATACCGACCCCAAACTAAAAGCTAGAGTCAATGAGAAGCTAAAAGAGGTAGGATTAGAATACAAAGGTACAAGTGAGGTTAAACATTTCTTATATTGTCTAATAGATGAGTATGGACTAGAAAATATAAAAGACAAAGTAACAACACCACTAAGTAACTTCAATATCGCTCCATTCTACGGATGTCACAATATCAGGTCAACAGACCAACATCACTCTAAAACATACGGAGAGAACGCATATGTACCAACTTCACTTGATAGATTGATTGATGCCCTAGAGGGTCACCCAGTCGATTATGAGAGCAAAAACAAATGTTGTGGATTCCATGTTGAGCTTCAAGCGACACACACAAGTGAAGTCTTAGCAGGAAATGCACTACTAGATGCTGTGGATAACAATGCTGATATGGTCGTAACCCCTTGTCCACTCTGTCACCTAAAGATGGATACTTATCAAGATGATGTAAGCAAAGTCATGGGGCGTGATGTAGAGATTCCAGTTTTACATATGCCACAGATGGTTGCTCTTGCTCTTGGGGCTACAGAGAAAGAGATTGGGTTGAACTATCATGTTCAAAAAGCTTCACAGATTTTTAATGAGGCAAAAGCGTAAAAAACATTAAAAAACGCGTAGGTCGGGTTGCCCTCATCCCGACAATGTTGCCCTCATCCCGATAATTCTGCATACCAATATCTACAATAATTCAATAAAAATTGATATACCAATTTCCATTAAAATATAGGATTTTATTTTGTTCTGATTATTGTCGGGATGAGGGCAACCCGACCTACATTTTAATATTTTCAAAAAAATTGCTATAATACCCATATAGACAATACAAGGATAAAACAGATGCACCAAGTAACCATAAATGTCAATCAATCTATATATGAACATATAAAACTTTTACATATTGAGATTGGAAATCTTTTTGACATTTTTAATCATGCTATTGATTTAAAAAAAGAGAGAATCACAATTTTAACTGCTCCCAATGGTTATGGTAAGACAATAACTTTAAAAACTATCAATAGCCTATTTAATAAAAATTTTTCTTTTTTTGTTAATTTGTCATTTTCTGAAATAATTTTTAAATTTGAAGAAAATTATTCAATAAAAATAAGAAAAATACAATCTACAAATATTGAGTTTATTTTATTTCAAAATAATAAAAAAATAGAAAGTTTTAATTATCCTCCTAAAGATTATATAAAAAGTATAAGGAGATTACCAAATCATATTATAGAAGATTTTATACCTGATTTTATTGAAAGAGTAGGAAGAAATGAGTGGTTAAATGAACTCAATAATGAAATATTATCTTTGGATGAAGTTTTAATTCAATTTGGAGAATACTTACCAGTAAACATATCAAGAAGAAAATATAAAAATACCTGAAAAGTTTTTGAAATTTATTGATAATTTTAATGTTTATCTGATTCAAGAACAGAGATTGGTTCTAAGAGAGCCAATTTCTGAATCGAAATATAGAAGAGAAGTTGTAATTACAGATACAATTGAAAAATATTCCAAGGAACTTAGTAGCTTAATAAAACAAAAAATTGGAGAGTATGCTCAAATTACACAATCTTTGGATAGTAGTTTTCCAAAAAGACTTTTTAGACATGAAAGTAAAAATATTGATATTGAAGAACTAAAAACTAGATTACAAGATTTAGAAGTAAAAAGAAAAAAATTATCTAAATATGGTTTTTTAAAATCAGAAGAGACATCTTTTTTTGACTATAACAATATTGAAAAAAATGATACAAAAGTTTTATCACTATATATTAAAGATAATGAAGAGAAATTATCTGTATTTAATTCACTAATAAAAAAAATTGAGTTATTTACTAATATTTTAAACAATAGAAGATTTAATTTTAAATCAATCGAAATTGATAAAGAGAGAGGTTTTATATTTGTATCAAAAGATAAATCAACCTTAAAACTTACAGAACTGTCCTCTGGAGAACAACATGAAGTTGTGTTACTATTTGAATTACTATTTAAAGCAGAACAGAACTCATTAGTCTTAATAGATGAACCCGAAATTTCATTGCATGTTGTGTGGCAAAAAGAGTTTTTAAATGATATTCAAGAGATTATAGAATTACAAAAAATTGATATTATTATTGCAACTCATTCACCTCAAATTATTAATAATAGATGGGATTTAACTGTAGATTTAGGGGAATCTGTAGATGAGTAGTATTCAAGATATTTCTGATGAACTAACTACCAAAGTTAATGAAATAAGATTATCCAAAAATCATCCACTCACTAAAAATAGAGTTTTTATACTCTTAGAGGGCAAAACAGATATTAAACTTTTTAGAAATATTTTTAACCGTCAAACTACATACATAGAAGAAATCAATGGAAAAGAAAAAGTTATACAAGCCTTAGAAATACTACAAAATGAGGGCTTTTCAAAGATTTTTGGTATTAAAGATGCAGATTTTGACCATTTAAAAGATGTTAGACATGAGCATATAAATCTATTTTTGACAGATTATGCAGATATGGAAATTCAAATGATTGAAAGTTCGGCTTTTAAATCGTTGATACATGAGTATTCTCATAAAGATTGTTATGATGATTTTTTAGATGATTTGAAAAATAAGCTTTACAATGAAGCTCTTGTTATTGGCTATCTTAGATGGTTTAATGAAAAAGAATATAAAGAGAATAATAATTATTTATTGAGATTTAAAGGGTTGAATTTTAATAATTTTACAGAGGTATCTAAATGCAATATTACAGTAAATACAGAAATCTTTTTTTCAACTCTTTTAGAACACTCTAATTTTGATTTAAATAATAATGATTTAAAAGATATTATTGATAATTTAAAATCAAATTCAGATAATTATTTACAAATATGTAGTGGTCATGATATTACAAAATTATTGGCATATCTATTTAATCATAAAGAGAATAGTGATAAATCTAACATAAATCAAGAAAGAATCGAAGAAGCATTGAGATTATCTTATAATCTTGACTATTTTAAACAAACAGATTTGTATAATAAAATAAATAATTGGCAACAAGAACAAGACAATATCTTCTTTATGATATAATAAATTTAAAAATGACAAAAATAATCCTATTTACCATTACCATATTGACCTTTAGCCATGCCGAGTGGAGAGATTCTCTTGATAAAGCATATGATATAAGCAAAGAGAAGAGTATAGAGCTTTACAACCAAGCAAAAGAGTCTATAAAACCCAAAAAACTTACAGAACAAGAGCAGAAAGAGAGACGATTTAGGGTACTTTGGGAAGAGGTCTTTGAGGAGTATCAAGAGGGTTCTTTGCTACTTGAAAAGTCACAAACTGCTCCTGATTCTGCATGGTTTCAAAAAGATAAAATTAGCTATAAAGGTGATTTGGATGAGGTTTTAAATAATATTATTAAAATACTTACCGATGATGACCTATTATCTTATAAAAATGAGATAGCATACAAAAAAGATAAAATTAGTAAATTGAAATCTGATATTATAAGATATAGAGAGAAGATGATAGGTGCACCTACGGATAGTATGATACATACTACCAAATCTAACTATCAAGAGAAGATAAAAGATGCCAAAGATGAGATAGCTATTTTTGAAAATGATATTGAGATAATAAAAAAGAGATTAGAGAAGAGATTTTATAATAATGGGATAATGTTATCAACAGAGCAGATTGAGGTACTATTGACACGAGTTGATGGAGATGATATAATCCAAATGACTGTGATAATGGATGTCTTAAACAAGATAACAGAACAGATACTTAAACTCATGCAAGAGAGTGATGAGGAGTTGACAGAGGCAAAAAAATATTATGGTATGCATCTTATCTCATGGCAACTGGTTATACATATTCAACAGAAATATATTGATAAAGTCAATAATAATTTTGTACCTCAAATAGAGCATATAATTTCTCAAACTACAAAAATAATGCAAGAGACCAGCAGACTTTATGAGACAGAATCAGAAGATATAAAAAAAGATATATATCAAAAAAATCTAAATATACAAAGAGAAACAAAAAGAGTAGCACAGAGGTATAAAGAGCAACTAATAGAGGCAAAAGATGAGATGAAAAAAGCTCAAAAAGTCTCTCTATCAAATCTAAAAGTAGCTCAAAATACCTATTATACTGTCTCTATAAGTAGTGAACTCTACTCTGTAATATCAGAGAGCCAACTACTTTTTAGTAAAATAGCAAAGATACAAATGCCAAATATTGTACCCTTTCAAAACAAAAAAATAAAGAAAAAATATCAAGAGATTACAGGACAACTATTGCGTAACAACAAATAAAATACACAAGGATTTTAAATGAAGATTTTTTTATACTTATCTTTTATTGCACTTATTGCTCTTTTGGATGGATGTGGGTGTAACAGAGAGTTTGAAGAGCAAAATAGCTCTACTATTTCAGATATAAATCATAAGAAATCCACAACAACAGACAAAAATATATCCTCTATGAAAGCCCTAAGAGAGGCTATAGAAAAAGAGCTTAATGCAAAAAATAATAGTATGCTCAAAGAGAAAAATGATACTACACCTCCTATAAAACCAACCCTTGTGAGCTATTCAAATTTAGTTGAGAAACAACTACAATTAACCATTGGAAGAGAGATAGGGGCTAAAGTTTTTATTGAAGATATCTCTTATGGGGTTATTGGGTCTAATCGAGAACTAAAAATCAAGCTTGATAATCCTCATGAGGATTATTTTGAGACATTTGAAATTGTTTTAACAGATGAAGCAGGGAATGATAGTCCTCCATTAATCTATACTACAACCTTTCAAAGAGCAAAACTTGGTAAGTACTATACCTATTATATTCCACAAGATGTTAGTTTTTTAAATCGAGGTTTTAGTGATAGAGAGATGATTATTACAGGTTATCCTAGATATAAAAATAGTGCTGTAGCTTTAATTATGCCATTTAATTCATTTTACTCAAATGATAATAAAACAGATATTTTAAAACTAAATTCTATTGTCAAGAAGATACAACAAAATGAGTTTGTTCAAGAGTTCATAAATATAAGCGAACAGGAGTTAGAAGCACAACGAACAGTTATTGCTGAGTATGCGATATTGACTCATGAATCTATCTCTACAATAGAACTCATCAAGTCTATTATATATGGAAGCTATGGAGAAAATTTATATTATCTTCATTCAAAAAAGAGTGATTTAAAAGATAGCTATTTTCATATCAAAATAAGTCTGCTTCAAAAATATAAAACTTATTTGAGTATTGCAATTGTTCCCCATAGGTTTTCACTTAAATATCAAACCATGATTAACTGTATGATAAACAGTCAAAATATTAAAAGAAACACTACTCCTATCTATATGAAAGAGGAAATACTAAAAGCTAAAATGACTGATAAAGAGCAGGAATATGCCAATTTTTTATTTGTGATTGATGACAGTGGAAGCATGAGCAACTATCAAAAAGCTATCTCTCAAACAGCAAAAGAGTTTGCCTTAGCTATCAAAAAGGTGGGTATGAAGTTTAAAATTGGCATTATAACCACTAGTGAAAAAGATAAAGCATTTGAGTTGTTAGAGAGTGAGGGGATTATTGAAAATGATATAAAAGCATTTCAAAGATTTCTAAAAGTCGGAACAGATGGTTCAGGAGTAGAGACTGCTATTTACAATATCGAACAAGCCCTGAAATCTAAAAAATATGGGGACAAAGAGGATGGAATTTTAACAGAACTTGAGATGCCCAAAGCAAATGAAAAGCTATCTATTATTATTTTGAGTGATGAACCAAGCAGTTATGAATCACGAGCTGGAAAAGAGTTTGATATAGAGAATAATCTTATTGTCAATAGAGACTACAGGGTCTATCTTATTGGACATAGAAAACAGTATAGTGACTATTACTACTCTTACCGTAAGGAGAAGCAACCTTTTCAACACATTCGAAACTCTTATGGTCTCTATGGGAAATTGGCAAAAAAAACAGGTGGTTTGGTAGAAGATATTAGTAATATCTATAACTATGATAGCATTATGAATAGTATTGTTCAAGATGTTTTAGGCGATTTAGGCTATAAGTTACAACAAAATAATGTTATTGAGTCAACTATTTATGTAAAGATAAATGATGAGGATATTCCACATAGTGATATAAATGGATGGAGATATGTACAGACAACCAATAGTATTCTTTTTTCAGGAAAATATATTCCCAATGAAGATGATACTATTTTAGTTAGATATAGTTATTCTTTGCGTAAGGAATAATAAAGAAAATATTACTTAAAAGTGAAATAGGAGAGTAGAATGTACCAACATATACAGAAACAACTAGAGTCTATATTAAAAAATATCAGAAAAATAGACTACCAAGGAATAACGCTATACCTTATCAATAAAGAGATACTAGACAAAGTACTACAACTAGAGCTAACCGTTAGAGCAGAGAATGAAGAGAGAGGGATAGAGAAACGAAACCATTTCTATGACTATGCCAAGATTATTAATCCAAAGTACCCTGCTTTTAAATATACACTCTCTATGAAACATAAGAAAAAAGAGATATTTGACCCCATAAAGGTAAAAAAGGCACTTCCTGCCGAGTATGAGATATGGAAAAACAAATCTCGTGTAGAGTTAGAGAAGAAGATAAAAGACCCAGAGTCGGCTATAGTAGATGAACAGGCTGATAGGTTAAGAAAAAAACTAGAAAAAGATATAGAGTTGGCTAAACACAATGTAGAGAAAGTTTTAGCTGACTACAACTCCTATGATGTGGTTATCTCTACCTTTGAGGATTATACATACTACCCTGCCCTCTATTTTGTAATGGAACAAGAGGGAAAGAATAAACCCTCAGATACACACCTGCGTCAAGATGTACCTAATCTTCTCTACTTTGAGGATGAGCGACCCTTTTCAGAGTTGCGTTCCAATGACCGTATGAGTCGTATTATTCAGACATTTGATAGGTTTTGTGGCTCTATATATATTAAAAAGAAAGGTTAATTTTTTACGACCTCATACTCATTCTCTAAAACCCAAGGCTTATAGGGTTTACCATCTACATCAAAAATCCTCTCCAAGACACTCTCATGGATTTTTATTATACCATCTCGTTGATTATCCCATTTTCTCCTCTTCTTTGTATATAGATTCATAGGAAAATCTTTGCGAGAGTCATGTACTTTACCATTGACATTAGGATTGATAGATACACGATTGTTAGGATAGATAAGCAGACCTCGAGAGATGGCTTTAGCAGTCATCCACTGTAGAGGTATATCTGAAACCTCTTGCTCCTTGTAACCTCCACCTATATCTGTATGAGAACCAACAAACCATACCTGTTCTATCTCTTGATACTCCTCTTTTTCTTTTTCCCAAAGTACAGGGTGAAAGGTTTCACGATACTCATTTATAGCCAATGCTTGATAAGCATACTTGACAGAGGGGCTAAGTCTAAAATCATGATATGAATGTCTCATAAAAGGAACTTTTTGACACGCTACATCTACAGATTTGATAGGAATCCCCAATGCAGATACCGTATCCCAAACACCGATAAACTCTATATGTGTCCACATTGTATGATTTCTATCTACAAAGCTTTTTGCTTTTTGTATCCTCTTTTTGGAATCCTTTATCTTATATATCTCATACGCTTCATCTATAAGCTCAGGTCTTGATTGTGGCAAGATACCAAAATAGTGTATAAAGCTAGAGAGACTTCGAACAGTCGCGGCTCCTCTACTAAAACCGATTAGATATATCTTATCCCCTGCCAAATAGTTTTCAAATATAAAGGTATAGCACTCCTTGATATTTTGATCCATCCCTGCACCAAACAGATTGCCAGAGACTTTTCTCCAACCAGTCCCCAATCCTCTATCATAAAAAACTATCTGCTCTGCTGTCCTATCTGCAACCATATTAAATAGCTTATAGACATTTGTATTGTTACCACGACCACCCTCTTGACCTGTTCCATCTGCAAATACTACTATATTTTTTGACATTTTAACTACTTATATTATTTATTGTGATTTTTCGGATTATACTAGTTTGAGGCTTAAGATAACTATTGGATTATAGAAAATTTAATTAATCCTCAATCCGAACTGTAGCCAATCCAAAATTACACTCATCACCCTCTTCACAATCCCCTTTGCCTATCAAATCATCACTGTCTATATCCATATCATAAATCTCAATATACCAATTGTCTTTTTTAGAGGTAAAATTCAGACTACATCTATATGTATCTCTACAACTTGATGATAAATGAAGTGGGTGCTTATCAATAAGCACTTTAATATCAGGTGAGCCACCCATTATATCCCACGCTTTGCCATTTGCTTTTTTTGAGGCTACATCCACATTGATGGTGTAGAGGTCAGCTTTGCTACTGCAACCTACCATAAAAACTGTGAAAATCACTATTGGTATAATCTTTTTTCTTATCATTTAGAAAGACTCCTATTTTTCAATTTATTTTTTATCTATCTTTTAAGATAATTTTCTAAATTAGCTTTAGGTACTTATTAAAACTAATCATAATCGTTTGAGAAATATATTTTTAGAGGTTATGACCCCCTAGATAACACTCTTTATCCGATAAATTACAGCATAAGCCAAAGGCACAAAATACAAATTAAGCACCGTAGCCCAAGCAATACCAAACCCTAAACTAATCGCCATAGGTTGCAAAATTAGAGCCTGACCACTAGCAAAAAAGATAAGTGAACTAAGCCCCAAAACAGTTGTAACTGAGGTCAATATAATAGGTCTTACACGGTGTTTTGCATACTCCAATATCTCTTTATAGTTTTTTGCTTCTCGCACAAATGAGAGCATTATCAACCCATCATTAACTACTACCCCTGCTAGACCGATAATACCCATCACTCCTGGCATAGTAAGATTAATTCCCATTAGTTTAGTACCCACAAGCACCCCAAGGATAGAGAGAGGGATAATAGAGAGGATAATCAACGGTTGAACAAAAGAGTTAAACATCCAAACTAGCGTAATAAAGATAAGAAAAACAGCTATTATCAATGCTTGACTCATCTCTCTTTTCATCTTGATATTCTCCTTTTGCTCCCCTTTAATAATCACCTTAATTCCACTCTGCTTTATCTTATTAAGTAGAGGTTCTATCTGTTTCATAACATCATTGGGGACAATTACCTTTTTATCAACTCTTGCAAATAGAGAGAGAATTTTATCTCCATCCTCTTTAAATATTTTTACAAAGCTCTTTTGATAGTAAAAATCACACACATCAGATAAGACAACCACTCGACCCTCTGGAGTTGTTAATCTAAAATTATCTATACTCCCTTTTTCATCTTTGTACTTATCTTCTACTTTTATTCGCAATAATCCCTCTTGGTTAAATGCTTTGGCATACTCACCCTTGAAAAATGAGCCACGCAGAGCAGAGGTGATATACCCCTCACTAAGTCCTAGTGATTGACCATACTCATTGACGCGAAGTTTTAGCTCCCTCTCACCCTCATTGGCATTGTCAGATATATCATGTACTCCATCTATAGTGGATAGTTTTGCTTTGATACTATCTATAGCTCCTAAAACTTCATCTTGATTGAGGGAAGAGAAGCCTATCTCTATATCATGCCCAACTATTCCAGTCTGTTGAGCAAAGATATTTAGCTCCTCATATACCCTATTGTTATCTATCTTGTAGCTCTCTAGCTCTTTTAAAATACCCTCTTGAATCTCTTTGACCAACTCTTGTGCTTTTTTCTCTCTTATCATATCACTATCATCATACTCCAATGAAAAATGGGGATTGATATATCTGTCAAAAAAGTTCTCTGGTGCTTTCTCATGTAGATTGATAATAATCTGAAAAAGGTTATCTCCTATATCCGTGGTCATATCAGCATTCATCCTAAAGCCAACTACAGAGGTGATAGAGTCAATAGTCTGCTTGTCTAGTTTAGCCATTAGAGCATCCTCAACCCTACTTACAAAAACCTCAGTCTCCTTTAGCTCATTATTGATATTGACCTTACCATTAATATAGACCTGTTGCACATCAAACTCTGGAAACATCTGAAATTTGGTCTGTTTTGCCATTATAACAGTTCCAAAGAGAATCGAGCCTACTATAACTATCAAAGAGAGCCATTTGAATCTTAATAAAAATGAGAGTACTGTACCAAAAATAGCATAGATAATCTTCCAAAAATCACTCTCATCTTTCTGAATCTTCTTTAGTTTTCCAATAGAAAAAAACTCTTTTGCATGAATAGGTAGAAAATAAAATGCCTCAAAAAGAGAGCTTAGAAGTAGAATCGAAATCATAATAGGCAACACTTTTATAAACATTCCCATCTTTCCACTCATAATCAGCAGTGGCAAAAAGGCAAATACCGTAGTTAGTGTCGAAGTTACTATAGCAGGAAACATCTCTACTGCTCCATCAATTGTTGCTTCTCTTGGAGATTTTCCCTTCTCAATATGTCGATAGATATTCTCTGCAACCACTATTGCCTCATCAACTAACATTCCAAGAGCTATTAATGTCCCCAAAAGTGTTAACATATTGAGACTATACCCTATCATATCAGCAAAAATAAGTGTAATCATAAACGAAGTAGGAATTCCAATCCCTACTACAAAAGCAATACGAAAATTGAGTGTCAAAAAGAGAGCAAACATCACCAGTATCAGCCCAAATAGAATATTAGAAGAGACCAAATTAAGCCGATTTTTAATCCAAGTAGAGGTATCAGCATACGCCTCAAAGGTTATCTCTCCTCGGTATTTTTGGGTATATTCAGCTAAAACTTTTCGTATCTCTTTAGCCAAAGCGATAGCATTCCCCTGCTCATTTTTGGTAATATTAATAGAGATATTTGGTTTACCATTAAAATGAGAGAGCTGTTTTGGGTCACCTAAATCAAATGCTACAGTGGCAATATCTTTCAGATAAAATCTCTTGCCCCCAACAGATAGCAGAGTTTTCTCTAGTTTATCCTTATCTTTCTCTCCATTAATAGTAGATATATAGAGGTGATTTCCCTGCTCCTTTATCGTCCCCACAGGAAAAATAGAAGAAATAGAAGAGATAGCCTTATATACAGCCCCCTTAGAGAGACCATAAGCATCTATCTTTTTTTGGTCAAGTGTAATAAGTATCTCCTCATCAGATTTACCACGAATATCAATACTATTTAAATCACCAAGCAGAGAAAGCCGACTCTTTAACTCTTCTGCTACCTCAATTAGTCGTCGAGTCTTAACCTCTCCAGAGATTGCCACCAACATAAGAGGATAGTTATAAGGCAATATTTTTGCCACAGGTTCATCCATATCAGAGGGTAAATCTCGCTTGACATTAGAGACTACATCTTTAACATCTCCTAACACCTTTTGCGAATCATTACCCGTTTTAATATCAGCCGTGATATTAAAACTACCATTTTGAATAGTACTATAGACCGTATCAATCTCGGAGATAGATTTCAAATCATCCTCAATCGTCTTAACCACCATCTTATCTAGCACATTCCCACTAGCCCCCACATAACCACCTCTTATTGAAATCTTATCTAGTGTTGAATTTGGAAATATCTCTTTGGGTATATTTTGATAGGCAAAGATAGACATTATAATCATAAATACCATAAAAATGTGGTTGAGTGCTGGTCTGTCTATGGCGAATTCTAGGAATTTTTTTATCAAATTTTTCTCCGATTTTTTTTCTTAGATAATATATCTAAAATTTATTAAATAGAGAATTGTAAAATAAGAAATTTATCCAAGTTATTTTATAAACCTATTTCTATCCTATCCTCTAAAAGCTTTTCTATTAGTTTAATGGAGTTTAAATCATTAATATCTGTCATAAGCTCTTCATCAAAAAACTCTATAATTCGTAATCTATCAAAAAACAAGGATTCTGAAGCAATGATTTCATCATTTTTTTCAAACTCTCCCATCATATTTAATCCATAAGATATTGCTATAACAGACATAGGTTGTAATTTATAAAAGTCATAATAGGCTAAATATCTTTTAGTTTCAGAAAACTTTTTTATCCACTCTTTACCACAAGCACATTGAAATAGATAAATAAGCATATTGGTATTTCCATCAGAAAAAGGAATCCAAGCAATAATATCCAACCCTTTTTCTTGATTACCCATAACTTGATTTACCTCTTCATCTCGTATATGAATCTTTAAATCTCTTCCTAATGCTTTAATTTTCTCTTGTGCTGTACCACTATAGTCACTATTTTTACCAAACTGTTTAATAACCGTTTGTAGTGGGAAAAACTTTTTAAGAGAAAGATAAACAATATACTCAAATTCACTTGTTAAATCACCTTGAAACTCATTGAAAATAGATAAAAGAGAAGAAAAAAGTAAAACAAGATAAACTTTCTGCTCTATCGAAAGATTATCCTTTAATAAAATTGTATTACGATTTTCTATCGTAAAAGGATATTTTGCACCTAATATAGATGCTCGATATTCCAAAGCATCAAAGAGTATATTTATAACCGATTCTTTTATATCAGAAAGTTCATTTGCTGTTAATATCTCCTCACTCGTATCAGTAAAGGAAAACTCATAATCACTTAATAAATCCAATATTTCTGATTTAGAAACTTTGTCATAATAAAAAAAAGTGTATATTTCTATAAAATCACAAATATTATGTTTCAAATGCTTAGAAGGAATAATTGCAGGAGTTACTCGATTCTCTAACTGTTCAATCAAACTTTGATATTTATCATCAAATGTCATCATGAACTCCTATTAATTTTCATCAGCTTCATTAGTTTGATTTTATCAATTAGTTGTGTTATTTCATTTAAATCACTATCAAATGTCTCATAAAATTTATCTAATTTATGGACAACACTATCAGCCTCTTTTAAATAATAGCGTACTTTAGAAATAGAATCATTAAAAATATTTTCTACCTCTTTGGTTAAAAAAAGTGCTTCATCTAAGGTTTTACCATCTCTAAATGCTACTAAAGCCTTTTCTGATGAGAGTATCTCATTCAATTTTGAAAAGTGTGTACTTGTCCCTTTTATTCTAGTTTGCAATTGGTCATTTTTCTCATAAAGCCAATGAACAAATTCGCTTAAAGAGTGAACATTTAGAGTAGAAAGAGGTTTAGCATTCTCAAAATTAACACCTAGAAACTTTGCAATATTGGTTCTATTTAAAGCGTCTGATAAGTTTGTAAAATAAAATGTAGTATCATTTAACCCTCGAATATTCAAAAAATTATGCTCTTCAACATAAAGATAAAGTTCATAAGCGATTAATACTCGTTTTACATAATCTGAACGACTACCAATAGATTTTGCAAGTTCATAATAGATTTGTTTATCTTCTAAACCCTTTTTCTCTTCAAGTAAATTTTCTTTAAGATAATAAAGATACCGTGCTTTTTCTAATGCATTCCAATTTTTAATTCCAGTAATATGTCTAAAACCTAAAAACTTATGTACCTCTTTCTCATCCTCTACAATAAAAGATGGAATTTTAGTTGGTTTATATTCTGCTTGATTGATAGCTTTAACTAATTTTCTTGAAAATTCTTTAGCAAGAGTTGGATTTTGCATTAATTTCAATGCACTAACACGCCGATTTCCCTCAACAACTTTATATTTAGCGTTCTTTTTTATTAAAATTATTGGTTCACCTGCAAAATATCCATTTTCTCCAATAGAGTTAATAAGTTCTATAATAGAAGCATTATTGACCATATATTTTAAAATATTTTTTTCATCTTCACTATGTAAAGATTTTGGGATTCTTGGATTTTCAGAATCAAGATGAATTTTAGACAAATCAACCATTTTTAATTTAAAATTATTCAATATTTTACCTTTTTAATCTAATTATATAAGGGGTGTTGATTATTGTTTGAAATTTTGTTGCGTACATTTTTTGCTCCTTAAAATAGTTACTTCTACAAAGGTCTCTTTTATCAATTTTTGTTCAGATTTTGTTAGTCTCATTTTAAAAAGGTATCTCATCATCTAAAAAATTACAATCAATATATCTACTATCATTATAGCCATAATTAATTTTTAAACAATTTCTATTTTCAAACCATTCAAAAATATTATTATCAATAGAATTATCACTTGAACTTTGTAAATTACTTAAACTTTGTAAAAAAATACACCAAAGTGTTCTTTCATTTAGACTCCATTCTGTAGCT
>FPHE01000017.1_pt1 | contig 27279 bp, 25 predicted proteins | sample 1057201 | NCBI WGS metagenome assembly FPHE01 (sample SAMEA4473311, study PRJEB15554) | hydrothermal vent metagenome | biome: marine basaltic hydrothermal vent biome; feature: marine hydrothermal vent; material: water | place: Pacific Ocean | collected 2011-06-14/2011-07-23 | depth 1155 m
GTATAATCCCTGATTAATTTTTGGTATTATATCAATAATTGTTTAGGAGTGCATAGAAATGGAAACTATAAAATCACAAATAGAGACCCTACTTCAAAAAGAGGCAGAAGACTTCGAGATAGCAAAAGTCTTAAAAAAAGATATAAAAATATATTTTGAAACCCTAGAGGAGAGTTTTGCTAACTCTGGTGGAAAAGATTTTTTGGTTAAACATACAAAAAAGATAGATACACTAATAGAGATGGTCTATATGATAGCCACTCGTTCGATGTTTGGCACAACCTATGCACCAAGCAAACATGCTCTTCCTATTACACTTGTGGCTCTTGGAAGTTATGGGAGGGAACAACTATGTGTGCATTCTGATATTGATTTAATGATTGTCTATAAAGATATAGATGGATATAGAACAAAAGAGATGATGGAGAAGATTCTCTATATTCTTTGGGATACAGGGCTAAAGCTTGGTCATAGAGTACATGAGGTAGATGAGCTTTTTGATATTTCTCAAACTGATATAACCATCAAAACATCTATGATAGAGTCTCGTTTTGTAGAGGGGTCTAGGTACTTATGGACAGAGGTTGTTAATGAATTAAATAGAATGCGTAAAGATAAACCAAAGGAGTTTATATCTCAAAAGATAGAAGAGATGAGAAAACTTCACAAAAAATTTCCTATGACAATGGAACCCAATCTAAAAGAGGGAGTTGGTGGTTTTCGTAATGCTAACTTGGTCTATTGGATAGGAAATATTCTATTTAATGTGAGTAAAATTAAAGAGTTACCAAAAGAAATAGTAACAGATGATGACTACAGAGAGTTTCGTATTGCACAAGAGTTTCTCTTTAGGGTTCGTTCAGCTTTGCATCTTAGTTCTAGGAAAAAAGAGGATAGATTACGACTAGAGCTTATCCCCCAAGTAGCAAAATATCTTGGCTACAGCGAGAGAGAGCATATGAAGTTTGCAAAAGAGGTTACTAGATGTCTAAAGGTCGTTAAACTTTATACAACTATATGGACAGATATTTTGGATAATGATGAAAAAAATCATATGTTGAGACCAAAAGAGATAGATGATACATTTATATCACTACTCGGGCAACTTTGCGATGCAGGAGATAGAACATTTAAAGCTCATCCCACTTTTCTTTTGGCACTTAGTCGAGCTAGTAAACCGAAAAAACCTGATGAGGATATATATAAGATTGTTCACAAAATATTTTCTCAACCCCACTGCTATGATATACTACAACCTCTTATAGATACTAATCTATTAGGATATGTAATAAGTCCAATGAATCAAGTTATAAATCTGCCACAGTTTGATGGTTATCACCGTTATACAGTAGGAATACACTCTCTCAAAGCACTTGGGAATTTAGAAAATATTGAAGATGTTTTTTTAAAAGATATTTTTAATAACTTAAAAGATGACGAGAAATCTCTTATTAAATTGGTGACACTTCTACATGATGCAGGAAAAGGTAGAAAAGAGAAACATGAAATTGTAGGGGCAAGAGTGTTTAAAAAATTTGTAGAGAAGCTATTATTGCCACAAGAGCATATTAAAATAGGAGCTAATCTAATTCTCTATCATAGTCTCATGAGTAGTACAGCCCAACGAGAAAACCTACATACAGAGCAGACTATTCTAAAATTTGCATCAATATTTCCAACCAAACTAGAGCTAGACTTTATCTATCTATTGACATATTCTGATATGAAAGCAGTAGGAGAAAAGACATATAATAGTTTTAATGCCGAGCTTCTACGAACACTATATACTCAATCACAAATTGCAATCTCCTATGGTGAAAAGCTCTATGAGACTAGCAAAAGAGTAAAAAAAGAGAAAATTTTACAAAAAAACCCAGAGTTTATGAAATTCTCTCGCCTATTTCAAAGAAAGATTTTAAGTATCCCCTCCGATTTGCTATTTATGAAATATAACTCAACTAAGATTATAGAGATTATAAAAACAGCAAAAGAGATAGAAGATTATAGTTTTACTATTGATAATAATGGATTTTTAACTATTGAAGTGATACGAAAAGATAATCTTGACCTAAGTTATCTACTCTATAGACTAAGACGGCTTGATATTGTCAATATGGATATATGTAAACTATTTGATGGTGTAAAATATTTCAAGATAGATTTTAATGAGATGGCTGATAAAGATGAGCTTCTTTTGATTGAAGATATTATACGAGAAGCATTAGAGAGGGTACATCAACTAAACCTAGAAAATCCAAATATAGATAAAAAGATGGTAAATATCGACTGCAACCACTCCCAAGAGCATGGGATGATGAGGCTACAGTGTAGTAATAAAAAGGGTTTAATGTCTCATATTATCTCTATATTTGATAAATTGGGTATTGATATATGTTCTGCTAAGATTCACACAAAATCAAATAGAGTTAATGACCTCTTTTTAATTGAGAAAAATGGGAATTTTTGTCATAATACAGAACATATTATTGAAGAGTTGACAAAATAAGCTATAACCCTTTAAGCAAAACCATATATAACTCATCAACTTCAATATCTTCAAGATATAATGTACTCTTAGTATTAAATAACTCAAATATCTTCTTCTTATCTAAAGGTTGTGCGTATATACAAGAAGGGTGTGCAAGAAGATATGCACGCATTAGACCAACACTATCATCCAAAATACCTTCACATATAAAACAGTATTCTCTATTATAAACTCTATTCTCATAACTCAATAGCTCTATATATGCCTCAACAGCCAATCGTTTTGGGTTCTGTTTATCCCATTTTTTTGCTATTTTAAGTAGTAAATTAAGATAAAAATCATCTATCGTAGTTCTCTCTTTGAGATGGGGTTCAAAAAGCTTAATAAAATTTTGCCAAATCATTAGATGATTGGATGAAAAAATCCAAGGAAAACTAAAGTGTGAGACTTTTCGGAGTCGAGGCATAAAAGAATTCTTTGACTCTTGCACCTCAAAATCTATTAAATTACCAACTTGCAGTATAGAGTGTCTTGCACCATAGAATCTATAGTAATTCTTTACATTTGAGTTGCTAAGAACTGTAACAATAATATCTTCATTTTTTGCTTTTCTTATATTTAGTATAAATCCACGCATTAGTTTAAAGCTCTTTCGATAGTATCAACCTTATTTAAGGTAATAACTATTTATTATAGTAGAAACCTATCATATTTTTAATAAAGGTTAGTTTATGGAAAATCTTTTTACTTCGTTCAAAGACAACTGTGGTTTTGGTCTATTGGCTTCGATTGACAACAGACCCACACATCAAAATTTAGAAGATGCGATTACATCACTAGAGAGAATGATGCATCGAGGGGCAATTGCCGCTGATGGTAAGAGTGGAGATGGTTCAGGACTACTACTCTCTATGCCTAAAGAGTTTATGGCAAAAGAGGCAAAAAAACAGGGGGTTGTGTTACCAGAGCAGTATGCAGTTGCAATGGTCTTTAATCATGATGAAAAAGAGTTTGATGTATTTAAACATTACTGTAATAAAAATGACCTCAAAATTATTATGCAAAGAGCCGTGCCTACTAATACTAATGCCTTGGGCGATTATGCACTTAAGTTACTCCCTACGATTACACAGGTTTTTGTCAAACCCAACAGCATTATGTCCTATAAACGATTTGATGCTATGGTCTATCTGACTCGAAAAGAGATAGAGCATGAACTCAAAGGAAAAAGTGACCTCTATATCACTACCTTCTCTAGCTCAACAATCTCCTATAAAGGGTTGGTAATGCCTACACATATCAAAGAGTTCTATATCGACCTACAAGATAGAGAGTTTAAAATCTCATTTGCACTCTTTCATCAACGATTCTCAACCAATACCCTGCCACAGTGGAGATTGGCTCAACCCTTTAGAACTATCGCCCACAATGGAGAGATAAACTCTGTTACTGCCAATAGATTTAATGTTGCCATCAAAACAGACTCTCTAAAGTCAGAGGTTTTTTCTGATGAAGAGTTGAAACGAATCTCTACTATTATCCAAGATGATATGAGTGACTCTGCTAGTCTTGATAACTTTTTGGAGTTCCTACATGCCAACGATATGGACTTTTTTAAATCTGCTAGAGCTTTGCTTCCTGCTCCATGGCATAACTTTCCACATATGGATGCTGAACTTAGAGCTTTTTATGAGTATACTAGTGCCTGTTTTGAGCCGTGGGATGGACCAGCCGCAGTCTCTATGACCAATGGTCGATTTATCGGTTGTGTTATCGACAGAAATGGACTACGACCTGCTAAATATATTATTACCAAAGATAATAAACTACTTATCTCTTCGGAATATGGTGTACTCAATATAAAAGAGGAAGATATTCTAAAAAGAGGAAAACTCAACTCAGGTGAGATGATGGGGCTTGACCTCAAAGACGGTAAAATACTAACCAATACAGATATTAATGACTATATCAAGCAGGGTCAACCCTATAGCAAATGGCTCAAAGGTATCACCTACCTACAAGAGTTTGAGTTTGAAGGAGAGTTAGACCCTATCAATCACAAAGAGATGGAGGAGAGACAGCGATACTTCAACTATACCCTAGAGGTACTAAGAGAGGTCATTCGACCGATGATAAAAGAGGGTAAAGAGACCACGGCTGCGATGGGAGATGATACACCACTAGCAGCATTTTCTAATGAGCAGAGAAACTTTACCGATTTCTTTAAACAGAAATTTGCCCAAGTGACTAATCCACCAATCGACCCTATTCGTGAAAAGAGTGTAATGAGTCTCAATACTGGTTTTGGAGCAATTGTAAATGTACTTGAAGAGACAGAAGTTCATACAAAACGCATCAAGACAACTATTCCTATTATGTCTGAAGAGCGACTAAAACTCTTTTTGGAGTTTGGGGATGAGAAGCATAAAAAATATAACCCATCCTACAAAGCAAAAAGCTATAGCACTGCATTTCAATCCGACCTACAAAAGAGTCTCTATAAATTGGTGGAAACCATTGTTAATGAGGTAAGAGAGGATGAGATTCGAACTATTGTTTTGGATGATAGAGGATTGGATGCCAACCACAAAGCAATACCAATGCTAATGGTGGTTGGTCGCCTCAATCAAGAACTTCTCAATGCAAACCTAAGACATCTAACTAGTATCATTCCTATAACAGGAGAGGTGTTTGACCCTCATTCAGCAGCGTTAATGCTTGGGTATGGTGCTACAACCATCTACCCTTATCTACTCTCTTATACCATTAGGCAGTTAGCAGATGGGGATGAGGAGGCTATCAAATTAACACTTAAAAAATCTCGTCGAGCCATCGGTGCAGGTGTGCTTAAAATCATGTCAAAAATGGGTATCTCTACCCTTGCGAGTTATAGAAACTCTAAACTCTTTGATATTATTGGTCTTAGTGACAAGATTGTAGAGGACTGTTTTGCAGGTTCACAAGGATTACTCTCTGGTCTCTGTTATACAGATATAGAGGCACGACTCAACAGCAACCATCAACGAGCCTTTACCGATGCCTTTCAGAATAAAACCAAAGCACTCTATAAAGGTGGATTTTATAAATATAAAAGAGGTGAAGAGTTCCATGACTTTTCAAGGGCAACTATCAATGCAATGCAAAGTTCTGCCAACACAGGTGACAAAACTGAATATGAGAAACTAAAGGTATTGGTAGATAAGAGAGACAAGAAGTTTATCCGTGATTTCTTTGAACTAAATAGTGATAGAGAACCTATCTCTATTGATGAAGTTGAACCTATAGAAAATATTTTCAAACGCTTCTCTTCTGCTGCTATGTCGATGGGGTCTATATCACAAGAGGCACATGAGACACTAGCACAAGCGATGAACAGTATCGGAGCAAAGAGCAACTCAGGTGAGGGTGGTGAAGACAAAGCACGACTCCACAACCCAAAGCTAAACTCCAAAATCAAACAGATAGCCTCTGGACGATTTGGAGTGACTCCTGAATATCTCCGTTCAGCCGAAGAGATTCAGATAAAAGTAGCCCAAGGAGCAAAACCTGGCGAGGGTGGACAGCTACCAGGGGCAAAAGTCACACCTCTTATTGCCGAACTAAGATATACCAAAACAGGGGTGACACTTATCTCACCTCCACCTCATCATGACATCTACTCTATTGAGGATTTGGCACAGCTAATTTTTGATATGAAACAGATAAACCCAAAAGCAAGAGTAGCTGTTAAACTAGTCTCATCAGCAGGTGTGGGTACTATTGCTAGTGGTGTGGCTAAATGTTATGCTGATAAAATTATTATCTCTGGTGCTGATGGTGGTACAGGGGCAGCACCTGTTGGCTCTATTCGATTTGCAGGAAACCCTTGGGAGTTGGGGCTTATTGAAGCTCATAACGCTCTCAAAGCCAATGGTCTAAGAGAAAAAGTAACCCTAGAGACTGATGGAGGACTTAAAACAGGTTTGGATGTAGTCAAAGCAGCTATCTTTGGAGCTGAAGAGTTCGCATTTGGTACAGGAGCATTGGTACTTGTAGGGTGTAGAATGTTCCGTGTATGTCACCTCAACACTTGTGGTGTGGGTGTAGCAACCCAAAATAAACGACTTAGAGAGAAGTTTACAGGAAATGTTGAAAAAGTAGTCAACTACTTCAATCTATTAGGTGAAGATGTTCGAGAGATTTTAGCATCACTAGGGTATAAATCTCTTGAAGAGATAGTGGGTCAAAACCATCTTTTAAAAGTGATAGATGATGAGTTTGCCAAAAAATTCTCTTTTGAAAAGCTACTCTATAAACTTGATGGAGTTAATACATGTCAAGAGCCATTTAATGAGCCTTATGATAAAAATGAGTTTGAAAAAGAGTTGGTTGAAGAGCTAATGCCAGTTATTAAAAATCCAACAAATCCTATCACTCTAAATTTAGAGATTGATAACCTCAAACGAAGTTTTGCTACCAGAATCTCTGGAGAGATAGCCAATCTCTACGGCGATACAGGTCTACCAAGAGACACTATAAACCTCAATCTAACTGGAAAAGCAGGTCAATCATTTGGAGCATTTTTGAGTGAGGGTATCAATATCAAACTAATAGGTGCAGGAAATGACTATGTTGGTAAAGGGATGAGTGGTGGTTCTATCTCTATCATCTCTCCACTTCAAAATGCTTCACTAGCAGGAAACACCTGCCTCTATGGTGCTACAGGGGGGCAACTCTATGTGACAGGCTCTGTCGGTGAGAGATTTGCTGTGCGTAACTCTGGGGCGAATGCTGTAGTAGAGGGGACTGGTGACCACCCTTGTGAATATATGACAGGTGGAACAGTACTTATACTTGGAGATACAGGCTCAAACTTTGGTGCAGGAATGACTGGTGGTTTAGCATTTGTATATGATAAAAATCTCACATTCTTTGAAAAAGTAAACAGAGAGATGGTTGAAGCGGTAAGAATTGATACTGATGAGAGAGACCAAGAGATGTTTATGATGAAGAGACTATTACAAAATTATTATAATGAGACCAAAAGTAAAGTAGCAAAGAGGATTTTGGATAACTTTAGAATGGAAATTAGTAATTTTTGGATGGTAGCACCTAAAGATATGAGAGAGAGATTGATTGTGGAGAAGAAAGGAGAATAATTCTCCCCCTCTCTTGTACTATCTCTAAAGTTTAATCCCAAGAGAGTTGAGTGTCTCATAAGTGATTCCACCAGTAGCTAGTCCATTATCTCTTTGATACTTATCTATTGCTCTTCTAGTATCTCCACCTAACACGCCATCAATTTTACCAGCGTTATATCCTTTATCTTTCAGAGCATTTTGAATCTTTAAAATTACCTGTTGATTCATATTTGTCTGACATAAAATTCTCTTCCATCCTTGAGTTGAAGAGGAGATTTTCTTTCTCTTTTGGACTATCTTATATTCTGCTTTTATTGGAACTTTAATCTCTTTAACATCTGAAATCATTTTCTGTACCTTCACAGTTTTAAATGTTGCAGGAATCTCCACCTCTTTTGTAGTTGCAGGTGTTTCAAGTAAAACCTTTTTAATCTTTTTACTCTCTGCTCCTTTCTCTACTAAACAAATTTTATGTCCTGTATAGTTCCAACCTTTATCAATTGATAAACCAACCTTATACCACGAAAAGTCTGATTTACTCTCTAAAATTCTCTTTTCAATTTTCTTATAAACAGCAGGTATAGAGACTTTTTTAATCTCTGCTTCAGAGACTAGTTTTTTAACTTTTATACTTTTTGTCACAGCAGGAATAGTGATTACTTTTGTAGTTGCTGGAGTTTTAACTACTTTTTTCTTAATGGTCTTATATTTTGCAGGAACCTTAACTAGACACATAATCTCACCCGTTGCACCATTTAACTTTTGTGCAGGATTAGCACCTTTTTTCCAAACGGTTTTCTCTTTTTCTACAAGTATTTTCTCTTCAATATACTCATATGTTGCAGGAATTTCGACACTCTTTTTACCTGCAGGACTTACCTCTATTGTCTTCTCAACCGTCTCATATTTTGCAGGAATAACCTCTAGTTTTTCACCCTCTTTTTGTATCAGAATATCTTCTGTTACAACCTTATATTTTTCTGGTGTATAATACTCTTTATAACATGTACCTGAAGTAGAATTTTTCAAGTCAACACCTTTTAGTTTGGCTGCCACTAAAATCTCTTTGCTGACTGGGGCAGCACCTCTCTTAAGACTAGTACGCCAAATTTTTTTTGCTGGTCTAAGCTCAATAGTCTCTACTACGGTTTTATATTTTGGAGGAATAGCTATAATTTTTTTACTACTTGGAGTCACTTTGACTCTCTCCTCTTTCCATTCATATTTCGCAGGAATAATATTAATCTTTTGAGATGCTTCTTTTACCAAGATTTTTTCATCTACAGTCTCATACTTTGCTGGAATCACAACTTTTGCATAACACTCCCCTGCCTTGGCATTTTGAGGTACAAGTGATGTCTGTTGAGCATGTACATATGCCAAAGGCAATAGCAGTCCTATTAAAATTGTTGAATATTTTGTATTCATTTTATCCCTTTATAAATAAATTTCATATGTATTATATATTATAATTCTTTAAACGATAGTTTATATATATGTTTTTACATATAAAAAACAATATATTAAATTATAAACTGTTATTTAAGATTAATTAGAAATTTATAATTTAATAATTTAGCTCTCTTATAAATTATTGATAACAATTATGATATAATTCTACCAATAAAAAAATGGAGCATCTAATATGAATTTTGCAAACCTTTTTTCGAGTATGATAGGTAATAATAATAATGCAGATAATCAGCAGAGTAACTGGATAAAATGTCCAAAATGTTTGGCTCTCATGTACTACAAAGAGGTTGAATCTAAATGTAGCGTTTGCCCTAAATGCAATCATCACTTTAGAATCAATGCCAACAAAAGAAAAGAGTTTCTCTGTGACAAAGATAGTTTTGTTGAATATGATGCATCTCTAGTACCTATTGACCCACTAAAATTTATAGATAAAAAATCTTATAAAAAACGACTAGATGAGGCAAAGGCTAAAACTGGAAAAACTTCATCTGTAGTAAGTGGCTCATGCCGTATCAATGGAGTTGAAACAGAGTTGGTGATATTTGACTTCTCATTTATGGGTGGTAGTTTAGGTTCTGTTGAGGGTGAAAAGATAGTTCGTTCTATCAACCGTGCTATTGAAAAAAAGTGTGGATTTATCATCATCTCTGCAAGTGGAGGGGCTAGAATGCAAGAGAGTACTTTCTCTCTATTACAGATGAGTAAAACATCTGCCGCACTCAACCGTCTGCATCTTGAAGGTCTACCGTTTATATCACTACTTACAGACCCTACTATGGGTGGAGTATCAGCTTCATTTGCAATGCTTGGAGATATTATTATAGCTGAACCAGGAGCCTTGATAGGTTTTGCAGGGCAACGAGTTATCAAACAGACGGTAGGTGTTGACCTCCCAGAAGGCTTTCAGCGTTCAGAGTTTCTGCTTGAACATGGGTTAATAGATATGATTGTTGATAGAAATGATATGAAAGATACCATCTCTGGACTACTCAAACTCTTCTTAGAAGATAATCCAAAGGCTAATGCCTCTTAAAACATATGAAAATTAATATCTATATTATTGATAAAAAATCAAAAGAGAAACTCTATACTCCTCTAATAGAGCATTATAAAAAAATATCAAAACCTTTTGCAAAAATAGAGGTTTTTGAAATTTTTACAAAAGAAATAACTAAAGCACATGATATTTCCACAGAAGCTTCACAAAAATTATATACCCTTACACTTAATAAATATCTATCAGCAGGATTTAATATCGCTCTGAATCCCACAAGTAAACTGATAGATAGTTATGAGTTTTCAGATTTACTTAAGGATAGAGGAGTTGTAAACCTCTTTATTGGTGGAGCTTTCGGCTTTGAGAGGGACTTTTTGTCTTTATGTGATAAGTCCATCTCTTTGGGTAAAATTACAATGTCACATAAGCTGACAAAGGTGGTCTTAATGGAACAGATATTTAGAGGATTAACGATTTTAAATAACCACCCATATCATAAATAATTTAGGAGATATATACCATGTTAAATAGAGAACAGATTAACTTTTTTAATACTGCTTTAAAAGAGAGAAGAGAACAGATAAGAAACAATTTAAATATAACTACCACAGAGATGGATAGTCTCAATACCAATGAGCTAAAAGATGAAGCTGACCATGCTTCAACATCACTAGGTCGTGCAGTGGATAATGCTATTTTAAACCAACAAGCAAATGAATTAGCAGAAATTGAACTAGCTTTAGGTAAAATTACCGATAATCTTTACGGTATATGTGAAATGTGTGAAGAGGAGATAAATATTGAACGACTCAAAGTTAAAATATTTGCTCGATACTGCATTACTTGTAGAGAGGTTATCGAAAAAGAACAGAAATAAAAATAAGAAGGAGAGTCTATGCGTTTAGGTCTATATATACTAGCGTCAATAGTTTTAATGGCAATGGTAGGGGGTTTTATATATACTATCAATCCAAATGAATATAGTCATAATTTTTTTGGAGTATACATAGAGATGCCTATTGCGATTTGGGTAATGATACCTATGTTTATATTGATGTTGGCATCATTAGTGCATATGATGTTTTATGGAGCCAAGAATTTTTTTAAATTTAAAAGATGGGAAAAGGATAGTGAGAAGCTGAACAATGCACTATATTGGTCACTTCTACATGAGCCTAAACCACATAAATTTAATCTACCTAAACTAAAAGAAACTGCTTCACTACTACAAGTTTCTAATATAAAAGTAAATAGTACAGTAGATGGTGTATCTGAAAAAATACAGAGTGCTTTGAATATCATATCAGAACTCGATAGAGGTGAATGTATTGATTTTAGAAGTAAGAAATTAGCCAATATTCTCTCAATAGAGAATCCACTTGTTATTACAAATCATCTAAACTGTTTGAAAAAAGATGAAAATTTTACTGAAGAGGTTTTACAATTTAAAGATAAATACAGTGATACTGTCTTCAAAAAAGCACTAGAGAGTTTTGCAAACTCTGCATCATTCTTTAAAGCGAGAAAATATAGTAAGATATTCAATAGAGAGAGCTTTATCACACTAATAAGTCGTGTAACGCGTGATAATGATTTGGGTTTAACTCTAAATATTTTAGATGAATTTATAGTTGATTTGAACTCAGAGCTAAAATGTAGTGATTTTTTATTGATTGCAAATATCACCAAAAAACAGCTATCACCAGATGAGAACCTAAAACTATTTAAAGGGTATGATAAAAAATATACAAAAGCACAAACAGCATATCTATACCTTCTTTTTGACTATGAGATGATTGATAAAGCAGGTGAATATCTTGATGAACATGATGCTGATGAGTTTATACGCTTTAGAGCTCTGTACGACCTCAAAAAAGAACATACAAAATATAAGATTACAGACTTAATGAATATAAAACATATCTGTAATGACGCTTAGTTTTTCTAAACCTATATTTGCCCTTGCTCCTCTAGCAGGGTTTACAGACCTACCCTTTCGTAGTGTCGTCAAAAAATTTGGAGCTGACCTTACAGTTAGTGAGATGATTAGCTCCAATGCTCTAGCATTCAAGAGTAAAAAAACTATAAAAATGTTAGATAAAAGTCCCCTAGAGACCCCATATAGTATTCAAATAGCAGGTTCGGACCAAATAGTTATACAAAAAGCTATCGAACTTCTAAACCAAAGAGACGATATTGATATTATAGACCTAAACTGTGGTTGCCCTGCTCCCAAAATAGTCAAAAATCTTCAAGGTAGCTCTCTGCTAACAGATTTACCCAAAATGGGCGAGACAATTAGAACAATTAAAAAGTACTCAAACAAAGAGTTCACCTCTGTAAAAATGCGTCTAGGTTTTGACTCGAAAAATCATATAGAGATAGCCAAAGTCTGTGAAGATAATGGTGCAGACTTCATTGCTGTACATGGACGAACCAAAGCAGGAAGATACAAAGCCCCTGTTGATTATAATGCTATCAAAGAGATAAAAGAGGCTATCTCTATCCCTGTTATTGCTAATGGAGATATAACTACCCCAGAGAAAGCAAAATGGGTACTAGAGCATACAGGAGCTGACGGTATTATGGTAGGAAGGGGAGCTGTTGGAAAACCTTGGATATTTCAAATTATGAAAGATTATATCTTGCATGGCAAAGAGTCCGAAGTGACACCCAAACTAATTCAAACAGTAATACTAGAACACTTTGACCAAATGGTAGCTCACTATGGTCAATATGGAGCTATTATCTTTAGAAAACATCTACATACCTACTCAAAAATTGGATATAAGGGTGCTTCTAAATTTAGAGATTTAGTTAATAGAATAGAAGATGAGAGAGAGATGAGAGATGCAACCAAGGAATTTTTTGGAAACAATCATTTAGAAAAATGCTGATAATCCTTAGTATATCGCCAATCTCCCCCCCAACCAAAACCATAACTCTTAAAAATCTTAGTAGCCTCATCATTACGCAGAAGTACAGCTCTATCTACCAAAGAGTTATCTCTATGTACTCTCTTACGATACCTCTGTGACGCTCTATGTGATATATGACCTCTACTTGAGATATAAGGGTTCTCTATCGGATTTATATCAATAGCCATCCCATAAGAGTGCTTTGACCACTTCTTAGAACCAGTCGCTTTTCGACAGTTAAAAGCAGAGGTATTATCAGCCTCAATTGATTTCCAATCATTTCCACCAAAATCACTTACAAGCTTCATCTGATTAATAGGGTAACCTATCTCATAAAGTTCTCGCATAATATTTACTATATCATCAGCAATTTTTCTATGAACTATTAGCTCTCCTATCTTCTCCTCACCTTGAAAATTCATATAAGTTAACCTAAGGTAGCGTAAATCAACCGTATCAACAGGACATCCTCTATGCCAAGAGTTGCCTTTTATCATCTTCTCTTTGAGTTTAGGAGCAATATCATAAACTTGTGCATGAAATTCTGCAAAACCTGTTGTTATTAAAATTATTGGTATTAGTATTATCTTTTTCATATGAAATTTTACTAAACAATAGTACTAAAATAGTTTAATGAAGTGTGAGATTTGAAGAGATAATAAAGCACATAGATGAGAAATCTAAAAATTCTCACCTTTTTACTCTAATCCACGCTTATTGCATATTTAATTGTAGTTGTATTAACACTCCTACTCTTCCTTGGATATAAAGATATTATTAATACTACAAATGCCACTATCAATATCATATTTTCCATAAATATTTTCCCTTTTTAAAAATTTTTGACGAATTATACTGTACTTATACTTTTTATTGTTGTATATTATGAGATTAATTTAAAATTTTAATATTTATTAATACTATAATGTTATAATGCAGTAGATTAAAAAATAATAGACCTCTTTTAAAACTTTCAAAAAAGGTCTAATATGGAGGTACTAAGAGGCAAAAAAAATCTACTTGAATTTCATAAAATAGAAGGCGTTCATCTCACTTCTGACTATGGTGCTGGGATATTAAAAATGAACGAATTTTGAAATATAACAATTCAACCAATAAAAACTCTATCCCTACATAAAAATACCCCAGACTCAATATGCTGAGTATGAGGAAACTGGTCAAATATTGCAGAATCCTCTATAGTATGCGTCTTGGTCAACTCAAGCAAATCTCTAGCTAAAGTTTCAGGATTGCAGGAGATATAGATGATATTATCTATATTGGATATAAGCTTTATGGTATCTATATCTAGTCCTGCTCTTGGTGGGTCAACTAATACAGTGGAAAAACTATAAGCATCTAAATCCACATCTTTTAATCGTCTAAACTCTCTTATACCATTTAGTGCTTGTGTCATCTCCTCTGATGCTAGTCTTATAAACTCTATATTGCTCACACCATTAAGTTTACAATTTTCATTAGCTGCTTTGATAGAGCGTTTGCTTATCTCTGTAGCCAAAACTCTATTGAACTCTTTAGAGAGTGGAATTGTAAAGTTCCCTAGACCACAGTAACTCTCCAAAAAATCACCCTCCCCTACTCTCTTTGCCTGTTTTATCGCCCACTCTATCATTTTGATATTAACAGCAGGGTTGGGTTGAGTAAATCCACTCTCATATTGTCTGTAGAGATAGCTTTGACCATCTATAAAGAGATTTTCTGTTACAAACTCTTGGCTCAAAATCACTTTCTGCTTTCGACTTCTACCCATAATAGACGCATCAAGCAATTTTTCCAATACTTTTGCCTCAACTTCCCACTCCTTATCTAATTTACGGTGATATATCATCGTAATCAAACACTCATCTGTTGTAGTTGCCAAAAATTCTACAGAGAAAATACGCCTTTTTAGAACCTCTGAAGCGTTTATTGCATCGAGTAGAGGTTTCATTCTCTTCTCTATAGGTTTAATAACTTTTGGACACCCCTCTATATTGGTAGCTCCTTTTTTATCAAGTCTACTCATAGCATAGTTAGCACCACTCTCATCATGCCAAATCTTGAACTCACTCCTTGCACGATAGTGAGACTCACTTGCATAAAAAACCTCTAACTCTTTAACTCCAAATGGAGACAATAGCCCCAAAACTCTCTCTTTTTTATCTGCCAACTCTTGTTGATACTCTAGTTCAAAAATAGTACATGAACCACATGTTCCAAAATGTTTACAATTCAATTTATTACCTTAATTTCTATTAGATATAATACTTTTCAAAAATTAATCGCCATTTTATCGAAAAGGTTTAAAAAATGTCTATATCTATTGTTATATTAGCTGCAGGAAAAGGTAGTAGGATGAAATCTACCACTCCAAAAGTTCTCCATGAAATATCAGGAAAAGCGATGCTCTTTCATGCTATAGATGTCGCTCAAAAAATCTCTGATGACATTACTGTAGTCCTCTATCATCAGGCAAAACGAGTACAAGAATATATAGAGAAAGAGTATAAAAATATCAACTTCCATATACAAGATGCTAAGAACTTCCCTGGAACTGGTGGAGCTATGAGAGATATTACAACTAAATATGAAAAAACGCTTATCCTAAATGGTGATATGCCTCTCATTACCCAAAACTCACTCCTAGCACTCACTTCTGGAGATGCAGATATAAATATGTCTGTTATTAAGCTAAATAATCCATCTGGATATGGTCGTGTGATTATAGATAATGATAAAGTAGAAGAGATAGTTGAAGAGAGAGATTGCAATGAAACTCAAAAAACAACTCAAACAGTCAATGCAGGAATATACTGTGTCGATAGTCAACTCCTCTATCGCTATATTCCATTGCTAAATAATAACAATGCTCAAAAAGAGTACTATCTAACAGATATTGTAAAAATGGCTGTAGATGAGGGGTTGACTGTCACACCTATCTTTGTAGAAGAGGAGGAGTTCAAAGGGGTAAACTCCAAGCTTGATTTGGCAAAAGCAGAAGAGATTATGCAAAATCGTATCAAAGAGGAGCTAATGATAGCAGGAGTAATTATGCATCTGCCTGATACTATCTATATAGACTGTCGTGCAAAGTTTGAGGGTGAATGTATAATTGAAAATGGTGTAACTATTTTGGGAAATAGCTACTTAGAAAATGCTCACATCAAAAGCCACTCGGTTATAGAGGATGCAAAAGTGGTTAACTCCGATGTTGGCCCAATGGGGCGACTACGACCACTAGCAGATATTAGAGATACACACATAGGAAACTTTGTTGAGGTCAAAAAATCAACTCTTAATGGAGTCAAGGCAGGACACCTCTCATATATAGGAGATTCAACCATAGATGAGGGGTCAAATATCGGTGCTGGTGTTATTACTTGTAACTATGATGGTAAAAGCAAACACAAAACTATTATAGGCAAAAATGTATTTGTAGGGAGTGACGCACAACTTGTAGCTCCTGTGACCATAGAAGATGATGTAATTATTGGAGCAGGAACAACCGTTACCAAAAATATCAAAAAAGGTAGCCTTGCCATATCAAGACCTCCTCTTAAAATTATGGCAGAATTCTTCTATAGATTTTTTGGAAAGAGTAGCTAATGCAACTAGATTTAAAAGATAAAAAAGTTCTATTAGGAGTAACTGGCAGTATCTCTGCTTACAAAGCGTGTGAAGTAGCAAGACTATTTATAAAAGCAGGTGCAGAGGTTAGAGTAGTTATGACCCCAAGTGCCGAACGATTTGTATCAGCTCTAACATTTGAGGCATTGACTCGCAATCCTGTTCTTACAGAGAGTAGTGAGAGCTGGTCATCAAGACTCAACCATATAGAGATTGGAAAAGATAGTGACATTTTTGTAATCGCTCCTGCTACTGCAAACACCATAAATAAACTTAGCAAAGGTATAGCTGATAATATTCTATTACAAACTGCTTTGGCTTTTAACAAACCTCTACTTATCGCCCCATCTGCCAATACACAGATGATAAAAAACCACTATACCGAAGGCTCTCTCAAAATGTTAGCAGTCAATGATGTCAAAATCATCTCTTCACAATCCAAACTACTAGCTTGTGGAGATAAGGGTGATGGAGCTTTGGCAGAACCTAGTGAAATCTTCTACCAAACAGCACAAAAATTGCTAGAGGATAAATTTTGGAAAGATAGAAAAGTGGTACTAACAGGTGGTGGAACAAGAGAAAAGATAGATTCTGTTCGCTATCTCTCTAATTTTTCATCAGGCAAAATGGCAAATGCTCTTGCTACTGCTCTCTATCTAAAAGGTGCTGATGTCTGTCTCATAACAACAAAAGAGCATAGCCAAATTCCCAATGAGATTTATACCATAGATGTAGATGATGCACAAGAGATGCTAGAGTATACAGTGGATGCTATCAGAGTTGCAAAAAAGGGTAAAATGAGTCATGCTAGTATGAATAGCTCTGAACCTGTGCATCTTATACAGAAAAAACCTTACCTCTTTATGGTCTCTGCTGTTGCTGACTTTACCCCAAAATTTCCACAAATTGGCAAGATAAAAAAATCTGATATTGGTAATGAGTGGAACATAGAACTTAAACAAAATCCTGATATTTTACAAGAAATTGATAAAAATGGATTAGTTACTATCGGATTTAAAGCCGAAATGGACAAAAAAGATGGATTTTTTAATGCTGAATCTATTCTTAAAACGAAAAATATAGATGGAGTATGTTATAATCTATTAAAAGATAGCCAAAGTTTTGGAACAGATGAAAACAATATAATATTTATAACGGGGGAGAAGAGTATAGACCTTGGAACTGCTGACAAACTTAGACTATCTTTTAAAATTTTATCAGAAAGTCAAAAATTAGAAAATGAGCAATAATATATTAAAAAATTTAGCCATAATTATGGATGGTAATGGCAGATGGGCAAAAGAGAGAGGTTTAGTTCGTACTAAAGGTCACGAAAAAGGTGCAGATACCATTCGTGATATTACACAATATTGTGCAGAGCATAAGACCATAGAGACTGTGACACTATACGCCTTTAGTACAGAGAACTGGAAACGACCAAAATATGAAGTTGATTTTCTTATGCGTCTGCTTGATAGATGGCTCAAAAAAGAGCTAGAGACCTATCATAGATTTGGTGCTAGATTTGAGACTGTAGGAGATATAGAGGGGTTTTCACCCAAACTTCAAAAGACTATAGCCTCTATCAAAGAGCAAACAGCACACCACACCAATGTAACGCAGATTTTGGCTCTAAACTATGGTTCAAGAGAAGAGATAGCAAAAGCTGCCACTAGATTAGCAAATAGAGGCGAAGAGATTACCGAAGATACACTAAGCAGTGAGCTTAACACGCCCTACACCGATATAGACCTTATGATAAGAACAAGTGGAGAGCAGAGACTATCAAATTTTCTACTTTGGCAACTCTCATACTCTGAATTTTTCTTTACACCTACACTATGGCCTGATTTTACACCTCATGAGCTAGATGATATTATTGACCAGTATGTCAATAGAAACCGAAGATTTGGAGGTCTTTAATGGAAGAGATTTTATTAGTTGCTATTGTATTTATATTTGGTATTGTAGTTGGTTCATTTCTAAATGTACTCATCTATCGCATCCCAAATGGTGAAAATATCGCTTTTCCTGCCTCAAAATGTCAAAGCTGTCAAACCCCTCTAAAATGGTGGCACAATATACCTATAGTATCATGGATTATACTAGGAGGTAGATGTCATTTTTGCAAAGAGAAAATATCTATGCAGTATCCACTAATAGAGTTTGCTACTGGGATGATTGCTATTATACTCTTTTTAAAACTTGGATTGGTTTGGTATCTTCCTATAGTATTTATGGTATTTGTTTTGCTGTTTGCTTTAGTGATGATAGATTTTAAATATATGGCTGTTCCTGATAGTCTAAACTTATTAGCTTTGGCTCTTGCTATTATCAATCCACATGTCATAGAGTCAATACAGTATGCTCTAATGGCATCAGGTGGATTAGCACTACTTCGCTACTACCTCTCATACTTTCTAAACAGAGAAGCTATGGGAGAGGGAGACATTATCGTAGCAGGAACAATGGGGGCTTTGCTTGGTTTTCCACTCTTTTTCTATGCACTCTTTCTCTCTGCTATACTAGCGATAATTCCATCACTTATTGCCACCTACACAAGAGAGGATAAGGCTGTTCCATTTGTGCCATTTTTGGCTATTGCTACATTTATCGTATATGTGGCTGATAAGCAGTTTATGCAACTGGCAGAGTGGATTATGTATGGTAAGGCACTTGGGTAGTTGAATAGTGCATAGGTCAAAACTAATAAAATAGTTTCATCATATACTAAAACAAAAAAGAATATAATAAGAAAAAAGGAAAAATTATGAAAGCAATTAATAAAATCTTAACAGTTATAGATGATTCTAAATTAAGTAGAGATATTCTGAAAAAATCTATTGAATTAGCCAATAAATTTGAGGCGACTATTATAGTTTTATATACTATCCATATCCCTTTTTTCAATCTACCCGTATACAATAAAGATGTACCAGTAGATAGAGAGAAAGTAAAAGAGAGTATAGACAAAATATTTGATGAGTTAAATATAGAAAAAAATATCAGTCACCATACGCTGGTATACTTTGGTGACAATAGTGAAAGAGCCATTATTGAAGCAAAAAGAGATTCTGTAGATATGATTGTGACCTGTTCCAATATCAAATATGAAAAGCTAATTCGAGAAGCTCAAAAGCCTATGTTGGTTGTCAAGAGTGAGTATAGAGAGTACAAAAATATACTAATACCCACAGATTTAAGTGAAAAATCTAAAAAGAGCATAGAGTTTATCAAAAATAGTTTTGATGCAAATCTCGCTCTTGTGCATGGTTATGAGAGTGTAACTGCGACTATGAGTATGTATGATATAAGTTATGTAAATATGGTTGAGTATCAAAAAGAGAACAGAGATATAGCTTTGGAACTTTTTGGAGCATTTCAAAAAGAGGTAGGAGTAGAGGGTGAGTTGACAGATGCTAATTTCTCTCTTCCTCATGGAGTTTTGGAGTATATAGAGGATAAAAAGCCAGACTTGGTGTTAGTCACTTCTCATAGTTCAGAGGAGAGTTTTTTTGTAGGCTCAATGTCAAGTTATTTGGCAAAAGAGTCACCTTATGATATATTGATATTTTGTTAAAGAAAGTAATAGCAAAAATATACTTAATTAAAGATAAAAAATATTATAATCTAAGTATATAAATATTAAAGGTAAGAAATTATTAAAACAAGATTTAAAGATTTTTTTCATCACTATGGATATATGGAGCTTGAACAGGCGATGGAGCTTTTTGCTGTGTTCGGTGGGATTGAGCGTGATATTGAGTTAGATTTTTTGGATGACCTTGAACTGCTTATTCGTTTTAGTTTTGTTGATAGATACTTAGAATTTTCAAATCTTATCTCTCCCTCATATCTCTTAGAAGAGCCATATCGTTATATTCTAATCTCCATTGCTAGAGGTGATGGTAGACTCTCCAATGTCTTTAGAAAAGCACGAGTAGGTGATACTTTGGGGATGAATATAGTTAATCAACTCATAGAGCTTGGTATTGTAGAGCTTGAAGAGTCCAGAGAAGCACCACTCAAAAAATACCCTAATCAGAAGCTAGAAAAATCACTTCGCTCCTATAAAATAGAGGCAAAAATTCGGTTTAAACAACCTTTTTATCGTTTTTGGTTTGGTTTTGTAGAGCCATATAGCAAAGATTTATCCCAAAAAAAGTCTCAGAGATTTTTTGAAAACTTCGAAAAGCACTTCTCTAGGCTAAACTCTTTGGTCTTTGAACAACTCTCTAACGAACTTCTAAACCAACACTACAATGACAAACTAAAATGTATGGGAAGCTACTGGGATGTAAACTCCGAATTTGACATCTTGGCAAGAACCACAGACGGTGAAACAGTTGTAGGAGAGTGTAAATATAAAAACCGTCGAGTCTGTAAAAGTGAGCTTACAAAGCTTAAACAGAAAGCAGAGGTATCAGAGCTAAAAGCAGACACCTATGCACTCTTTTCTAAAAGTGGTTTTTCTAATGAGCTTCTAAATAGTGAGGATAAGAATTTGATTCTGTTTGAATTAGAAGATTTTAGAAAATTATTATAGTTATCTACCTCTCTTCACCCTATTTATATTATTAAGATGCTCTTTATATGAGTTTGTAAAATCATGAACTCCATCTCTATTTTTCATAAAGTATAGATATTTAGTTGATGCAGGTTTTATGGCTGCCTCTATAGCATCTATTGATACCGAGCAGACTGGATAGGGTGGAAGTCCTTTGTTTGTATAAGTATTAAATCTACTTTTATCGGTTTTGATTCTTTTTGGAGTTACTTTGGTATGAGAGTACTTTCCATAGTTTAGCGTACCATCCATCTGTAGGGGCATATCTATTGTAAGTCGATTATAGATAACCGAGGCAACTAGGGGCATTTCTGCACTATTTGCTGACTCTTTTTGAACTATTGAAGCTACGATTAGATACTTTAGCCACTCTTTTTTATCATATTCTTTGAGATATTTTTTAGCTAATTTCTTATATTTTTTTTCAGAAATTTCCACTAAAAAAGAGATAAGCTTCTCCTCTTTTATCCCCTTTGGAACATGGTATGTATCTGGAATGATTCCTGCCTCTTTGTAGTTGCTAAATTCATTATAGTACCTATCTAACCTTTTATAATCAAGTTTGTATGTTTTTGCAATCTCTTCTAAAAAAATTGGTCTAGTCTCTCCTGGGATTAGGGTAATAATCTCAATCGCTTCAGAAGCAGTAGTGAGTTTATCTAAAAAGTCGATACGATTTATAACACCTCTGCCGATATTTAGCTCACCATGTTTGGGTTGACCAAGAGTATTTAGGAGATAAATATCTATTATTGAGAGTTTTAAACCTCTGTTTTGTAGATATTTGATTGTATTGGTGATTGAACCTTTGGGTAGTTGGAGTGTATCTGTGGTAACAGATATGGGAGTAGTGATATAAAAAGCCATAGAGGCTAGAGAAATGGTAATAATATTTTCTATACTTGTACTTAATCTAATAAGCATCAACTTTGATATTTTCATATAGTAATTATATCTAAAATGGATAAAAGATTATGGTATAATTGTTTTATGTTAAGAATATTACTAATTGGTTTATCACTATTATTTGTAGGTTGTGCAGTGAAAAGACCTATAACTTGGGAACAAAGAGTGCTAGATAGCAATCTAACACATCTTGAATTGGCTTTTGATGAGTATGGAAAAGAGCATAATCAGACGCTACTTTTTCTACATGGTTTTGGAGAAAGTAAGTACACTTGGCGTTTTTTGCTTGATGATTTATCAAAAAAATACCATTTAGTCACTCTTGACCTAAAAGGTTTTGGAGAATCTCCAAAGCCTGAAGATGATGACTACTCTGTCTATGACCAAGCACAAATAGTAAATGAGTTTATAGAGAATCAGAAGCTAAAAAATATAACACTAGTAGGTCGCTCATTTGGAGGAGGTGTAACACTTGTTTTGGCATTAATGCAGGAACAGGGGATTATAAAAAATCGGATAGATAGATTAATTCTTATTAATACTATGTCATATGAGCAGAGACTACCCTCTATGATGAGAGTTTTAACATATCCTATTATAGGTTTTTTGGGTATTCATCTTATGGGTGACAAAAAAATTGCTAAAGAGGCGTATAATTATGCTTTTTTTAATGATGAACTTATTCCTATATCGAGTGTAAATCACTCTGCAAAGATGTTATCTATGCCTTTTGCAAAGTATGCCTATTTGCAGACAGTTAATGAGATTGTACCTGATGATATTAAAAAGATAGAAAACGGTTACAAAAATATAAAACTCCCTACGCTAATACTTTGGGGTAAGAATGATGTATCTATCCCCTATAAATTTGGAAAAAGACTTCATCGAGATTTACCAAATAGTCATTTGAAAATTTTTGAAAAAGTTGGGCATATGCCTCAGGAAGAAGTTCCTTTAAAGGTTATTGAAGAGATTAACCGTTTTATGGCAATGCATCAATAATATTAAAACTAAATGGAGTCCAGTAGCTCATGGTGACATTAGATTCTCTCAAAATATCACCTGTCCAAGTGTTGCAGGTATTTATTAGATTATATTTATATGGAGAGTTATAAAAGATATTGTTATATCCCTCTCCTCTCTTTTTAAAAACTATCTTATCCCCAAAACTCTCTAAAATATTTTTCTCTATACTATCTTTTTGAGCAGTGGAGACCTTTATCAATTTTAGATATAAAAATTTATCTACTTTTTTATAGTATGCGACATGCATTACTGATGGGGTGTTTATAAATAGTGCTTTTAGTGCTGTAGTTGTCTTTAGGTCACTCCAAGTAGGAGTGTTGAGATAGGTTCCACTATCTCCCCAACCAAATACTAGATAACCTCTTTTTTTACTTTTTATCAATTGAGGAAGAAGTTTTTGCCAGTTATATTTAGACTCTTCAATATTTATGACAATATCGCTATGCATATTGTTATATAGTACATAGATAGTTTCAGTTTTTTTATCCAGAGAGATATTGCTTTTTGAGGGGAAGAGGGTAAATATATATGATAAAAATAGATATAGGGTCACAAGCGAGATAAATGACAATATAGTGTAAAATAGGTATTTTAAAATTCTCATGGACTCTTTACTTTTAATAAATTTATATAACTATTATACCCTATTGATGATTTATTAATATTTATGAGCTATAATGTTAAATAAAAAAGGAATTGGATATGAGTGAAAAAGTAAAGGTGGTCTGTCCTCACTGTGCAAAAGTAAATAAAATACCCAAAAGAGAGAGTTATGCAAAGGCAAATTGTGGTCATTGTAAAGAGTCTCTCCTAGATTCTCGACCTATTGAGGTTAACAAAGAGGAGCTTTTGCATATATTGGTCAATAGTGATATACCTGTAATAGTTGATTTTTGGGCTCCTTGGTGTGGTCCTTGTCGTCAGATGGCACCTGCTTATGAGGAAGCAGCACTTGCTATACCACTACAAGCACAGTTTCTAAAAGTCAATACAGAAGAGCATCAAGATTTGGGGGCAGCCTATGGTATACGGAGTATTCCTACTCTGATAGTATTCAAAGGTACAAAAGAGATGGAACGACTCTCTGGTGCAATGAGTGCAAATAGATTAGTCAATTGGGCAAAACAATTTGTATAATATTATAAAAATCATGATATAATATTGGATTATATGGAATTTAATTTAGGAGTTTGTGATGTCTAACGCAAAAATATTGTTACTTGAAGATGATGCCAATCTAAATGATACTATAGCGGACTTTTTAGAAGATGAGGGCTACTTGGTTGATTGTACTTATGATGGGTATGAGGCACAAGATAGATTGTATGAGAGTAAATATGACCTACTTCTTTTAGATGTTAATACTCCTGGCATTGATGGTTTTACAGTATTAAAAGAGGCTAGAGAGAATGGAGTTGTAGCTCCCTCTATTTTTATAACTTCATTAGATGGTGTAGATGATTTAGAGAGAGGTTTCAAGAGTGGTTGTGATGACTATATACGAAAACCTTTTGTACTCAAAGAGTTACTTATTCGTGTAGAGACACTCTTGCGAAGAGGTTTTTTTCATGAGCAGTCAGAACTCATAATACTAGGTGAAAATATTGAGTACAATACAAAATCAAATGAGCTTATTGTTAATGGTAAGCCTGAAACACTTGGAAATAAAGAGTCTGCTCTATTTAAACTTTTTATGAGACATCAAGATGAGGTTATATCACACGATAGAATTTATAAAGAGTTGTGGGATTTTGATGAAGACCCAAGTGATACAGCTCTGCGAACATATATTAAAAATATCAGAAAGATTATAGGTAAGGATAGAATTGTCAGTATCAAAAAACAGGGATATAAGTTTACTTCGTCGAAATGAGAAGCAGACATTATATAGATTTTTAACACTCTATATTTTTTTAGTTATACTGCTAGTCTCTCTGCTCTCCTCTTTTTACTATGAAAGTCAGGAGGATTTGATGTTCTCAAATGAGAGGACTAAGCTCTCTACTTATGCCAATGAACAGGTTAAACATCTAAAAACATTACATCACTTTTTTCCTGCCGAAACAGAATATCCAAGAGACGATAGGTATAATAGTGCTATATATGATATTGAACGAGTAGTTATCTTCTCTACTTTAAAAAACCGTGATGTTGATTTTGATAGAGAGATTTATAGAGCTGGAGATAGTATACATTTTGTTAAATATCTTGATGATTACTATTTGGGTGCTATGTATCTTTTTATTGAGATTCCAGAAGATAGAACATGGCACAATCTTGCCATAACAAAAATTATGATATTTGGCACTGTTGGTCTGCTTATTTTAGGGATTTTTGCACTCTTTTTTGTAAGAATACTTCTCAAACCAATGAAAGACTCTGTTAATCTTCTTGATAACTTTATAAAAGATACAACACATGAACTAAATACTCCAATCTCAGCTATATTAGCAAATGTTGAAATGATAGATAGAGAGACAATGACTACAAAAAATATGAAAAAGATAGATAGAATCAATATAGCAGCAAAAACAGTCTCTCATCTCTATCAAGATTTAACCTTTCTCTCACTTGGACACAATAGAAGTTCAAATGATGAGTGGGTTGACCTCAAAGCACTTATACAAGATAGAGCAAACTACTTTTATCTCTTAGCCGATTCAAAAAAAATCTCATGTGGTTTAGATTTAGAAGATAGTAAGATTTTTATAGATTCTGCAAAGATTGCTAGAATAGTTGATAATCTTATCTCAAATGCGATTAAATACAATAGACGCTCTGGAGATATAAGTATAGTGTTGCGAGAGGATTATTTTATTGTAAAAGATACAGGAATTGGTATGAAAACTGCTCAAACCGAGGCTATGTTTGAGAGATATAGTAGATTTAGTAGTTCAGAGGGTGGTTTTGGTATAGGTCTCAACATCGTCAAAGCCATAGCAGATGAGTATAATCTTAAAATAGTTGTCAGCTCAAAATTTGGAGAGGGGACATCTATCAAAGTAAATTTTCCAAAGGGTAAGTCAGATGAAAATAGTTAAAGTGATACTAATTATAGGAGTTCTTTTTTCACTATCTATAGCAGAAGAAGAATTATCAGAGAGAAGAGAGAGAAATATAACTATCTTAACAAATTCAAATGATTTAGAAGAGACAAATATATATGAGGGAAACTGCATCCCATGTCATAAGTATGGTATGCCTACAACTTTAGAGGGGATGTTTATGAAATATCTCAAAGCATATAGTGGAGAGATAAGTGTAAAATCAACATTAAAACAGTTTCTAAAAAAGCCAACAAAAGAGGATTCAATTATGTCTAGTCTCTTTTTAGATAGATTTTCTGTAAAAGATAAGTCACTTTTGAGTGATGAAGATTTAACTAAAGCAATAGATATATATTGGGATTTATATAATGTTCGTAATAAATTGAAATAGAAGTATATTTTATTTTTGTTAGGTTTGATAACGATAAATTGATATAATATAATAACAAAAAATTTAAATGAGCAAAATAATAATGAAAAAAATACCCATAGGAATAAGTAACTTTAAAGAGATAATGGAAGAGAACTATTATTATATAGATAAAACAGACTTTATTAGTGAGGTTATAAATAATGGTACAAAAGTTATCCTGCTTCCACGCCCAAGAAGATTTGGTAAGACTCTAAATCTCTCTATGCTTAGATATTTTTTTGAAAATAGAGAGGATAACACTCATTTATTTAAAAACTTAGCTATTTTTAAAACTCCTGAATTTAAAAAGCATTTGGGTAAATATCCTGTTATCTTTTTGAGTTTCAAGGACATTAAAAGCACCAATATAGAAGATTCTATAGAAGGCATAAAGAGTCTAATCACAGAAGTGTTTGAGCTATTTGAAGAGGAGATAGAAAGAGTTAAATTATCAAGAAAAGAGAGCAAAGATATAGAGGATATTTTATATTGCAGAGCTTCAAATAGAGTCTATCAAAACTCTTTGAGACTTCTTTCTGCATTGCTTTATAGAATATATAACCAAAATACAGTCATATTAATAGATGAATATGATACCCCAATCCATGCTTCGTATCTGCATGGATACTATGATGAGTTTATAGAGTTTATCCGAAATCTGCTTAGTGGTGCGTTTAAAGATAATGATTATCTCT
>FPHE01000004.1_pt1 | contig 26820 bp, 23 predicted proteins | sample 1057201 | NCBI WGS metagenome assembly FPHE01 (sample SAMEA4473311, study PRJEB15554) | hydrothermal vent metagenome | biome: marine basaltic hydrothermal vent biome; feature: marine hydrothermal vent; material: water | place: Pacific Ocean | collected 2011-06-14/2011-07-23 | depth 1155 m
TCCTAAATTGTCTTGTTTTGGATTTAAATATTTTTTATACCAATTATCTATATATTGATATGTTCGTGTATATTTATTTATAGATTTTTGTAAAGTGCCTCTTGGTTGAGGAAAACTAGGCATATCTTTTGCATATTCTAAAACTTTTACTTTTCTTCTATATCTAAACCAATCTAATCTATCCTTATCTTTATAATAATCAGATGGAATCTCCTCAACTTCTCCAATAACTTCAACAAGTGCATGAACTTTGTTACCTCTTCGTACTAAAACTATATCACCTATCTCCATACTTTTAATAAAATTTTCATTTTGAGAATTATTATAATTATTATCAACAACTCCTAAACCAATTAATGATAATTTTTCTAATAATTCTTTTTCTCTATGCCAACTATCTTCATATGGATGTAACTGCATATGCCAATAAGTCATTCCTCTCCTCCTTAATCACCTTTATTATAAACAAATTATAACCAAAACTTACTGTTTTCATCAAACACCTCAACTCCAATCTCTTCTAAAAAAAGAGTAGTAACCCCTTTGCCTTTAATCAACTTGCCACTAAAAGTTCCATCATAAACAAAAGTAGATGAACAAGATGGAGAGTTAGCTTTTAAAAGAGCCTTTTTTATCCCCTCTTTTTTTACCAAATCTACAGTTTTTTTTGCCCCTTTAATAAAATTATCTGTGACATCTTCCCCTTGACAGTTTATAAGTTTTAGTGGAGTGGTGCTGATTATTTCACTAGGGGGTCTTGGAGTGGGAAGTCCACCTGCTACTTCTGGACAAAATGGAATCAATTCATACTTTTCTCTAAGTTGAGTCAAGTCTATGAGATTATTTTTGCCATTATATTTTACATTTTCGCCTATTAGGCAGGAGCTGATTAGTAGTTTCTTTTTCATGGTGTGATTTTAGCATAAATGCTCTCTCTCATACCTAAGGAGTATGAGAGTTTGAGAAATTTTTAGAGACTCTAAAGCCTATTTATAAGCTTTTTTAAGTTCTCTCTCAATTGCATCAGGAGTAGTTGCAATTTTCATAAAATCTGTCATAGTTAGTCGTGGCAAAGATAGAGAAAGATAGAATTTTGGGTTTAACATATACGCCTCATCACCTTTAATTATTGACTGATATGGAAGAAGATTTGCATTGTTTCCCGCTTCTACTTTATTTAAAAACTTGTTGGTTCTTGGGTTCATCTTATGACCTACAAGTGTGTTACCATTTGGTAGTTTTAGGCTATAGGCAAAATATTTATCTGCTTTTTCTCCTGATAGTTTTGCCACCAAGTCACCTTTTCCTAGCTCAATAGTATCATCAAGATGTGGCATTCCAAACATAAAATTGTAATTTTTTAGTCCACTATACTCACCTATATCTGTAGTAATATACATATCACCTAAAACAGCTTGAAGTGAAGTTAGAGTAGCTTTGAATTGACCATATTTGAATTTGCTTTGAAGATATGCAGCACCAAAATATGATGGGTTTTGAACACGAATTTCATCTTTGCCATTTACTAAAATGTTGATAACAGCCATAAATGTATTTGTATTTTTAAGTTCATCATTTGTAATAGATATTACAGTTTTACCTTTGAGTATCTCTGTAGTAGCTAGAACTTCAAAACCATTTGATTTTAGTTTTGTAGTGAGTGAGTCTATGGTTTGAGGGCTTGATGCGTAGTATGCTGTTAGATTTTTGGGAGCAGTGTCACCAATAACCATTTTTGCAGTTTTGAACTCTTTTTTAGGAAGTTCTACTGCTTTTGGAGTTACTTTAGCAGAAGTTTTTTCTGTTTTAGTCTCTACTTTATTTTCTGTTGGCTCTTTTTTTTTTAGCTCTTCAATATCTTTCCCTATTTTTATTATCATAGCCTTTAGTTCAGAAATCTCTGTTGCCAAATCTCTTGGTGTTGCACTAGCTTTTGCTGACTCTCCACCTGTTCCATCTTCAATAGTAAATCCAAGCTGTTTAAATGTCTTGATAACATCATCTGCAATCTTTTGCATATACTCAATTTGTGCTTTATCTGTTATGCCTGTAGTGCTAATCCAATTCTCAACAGTGGCATATCCAACATGTAACTCATTTGAGCCTTTTGGAATATAGAAGTATACCGAACATGGAGCAAATAGACCAGCGTGAGGTGCATCATGATTAAATACAGAGTTTGAGAATTGGAAGTGACATAGTGAAGAGACCCAATACGCATCATACTCTTCAAAATCTAAATCCATATCAGCATACTCAAATTTAAGGTCTATAAATCCTGCAATAATAAACTCATTTTTACCAAAGAGTGTATCATGTTGCATAATGAACTCCTCTACATACTCCTCTATATCATCAACACCCTCAAACTTTTTGACCATCTTTAGAAGAGGTTGTTTTGGAAGTTTGCTATCAAATGTAAGCTTTTTAGAGGTTGTTGGTTTCATCTCATCTTGGACTAGCTTATCAACCTTGGCTACCATATCACTAAACTTCTTTCTTGCACTCTCATCTTTTTCACCAATGATATTTAGCATAATTTCAGAATTTAGATGTCCATACCAAGTAGTATCTCCACCCTCTGCTTTAGCCAATTTTTTAAATGCCAAAAGGTTAAATGGAGCATAAGCACCAAAATCTGGGTTTTTAATAAGGAGTTCTCTTAGTGATTTTTTGTCAATGATTGTGTAGAAGTTTAAGAGGTCAAGATTTTTCTCTTTAAATGTATTGAAATAGTGATTTTCAATATGTTCATTTTTGCTTGTTATCATAAAACCTATATTTTCAAGTTTTTCCACCATAGATTTTAACTCTTTGTCAGCTTGTCCCTTAGTTCCATGTAGTTCTGCTAACACGGAAGCTTGAGAGAGGCTAATTGATAGAAATAGTGATGCTATCAATTTTGAAAATTTATTTAATTTCATATAACTCTTCTCTTTTTATGATTTTGATTAGTTATTCGTTTGGTTCATACTCACCATCAGTAGCAGCCGCATCCATCATACCATACATAAGACCACGAACACTCTCTGCCATTTTCAACATATCATCAGGTAGTGGTTTTCCACCATAAAGCATAAGCTCCATAGCCATTGTATATAGCCATCTGTTACCTTCATCATCTTCAACAATCAATATTCTACATGGCATAAATGCACCAAATGCTTCTGAATATCCAATAAACTTCTCTGCAATTGATGGTGCACAAAAAGATAAGATTCTGATATATCTTTTTCCTCCTTCATCTTTAATACTACTCTTTATCGACATTTTAGCATCACCAACAACAAGAAAATTATTCTCTTCGGCAATTGACCTCATTGTATCAATAGCATCATCTGTAGAGACATCATCATTGATTTTGACTTTTCTAATCATCGCTTCTGCACTATTACCAGTTTCAAGAACTTTTTCAAACATAGTCATGTAGTGACCCATAGCATCAGGATGTAGACTAGAGACTTTACTCATCATCCCTCCAAATGAAATTAACATATAAACTATAACGATTAACGCAATAGCACCTATAGCACTCAAAATATTTTTAAGCATTTTTTCTCCTTCAAGAATTTTTTTAACTAACTATTAATATAGTAGCAATGAAATGTAAATAAAATAGATTAATATATAAGGATTTGACAATTATAACTGAAAAAGTTACAAAAAGTGACTAAAAAACTTATAATTTTATATTAGATAAATATAGATTATTATTATTTGATATTCTTATACAATACATAAGAATATCAATTGTAAACTAAAGTTTACTCTTCTAAAGCTTCAAGCTCAACTAAAGCTTTTTGCAAATGTTTACCCATCTGACCATCAAACTCATCCCATTTGTGATAATCTTTCATTGATTCGGCTACTTTTGGTTTAATCTCATAAGCCTCCATATCATTTTCGAGAGCCTCTTTTGCTCCAGCTACAAGCTTTTTCATGTAATTTAGGAATGGGTCTATTGTCTCGTGCATTTTTCCTGAATGTCCATGACCTGGAACATATAGTGTTAGTTCAGGGGCTTTTTCTATCTCTTCTAGTAGTTTAATATTTCCTAATATGCTTGAGGAGCTATCAAATCCACCTAGACGACTTTTCATAAGATTATCACCTAAAAATAGAGTTTTACTATTGGCATGAACAATTAGAACATCTGTATCAGTATGCGCTCTTTTGGGGCTATGAATATAGAATGTTTGGTCATCAATTTTGAGTACATCACCATTTTTGATAGCAATCTCTGGAAATTTAAACTCTTTTGTTCCTTTTAGATTTTTTGATAATCTCTCTAGTATATCATACCACTTTTGAGCCTCACCTGCTTTTGAGACATCAATCATATGTTGAAGAGCATAGATTTTTACATTAGGGTACTTCTCTGCTATAGCTTTTCCTGCAAACCAGTGGTCTCCATGTTTATGTGTGTCAATAATAGCTACAATTGGTTTTTTACTAATTTTTCCAACTTCAGCTAAAATCTTTTTACCAACATTATAGTTTCCACCTGGGTCAATCATAATTAGGCTATTTTTACCCTCTATTATGGCAGGGTTGTTCATAAAACCTTGATTCTCTACACTTGGATTCATTGGAGGCCCATGCATAATATAGACATTTTGATTTGCTTTTTCAAACTTCATCTCTCCATATTTACCTAAATCAAATGCATTTAGTGAGGTGGCTAATGCTCCTGCTACTATTAGTGATAGTACTGTTTTTCTCATTGTTTTCCTTTTTTATTTATTATATTTTACATACATGACAAATATCTTATCATTTTGATAGATAACGCCTGATTTAATAACCTTTGCAAAGACACCTCTATCATTTTTAAGAAGCTTTGGTAACTTGCTATCTATCTTAGTTAGACTCTTACATAGTGTACAGCTTTGGCTTATCTCTAAAACCACTTCACCTATCCTGATTTGAGTCCCTACATGCAGAAAGTAAGGGTTATAGTCTATAAGTATATTTTCACCTAAAGAGCCATACTCTACAGATATACTTTGCTTCTCTGCCAACTTATAGCTATGCAAAGAGGTAATTAGCACTGACCGATTAGGCTCTTTGGCATAAAATTTATCTTCCCAAACACCATTTTTATCAACTGTTATCTCTTGTTTTGAGACTCTTTGCGAGGTCAGGTCTCCCTTTTTTGACACGAATAACCCCAAGACTTTTCCTACCAATTTCTCTCTATTCATCAATGAACAACTCATCTCTAAAGTCCTCTAGTGTCATTTTTTTATACGATTTACTACTTACATAGTTAAGTATGGTTAGCGTTTTTTTAGAGTCTCTATATCCTACTACATCATAGATAATTTTGTTAGACCCATTTATAAAAACCATTGATGGATAAAAATCAACCCCAAGAGCTTTTAAAAATTGGCGATTAGTCCCATTAAAATCTTGATATGAGACACTCTCCTCATCATCTCTATTTATATCTAGTAGTATAAAATCTTTTTTGATAGCTTTGCTAATTGCTTTTTCATCTAGTTGAAAGAGCATCTTTTCACAGTATCCACAGTTGTCTTTATGTAGAAAAAGCATAACATGCTTTTTTGTTCTGTTGGCATCTGCTGACTCTTTATCAATATTAATATCAGCAGAAATCCCCAAAAGAGGGATATAGAGTGCAAAGATAAGTATCTTTATATGGTTTATAGTACTACTCATCTTCATCCTCTCTCTACTCTAACATCTCTAATTCATCATAAGCAAATCCAATATTATGAGCATTTAAAATATCATACATCGCTTTATCTTTGAATTCAATAAGTTTAACTACCTCATTAATCTCAGTAGCATCAACACCCTCATCAATTGCTTTAAGCACTCTCTCTTTTGTTAAATCAAAATAGAGTTGAGCCTCATCCATTGCTGTTTTATCAGTGATAAATCCATGCCCAGGGATTAAAATATTCCAATCAAGCTTCTTCATCATTGCTAATGCTTTGAGTTCCCCCATAACAGAACCATCTCGTCCTGAGGTAATTCTTCCATTCATAACTAAGTCACCTGCAAAAAGAATTTTTCTCTCTGGCATATAGATAAAAATATCATCTTTAGAATGTGCTTTAGTATCCATTGGAATAATGTCAAATTTCTCACCACTAACAACAATTGTTTTCTTCTTTTTAGGTGTCTCATCAAGTTTGATAATATGTGTACCCTCAATGGCATTTTTAGGTAATATATTAAACATTCTTGTAGGAGTTCCCTCTTTATAATCGGTGTTTACACTCTCTGGACCAATAAGTTTTGCATTAAACTTTTTTTTGTAAAAATCGTTTCCAAGCCAATGGTCATCATGCTCATGAGAGATAAATATATTAGATACAGGAAGGTCTGCTATCTTCTTCATTGCTGTATAAGCCTGTTTTGCAAACTGATATGAAGGACCTGTATCCATAAGAACATAACTGTCTGCTGTTTTAATATAACAGCTATTTGCCATATTCCCAGCATTCTCTTTTGTTGGCTTATCTAATGCACCAAAGAAACACCATACATTTTCAGCTACTTTTTTAGGTTTGAGTTTATAGTCAAAAACATCTGATGACTTAGTTACTGTTTTAGTTCCACCTATAGCAGTGGTAATAATCTCACCCACACTCTTTTTTTCACCTATTGACTCTATCTTTTGTTCTACAGCTACCTTTGGTGTCTCTTTAACTTTTTCTGTAACAGTCTTTGCTACAGTTTTTTTTGCAACAACCTTTTCAGCAATTTTAGTTGCTTCCTCTTTTGGCTTTGCCGTAGCTAACTTCTTCATATCTTTAATAGCAGAATTTATACCACCCTCTTGAGTTTCTGTTTTAGCAGAATTAACAGCTTCTACTGAACTTTTCTCTTCTGCACCACATGCTGTGACAAGTATTGTTACTGTTATTATTGATAGAATAGTCATTTTTTTCATTATTCTTCTCCTTTATTTTTATAGATTTCAACAATCCACTACTATTAACTCTGTTTGATTTAATAGTACTGAATTGGGGGGGTACTAGACCCCAATTTCAGTTCGTAATTATTTGATTTTTGCTTTTTTAGATTTAGTATTACCCTTAAGGTCTGTCCAAGTAACTTCTAGCTCATCACCTTTTTTTGCACCTTTAAATTTAAATTTAAAAAGAGGGTTCTTAGATATAAATCCACTTCCACTCATCTCAAAAACAACTTTATCATTAGCTTTTGCTACTACACTTGTAATAAAATTAGCTTCAACTTTTTTCTTTTCAGCCTCTTCTGGACCAACATTCATATGTTTTGCTAGTACTTTAACTTTTACTACATCACCTTTTAGTTTTGCTTTAACTTTCATTTCTATTCCTTATAATTATATTTCTTTGTAGGGTGGTACATTTATGCCCACCAAACAGGGGTTTTTATAAATTTGAACGGTATGGGGTTAAATCAACCTCCACAACCACCAATAGATACTTCAATTGGAAGAACTTTTGAATAGAACTTACCATCTGTACCCTCAACGATAGCTGTAAGTTTACCTGTTTTTCTCATTTTGATTTTAATACCATAATCAACAATTCCACCCTCTGGAACAGTCCATACAGCAACTGCTGAACGAGGATTTGAATCTTGGAATAGAGCTACTGATTTAGCTGGTTTATCAGATTTTACAAATACTGGAATTGCTCCACCATTCTCTGCTAATTTTGGTGCTTTGATAGTTACACCCTCTTCAACAGGTTTAATATCTCCATATAGACCTTTGATAGCATCTGCTGGTGTTGTTCCTTTCCATGTGTCTGGTTTCTCTTTTCTGTAATCAGTTGCATGTAGAGCTGTCGCTGGTACTAGAGCCGCTACAGCTAGACCTAAACCTAAAAATTTTCTTCTATTCATCTGTAATTTCCTTTCATTTGATGATATTTATCTGGAGTCACTTCAAGACCCATATTTGGGGTCAGGTGTCCACTTTTTCACTTCGCTACGCTACGCAAAAAAGTTGACACCAGACCCCCCCTTTCCAATTTTAACTATTTACTACTTGTCACCATATAGTCAATAATCTCTTTTATCTGTGCATCAGTCAAGTCTGCATTACCACCTTTTGGAGGCATTCCACCTGTACCTTTGATAGCATTTCCTATGACTTTGTCTAAGCCTTTTTTCATAACTTTAGCCCAAGCCTCTTTAGAACCTACAGCAGGTGCACCCATTGCATCTGTTTTGTGACAAACAGCACAGCTCTTCTCATAAGCCTCTTTTCCTGCATGTTCAGCTCCACCTTTTTTCTTTGGTGGTAGGTCTCTAACAGTGCTATATGGAGGTTGAACATCTTTCATCTCGATTCCAATACGCATCACTGTGGCATTATCATCTTTACAATCTTTCATACATCTTACAGTATTAGCACCAAAGTTTTTAGGATTAGCAAAGAACTTTCTCATATTCTCTACACCATCTTTACCATCAATGTTTGGATAAAATCCATCTCTGTTTGGCATCTCAATTTTAGAGAAGTTCTCTTTACTAAGTACAAAATCTTCACTCATCTCTTTTCCACCAACTTTAATTTCATTAGTAGCTAATAGATAAGCAGTTATTGCATAAATCTCATTATTGGTTAAACTTTTCGGATGTGCATATGGCATTGCATCACGAATATACCAAAGTAGTGTACTAGCTTTTGGCCAATATGTTCCAATGGTTCTCTTTGGAGCATCCATCCCAGGGGCTGTTCTTTGATTTTTTAACGAAGAGATGTCTCCACCTGTAAGTGTAGGATAACCAACTCCACCAGCACCAAAGTCACCATGACAGACTCCACAGTGTTCCTCATAAAGTTCATCACCCTCTTCAACAGAACCTTTTCCATCAGGAAGACCTGTACCATCTGGCTTAATATCTGTATCCCAAGCTTTAAGCTCATTTGCTGTTGGAGTTCTACCAAAGTTTAGTTTTAGCTTATCAACCTCTGGATTGATATAATAATCAGAGTACATACCTTTGTCTCTTGTGTATGTCATACCACCATCAAGGGCATCTTTTTTTGCTTCTGAAGCAACTAGTGAGATTGAACTTAGTAATAATGCAACTACACCTGTAGCTATAGTTTTATGAACGCATTTGAACATTGTTAACCTCCCCTTTGTCTGTAACTTCCCAAGTACATATTGAGTTTCTATGATAAACACCCTCTACACCGATAACTTTTTTCTCTTGATTGACTGTAGGCTGAACAAATCCTGCCTCATCCATCGCTCTACTTGATAGCAATAATGGTTTTCCTTCATACTTATAGATATAACTAAATCGTGTCCAAGCCTTTGGTAACACTAGACCTTTTAGACTAGCCTCAACCCAGTTCTTTCCACCATCAAAACTAATATCAACAAGTTTGATTTTTCCATGACCAGACCATGCAAGTCCCTCAATCTCAACCATATCACCTTTTTTAAGCTCTGTCCATGGATTCTCTGGACATGGAGAGGTTATAATAGAGTTTACTTCAAGTGGATAGAAGTGTTGAATAGCTTTACCAGAAGCTGTTAAAACACTATATTTAGAGGTTTCCTCTTTACAATACCAAGGCTCTGTACCAAACTCTAATCTTTTTAGCCATTTAACAGACATATTAGCTTCCCAACCTGGAAGAAGAAGTCTTACTGGATACCCCTGTTCTGGTCTTAATGCTTCACCGTTCATTGCATAAACAAGCATTGCATCATCCATAATTTTTTCAGTAGGAACAGTTCTGCTCATCTCTGAACCATCTTGTCCTTCTGCTAGACACCATTTAGCTTTAGGGTCAACACCCAAATCAGCAAGTACAGTTTTTAACCTAACACCTGTCCATTCGGTACAACTCATCATTCCTTTGACGAATTGTGCAGAGTTAAACTGTGGACCTTTCCACTCAGCAGCACCATTTGCAGGACACTCTAAGAAGTGAATAACACTCTCACTTGGGTATCTTTTTATCTCATCAAGAGTTAATACAATTGGTTTTTTAACTAGACCATGAATCATAAATCTATATTTATTTGGGTCAATATGTGCTACACCATTGTGTGTTCTTGTAAAGAAAAGACCATTTGGTGTAATAATTCCTTTTTGTTCATGAATTGGACTCATAGAGACAGCTGCGTGCATATCACCAGCAGATGAGAGTAAACTCGCTGTTCTTCTTACATTATTATGCTCATAAGGAGAGGGTACACCATAAGGGTTTTTGTTTAACTCATCCCCTAGTGTAGTCCCCCATTTTGAGTGATGTACAATATTCTCATCATCTGCTGCGAGAAGCTCGACTGGTGATAAAACACTACTAGCTGCAACAGCCGATGCTGAATAGAGAGCTGCTTTTTTGAAAAAATCTCTTCTACTAGTTAGCTCTATGCTCTGCTCGACCATAGAGTCTAAATCTTGAGAAGCTTTAATAATTTTACTCATTTGTCCTCCTGTTAAATTTTGGTATTTTCTACGAATACCTCGGAACAGTGAGAGTATAATATAAAGATGTTTAAGATGTCAAGAAAATATATTATATAATTTGATATAAATAAATGTTATGTATACAAAAATTCTCAAATAATATAAGATAAATCTTTTTTAATTATAACTTTATCTATAGAAATTGCTCCAAATCCCATAAAATCGGTTATAAGTTTCACATTTTTGGGGAGTTAAGAAGTTGATTTTATTAAGATAATCAGAATATTTGATATATTATAGTGTGTATAAATGGAACATAATTTAAATAGATTGTATGAGTAGATAATAAATACTAATACAATAAATTCAGATAATTAAAAGAATTTATATCATTTTATTATCTTTGAAATATAGAGTGTCGTATAAACTCACAAAGACATCTCATACCTCTATGTTTAGTTAAATGATTTAGATATTGACTATATGTCATGCCTTTCTCATCCAAATAGGAGTGAAGATATCTTAATGCACTATCCATCCCATGCTCTTTTTCTATCTCAGATAGCATTTGATATAGTGGCTCTATGATTTTTATTATCTGTTCAGGTGCTTGTCTCCCCTCTGCTACAAATGAGACTATATTATTTTGATTATCCCTTTGTGGTTTCCACTCTATCATACTCCAGTAGTACTTATTATCATTTGTCTTATTTTTTATTATAGCCTGAATGGGTAGACCATCTAATATTATTTTCCAAATGATTCTAAAGATTGTTTTAGGCATATCAGGATGTCTCACTATATTGTGTGGCTGATTGATAACAGATGCACCTTTGAAACCATTAATTTTAGAGAATGTTGAGTTGCAATATATTATATTACCCTCAATATCTGTTCTACTTATTATAACTTCTTGATATGCACACTTGATTTCAGGGTTTGTTCTACTCATAGAGGACTCCTAAAAGATTTAATGTTTATTTTTAATTTTAAATATTATACTTTATTAATGCTTAGTTCTCTATATCTAAATGCAACTTTTGCTCTCCTATCTTTAATTCAACACTTTTATTAGAAGTTGTATTGGCTATTAGTTCAATAGTATTTTTATCTATAAAACTAATATCTAAACTAATAGGATACTTTAAACTTCCCAAAATATCATTTTTAGATTTTGGAGGAAAATAAAATATATTACTCTCCCCTCTCTTAATCTGAAAATTATGAGAATCTACCGTTACACTTAGTATAGGCGTTTTAAAATCTCTTGTTCTAAACTGCCAAATCTCTCTTTTAATCTTTCCATCTGCTTCATAAACTGCCTTGACACTATAGTTACTACCCCATTCTAATCGTTTAAGAGGAAAGAGAGCATACTCAAATTTTTTCAATTTTTTGTTTGGGTCAGTTTTTTGATTATATATTATTCTCTCCTCTATCTCACTACCCATCTCATCAAACAGTGCAAAATCAATCATTTTAATGCTTTTAAAATAGGACTCATTAAAAGAGATACTAATAGGAAAACCACTAACACTATACTCTGGAAGTGGGTCTGGGAACTCATCATAAAATGCAGGTGGAACATCATCTTGTCCAGCAAAAGGATAGGTTACAATTTTGCTATTTCTATATCTATTCTTCTGTAGAGTCTCATTAAATAGAGTTAATTCTATTTTTTTATTTTTATCTATACAGATATTTTCTATATATCTACCCGACTTCATTTCACTCTTCTCTCTACACAAATCAACTAATTTTCGACTACCCATATCATATACAAAAGCTGTTTGAGACCTATCTGTTTGACTCTGTAGTACCCCTATACCAATCTCATCAATATGAAAATCCAAAAATCCAAAACGGTGATATATTGCCGCCATAAGACCATTTACAGACTCTTTATATGTAAAATTATTATTAGATATATTCTCAATTACCATTGAGGTTTCATAACCAGAATGCATACATCTTGCTGAACCATATTCACCTGTAAAACCTACTCTCTTTTTATCCTCATAGTGACCTATAAGACCATTTTCAATTAGATAAGAGGCATGATTTTTAGCAGAATTTGCCAGTTTTTGATTAGAGACTAATGGGACAAGACCAGCACCCACTCTAAGTTTATTGAGATAATGAAGTGTGCGTCTCTGCTCCATATCAATATCAAGAAGAGGCTCTTCTTTGATAATAATATTTTGACTTAGAGGAGTTGTTCCTGCTAGTAGATATATATATCCAGCAGAGAGTGAGACTAGCCCCCAAACACTTATACGAATCATATTTTTCATTGAAACAACTCCTTAATTTTATATTATATATAAGAAGTATATCATTGTTTTTATTAAAAACAAACAAAAACAATCAAAAATAAACAAAAACAATTTGTTCGATAAAATCGAACCTACCTGTTTTTAAATGAATTTATTTAAGATACCCTCCACTTTTTCCATTACGAACACCTGCTTTTAACATACCAAGAAGCTCTCCAACACTCTTAAAATTAGTAATAGTCATAACAATCTTATCTGTATCAGGACGAATAAGTACTAAACTTGGAATCTTTTTTACCTTTATACCTAGAGGAAGTTTGCCCATAGAGACATTTAGATATATCATTTTATAGTTTTGATTAACTATTTTTCTAATTGAACGGCTTCTTTGCATAACGGTATCCAACTCATCACAAAATGGACAGTAGTTTGAACGAACCTTTAACAAAACAATCTTTTTATTCTGTTTTGCATAATATTTTGCTGTCTCATAGCTATAGTAGGTGGTGATTGGTGGAATCTTTTTTCTTTTTGGCTTTTTTCTTTTTATTTTTTTCTTTTTAGGATTTTTGATTTTTAGCTTCTCTACTTTAGCTACCTTTTTTTCAATTTTTTTAACTTTAATCTCTCTTTTCTTTACAATTTTTGGAGGAGTCTTTATCTCTTTTAGTCGCTTAGAGACAGGCAGAGAGACCACAGAAAGAGTATTTTGTTCTACTATCTTCTCTAGCTCATTATAAGCTACAGCAATATTTTTTTTGTGCCACTCATCATAAAATCTCTCCTCTTTAAATGAAGGCATTTTTATGCTCTCTATAGCATCCTCTCTCTCCATTCCCTCTTTGATACTCTTTGTTACTTGCTCTTTTAGAGTAGTTAAGTAGTTTTTTGTATTGTTTATGGCTGAGCGTTTTGTTCTGATTCCTTGAGAAGAGATAACACGACTCCAAGAGCTATCTTCTATCTTTTTTAGAGCATCTATCCAACCAAGTAATGAACGACCATTTTCTAGTATAGGTATACTATTGTGAAAAAGCATATCCCCTACAAAGATTATATCTCTACTAGGAACATTAACTGTAAGATAATTATTGCTACCCTTGATAGCATTTTTTATATCTATATCTACTCCTCCAACCGTTAGAGTGTATTCACTATCTACTTTTTTGTCCAAAGGAACTAATCTAGTGTTACTAAAAGCATCTGCTGTAATTGAATTGGAGAGTTTGATTTTGATACTATTATCATAAGCTTTAGCTCCAATAAGCGTAGCCCCTCTCTCTTTGTAAAACTCATTCCCTAGAAGATGTACCTCTTCAATAGAGGTATTTATAACATATTTGACAGGCAGTCGATTTTTATCTATCATCACCTTATACGCCTGTTGAGCGTAACTATAGGTAGAACCACTATCTATTACTACAAACCCCTCATCTGTTGTGATATAACAGCTATTGATGACATTTCCACCATTTGTTTTATTGGCTGTAGAGGAGAGACCAAAAAAGCAATCAACACCTTCTGTAATCGTATAAGATTTTAGATGATAATCAAATCCAAAAACAGAGACAGTAAAAAAAAGTAGAGTTATTAGATAATGCATAATGCTCCAATTTAAATAAGATGTTTAAATTTTTATATCTAATAGGATAGCATAAATTATATAAAGAAAAGTTAAAACTTAAAACTTGATGAAAAATCAAAAAAAAAAGTAACAAATTTTAATTTGTTACTTTTAGTTAATAACTCCACAAAAATCAACTACAATCTTATCTTGGGTATCTATCTCTTTAAATTCTCGATGAGCCACCAAAAAGACTACTATATCTGCTTGGGATAGAGCCTCTTGATACTCTATTAGCTCAAATTCTTCAGACTCTTTAACATTTGGTTCAACTACCAAACAGTCTAAATCTTCTACTATGTTTTGAGCAATAAAGAGTGCTGGTGACTCTCTAAGGTCATCAATATTGGGTTTAAATGCCAAGCCCATTAGTGCAACTTTGGCTTTTTTAGAGTTTTTTAACTCAAATGATAATGCTTCAGATTTGACTTTTTCTATACACCATTGCGTCTTGTAGTTATTTACCTCTCGTGCAGTTTTTATTAGTCTTGCATTCTTGGGGTCTTGGCTCACTATAAACCATGGGTCAACTGCGATACAGTGTCCTCCTACTCCAGAGCTTGGTTGCAAGATATTGACTCGAGGATGTCTATTGGCTAAACTTATAAGCTCCCAAATATTAATATCTAACTTATCAGATAAAATCGACAACTCATTAGCAAAGGCTATATTGACATCCCTGTAGCTATTCTCTACTAGTTTACTCATCTCTGCTGTTTTGCAGTCTGTTAGTAGAAGTTCACCATTAACAAAGGTTTTATAAAACTTCTCAACCTCCAAAGCAGACTCTCTATTTATTCCACCAATAATCCTATCATTTTCTGTTAACTCAAACATTATTTTACCTGGAAGTACCCGTTCAGGACAATATGCAATACTAAGTTTTGTTATATCTACTCCACTCTCTTTTAATGTTTTTGTGACAAGTTCTGTTGCTCCTACAGGGCTAGTTGACTCTAAAATAATGCTATTACCATCTTTTACATAAGGCATTATCGCTTTGGTAGCAGATAATACATAATCCAAATTTGGTGTAGGTATATCTCTATCTTCATAAAAAGGTGTAGGTACACATATCATAAATATATCTGCCTCTTTAGGTTCTAAATAGGCTTTTAGTTTTCCTGATTGTACGGCTGACTGAACAAATGTATCCAAATCAGGCTCAACTATATGAATCTTGCCTTGATTAATAATATCTACGGTATTTTTATTGACATCTACACCAATTACCTCATAACCTCTATTGGCTAACAGTGAAGCTGTCGGTAACCCTATATATCCCAATCCTACTACACAAACTTTTTTCATAATAGTTTCTCTCTTTTTTCTATTCTATCATCTATTAACTCATAGGTTGCAAACTCATCCTCTGCTATATCATCTGTAAACTTTAGAGTATTACCACTTATTCCAACCCAACCAATTTGCCTAGCAGGAACACCAACCATAAGAGCATAAGGTTTTACATCACGATTGACAACTGCACCACTTCCAATAAGAGCATACTCTCCAATAGTCACACCACAGACAATAGTAGCATTTGCACCAATAGAGCAACCTTTTTTAAGAAGTGTCTTTTTGAACTCATCTTTTCTTTGGATAAAGGCTCTTGGATTAATTACATTGGTAAAGACCATAGAGGGGCCTAAAAAAACATCATCCTCTACCTCAACACCCTCATAAATTGAGACATTATTTTGAACCTTGACACCAGACCCAATGGTAACCTTTGGTCCAACTACACAGTTTTGCCCAAATGAGCAGTTATTCCCTATGGTTGTATTGGATAATATATGTGAAAAGTGCCAAACCTTAGTATTGTTTCCAATCTCTGCACCCTCATCTACAATACTACTCTCATGAACAAAAAAACTGCTACTCGTCTCTTTTTTAGGATATTTAGGTTTGCATCTCTTTTTCCACTGCTCTCTATTTAAATATTTACCATCATCTTGCATTAGTCAAGCACCCTTTTACAAAATGGGTGATAGTCACCCTTCATACCAATAGCATCCAAATTTCGTATAGTTGAGACAGTACTTATCGAACCATAAGCCTCATCAAGTCCAAATCCATTACCTTTTAGAATCTCCTCATAACTTCTAGTATGTAAATCTGTAAATCCACCACTAAACTCTATCTCTTCTCCATCTACTGTAATACTTCGGAATGTTCTCTGCCCTGTAGCTTTTATCTCATCAGGGATATAGTCATAGTTTACAGAGAGAAACCAACGCACAGTTGCATTTTTTAGTTTAAAGAAACCAGCATTGGCATCAGGAGTTTTTAGATGAACAACATTCTCCTCAACAGCACCAAATATCCAACACAACATATCATAAAAATGCACTCCAATATTAGAAGCAACTCCTCCCGATTTTGCTATATCACCTTTCCATGAGACAAAATACCATTTTCCTCTACTTGTAAGATAGGTCAAATCTATATCATATATCTTATCTGGATTTGCTTTTAGCTCTTTAGTCACTTTTTCTTTAAGAGCAATAATAGATGGATGAAGTCTAAGTTGTAAGATATTATATATCTTCTGTCCAGACTCTTTTTCAATAATCTTCAATTGGTCAATATTCCAAGGATTTAGAACTAGTGGCTTTTCACATATAGCATCAGCCTCACTTCTAAGAGCAAATCGGATATGTGAGTCATGCAGATAGTTGGGTGAACAGATAGATACAAAGTCAATTTTTTTACCTGTATCTCGTCGCCACTTGTCAACAAATCTATCAAATCTCTCAAACTCTGTAAAAAAACTAGCTTGTGGAAAATGGCTATCCATAATTCCTATACCATCATATGGGTCAAGTGCCGCTACTAGTTCATTTTTTGTATCTTTTATCGCTCTCATGTGTCTTGGAGCTATATATCCTGATGCTCCAATTAATGCAAAGTTTTTACTCATCAATTTTCCTTAAAAATTCTATAATATTAATACAAGCCGTTCCATCTCCATAAGGGTTATGTGCATGGCTCATCTGCTTATAGGCTCTATCATCATCTAAAAGCCTCTGTGCCTCTTCAACTATCTTTTTAGTATCTGTCCCCACAAGCTTAACAGTACCTGCCTCTACAGCCTCTGGTCTCTCTGTTGTATTACGCATTACAAGTACTGGTTTACCTAGAGATGGTGCTTCCTCTTGGACTCCTCCACTATCAGTAATAATAAAATATGCTCTATTCATAAGATAGATAAATGACTCATACTGTAGTGGCTCTATTAGATAAACATTTGGTATATCAGAGAGTAACTCTTTTACAGGTCTCTGAACATTTGGATTTAGATGCACAGGATAGACTATATCTATAGCTGGATTATCAATAGCCAAAGTTTTTAACGCTTTACATATATCTATAAACCCTTGCCCAAAGTTTTCTCGCCTATGTCCAGTAACTAGAACTACTCTTCTATTACTAATATAGTAGTTGCTTCTCTCTATTTGATTAACTATCTTCTCTTGTAGCTCTCTATCCTCCTCAATCTTTTTTAGTGCCAATAGTAGAGCATCTATCACCGTATTACCTGTTACAACTATACTATTTGGATTTTTATTCTCTCTCAAAAGATTTTTTTGACTTGTAACAGTAGGGGCGAAATGGTAATTTGCCAATACTCCTACTATCTGCCTATTTGCCTCTTCTGGCCAAGGACTATATATATCCCCTGTTCTAAGCCCTGCCTCTATATGACCTACTGCTATCTTCTGATAAAAAGAGGCTAGAGAGGTAATACTTGTAGTTGAGGTATCTCCATGTACTAGCACTACATTAGGAGCAAAATCTTCTAATACATCTCTCATACCAAGTAGAACATTAGAGGTTACATCATATAAGTCTTGTCCTGCTTTCATTATATTGAGGTCATAATCGGGTACTATCTCAAATATATCAAGTACTTGGTCTAGCATCTCTCTATGTTGTGCTGTTACACAGACCTTGACATCAAAATCCAACTTGTACTCTTCAAAGGCTTTAACCAGTGGAGCCATTTTAATTGCTTCTGGTCTTGTTCCAAATACTATTAATATTTTTTTCATAAATTTTCTTTTTTAAATAGTTCAAGCATATCAAGTTGTTCCCAAGGATATTCACTCTGCCCAACTTGTCCTCTTGCTGCGACATCGGCATACAAAAATGTATCTGCTGAAGGTTTATCAAGATTAAATTTCTTAGTAATCCAACTTGGAGTTAGAGGAAAGTTCTCCATTACAAAAGTAGAGAGCTTATCATCATTAAGCCACTCTACTACAGTTCCATAGGTATCAACTGCTACAGAGGTAGGTCGTGCTACTCCAATAGCATAAGATATTTGCACTACTGCTTTTTTTGCTAATCCTGATGCAACAATATGTTTAGCAATATATCGAGATGCATAGAGTCCAGAACGGTCAACTTTGGTATAATCTTTTGAACTCTGAGCCCCACCACCAATAGGTGCATAACCACCAAAACTATCAACAATTAGTTTTCTACCAGTTAGTCCTGAATCATGTAAAGATGAGTGAGATACATATTTACCTGTTGGGTTAATATGAATAATACAATCTTCTTTGTTATATAGCTCTTTTGGAAGATTGCTATCATCTATAAGTGTTTGGATAAGTGTTCTAAGTGCCTCTATATCCATACTTGCAACACAAGGAGCAGAGATAACTATAGTATGTATCTTTTGTGGTTTACAAGACTCAAAGTTTGCTTTATTGCCATAATCTATAGTCACTTGTGTTTTAATATCAACACCTAGTTGTGCAGGATTTGCTTTTGCATACTCATAGACTTTTTCCATCAAGACTCTAGCATAAGTGATAGCTGAAGGCATATAGTTTTCAGTCTCACAATCAGCATACCCAAACATTATCCCTTGGTCACCTGCTCCTATCTCACCATCCTCTTGGTCAACACCTTGATTTATATCAGGAGATTGTGAGTTGAGAAGTACCTGAACCTCTACATCTTCAGGATGCAGACACTCCTCTCTCGTAAAATAGGGATTACCACTATATCCGATATTAACAAGTGCATTATGAACTATCTCTCTATAATCTTCTGTGGTCAAATTAGTTTTTGAAGTAACCTCTCCACCAATAATCACATGTTTACCTGCTACAAAAACCTCTGATGCTACTCTTGATTTGGAGTCACCAATTATCAACTTATCAACTATACTATCTGCAATAATATCAGCACACTTATCTGGATGCCCAGGGCTTACAACTTCACTTGTAAAAAGGTACATTTCTTTTCCTATATTTAATTTTGTTCGTATTGTACCTTAAACTTTATTCTACACCTCTTACTTATAATTTACTTATAAATTTATATATTTTTTAAATTTTAATATTAATATTTTTTTTTATTATTTTTTTAATAAATCTAAGTTTAACATAATGTTTTATGTTATATACTATGTTTAAGAAATAATTAAAGGATTTAAAATGAAAACACTATTTATCGCAATCTTACTTCTAGCTTCTATAAACTTAAACGCTAAAACAACTAATATCTATCAACATGCTAGAGATATGAGAATCTCTTCTTTAAATCATCAAAATGTTAAAAACGGTTCTAAAAAATTGTTTTTCGCTACTAGAGCTGCTAAAAGAGGAAATGTTAGAGCTCAATTTGACTTAGCTATGATGTATGCTTCTGGTAATGGAGTTGCAAAAAATGAGAGAACTGCTTTTAATTGGTTTCACAAAGCAGCTAGAAATGGTCATGCTAGAGCTAAATACTATATGGGTCTCTCTTTTCTTCAAGGTAGAGGAGTAAAAAAACAGCTTCATCTTGCTAGATATTGGTTTAAATTAGCCTCTAAAGCTGGTTATTCAAAAGCTGTTTATCATCTATCTAAAGTTGAAAAAGCTCTTTACCCACATACTAGAGGTGGTAACCACTATAGTATGAGATAGTTATATGTCTATCTCATTTTTTTGAATAGAGGCTTTTCTTCTTTTTTTATAAAATTAAATAATTTTAATATCAGATTCATTAAAGAAATCACTAAAGCACTATTTTATGGTACTTTGAAAGGGTTTTTTATTTTGTTATGGCAGAGAGGAAGGGATTCGAACCCTCGATGAGTTGCCCCATACACGAGTTCCAGTCGTGCGCCTTCGACCACTCGGCCACCTCTCTACTGTTTTATCTTCTTGTTTGAAGAGCAAAATTATAGCAATTCTTTTTTAAAATCCCCTAAATTTAATCTTTTATAAGTTATCTTTTGTTAATATTGCATTGCCTCTTTTAGACCTATGCAATAGCACTGGTAGACAACGGGTCAGGATGGGAACATAGCAGCCCACCTACCTTTGCTATGTGCCGTAGGTATCTGGAAGGGGTGTTAATACTCCTTTAACTAATAATAGCATTCAACAGAATGTTTTTTATATTTTAAAGAAATAGCTAGTTTCTATTTCTTTTCACTCTCCAAGGTAATATATTTAAATATAATAAAAACTGAATTGTAGTATACTTGAAATTATTACATTAATTTGGAGGATTAATTACAATGAAACAAATAATAACGGTTTTTACATTTCTGCTACTTCTTAGCTCTTCACTTCTTGCTCTATCAGATAAAGAGTTAGCAATCTCTATCAATTTATCAGGAAAACAGAGGATGCTTACACAGAAGATAACCAAAGAGTCATTTCTTGTTCGCTCAAATATTGACAAACAAGAGAATATAGAGAAATTGACAAAGAGTAGTCAACTTTTTGATAAGACACTCAAAGGGTTGATGCAAGGGGATAAGTCACTACAACTAGTAGCTATCAAAAACAAAGAGATACAGACTCAACTTAAAAAAGTTGAAATGCTTTGGAAACCTTTCTACAAAGAAGTTAAAGTTATTATTTCAGGCAAAGCTACTGATAGTAGCTATAAGATATTGGAACAGAATAATATTACGCTTTTAAAAGAGATGAACAAGGCAGTTGGGCTTTATGCCTCATCAAATAAGGGTAAAAACAGACTGGCTCTAGCAAATGATATTAATCTCGCTGGAAAGCAGAGAATGTTGACACAAAAGATGGGAAAAGCACTACTTTTTGCTAGTAATGATTTCAAGAAAAAAGAGTATATTGCTGATTTTAAAAAGTCACAAAAACTCTTTACAGAGACACTAAATGGACTATTTTATGGTTCTAATATTTTGAAGTTAGCAGGAACAAAATTACCAAAAATAACAAAGCAGTTAAAAGTAGTAGATAATTTATGGAAAGCACATCAGCCTATTCTCAAAAAAGCTATGGATGGTAAAGAGATGAAAAAGGCTATTGATGGTCTTGACAAGATTTTGGTGGAGATGAACAAGGGAGTTTTTATCTATACTCAATCAATCAATCGTCAAAAACAGAGAACAAAATTTGCATCTCTGATTAGTAGCTTTATGAGCAAAAGTAATATTCTAAAAAAGAGAGTAAATCTCTCTGGAAGACAAAGAATGCTAACGCAAAGAATAACAAAGTTGGCGATTCTTGTCTCTTCAAGCATTGATAAAAAAGAGAATAGAAAAAGATTGGTTAAGTTTTCAAATCTCTACAATCAAACACTTATGGCTTTTAGAGATGGAGATGCAGAGTTGGGGTGTATTCCATCTAATAGCAAGGAGATTAAAGAGCAGATTGCTGTGATTGAGAAGGAGTGGAGACCTTTTTATGAAAAGGCGAAGCTTATCGCTGATGGAAAAGATAAGGATGGAAAAGCTCTAGCGTATATGGTAAGCAAAAATGAGAATTTACTAAAAATCTCAAATGAGTTAGTTAAGCGATATGAGAAGTCCAACAGGTCTAGTAACTATTTGGATAAAGCAAGACTTCATATAGTCAATATAGCAGGACGGCAGAGAATGTTGACACAGAAGATGACCAAAGAGAAGCTTTTAATGGCAAAAGGAGATAGCTCATATAGTGATAAGCTAAATAAGACCATTAAACTTTTTGATGACTCTCTCAATGCTCTGATTAATGGTGATACCAAGCAGAATATAGTTAAACCATCAAACAAGAGTATCAAGAAGCAACTAGCCAAGGTTGATGGTATATGGAAAACACTCAAACCACTATATGAGAAGCCTAAGCCAAGTGTCAAGGAGTTAAAAACTATTATTGATAAAAATCCTACTCTCTTATCTGAGATGAACAAAATGGTTAAGATGTCAGAAGTGGAGATAGAGTATTAATTCTCATCATTAATGACAACCCATTCATAGAAGGGTAGGGCTTCAAACTCTATATCTTCTATTTTAAATCTATATTGTGCCGTTACGGTAATAATATAGATTTTTTTTGCCTCTACTCTTTTACATAATAAAAATTTACTATATGCTTTTTTCCAAAAACCATCTTCACTATCAAATGGAGCAGGGATAATTATATTTTTCTCATCTGTTAAATATCCCAAAACACCAAAAGCTCTAAACTCTACTCGATGCTTGATAAGAGAGAGTGCTATCATTGTATCGAACTGTTTTGGGAAGCTTTGGGTAAGTGTTAGATATTTGGCAAGTGCAAAGTCAAAAAATATAAGTTTTTTTGCAGTTGGATTAATTGCATCAGGAATAAATCTTATAATACCTCTCTCTTTGAATATTTTTATCTGTCTATAGATAAGGTCTTTGGAGATTCTATATCGCTCTTTTGCATAGGTATAGAGTTGATGTGTAGTGACTAATGAGGTATTAAAATGAGCTAGTATCCCTAGTAGTTTCTGTTCAGATTTACTAAAATGACTCTTTATAAATAACTGAAACAGTTGCTCTTTTGGAGCTATCTGTGTTGCTAATTGAGGGAGTGTTCCTTGGCGTAAAAACTGGTTAAATATCTGTCTCTCTGTTCCTCGTTTTTGAAAAGAGAAAAACTCCTCATAATCAAGTAGTAGCAGTTCTAAGCATTCAAACACTTCACCATAGTCATAAAATATATCAGAGATAATAATAAGTTTTTGGACTTTTGGTAATCTCTCAAAGTAATCATGTTCATAGTGGTCAAGAACTAGGAGTTCTATATCATTTGCTTCCACAAACCCCTCAATATCCTCCTCCATCATATCTCTAAATTGAAATTTTGGGTCTGCAAAATCTATATATAGTACCTCTTCTTGGTCATAATTTATTATATAATCAAGAGCTAAATAGCTTTTGCCTGATGCAGGTGAACCGTAGATTAGAATCTTATTGGCATCAGAGATATTTAGTTTTCGTTGATGATAATTTGAAATCTCATTGTTTCGGTCATAAAAATATTCTAGTAGTTGCATAGAGACACCTTTGATGTGTAGGTTGAAGTAAAATTGGGCAAATCATCAGGGTTTATTTAACACTAGTTCTCATATTATACAAATACAAAAACGAATCCATTATCTTATCTCTCAAATGTAAAATTCCAAAAACCTCTAAAACAACTTTATCAAATTCAATTCTATCAGCCTCTTTAAACTCATCTGTAATATTTTTTATCTCCCTATCTCTAACTAAAATAAACTTCTTTTTGATTAATACAATCTGCTCTTTGGTTAATAGTTCAGGATTTAACACTCTAAGATATTTTTTTATGCGAGTAGAGCTTAAATCTAATGCTCCAAGTCCTCTACCGAACCCCAAAGATTCAATAAAAAATATTCCTAAAATACTATTTAGCAAAGCATGAATTAAATCTATATCAATCTCTTTTTTTGCTGTAAATCTAGTTAATCTTTGGTCAACAAAAGATTTAGTCTCTAGTTTTGCAATAAATATTCGTTTATCAAAATTCATACTTGCAACTAAATCAGCCATTGTAGAGTCATTCATCTCATACCAAAAATAACCTTCTCTTTTTAACTCTTTAGGTAGAGGTTTTCCTTTTGTATTAGAGACATATTCAAATTTATTTATCCAATCTAATGCTCCATTATGCTTTAATTTTTTTAATTCTTCGATAGATTTAGAACAACAAAAAGCATCTATATCTGCTTTAGCTACTAATGTTTTGATATGACGAGGTGTTTTAAGTACAGATTTAATATATTGAGGCTCAATATTGTGTCCCTTTTTAGGATAAAACATATCATTCCAACCTCTTCTCTCTCCTCTATTAATCTCAAATAATTCATTTGCATATATCAATTTATCATCAACTTCATCTAGCCAAGATATATCTCCAAAAAGTGCATTCCAATTTAACGGAATATTAATTATTTCACTAGTCCTATACTCTTGGATTCTAAATGTACCATCATCTGTATCTGTTAATATATTTTCATATAGTATCTCTATCTCTTCATTTGTCCTTTTATTATTCAACTCCATAGAGATAGATACAAATTTAGTTATATCATCTTTTTTTGGAGTTTGAGGTACTGATTTTTTTTCTAAAATAAGAATATTTGTCACAACATCAGCATTTGTAAACCAACGACCACTATTTGATGTAATAATATACTCTATATGAAAAAACTTAGAGAGTATATCTTTAAATATAGTACCCCATTCAGTACCAAGCCAAGAGTTAGAGACAATAATTCCTAATCTTCCATTATCCTCTAAAAGCTCCCAAAAATGAAAAGGAAGATAGGCATACATATCACTTTTAGCATTTAACTTAGCCTTTTTACCTAGATATTTTTGTATAATTTTTTCTGTACTCTCTTTTATTTTGGGATTTAAAACTTTTAAATCTTCTTGTTGTATAAAAGGTAAATTAGAGGCAATAGAAGAGACCTTTTTATACTCCTTTTCTATAATAGAACCATCATAAGGATTTCTAAGTTTTATTTTTTCTCCTAAAGATATATCGGTAGCATCTTTTTGAAAAATCTGAATTACCTCTCCCATATTTTTGGCTTCTGTTATTGCCAATGTTGCCATTTGTAGAGGAAAAGCTACTTTATCACTTGCTAAAATAGAAGCAAGAGCATCTCGTTCACTTATTCCAGCCTCTTTTTTTATATCATAGGTTGCTCTAGCAATAGTTCCTGTTCCACAACATGGGTCATGAAAAGTATTAGTCAAATTATCAAAAGTAAAATGAACAAGCAATCTTGCTAAAAATATAGGAGTAGTAAATTGACCTGCTACTCTTCTTTTTGAAGTAGATACAACACTCTCTAAAATATTCTGCAATAACTCTTGTCCAATAGATGCTAGTTCAATATCTCTAAGGAGAGTATTCAACTCTACAATATTGTTCCATGATTCAGATGTAATATATTTTTCTCCAAGTTGAGGTTGAAAAATATTCCAAAAATCACAAGTAGAAGATATATCAATAAAAATTTGAGTTGCCTCTTTTGGAGTAGTAGAGGTTGTAATATTATAAACAGTTTTTGCATCATTTTGAAAAGCTGTTAAGATATTTGCAAAAAGAATTTTATGAATCCAATTTATTAAAACTATCTCTGCTAATACTTCCCATTGGTTGCCGTTTAAATAATTATGTTTAAAAATTCTCCACCACACATTAGCCTCTGCTTTAAATCTTGTATCGGTACGAGAAGCTGATTTTAAAGATATTGCTGTCTCTTTAGTATTACTTAGAATAAATTTAATAATAGAAGTGTCACTAAAAGAGTCAATAAGTGGTTTTCTTTGAATTGTTCCTAATTCAAATAGATTATTAATATCTTGAAGTATTTCATGTAGTGATTCTATCCATACATCTCTTGCATTTTCAACATCTTCTCTTTTATCAATTATACCTTTTGAGGTATCCCAACTTTTATGAGGTATATAATTTTTATTTTCTAACAGATATAAAATAGCCTCTTTTGCATTCCAAAGTAAAAAACTATTCAATCCTAATATCTCTGCTTTAATCTTAGCATTTTCTATAAAATCAATATCTGAAATAGCAGTATCAGGCATTTTTAACTCCCACCCCATCAATATATCACTATTTTCTCCATACAAAAGAACATCAGGAAAAAATCTTTTTTTACCTGTATTAATAGTACTCTCTCCACCTGCTCTTTTAATAGGCTTGTTAACTTTTGATGAGAAAAGAGCTATTTCAGAGATTATATCAATAGCCCAACTTCTTTCATTGTATGTAATTTTACTCACCACTCGCCTTTTGTAGTTTTACAATAGAGTTCATCTTTTTATAAGCATCTTCTATTCGTTGCTCACAAACCTCAATATAATCAATCTCTTGATTTTTAAAAAGATGTACTCCCTCATTTTTTTCAAAACCTATAAATTTTCTATTTTCTAAAATAGCAGAGACTAAAAAACTTCCACTTCCACAAGTATTATCAAGAACTATATCCCCCTCATTTGTATAAGTTCGTATTAAATACCTACCTAACTCTACAGGTTTTTGTGTAGGATGATAAACCTTTCCTTCACTCTCTGCTGTTTTAAAATAGACTATATCTGTGGGGTATCGTTCTCCATTACTTTTTACTTCTGTAGATTTAAAATCTCCATAACTCCCCGTTAATTGTTTTTTTCTAAACCCTTTATTATAAGCTTCTCCTTTACTCATTTGAGGATTATAAGTAGGTGGTTTTTTATAGAAA
>FPHE01000021.1_pt1 | contig 26380 bp, 23 predicted proteins | sample 1057201 | NCBI WGS metagenome assembly FPHE01 (sample SAMEA4473311, study PRJEB15554) | hydrothermal vent metagenome | biome: marine basaltic hydrothermal vent biome; feature: marine hydrothermal vent; material: water | place: Pacific Ocean | collected 2011-06-14/2011-07-23 | depth 1155 m
TTTATATATGCCAAAGGATAGATAATGTTAGGAAAATTTATACTGCTCTTTTTAGTTTGGATTGGGTTGACAAACTCACTTGATATTCAAGAGTTGATTGTTGGAGCGATAGTAGCCTTTGTAGTAGCTCGTTTCTTTACTCCCAATAGAGAGTTTGATTTAAAACTATTGGCTATAAAATATATTAAGTTTATACCACTATTTTTTAAGAGTCTAATACAATCCAATATAGAAGTTGCCAAGATAGTTTTAAATCCAAAACTACCTATCAATACAGGAATAGTTAAACTAAAAACTACTCTCAAAGGTGATAGTGATAAATTGATTTTAGCCAATGCTATTACTTTAACCCCTGGGACAATTACAATTGAACTTGATAAGAATGATTTGTATATTCATGTATTAAATATAGAGGATGAAAATAGAGATGTGTTGCAAGGAGAGATTGTTGATGTATTGGAAAAGGGTATTATAGCCTAATATTAAATTAATCCAATATTAAATTTGGTATTTATCTGTTATAATATGTATTATTAAAATAAAAGGACAAATGGATGAAAAAACTTATATTTATACTACTTGTAATTAATATAACTCTGCTCAATGCAATGAGCAAAAAAGTTAGTAAAGACTCTATAGATGATTGGGAGTATAATACTACAAAGGTTATGGAAAATAATAGTAGAGGTCGTACACTATCCATGAACTCTTCTGCAATTGCACCAAAAGCTTTTCGTTCCAAGAAGCTTGGTATGGCTGTAGGTGGTGCAAAAGATACCAATAACTTCAAAGCCAATATAGATAATGGCTATCTACCTAAACTGGACTCTATCACCTATGAGGGGCAGTTTTATAACCACTATTTTGATACAGGTCTAGGAGATAAGGAGTGTAAGGAGCTATTTTGTCCAAGCTACTCTTCTGCTAAACGATTGAACAGTTTCTCTAAAGAAAAAGAGTATTTTCTCTCTGTTGGTCTAAACTCTGGAATAGATGAAAAAGATTTTAAACGAAAAAAGCTAAATTTAGTAGTTGTTCTTGATATATCTGGCTCTATGGGTGGCAATTTTAACTCCTACTATTATGATAAGGTTGGAAACAAAGTAGAGAATAAGGAGAAAGAGACCAAAAAGAAAATGGCAATTGCTAGTGAGTCTATTGTGGCTATGCTCTCTCACCTAAAAGATGATGATAGAGTTGGTATCGCACTCTTTGACCACAACTCATACAAGGCAAAACCTCTACGACTCGTAGGTAGTACGGATAAGATGGCTATACGAGACCATATATTGGCACTCAAAGAGCAGGGTGGTACAAATTGGAGTGCAGGGTATTCAGAGGGGTTAAAACTTTTTGATGATATTAAACTGGATGATAATTATGAAAATAGGATTGTATTTTTAACCGATGCTATGCCAAACTCTGGTGAGCTTAGAAAAGGTAAACTATTTGCTTTAGCAAAAAAGGCTAGTGAAAAAGGGATACATACCACATTTATAGGTGTTGGTGTAGATTTTAACAATGATTTAGTAGAGTATGTCTCTAAAACAAAAGGTGCAAACTACTTCTCTGTTCACTCATCAAAGAGATTTAAAGAGTTGCTAGATAAAGAGTTTGAGTATATGGTTACACCATTGGTTTATGATTTAGAGCTAAAACTCTCTAGCAAAAAATATAAGATTGAGGCTGTCTATGGCTCTCCTGATGCCAAGTTAGCTACTGGTGAGATTATGAAAGTCAATACACTTTTTCCATCAAGCAATGAAGATGGCAAGACAAAAGGTGGTGTAGTTCTTCTAAAACTCAAAAAAGTAGGAACAGGCTCTGATGATATAGAGTTAGCTGTAAGTTACACAGATGTTAATGGAAAGTCATTTCAAAATAAGCAAAATATAGAGTTTAAGAGCAAAAAAGAGACCTATTATGATAACTCTGGTATCCGAAAAGCTATCTTGGTTAGTGATTTTGTTACTGTAATGAAAAACTGGCTAATGGATGCAAGGGCTGGATGTAATGATAATGTAAAATGGATAATGCAGGAGTATCCTGTTATTATGAAAAGATGTATGGTTTTCCCTCCAAAAAGACCTATCTATCCTACTATCAAAACATGGGAGAGAAAATCTTGTAAGCTAAAAGTATCAGATGGGTACAAAAAACTTTTTCAGACATTCAAAAGAAGTTTTGTAGAGGAGATGAAGAGTCTAAATGATGATTCATTACAAAAAGAGTTAACTATCCTCAATAGACTTCTTCAACAAAAAACAGAGAATTTTGATAAAAAATCTGTAGATGATTGGCAGTTTGTTCAACAATGATAAATTTAAGTCTTTTTTTAGCTGTTGGTATGGGTGGTTTTTTTGGTGCGATTGCTCGTTTTGCAATATCAAGCTGGGTTCAAAAGAGTTCAGCTTCTCTTTTTCCTTTTGGAACTCTTAGTGTCAATATTTTAGGTAGTTTTATTATAGGTTTTCTCTTTTTATATTTTCAACATATCAATCTATCTCTTAATCAAAAAGCGATGTTTGTTACAGGACTATTAGGAGCATTAACTACATTTTCTACTTTCTCTTGGGAGACACTATTTTTAATGCAGGAGAGTCTATGGACAAAAGCTCTACTAAATATTGGTCTAAATCTCTTTTTGTCCATAGGAGCTACATTTTTGGGGATAGTTGTTTTTAAAAGGATTTATGGTATTTAGGCTACTCCAAGTAAATAAACACGCAAATAGCTTTTACTAATAAGCTTGTATATTAAATTTCAGTAATATTTTTGGTAGAATATCATCTAAGTTTTGAACCTCTTTATCATTCAATTCTATCAATTTAAAGTTATATTTTTTATAAATTTGCTGTTTAATTTTTTTTCTTTTTATATAAGCTTCTTGATTTTCATAACCCCAAAATTCTATATAGACTTTACCTTGTGGCAGATAAAAATCACTCAATAGATTCTCTTCTGTAGGTAGTCTCTTCTCATATGCATGAACAATATTCTGATGGTATAACCAGTTATCAATAATAAGTTCAGCTTTAGAGCGTACATAATGTCCATCTTCTGTTCTATATTGAGGTTCTTTATAAGATTTTCTTGGGTCAATATTTTTTTTTATATTTTTTTTGGATTTTTCCTTTTTTTGTTCCTTCTGTTCTTTGGTATTATTGCTTTTATCACGATTAAATATCTTACCCAAAATAGTTTGTTTCTTATTCAATAAATTTATTATTTTATCTTTGTCTTGCCAACTAATATATTCTGTACCCATATAGTTTTTATATTCGCCACCATTTTTAATACCTCTCTTAGTTAGTTTACCTTTGTGGTCAATGAATTCTAATCGTTGCAATTTGACTATTAATTCAGCTCTTGTTGTATTTAACTCTTTTGTTAATTGGTTTGTTGTTATATATGACATTATTATAATCCTGAATTTTTATTAAGGATTATATATTTTTTTTATATAAAAAATCATTAATTTTTATAATTTTAAATTATCGTAATCCTCTTTTCTTAATAATCTCTCTTATTCTAACTATCCGATTCTTTGGAGCAGGGTGAGTTGATAGATATTCTGGTGGAGTCTGTCCACTTTTTGCAAATTTATTCCAAAATGAGAGTGCTGCATTAGCTCTATATCCTGCTTTTGAGGCTAAAACTATACCTATCTCATCTGCTTCAAGCTCTTGTTCTCGTGAGTGAGGCAACATTACACCAAGTTGTGTACCAACACCAAATGCTTGCATTACCATTGCTGTATTTTGAGGATTTCCTCGACCTACCATAACAGCTTGTAGGACTTGCCCACCAACTTGTGCTAGTTGTCCTCTACTCATTCTCTCTGCACCATGTCTTGCTAATGCGTGACCAATCTCATGACCCATAACTGCTGCTAATTCATCATCATTTGCTATATATTTAAATATTCCTGTATAGACAAAGACTTTTCCACCTGGAAGACAAAATGCATTGGCTTCTTTCTCATTTTCAATCACAAAAAATTCCCATTTGAAGTTGGTTTTATACTCTCTATCTGTAACTTTGGCAATTCTTTGACCTACTCGTTTGACCATCGCATTTTTTCTTGCATCAGTACTAACTCTCTCTTTTGCTAGTATCTGTTTTGCACTCGCATAACCTAGCCTCATCTCCTCTTGAGGATTTATCATAATAAATTGACTGCGTCCTGTAATAGGGGCTTTAGTACATCCTATGAATAAAAGTGCTAAAATAACACCCAACGATAACTTTTTTATAAATCTCATATCTACTCCTAGCTTTTAGAATTAAGATATTATACCAAAGTTAATTAAAAAGGATTATTATTGTTTAATATAGTATTGGTAGAACCACAGATTCCACCTAACACAGGAACTATAGGACGGCTCTGCGTTAATCTTGGAGCAACTCTTCATCTTGTTAAACCACTAGGTTTTGATATAGATGACAAAGCCGTAAAGAGAGCAGGGTTAGACTATTGGAAAGATTTAGATTTGGTAGTTTGGGAGAGTTTTGATGACTTTTTAGAAGCCCATCCCATAGATAAGCAGACTCATCTAGCTACAACCAAAACCGATAGACTCTATTTTGATGCAGAGTTTAGTAGAGGTGACTATATACTTTTTGGTTCAGAGACCAAAGGGATACGAGAAGATATACTTTTGGAGAATGCCGAGCAGTGTATAACTATCCCAATGGGAGCAACAGGTAGAAGTCTAAATCTTGGTATCTCAGTAGGTATTGTAACCTATGAAGCATTGAGACAAAACTATGAGGGTTTTGAGAAGATAACGATAAAAAATAGATTGGAGGAGAGTTTATGAGTTTTGGAGATATATTTTATATTTTTGCTATAGTACTATTTTCATTTATGACATTTGTGATTATTCGTGGTAATTTTCAGAGAAAGTTTGATGATGATGGAAATAGATTGGATTTGAAAGATAAGGATAAAAAGGAGTAGTTAGCCTCCTTTTTATCAAAAAACTTCAAGAAAACCCCGTTCTCTAAGACGGGGATGAATTGAAGAAGCCAATGTTTAATTAAGTTATAATGTTCTCATAGTTCTTTAACATTCTTAAAATATATGGTTGGAAATAGAAGTTTGTATTTCCATAAAATTTTAACAACGATAAAAACTACATCTACTAAAATAGATATGCTTTGGTCTAAAAAAGACCATGCTTATTGAAAAGCTATCTATAATCAAATGGTGTTTGGGCTAGGAACTAGCCTTTGACCTCCTAAATTTAGGATTAAACTCAAAAGCCTTTCGTGTTCAGACTCGTTGGAGTTTGCTAGTTAGGAAGCCTCTAGCTCTTTAGCTAGAGGTAGTTCACAAATAATTAAATATTCGAGAGTTCGGAGGGTGGTGCATTTATGCCCAGCAAAAAGCTCTTTTAATCGGTGGGCTTAAAAGCACCACCCTACAGGTTAATTGGTTGGAGGTGTACTAGATTCACATCATAAGGGTTCTCTATAAAATAGAGACACCTAATGGCTCCAAGATTTTATATCAAAAATGATTAATTAAATTCCTTTGAAGATAGTGACGCACTTGTGTTGCTATAGTTGAAGATGATTGAAGTAGTAAAAATACTGCCATTGTAGAGAAGATTTTCATTTTGTATCCTTTAGTTTTTTATAATAAAATAATAATAATATAAAAATTGGCAACAAATATGAAAATTTAGATTAAATTAATAAAAATCCTCTAAAAACTTATCTCGAATAATCTCAAACTCTCTATAGCTCTCTTTGTTACATCCATCAAGAACAATAAATCTATTTAAAATTTTCAAAAATTCCATAATCTCATAGCTACTGTTGTTAAGTGATTTTTTAATATATTCAATTTTTTCATCAACAGTTTCTCTACTTATATCAATACTATCTTTAATCTTTTCAAGCTCCTCTACAGGCAAGTTTAACCTATCTTGAAAAAGTCCACAATACTTCTGTTGCTTTTTTTCATCTGTATCAATAACATTGTGAACAACATCACACACTAAAGTTGCAGAAGCCAATTTAAACTTCTTCTCATCCTCTAGGCTCTCTTTATTATTAATCAAGTCACAAATTTTATGTAGTTGATTAGACATTTTACCTCCTTCTTTTCTATATGGCTGTATTTAACGACATTGCCAAAAACTTTAATGAATTAAAAAACTGTCTCTCATCAAGTGGTTTCATTATATATGTATCTATTCCAAGCTCTGCAGCCTTTTTGAGATACTCTGGTTCATTAAATGCAGTAAAGAGTGCAATTAACTGTTTAGGGTTCAACTCCTTGATAGCTTCGCTCATCTCTAGCCCATCCATTATAGGCATACTTATATCACTAAGCACTATATCAGGACTCTTCTCCTGATAGTATTTTAACCCCTCTTCACCATCACTTGCTACAAAGACCTCCTTGAAGTGACACTCTAGTATATCTCTAATCAACTCTTGTGTATCGATATCGTCTTCTACATAAAGTATTGTAAAGTTATCAAGTTCCATTTTTATCCTTTTTAATGTGAATGAAGCATATCATACAAATTGTTTAATTTCGCTTTAATTAATTGCCAATTTAATAGTTGTCAAGACACCAGAGTCTCTATTTTCCAATTTTAGCTTTCCACCCATAGACTCTTCGATTATCATCTTCGACATATAGAGACCAATCCCTGTACCCTCATCTTTGAACTTAGTTGTAAAATATGGCTCAAAAACTCTATCTATAATCTCTTGGTCTATCCCTCCACCATTATCTTGGATAGTTATCTTTAGACTATTTTCTAGTATTATAACATCTATAATCACTACACCATTTTGGCTATTAAACTCTTTTATAGCATCTTTTGAGTTATTAAAAATATTTAATAAAACCTGTATCAATTCATTTTTATGATTTTCTATATCCAACTCACAAGAGGTATAGTTTACTATCTTTATATTATTAATCCTATATGAATCTTTGATAAAATTAATCGCATCATCTATAGCCCTATCTACTCTGAATCTCTCTACTGATTTCTCAGGATAAAAAAAGTTTCTAAAATCATTAATAGTATCACTCATCTTTTGAATAATATGATTTGACTTCTCTTTAAAGACAGCGACATCATTATTGGTTAATTTTCCTGCCTTGTATCTCATAGCTAACCCTACATTCAATGCACTAAGGGCATTGAGAGGTTGTCTCCATTGATGGGCGATATTTCCTATCATCTCTCCCATAGATGCCATCTTTGATTGTTGAAAAAGTAGTTCTTGATGCTCTCTGTTTTTTATCACCTCTTGAGCTACTCTACTCTGTAGAGTCTCATTCATCTCTTGATTCTTTTGAGTTACTGCTTCTTCATATTTGGACTCTTTATATATAAAAAAGAGTATAACCACAGTGATAATAAATATAAATAACATGGAGTCTCTTATTGTCGCATCTCTAATATTATTTGGAATACTTAAAACTACTTTTTCATCAATCTCAGAGATTATAGCCCAATTCAAATCTTGAGCAATTTCTAATGAACTATAGGCACTCAATACTCGCTCTCCATCACAATTTTTAACTACCTGTTTACCGTGTTGACCACAGAGGGCATGTTGTGTCACATCAGTGGTGCATTTACCTATTTTTAGATTTAGAATCGAAACTCTTGTGCTATGCGTTAATGCACATTGTGTACCATTTATATCTACGGAGCTATCACTACCAATTATATAATCCTTTTGGGTCTCTCCGTAACCTTCACCAAAGTTTATAATTTTGGAGAGACTACTGTCAGATATTTGAAAAACTAATATAGCTTGAAATTTATCATTTATATAGATAGGAGTAGCTACAAACATCATTGTCCTCCCACCAAATGGCTTATCTGGTTTCATATCTACAAATCTTGTCTCTTTTGACTTTGCTACTCTTTGCCAGACTTTATTCAAAAGACTATCTTTTAGTTTTTCACTGTTTAGATTATCTCCAGTTTTTAATATTTTAGATTGTGTATATTTTATAATACCACTGCTAGGAGAGATAATCAGCATATTCATATAGTTATATCTTTTAGTATAGTTTTGTAGAAACTCTTCTTGTTGATAGCTTAGATATCTATTTGAGCTATCAAAACTATTTACTAAACTTTTAATACATTGACTCTTTGCCAATATCTCAATATCTACAACAGTTCTACTGAAAAACTCCTCTATCTGTTGCTTTTTCATATCTCTTGATGTTGTCAGTTTAGAGTATGCTTGTTCAATAAGTATCTTCTTTACTTTTCCTAAAGATAGTCCAGTCAAAAGCATCATAAATATAATAAAAGGTACAACAACTGGTGCAACTTTTCTAATTTTTAGTTTGTGTATGTTCAAAATTACCCTTTTATGTGGATATATATTTTAACATTATAGATAAAAATAGTTTAAAGTACTATTTTTGATATAATTCATGAATTTTTTACCATAAATACCTAAAGGATAAGCATGAAATATCTAAATGATTTAGAAAAAATATGTAAAATTAACTCATTTACACAAAATAAAGCTGGTGTAGATAGAGTTGGAGAACAGATGATAGAGTGGCTTGAAGAGATTGGTTTTGAGACAGAACAGCATAAACGAGCTACTATAGGGAACCATCTTCTATTTCTTTCACAAAAGGTAGAAGGAGCAAAGATTCTACTACTAGGACACAATGATACAGTCTTTCCAGAGGGTGAATTTGAGAAATTTACTCAAGATGAAGAGTGGATATATGGAGCAGGTGTTTGTGATATGAAAGGTGGAAATATAGTTGCTCTTGAAGCTCTTAGAAATATATATAAGCAAAATGGTAAAATAGAAAACATAGATTTTTTGTTAGTAAGTGATGAAGAGACAGGAAGTGATGACTCCAAATACCTTACACTTAAAATTGCAAATAGATATGATTATTGTTTTGTTTTTGAGGCAGCAGGAGAGAACCTTGAGGTGGTGACAGGTAGAAAAGGGGTTGGAACATATACAATAACTATAGAGGGTAGAGCATCACATGCAGGTACAAGCTATACCAAAGGGATAAATGCTAACTTGGAGGCGAGTTATAAACTTCAAGCACTAACTAAGCTAACAGATTTAGAGGTAGGAACAACTGTTAATGTAGGAAAAATCAGAGGTGGTATAGGTGCAAATACCATTAGTCCAAGCTGTGAGCTAGTTGTAGAGATACGATATAAGTTAAATAGTGAGAGAGATAGACTACTCAAAGCACTAGATGAGATTACAATGACTTCATTTGTAGATGGAACTAATTCTACATTAGATGGACTAATCCAAAGAGATGTTATGGAGCCATTTATAAAACAGCAGGAGTTAATCTCTAAACTCGAGGAGATTACAAATCAGACTATCCCTACAGAGCAGAGAGGAGGTGTGAGTGATGCCAATCATGTTGCCTCTTGTGGTGTGACAACTCTTGATGGATTTGGACCTTTTGGAGATGGTGACCATACAGTCAAAGAGAGAGCATCAAAGAGTAGCTTTGAGCAACGAATAGACATGATGAGTAAGATTTTAGACTATCACCAACGCAATAAAAGGTTGGAGTAATCTAAGGTTAGTATCATTAATAGATACCTAAAGACTTCATCGTCTCTATAGATAGACGAGTTACAGATAAGCCATGTGCTTTTTGGTAATCTCTGGTGGCAGATTTTGCTTCTAAACTCCATACCCCATCAATCGGTCCACTATAAAATCCAGCATCTTTGAGAGCTTGTTGAACTTTTCTAATGGTGGTAGTGGTCATATTTGACTCACAAACAATAGGTATCCACTTAGCAAAACCTTTGGTTCGTTCTCTCTCTACTCTTATAGTTTTATATTCAGCAGGTACAACAATCTTTTTAAAAGAGGCTGGTTTGGTTATTTTTTTAATTCTGACTATTTTATATTTTGGTGGTGTTTTAATTTTTTTACTATGAGCAGGTGTTACTACCACTCTTTTGGTTACTGTTTGATATTTTGCAGGTGTTTGGGTTAGACAAATTTTGTTACATTGGGTTGTTATACGGCTATTGGCATTTTTAGCAGAGCTATCTGACCAAAAGAATTTTTCATTTTGTACCTTTTTTCTTCGCTTTATGGTTTGATATTTTGCTGGAATAGGGATAACTTTGGTGGAGGCTGGTTCAACCAACTCTTGAACCTCTACACTCTTATAGACAGGAGCAACCTCAACAGTTTTGGCAACTGATGGTTGAAGAAGGATTTTTTTTGTAACTGTTTTATAGGTTCTAGGGATTTCGACTAAACATACCACTTCTGATTGATTACAACCTCTATTTTGACAAGTTGTTTTTCTCCACTCTGTCCTAGCAGGTGCTATGGTTACTTTCTCTTTGACCTTTTTATATTTGGCAACAACAGGAGTTAGTTTGGTAGTGCTACTAGATGTCTCTATCTTTTTGGTATAAGTTCTATATCGAGCAGGAGTAGCAATAATTCTCTCACTCGCTTCTGAAGCCAATATCTTTTCTGTAGTGGTCACATATTTTTCAGGTTGGTGGTGTTCATAAAAACAGGTACCAACAGTTGCATTTGTAATATTCATCCCTGCATTGGATGCAGATTGAACACAACTATTAAATGCTTTTGGTGCATTGGGTTCTAAGCTCACTCGCCAACTCTGTTGAGCAGGTTTTACTAATATTTTTTCGAAAATGTTTTTGTAAATAGCAGGTGTTGTTACAATTTTTTCGATACCATCACTTATCTTTACCCTCTCTTCCTTCCATGTATACTTTGCAGGAATAACTTCATATTTGATGGCTGATTTACTAATAATTATTTTTTTGGTAGAGGTAGTTTTAAGTGTCTTGGTATATTTAGGTGGATAAAAAGCTTTTGTAAAACATTGTCCTGGTTTGGCTGATATAGGCATATCCTCTCCATTTATAATAGTTAACAATATTGTTATAGCAAATAATTGACGAATCATAATTTCTCCTTTTTTTAATATTTTTTAATATAATACAATTTATAGACTAAAAAAGTATTGATATTTATGTTATAATATTTTTATACTTTTGTTTTAAGGATTATTATGAAATGTTTTTTAACTTTATTACTCTGTTTAACCATAATAGTAGCAGAAGATAATTGTGATAATTGTAAAGTAGATTTAGTTGATAAAAAGATAAAAAATATAAAACCTACTCCAGAGATAGAAGTTATATTAGAAAATACTCTAAAAGAAGTACTCAACTATGCAAAAGAAAAAGATAGTGAGATAGAAGAACTCAAAATAGAATTAGATAATATTAAAAAAGAGTTTATGGCATATAAAATTAAAAAAAATAGTGAGATAGAAGAACTTAAAAGAAAATTGGATACTACTAAAACTCTGCCACTACCCAATAAAGAGTCTGAAGAGATAGTAGATACTTCATCTTGGATAGAGATAGTAGTTGAAGATGGAATTGATATTTATCAATTGGCACTAAGATATTATGGGGATGAAAAAGAGTACAAGCAGATATATCTTGCTAACCAAAACCGTATTGGAAAAGATTTGAAATTAGAAGATGGAATGCTTCTCCAAATCCCTATGACAGAGCATTTTGAAGAGCAACCCATGTTTATAAATAGAGATTAATGTTGTTTCTTAGGAAATGTAATTTTTAAAATCCCATTTTCATAAGATTTCTCCATTTTACTCTCATCAGCATCGTTGGGAATAAAGAGTGAAGTCGTTGATGAAGTTGTAGTGGTCTCATAACCAGTGGTAGTTCCACTAGTTATTGTCTCTTTTTCTGTAGTAGTTGTTGAGATAGTTAGCATTCCATCTTTTAGTTTAACATCAACTTTAGTAAGATTTGTATCAGGAATATTTCGTTGTAGTAGATACCCATGCTCTGTCTCTTCAAAATCCTCTATCGTCACAGCCTCTGTCTCATCTTCAGGATTTATCTGATTATGCTCTGCTATGGCTCTATTCATCTTCTTATCAAATTCTATTATCTCTTCAGCCGCATCATAGACCCCTTTTTGCATATCAACTTCTGCATAAATGGGTAAACTCCCAAATAGTCCTATGGTTAGTATTATTATGGTATTTTTATACATTATTTGTCTCCTTTATTCTTTTCATAAAAATTGCTTTAATCTCTTTTTTGGTGGCTTTTTTTACAGTTTTTTTCATATACTATTTTATATTTGATTACTTAAATTAAGATAAATTTTGCTTACAAATAACTTATATCCACACTCATTGAATCTTGTCTACTTTTATTAATAATTATTCTTTCTATTTTTTTAACCTTTTTAGTTGTATACTAACATCTAAAATTTATAAAATGGAGTATATCATGAAAAAAATAAAATTATCTATAACAACAATAGGATTATTTTTTCTAGTAAGTAATGCATCAGCAATTAAGATGACTGACTATAAAGTTATTGAAGGTAACTATAAAGAGGCATATATTAATGGTGCATTAACAGTAGAAGATGGAAATCAAGACCAAACTAGTTATAGTGGTCATGTAGATGCAGACTTTAAAAGTATCTATACAACAGCACCCTATTCACTAGAGTATGGGTTAAAGGGTAATCTTGAGTTTGATAGAGGAGCAAATGATAATGATGATTCAGAAGAGGGTTATAGTACAACTGGTTATCTAAGATTTGACAAATATATTAAAAATGATGATACCTATTTTGTTTATGGAAGTACAGATTTAGGATATAGAAAAACAAAAACAGCTGATGATGCAGATGACCCATATTTTAAAGTTGGTGCTGGTGCAGGTTATGGTCGTATGTATGATGCAACACCTTTAGCAAAAGCTATTAGAATCGTAGAAGATTTAACAGATTATAAGATTATTAAAAAGCCTGTATCTGATAACGGTATGATTGCATTAGCTAAAGTTATTGATTTACAAGATGAGTACGAGAGTAAATATGGTTTTAATGATTATAAAAAATATTGGTACTCTGATATGGAAAAAGCTCTTAAGAGTGATGGAGCAATAAAAAAAGAGTCACTTGGTGCTTTTGGAATAGTAAGAATAAATGAGATTCTTGATTTGGAAAAAATCTCTGGTAGATTCCACGGTTGGCAAGTAAGAGGTGGTCTAGGTCAAATTGTCTCAAACTATGATGGAGAGAGTGAATCAACAACTGTTGATGGAGAGTTTGTATATGGTCTCCCTATAGGTTATGAGTCACAATTTACAGAGAGAGCTACTATCTCTAAAATTTTAGATGATGATGAAGCTATTGATTTTCAATTTAAAAATAAAATAAGTTATACTTATGAATTAGCAGATAGAATTGACTGGGAAAATAGTTTTGATATAGATTTTGACAAGTATAATCACGGAGATGATGTTACATCTACTGGAATTTCAACAGGATTTAGATACTACTTAGCAAATAGATTAACATTTGATACAACCCTCTCTTTAACTAAGACAGATGGAACAAATGGGAATAGCGTAGAGACACCTGATTGGAATACTAAATTCTTTACAGGTGTCCGTTACAGACTTAAATAATAAACTTTTATAGGAGGTTAAAATTAGAAGAAGAGGGGTCAAAAACTAAAAGTTTTTTGTTTTGTTTTTGATGTAATATTTTTAAATATTACTCTCCCTCATAAAAACAATTCCCATCTTCTTAAACTTTTTCTGTTTGGCAATTCTATTTAGATTTGAGAGGTAAGATTTTTTACTATACTCCTCTCTAAATAGAACTAGATTTATATCAGAAAATCGCATAATATGTTTTGTATCGGTTACAGCTCCAATAGGAACACTATTGATAATAATGTAGTCATACTCTTTTTTTAATTTTTCAATTAATTTAGGTAGACGATTAGAGAGAACTAATTCTGATGGATTTGAGGGTATCTCTCCTACAGGAATAACATTCAAACTACTATATGGAGTTGGATAGATAATCTCATTGAGATTTGACTCCCCTAAAAGATAAGAACTAATACCTACAGATACATTATGTATATTAAAAAGTATATCTAGTGTAGGTAGCCTCATATCCAAATCAATAGCAATAGTTTTATAGTTTGCTATTTCAAAAATAGCACTTAAATTTGCTGTAGTGATATTTTTACCCTCATCATCTACAGTAGATGTGACTAGAATAACTTGAAACTCTTCTAGTTGTAGATTGGTACGCAGTGTTCTATAACTCTCTGTAAAAGCAGTATTTGAATTATGATAGACTTCAAGCTTCACCTCTTTCTCTTTTAGAAAAGGTATATTTCCATAGATAGGAATATCTGTATGAGTCTCAATATCTTCTATATATCTTATTTTATTATTAAGAGCATCACGAATAAATGCAAGAATAATACCCAAAATCATACCTAAAATTGTAAATGCAAGTAGGATATTGTTGTGACTAGTACCGATAGGACTAGAGCTTCCATATGCTCTATCTATAACTTTATAATTAGATAGAGTTGCCACTTTAGCAATCTCATTTTCAGCCTGTTTTTCAAGAAGAAAATTGTACATCTTAGAGCTAACTTCATAGTCTCTTTTGATATTAATAAGTTTTCTCTCTTTGGTTGGAAGTTTTTTTAATTTCTCTTCATATGATGCTTTTAAACTCTTTAAATTTTCATTTTTTTGTGATATATGTCTTTGTATATTTTGAATATTTGATATAATCTTTTTTCGTATAGTATTAATTTTTTTCTCGATTGCTATCACTTTTGGATGTTTAAAAGTAAAATCCGATAGAAGCTCACCTTTTGTGAGTTGACTACTCTGCAACACACCAATAAGTTCTAGCGTTGGCTTATCATTGAGTTCCATAAGTGATGGTGCTACCGAATCAAGATTATAGTTCCCTTTTATAAACTTCATAAGATTTTGAACAAGACTCTCTTTTAAATGATTTTCAGAAAGGCTAATCTCTATATTACTTAATTCACGAATAAATATCTTAGCTTGTTCAGATGGTTGAACTACTTTATTTGAAACACGATATCTCTCTAACTCTTTCTCTGATTTATCCAATCGACTCTTCATGGTATCAAGTTCATGAGTAATAAATTGCAAAATTTTATTATTCTGTTCACTCTTATTTTTAATACTCTCTTTGATAAAACTATCTGTCAAAGAGTCAATATACTTAGTGGCTCTCTCTTGAATATTATCTTTATATGAGATTTTAATCAGAGGAACTTCATCCTCAATTTGAGAAATATCAAGATTATTTTTTATAATATGCTCATAGATATATCTATAATCTCCATTAATTACTATATCTATAGGTTTAGTAAAGTTAGAGAGTTTATTCACTTTTAGGCTAAAATATTTGGTTGATATCTTCTCTCCATATTTAAATAGTTGACTCTCTATTTTATGAAGAGATTTTCCAAATATAGTACTTTTAATTTTCTCTATAGAAGAGTATTTAAATTGAATAGAATAACCATCTTTTTTAGATATAAGTGTTATTTTTTTACCTAAAACACTTCTATCTAAAATCTTAATATCACTCACATTTATTGGTATCTGTTTATATATTTCACGCCCTTTATAATCCCTATTATAATATTGTACTTTGAAATTTACTCTATTTAGTTCTAGTGCTTTATTATTGATATAAAAAGTTTTCAAAAGAGTTATATCTTCTTTTACATTTATTTCTTTGAAGCTAAAATTAGATTTTAAGATTAAATTTTTATTACTTGATTCGCTAATATCTTTAATTTTTACAATAGCATAAGAGCTATAGACTGGGTGTTGAAAACTTAGAAAAATATATGTCAATATAGAAAATAGTAGAGTTATCATAAAAATAGACCATTTATAACTTTTAATTGTCTTTGAAACTTCTACAATATTAACTTTCTCTTCTTCTCTATATTGGTGCATAAATATTTCTCCATAACTATATAATTTACTATTAATATATTTTCTTAATTTTAGCAAATTTTAGATAAAAACCTGTTTTAATATATTGAATAATATTTATACTTTTTATAAATTTTTTAAGCAAAAATAACATATAAGATAAAAAACTTCACCAGTACTAGTTGTCTCTTAACGCGTGTAGGCTCTTTTATTAATCTATAGAACCACTCTAACTGATAATTCAAAAATAGATTAGGAGCCCTCTTTTTCTTTCCACTATAAATATCAAAGCTTCCTCCAAGCCCCATATAAAGGGCTTGATACTCTTTTATTAACTCACTCATCAAAAATTCTTGTTTTGGACTACCTTGTGCTACAAATACAATATCAGGTTTTTTATTTTGTAAATCTTCAACCAATCTTTCTCTATCTCCATTTTTCAAAAAGCCATTTCTATATCCAACTATATTGATATGAGAATACTCCTCTTTTAACCTTTTTACAGTAGAATTTATAACTGCCGTACTTGAACCCACTAGATAGAATGTTTTTGTGTTGCTAAATCTATCTATTATATCTAACCAAAATTCACTTCCTGGTATTTTTATAGCTTCTAATCCATCTTGTTTCAGTGCAATTACTGCTCCAACTCCATCACTATATCCTATATTATCATTGACTACATCTCTTAGTTTATCATTATCTTGTAAAATTTTTTCAGCATTCATAGCCACTAAAATTTTCTTCTCAGATATAATCCGATTTAAAAAGTCATCTTTTGAACTAAAAGCATTTATTTTATAACCATTAATAAGTCTACTATCCATAATTATTTCTTTTTTTTAAATAATAACTAAAATAATTTATTTTGTTATAGTTAAGTAAGCTACTAGTTTGTAACTATCCCTCTTTTCCCAATTTTCAACATTATATCATATTTTATATTATAAAATATTAAATATTATTATAAGGAAAGTTAGCACAATGAAAATATTTCTCACCACTCTCATCTTAACCACATTCACTATCGCACAAGATGCTCACCTCATTCTAAACTGTAGAGCATGGGAAAATAGCAGTAGAGGATTTGATTATAATGATAATAAGGTAGCCATAACTCTGTTTAGAAATATAGCTTGGAGAAATGGAGGAGTTGCCTATAAATTTGGAATGACCAACCATAATCTGATACAAAATATCGCTATTGAGTCCAAGCGAAACTATATCAGCTCTAATGTTTACCAAGAGGATAACTCATGGAATAGAGAAAAATATAGAGTTGCTAATGATATTATTAGTTTTGATGATAGCTCTATTAGTGCTAGTAGAGATGCAAATGGAACTATCAAGAGAGATGGTTTCTTAGAGCTAAAAAAAGATACACTCTTTTTTAGAGAGAATATCAATAAAAAATATAATAGGTTAATTGAGTTAATTAAAACTAATTATTAGCTATTATCATATAAAATATAATTATACTGCTCACCAATACATTCACTTGGTCTAGCCGTATCATCTATAATAACTTTTGGAGATTTTTCTGTAATACAGTCATCATCTATTGTAGCTATAGTACCAATTCCTCTTTGCATATAGATATATGAGGTGTTTGGTTTAAACTCTACAGTTCCATTCTCATAAATCACATCATCTGCAAATTCAGGTTTAACCGAAGTGATTTCAGTCTTTACTGTAGTACATTTGAGCTTAATAATATCATGTTCATCATCATAATTTTCATATAGATAAAAATATTTGCTGAACTCTTTGACACTACCCTCTAGTTTACAACTCTCCTCTATTTTTATACTTCTATCTCCAACTATTTGTGAACCGACTTTTAGGGTTTCTGTCTTATTCTCTTGAATATCCTCTATAACTTTATCACCATTAGAAACTCTTCTTTTCATAGTTTTTGTTCGATTGTTATCTCCAGCTGTCTGAATGTTAATCTTATCTTCCAAGATAGTACTAACAGTTGTTACAGCTCCATTTACCTTTACCGTTATCTTATTAGATTCCAAAGTAATATTTTCAGTAAATTCAGAATTTTGCATTTTACTATCTATTAATTTACTAACTTCTGTATACTTTTTTGTTAATATCTTAGGAAGATACTCTGATATATCAATCTTGGTTTTACTACCACCTGAACCACATCCAACCAATATTATTAAAAAAAGTATGATTATTGCTCTATACATAACTCTCTCCTTATAAAAAATTGTCTATATTATAATATATTTTTTTTAAACAAAGAGTAGAAACAGAAAAACAATAAATAGAAAAAACTTTCAAATATATATTAAGTCAATATAAATTAAACTTCTAAATATAATACTAATATGCTAAAATCTACTTCATGAAGCAGTTAACTATTTTAATACTATTAACCATATTTATTCATGCAAAAACTTTTACACAGATAGAGTTTGAAGGTGATGTTGACCTTATCACTGGTGAGTTTGACCGTGCAACACTACTAAAGGTATGTCACATAGAGTATCCACCTATATATAAATTTTGGAAAAGTGACCCTACATTTGAGAGTGAACAGATAGATAATTTTGTTGAAAACTTAGAAAATTATGCCCATAGTGTAGGATACTATAGAGCCAAAGTCTATGCAAAAACACATAATGATACAATCTTATTGTATATCAATAGAGGTGAAGCCATAAAAGTCAAATCTATAAATATGGATGATGAGTTTAAGAGGTTTGCTCTATTTAAAAAAGGTAAAAGATTTCGTACCAAAGATTTTACGGAGACAAAGAAAAAAATCACTCGTTATCTTGAAGAGAATGGTTATCCAACTTATAAGATGGATGCCAAAGCCCTTGTCAATATAGATAGACCCTATAGGGTTGATATTAATATATCAATTGATAAAGGGAAAAAGTACTACTTTGGAGAGACAGATATAAATAATAGCTCTAAAATGGATGATGAATTAATAACAGAGCAGATTGTCTATAAAAAGGGAGAGCTATATGATATATCAAAAGTTGAAGAGAGTTATGATAATATCTATAGACTAGGTGTTTTTGAGAAGATAAAAGTAAAAGCCGACTTCAACAAAAGTAGTGAAGAAGCCCCTCTAAATATAATATTAAAAGAGGGAGAGACAAAAGAGTTTGCTTCAATGCTAGGGTATGATACCGATGAGGGTGCAAGAGGTGGTGCTGAATATATCGACCATAATTTTTTTGGAAATTTGCGTGAATTTAAGGTAGGAGCTAAAATAACAGAGAAAGGGTATAAGACCTATACAGGATTTTATGACCCAAGAGTAGTTTCCCCACTTATAGGTGATTTCTCTTTTAGAAATGAGCTAAACTATCAAAACTGGAAATATAACGGTTATAGCGAAAGTCTAACAGTAGAGCGAGTCACTCTAGGCAAAAAGTTTATAAATCTTGACCATTTTTTTGGTTTTCAATTAGAGTACAATGATATAAGGTCGGATAATGGAATGATACTTGATGGTAGCTACCTTATCAACTCTCTGTTTTATAAATTGGTAATTGATAAAAGAGACTCTCTAATGGATGCAAAAAATGGTTACTATACCTCTATCTATATTGAAAAAGCTATGAAACAGCTGGACTCTGAGATTGATTATCTTAAGATATTAGCAGAGGGGAGATATATAAAGCAGATAGAGCCAATGATTTTTGCTTTTAAAGTTAAATTGGGGCGACTTAGCCAAGATACACCTGTATTTAAACACTTTTTTGCAGGGGGTGCTATGAGTAATAGAGGATATGAGTATAGAGACCTTGGAATACATTATGAGGGTGATGCAATCGGTGGTGTGGGGCTTATAGATACCTCTTTGGAGGGGCGATATTATCTTACTGAAAACTTCTCTGTAGTTGGATTTATGGATAGCACTACAATATCACAAGAGGTAGATAAATTTGAAGATGATTGGTATAGGAGTTATGGTATGGGTCTGCGTTATCTCTCTATTATTGGACCTTTGAGATTTGATATTGGGTTTCAAGAGGATGGTAATTTTGCACTACATCTTGGGATAGGACAGGTATTTTGAAAAAGTTATTTCTATTCCTCTATTCACTTATTCGTTGGTTGATTATTGCTGTTATATTTTTACCTCTATTTTTGGTTTTTCTAATAGAGTTTCCATCTGTTGCACTAACCTTAGCTGATAACCAACTAAAAGAGCAAGGTATCAAATATAGCTCTATAGAGGGTGGTCTACTCTCTGGGATTAAGCTCAAAGATGTCAACTATCAAGACAAAATCAAACTCAAAGAGCTTAATCTAAAAGTTGACTGGGAGAGACTAGAGGAAAGAGTACTCTATATAGATAATATAAAAGCAGAAGATGTAGAGATAGATAGGGAGTATTTAGCTTCTCTAATTGATACTAATAGTAGTGAAGATAATAGCAGTGAGAGCAACACAACTCTACCTTTTGACAAGATAGTTCTAAACCAAGCAGATATTAGCCTCAAAAATATAATCTATGATACTTACAGAGTCAATAGTGCCAAACTAGAGATTAGAGACCTCATAACAGATATGAAAGAGCAACACAAGGGAGATATTAAACTAACTTTGGATTCTAATGTTACTCAACTCAAACTAAAGGGTTCTATCAAAAATGATTTTGTAAAACTCATAGCAGATATTGAGCCAAATAGAGAGTTTATAAACCCTTTTGTGGCAGAGAATAATATAACACTTACCAACAACCCAATCTTGACCATCAGAGCCAATGGAAATATGGAAAAAGTCAAATATCATCTAAATATCCACAGGCTTGGAGTCAAACAAAATCAGTATCAAGTAGATAGCAAAAAGCTTATACTATTTGGTAACTATAATATCCCCAAAAAAGATGTCAAAGCAACACTAAAAACAGAGCTAAAGGGGAGTATGGCATATCTAAAATTAGATGGAGATGCCAAACTAAACCTAGATGATATAAACAATACTCTAAATTATAGTTTAGATACAACCATTAATCCCAAACAGCATTTTCTTACTAAATTTTTAGCTGACCAAAATGTAACATTTTTTGACTCTCCAACTATCAAACTCAAAAGCTCTGGTAGCATGAAAAAGCTCAAATACACTCTACTACTAGAGGATATAAACCTAAAACAAAATGAGTATAATCTACAAAGTGATAGAGTTCTGCTTGATGGAGATTATAGTGTTCTTGACAAAACTGTAGTAGCCGATATAAAAACTAAAATAGACTCAAATGTAGCTCTACTAAAACTAGATGCAGATACCAAACTAGACCTAGATGATTTAAACAATACTCTAAAGTTTAATCTACTAGCAAATATCACTCCAAAAAAGAGGTTTATAGAGTCCAAAATACCTGATAATAATCTCTCTATAAAGCATATTGCAGATATAAATGTAGTAGCAAATGGTACTCTAAAAGATACCAAATTCAAAATAGATTCCCAAGGCTTAAAGGCAAAAAAAGATAACATTGACCTAGAGATTCAATCACTTCTACTCACAGGAAAAACAGACCCTCTTGGTGGTGATACCACTGTTGATATATCCACAGATTTTGACTCAACAGCAGGTAGTGGACATATCAGAGATAAAGCCTCACTCAACTTCAAGAGTGTAGAGAGTACCCTAAAATATAGTGGCAAAATAGAGATAGATGCCCATGCCAAATATCTAAATAGATTCCTAAAAGCCGAAAAAATAGTAGTTAAAGGCTCACCAAAAATAAAAGTCAAGCTTCATGGTAGCACAAAAAAAGTCACACTCAATCTAAATGGAGACGCAGATTTTACAAGAGAAAATAAACCCTCAAAGGTAACTCTACAAACCACACCTATCACGCTTGATTTAAAAAACAGTATGATAAACGGTAGCCTAAAGATAAAAAATAGCTCCAAAGAGATTGGATTTGACCTTGATAGTCGGTTTAGTGGAGACTATAGTAAGCCTAAAAAGCTCAATATTGATACCATTTTAAATATAAGAAGTTTCAACGAATTTGGTATCAATTTAAACCCTATTGCACCACTAAATCTAAAGATAAAAAATAGCTCATCAGGTGCTTTAATAGATTTAGATTCAGAGAGAATCAAACTACTAGCAAAAACCCCTGACCATGACCATTTTTCATTTGATATAAAAACAAGAAATCTCTATCTCTACAAGATGATAGAGCTACCAAGAGAGCTTGACCATAAATTTATCAAACTAAATCTAAAAGGTTCAGCAACACTCTCCAAAGAGTATTTTAAACTCAAAGGTACGATAGATTCAAACAAAAAATTCCAAGCCAATATAAATATAAAAAATGATAATTCAGGCATAGATGGCAAGATAAGAACAGAGTATCTAGTAACCACCATAAAAGGTAATATAAAAGATAAAAACCTACATGCAGGGGTCATGATTAGCTCCCTAAAAAAGCTACAGATAGAACTAAGCAAACTATATGAATTTAAAAAGTTTGAGATTGATGGTGCTATCAAACTAGATGCCAAACTCAAAGGCGAAGAGGTCTGGGCAAAAGTCAACTCCTCTAAATTAGCTCTAAATGGATTTAATATCAAGGGTCTAGGGCTAGATGCACACTACAACCAAGAGTTATTGACTATCAACAAGCTCAATCTACAAACCACAGGGTTTAAAAACAAAAAGCTAAATAGAAAAATCTATCTAAACAAAAAAGGAAAAATCTATCTAGGCGAAAAACGAACCGTCCTACTAGATATTCATCCAAATATCTTAGTAAAAGCAGATGGTACAAAAGAGAATCTCGATGCCAAAGTCAAAATAGACAAACTCCCACTAGGACACCCTGATTATGGTAGTATGTTTTTAAATTGTGATATTGACTACAGACAGAGAGGATTAGACAAGAGCATAACAGGTCTTATAGATATAAGAGATATGAAACTCTTTTATGAAGCAAAATTTTTAGAGGCTGATTATGACCCCAATGTTATTATTGTCACCAAAGATGACAAAAAGAAAAAAGAGGGAGAAGAGGACTCATTTTTAAATCATACAGAGATTGATATAAAGATAAAAGCACCACAAGCAAACTATAAAACCCCTGATATTGACCTACTATTTGACATTAACTTAAATGCCAAAAAACTTCTAGGACAACCTCTTGTGATATTAGGAAAGATAAAAGATATAAATGGACGAGTAGACCAAGTACCAAAAAGATTTTTGGTCAAAGACTCAAACATAGTCTTTACAGGAGATGAAAAGATAAACCCTCTACTAGATATAAATGTAGAGTATGAGCTACCACAAGTCCTTATTCATATAGGCGTAGGGGGCAATGCAAACCGTCCAAAGATAGATTTTAGTTCAGAGCCACCGATGCCAAAAAAAGATATTATGTCCTACCTCCTACTAGGTGTATCTGCCACCCAAATAGGCGAAGGAGACGGCTCACTAGGTAGAGAGGCAGAACTCTTTATCCTAAATCAGGCCGCAAGAGATTTAGCTTATGAGTTTGAGCTAGATAGAGTATTTGTAAAAGATGATGGCACAGGAGAGGGATTTGCTATCGAGACAGGCAAAAAAGTTAGTAAAAAAAATATGTTTATAATAGAGAGTTCCAAACAGGGAAACAGTTTTATCTTAGAGCATGATGTTAGCAAGAATATCAAACTTAGAGTCGGTCAACATCAAAAAGAGATACCATCACAGAGTATTGATATATATTTTAGGAAGAGGTTTAAGTGATTTTTTTCTTATTAGTAGTAGATATGGGTTATTTTGTATTTGTGAATTAATACCATATCTGTGGATTTTTTATTTTTTATTGTTGTTCCTTTCTATTTTTATAGAGATAGTTATAAGAGTAGTTATAGGGGTGTGAATAACTTTTTTAAAATGGGAGTCCACAAACTCTTTTAAACCCCTAAATATAGTCATTTCGGCAAGGTATTTTTAGAGCAAATATTCGCAAAAAAATCAATCTTTTAACGACCAAATAACCGAATAAACCGACCTATTCAACGAATTAAACGACCAAAAAAATAATTAAACGCCTTACACTTTCATTTATCTATTATTACAAAAATGGACTTTATGATAGAATCAGTGGAGAGTCATTTGATGCCAAAAGAGCTAATGAAATTTGGACTACTCTTTATGAGTTGGCTAAAGATGGGAAGTTGGAGGTTTTGGAGGGGTGAAAGTTTTTTTTACTTCTATAGGGAACTTTTTACTTTGCATTTGTGACACGACCCCCTTTACGACCCCCTTTAATATGGTACAACAGAGACATTTGTATATGACAACAACGGCAATATGACTCAATACACCACCCCAAGACCAAGTGTGTTTGATTTCGCATTTAATGGAATAGATAAGAGAACCTCCCTAAAATCCCCACTAAACAAAACAACCACTTACACCTACAACAAAAATAGACGCTTAACCCAAATTACCAAACCAAGTGGTAAAACTATTGTTAATAATTACACTAATGATAGATTAACAAGTACCGTAACTACAGAGGGAACGACAAATTATAGTTATCTGTTTGCCAATAAAATAGGAAGCATTACTAATGGAGCTGAAAGTTTAAGTTTCACCTACGATGGAACGCTACTAACTAAAATAACCCAAACAGGAGTACTAAATCAAGTTATAGATTACAGCTACAACAACGATTTCAAAGTCACAAGTAGCACCTACGCAGGAGTAACCAAAAATTATGCTTATGATAATGATGGACTACTCACCACAAGTGGAGACTATACCCTAACAAGAGATGCACAAAATGGTTACACCACTCAAATAACCGATGGTACACTAACCCAAAACAGAACCTATAACAGCTATGGAGAGATAACCCAAGTAGATGACAACTCATTTACTTATGAACTAACAAACAGAGATAACTCAGGAGCTATTAGACAAAAGAGAGAAACCATCAATGGTACAACAGTCACTTATGATTATACCTTTGATGATATGGGAAGACTCACAGAGGTACAAAAAGATGATACAGTTGTAGAGCAATACACCTATGATAATAATGGAAACCGAGCAAGTGCAACGATTAATGGAGTAACCACAACAGGAAGCTATACACTAGATGACCAACTCCTAGTCTATGGTGATAACACCTACCTCTATAATGATGATGGATATTTAACCCAAAAGACAACACCAAATGGAGCTACTACTTATGAGTATGGAACATTAGGAGAGCTTAGAAAAGTAGTAACCCCAACACAAACTATAGAGTATCTACACAATGCCAATAACCAACGAGTAGCTAAAAAAGTAGATGGGCAAATAGTAGAGAAATATCTTTGGGCTAATCTTACAACTCTATTGGCTGTTTATGATGGTAGTGATAATCTAGTTCAACGATTTGAATATGCTGATGGTCGTATGCCAATAGCCATGATGGCAAATGGTCAAAAGTATTATTTGCATTATGACCAAGTGGGGAGCTTAAGAGCTGTTAGTGATAGTTCTCATAATATAGTCAAAGAGATAGTTTATGACACTTATGGTAATATTCTTTCTGATAGTGATGAAGCATTTAAAGTTCCATTTGGGTTTGCAGGTGGGCTTTATGATAAAGATACTAAACTAACACGATTTGGTTATAGAGATTATGATGCTTATACTGGTAAATGGACGGCTAGAGACCCTATTGACTTTGGGGGTGGGGATAGTAATCTTTATGGGTATGTGTTGGGTGACCCTATTAGTGGATTTGACTCTAGTGGATTAAAACTTGAATTATGTAGAACAGGTAATGGCACAGAAATTGGTTATCATCAATTTTGGAGAATTAATGAAAGTTCTATAGGATTTTATCCAAAAGATAATCCACAAACTCTTCCTCAAGAGGGTAAATATAAGAGTAATGACCCACACCATAATGATAATGATTTATCTTGTAAAGAGTATCCTGATAATACACCTGATAAGTGTATTGAAAAATGTATATTAAACTATAAGGATAAAAAAGCACCTGACTATTGGGTTTTTGGACACCAATGTAGAGAAGAAAGTAAAGATATGTATAAAGAATGTTTTCAAAAATGTTGGGGATTAAAGTGAAAAAAATATTTAAATATTTATGGATTTTTATAGCAATAGTATCAATTATATATGATATTTATTTACACAGTTTAATTTCATATTTTAATTATTCATATTATAGTTTAAAATCTGATTTTATTAAAGATACAATACTTTATAGTATAGTTACTTTTCCTTTAGGATTTATAATTGGTATATTATTTTCATTATTTAATTTGACTGTTAGCAATAATGCAATTTTTATAAAATTTTTAAATTTTTTTATAATAATTATAAATTATATTTTATTATTTGTTTGGATACCTAGTATTTTTGAAAAAAAATCTAAGGCATGAATTTTTTTTTACTCTTATAATGTTAAGTATGCTATTTATTATAGGAGTAATTTTTTCTCCTATATTTATAGCAATGTTAAACAGTAAACACTATTCTTTTGATACAATAAATTTTACAGAAAATATTTCTTCAGA
>FPHE01000135.1_pt2 | contig 25163 bp, 28 predicted proteins | sample 1057201 | NCBI WGS metagenome assembly FPHE01 (sample SAMEA4473311, study PRJEB15554) | hydrothermal vent metagenome | biome: marine basaltic hydrothermal vent biome; feature: marine hydrothermal vent; material: water | place: Pacific Ocean | collected 2011-06-14/2011-07-23 | depth 1155 m
TAAAAAAATTAGTTTTCTGTGAGGCAATAAATTTATCTAAATCACTATTGTTTATATCATCATGAATAAGGAGTCCTAAAATATATAAATGCTCTTTATATCTCTTTTGAAGTTTATTGAGATGTGGAATCTGTCCAACACATGGTGGACACCAAGTTGAAAAGAAGTTTATTAATACTATAGGTTGCTCTATATCACAAAAACGATAATGATTATTTTCAACAGAAACTATTTGGGTCTGATTTTTTAGGTTTGTAAATATAAACTGATATTTTTTAGGTTCTTCTTTTTTTATAACTTTTGGTTTAGGTTTTATCTCTTCACTCTTTTCTCTGTTTTGTGTACTCTTTGGTTCATCACTGCATCCAGTTATTAGTAGTATATTTGCGATTAGCAAAAATATATAAAATCTATTTTCCATGTTAAAGTAATCTTTATCGTTTTTTGGTGATTATATCAAAAAATAACAAAAAGAGTAGATAAAAATGAATAAAAAAGAGTTTAGAGAGAGTTGTATAAGTAGATTAAAACGCTCCAATAGTATTATGAACTATCGTGCAGATAAAATAGTTAGTCAAAAACTATATGATTATATAAAAAAAAGTGGCAGTCGTGTTGTTATGCTTTATATACCTTTAAAAATAGAAATTAATATTATCGGTTTAATTATACGGCTTAGAAAAGAGAAAGTGACTCTTTTTGTACCATTTATGGTAGGTAAAAGCTTTAGATTGGTAAAATATAGATTGCCTATAAAAGTAAAAAAGTTCGGTGTAAAAGAACCTAATATATCTAATAATTTTTATAAGAGAATAGACCTTGCTATAGTCCCTATTATAGGGATGGATAAGAGCTTTCGAAGAGTTGGTTTTGGAAAAGGATTCTATGATAGATTTTTTGAAAAGCATGGAGATACGATAAGTAGTATACTTTTTGTTGGGAGGAAAAGTTGCATATGTTCGGAGATTATAACTGATGACTATGATGTAGAGGGAGATTTTTATATTACACCAAATAGAGTTTTTGATAAAAACAGTTTTAAATAAATTTAGGCTCCAACAAAGGAGAAAATATGATAGAGTTAGTAGCAACAGTAACAGCTATTATGGGTGCATTGGCTAGTTATCTATTTGTAAAAAATGATAACAAAAAACAGTTTAAGCACCATGAGACGGAGGCAAAAGCGAAGGCAAGTGCGATTGCACATGAGGCTGAACATCTTTTGCAAGAGGCAAAGATTAAGATAAAAGAGCATGAGGTGGAGCTTGAAAAAAAGTTTCAACGAAAAGTTTTAGAAGTTGAAAAACAGAAAACAGAACTCTCTTTAGAGTTGAAATCTTTAAATGAAAAAAATAGAAAACTCTCTAACAGAAGAAAAGCATTAGAGAAAAAAGAGGAGTATATAAATAGCCTTGAAGAGGAGAAAAAAAGAGAGATAGCTAACACTGTCTCTATTTTGGAGAAGAGTGCAAGTATGACTAGAGATGAGGCAAAAACATATCTCCTGCAACAGGTTGAAGAGCAGTCTCAACTAGAACTTGCACAGTTAATTAGAAAATATGAGAAAGAGGCACATAAAGAGGCTAAAGCAAAAGCAGACTATATTATATCACAAGCAGTTACTAGATACTCTGGTGAGTTTGCAGGTGAGAGACTTATTAATATTATTAATCTTCCAAGTGATGAGCATAAGGGGCGTATAATAGGTAAAGAGGGTCGAAATATCAAGAGCCTAGAGCAGTTGCTTGGTGTGGATATTATTATAGATGAGACACCTGGTGTTATTATTGTTAGTAATTTTAATCTATATCGTAGAGCAATAGCTACACGAACTATTCAGCTTCTTGTAGAGGATGGACGAATTCATCCTGGTCGTATAGAAGAGGTTCATAAAAAGGTTAAAAAAGAGTTTGAACAGAAAATTTTGGAAGATGGTGAGAATATTGTTGTAGAGCTTGGACTACTTCCTATGCATGAGGAGTTGATGAAACTGCTTGGACGAATGAAATATCGTGCAAGTTATGGACAGAATGCTCTAGCACATACACTAGAGGTGGCAAAATTAGCATCACTCATGGCAGCAGAGATGGATGGTGACCCAAAATTGGCTCTTCGTGCAGGGCTACTACATGATATTGGTAAAGCACTCACCCAAGAGGTTGGTGGAAATCATGTTGATTTAGGTGCTGATGTCTGTAAACGATATGGTGAACATCCCACAGTTATCAATGCTATTTATGCACATCATGGTCACGCAGAGCCTGATAGTGTAGAGAGTGCGGCTGTATGTGCAGCAGATACTTTGAGTGCATCAAGACCAGGGGCTAGACGAGAGGTATTGGAGAGCTTTACAAAACGGGTAAAAGATATTGAAAAGATTGCTAAAAAGCAGAGAGGTGTTAGAGATGCCTATGCGATAAATGCAGGTCGAGAGATTAGAATCTTTGTGGATGCAGGAAAAGTTAATGATAGTCAGATAGCTGTTTTGTCCAAAAAGATTGCAAAAGAGATAGAGAATAAGGTACAATACCCTGGCGAAATTAAAGTGACCGTAATTCGTGAAAAACGAGAGGTTACTTACGCAAAATAATTATAATAAGGAAAAAAATGAGAAGATTTGTACAACTTTTACTCTTATCAGTAGTAATATTTAGTTCAGGATGTAATGCTACAGCACCAAAAGATAGCAATAAGACAAGTTCTAAAAATGGAGAGGATACAACTATCGTTGTATTAGAGACAAACCAAGGTAATATAGAGTTAAAGATGCTTCCAAAAGTTGCACCTTTGGCAGTAGAAAATTTTGTAACACACTCTAAAAATGGTTACTATAATGGTCTTATTTTTCATAGAGTAATTAAAGGCTTTATGATTCAAGGTGGTGACCCAACAGGGACTGGAACAGGTGGTGAATCTATTTGGAAAAAAGAGTTTATCAATGAGTATGCTCCAAATGTTGTTTTTGATAAGCCATTTATATTGGCTATGGCAAATCATGGGCCAAATACAAATGGGAGTCAATTTTTTATCACAACTGTACCAACACCTCACCTAAATGGTGGTTATACAATTTTTGGTGAAGTTGTCTCTGGTAGTGATGTTGTTCAAAAAATAGAGAACACAAAAACTGGAAGAGCTGATAGACCTGTAGAGGAACAGAAAATTATAAAAGCTTATATAAAATAGGTTGATGTCAATTAAAAAAGTAGATTTAAATGCCCTACGAATAGAGCGAGAAAAGTGTATAGGGTGGAAAAATATAAAACCCTATTGGGAGGCTGTAACTGGTCTTCCTAAAGTTGGAGATATTGAAGTAAAACTTGGTGATACAATTGAGATATATCCCTCTAATCTATCAGATGAGGATGAGGCTTACATCTATAAGAGTGCAAAAACTATTTGGCCTTGGCGAAAAGGTCCATTTCAAATCTCAAAGACATTTATTGATAGTGAGTGGAGAAGCAATATCAAATATGATTTGCTTCGACCACACTTTGACCTAAAAGATAAAATTGTTGGTGATATTGGTTGTAACAATGGATATTATCTCTTTAGAATGATGGAGGATAATCCCAAACGCCTTGTAGGTTTTGACCCATCTGCTATTTTTTATTGTCAGTTTAGATTTTTAGACCACTTTATACAGAGCGATATTAAGTTTGAGCTTTTGGGTGTTGAGCATGTTGAGCATTATGAACATAAGTTTGATATACTCTTCTGCCTTGGTGTACTCTATCATAGAGCAGACCCTATAGGTTCTCTTAAGTCTCTCTATAAAGGGTTGAATTTTGGTGGAGAGCTTATATTGGATACTTTTATGATAGATGGAGAGGAGGAGATATGTTTAACTCCTAAAAAGAGATATTCAAAGATACCAAATATCTACTTTATACCAACTATCTCTGCTCTAAAAAACTGGTGCTATAGAGCTGGTTTTGAAGAGATAGAGGTTTTGGAGATAGCCAAAACAGAACTAAATGAGCAGAGAAGAACAGAGTGGATTAATACGCAATCTCTTGATGACTTTTTAGATGATAGAGATGATACAAAAACAGTAGAGGGTTATCCTGCACCCAAAAGAGTATATATTAAAGCCAAAAAAATTAAAAAAAATAGTTGATTCTTAAAAAAAATTTTTAAATAATCAAAAAACAAGGTATAATTAAAAAAATATTTGATTTTTTGAAACTTTAGAAAAAATTTAATGTAAAAATTTAACTATAATATATTATTAAAAAATAAGTGATTTTTAGATATAACCTAAAGTGATAAGATAATTAGGATTACAATGAGAATATTGACCATAGGGTTCGATGACGAGTTTGTTAAACAGCTAGAGATTGAACTAGAGAAATACTTTATATGTATAGTAGATAGTGCAAGGGATTTGTATGATGCTACTAATTTTACTGATTTTAGACATTATGAGCTTATTATAATTGTCGATGAGAATCAGAAGTACTCATTAGAGAAGTATAGTAATGAGGTAAAGAAGAAGAAGAGAGAGACAAAAATTATTGTCTTAACAACAAGAGCAGAGAATCAAATCTCTCTTTTTGATTTGGGTGCAGATGATGTTTTGATAAGTCATATCGAATCACCAGAGTTAATAGCAGCTAGAGTACTCTCTAACATGCGTAAGCTTTTTGGTACTAGAATTGATGTTGGTAAACTTACCATAGATATTGCCAAAAAGAAGATAGAGTATGATGATAAGATAGTCTCTCTTAATGGAAAAACATTTGATATTTTAGCCTATCTAGCACTTAGAGAGGAGAGAGTTTTTTCTAAAGATGAGATTATCAATGCACTTTGGGAAGAGCCTGAATATGTTAGTGATAATACAGTTGAGGTTGCTATTAATCAGATACGAAAGCGATTAAAAAGTATTTTAGGTTTTCAAGTCATACATACTGTCAGAAGAAGAGGATATAAATTTTCATATGAAAAATAATATGTTTTACATATTATTTTTTATATAATTTATCCACATAGGCATCCCTCTCTGTTCTTGTTTGAGTGTTGTACTCATACCATGACCAGGGTAGAGAGTAAAATCCTTCTCTATCTTCATAGCTTTTTCCAAACTTTTTATCATCTTCTCTCCACTTGAGTATGGAAAATCCCATCTTCCTATAGATTGCTGAAATAGGAAATCTCCACTGAGCCAAATATCACCTATCTCTATAATAGAGTTTCCTGGTGTATGACCTGCAAAGAGTCGATATTGAATCTCAACTCCCTTGATGCTGATTTTCTCATTACCCTCAACCAAAACATCTGCTCTGCTTTTGGGTGCACCTCGACCGAGAGGGTCTTGTTCTAACATAAAAGCATCATCTTTTGGTATATAGAGAGGAATTTTTAGTTTTGTTTGAAGTTCGGCGTTGCTCCAGATGTGGTCATAGTGTCCGTGAGTGTTTAGTATAGCAATAGGATTTGTAGTATTGTTCAATACCCACTCTGTTGCACCCATTCCAGGGTCAATGATTAAATCACTGTTATTAATGGTGATAATGTAACAGTTAGTTTGAGTCATACCCATTGGTTGGATTTTAATTTCCATATTAAATAACCTTTAAAAATTTTTAGGTATTGTATCAAAAATGAATCTATTTTCTCTGAATATGGGATTTAATTCTTTTATATCAAAAAAATTTTAAAAAAACAGCAGAAAACAGTAAAAAATATTATATATTACAATGATATTTAATATTATTCATTGTATAATGCTAAATAATGTAAGTTAAATTAAATTAAAAATGGAATTAAAAATGGAAACTGTAATTGAATTTTTCAAACCGACCATATCAGATAATACAGTACAACATATAAATGATGTTCTCTCATTTTCTGATAATACAAAAGTTAAGAAGCTAGAGGATTCATTTAAAGAGTTTATAGGTTGTAAACATGCGATTGCTACTAATAGTGGTACAGCTGCACTTCATTTAGCTATGTGTGCTTTAGATTTTAAAAGAGGTGATAAAGTTATTTGTAGTATTAATGTTTTCCCTTCAGTACCTGAAGCTGTTAGACATTTTGATGCAGAGCCAATCTTTGTTGATATAGAAGGCAACAATTATAATTTGGATATCAATAAACTAGAGAAAGCTTTAGAGAAAAACCAGAGTAAAAAACTTAAAGCCATAATAGTAAACCATATGGCTGCTGAGATTGCTGATTTGGACACCATATATGAGTTGGCAAAAAAATATAAAGTCAAAGTTATAGAAGATGCGAGTAATGCTATGGGAGCAAAATATAAAGGTTCTTATATAGGAAACTCTGGGGCAGATATAACGGTATTCTCTTTTGCTCCACACTTATGTAACTCTATTACTAATGGTGGTATGATAGCTACTAATGATGAAAAAATCCACAAAAGAGCAGAACTTCTATCTTTTCATGGAATGGAGAGAAAATCATGTGATAAGTTTGGTAATGTAAACTATATATATGATGTTGTTGATATTGGTTGGAAATATGATATTTCGCAACTGGATGCTGCTTATTGTCTTGCAGATTTAGAAAATCTAAAAGAGAGTATAAAACGCAGACAAAAGATAGCTTCAACCTACTCTAATCTACTTGCTAATCTTAAGCATGTAAAACTACCTGAAAACTCTGATGATAATATCTGTTCTCAATATATAGTAGAGATTGATAAGAATCGTGACCATTTTGTCAATGAACTTAGAAAAGAGAGTGTAAAAGTAGGAGTACAATATATGCCGTTGCATCTAACAGACTATTATAAAAATAAGTACTCTATGAAGGTATTTGATTACTCTGTTGCACTTGGTGCTTTTCAGCGTGTTATGTCCTTGCCGATATATCCATCTTTGACAGATGAAGAGGTTGGAAAAGTCTGTAGTGCTGTTAAAAAAGTTGCTAATGCACATATTTAATGTTTAATATATCAATAGTCTCTTTTTTTGAGAGACTCTTCTTTAAACCCAATATTTTAGATTGGGTTTTTATCTCCCTCTTATCTCCCTTATCTATACTATTTGGTCTCTCTATGTTCTTAAGAAGAGTTCTATCTCCTAAAAAAAATTACACTATACCTATTATTAGTATTGGAAATCTTACTGTTGGAGGGTCGGGAAAGACCCCTTTTGTTATTCAGTTGGCTTCTAAGTATAGTGACTCTTTTATTATATCTCGTGGATATGGTAGAGAGAGCAGGGGATTAATTGAGGTGAGTAGTAGAGGCAAAATCTTGACAGATGTATTTAGTAGTGGGGATGAACCGATGCTTATGGCAAAGTCTCTCCCCAATGCTTCTGTAATTGTTAGTGAAGATAGAGAAATTGCTATAAATCTAGCAATAGAGCAGGGTGCAAAAGTTATTTTTTTAGATGATGGATTTAATAGAGTCAATATTAAAAAATTTGATATTCTGCTTTTTCCTCAAAATATTAAAAATTTTATGCCTTTTCCTGCTGGACCTTTTCGAGAGTTTATCTTTACAAAATATTTTGCCAATTTAAATGTTGTTGAAAATAGAGATTTTAGACGAGTAGTTACTATCCAAAATCCTACAACAAGAATGTTACTTGTAACTGCTATCTCTAATCCCAAACGGCTAGAGCCATTTTTACCTGATAATATTGTAGATAGGATTTATTTTAAAGACCATGCATATTTTGATGAAGCAGAACTTAAAGAGAAGATGAATCTCTCTAATGCTACCTCTATTTTAGTAACTCAAAAAGATGAAGTGAAAATGTCTAGCTTTAAGTTACCCCTTTCAGTTATGAAGCTAGAATTACAGATTAAAAATGAGATTTTAGAGAAAATTGATAAATATATTGGAGAGTATTAGAGTGAAAAAAAAATTGGAAGTTGTGCAGACTCTATTAGAGGCGTTACCATTTATAAAAAGGTTTGCAAATGAGAAGATAGTTATAAAGTATGGTGGTTCAGCTCAAACCAGTGAAAATCTAAAAAAGCAGTTTGCACAAGATATTGTTCTGCTTCATACAGTAGGGATGAAACCTATTATAGTACATGGTGGTGGAAAGAGTATTACCAATTTGCTTAATGATTTAGGGGTTGAGACCAAGTTTGTTGATGGTCAAAGAGTAACAACAAGAGAGGTCATGCGTATAGCAGAGATGGTACTAAGTGGTGAGATAAACAAAGAGATTGTTTCATTTCTAAATAATCAAGGTGGAAAAGCTATCGGTATATCAGGCAAAGATGCAAACTTCTTAGAGGCCATCCCAAAAGATTTTAAAAACTTTGGTTATACAGGTGTGATACAGAATGTAAATTCAAAAATCGTTGACAATATTATAGATGATGGTTTTGTTCCAGTTATAGCTCCCATAGCTTCTGCCTCAAAGATAGGACATCCTGGGTATAATATCAATGCTGATTTAGCTGCTAGTCAGATTGCTATTGCATTAAAGGCTAGAAAAGTTCTCTTTTTAACAGATACTCTAGGTGTTTTAGATAAAGATATGAATCTGATTACAAATTTGGATATTAGCCAGACCGATGAACTAAAAGAGGATGGAACAATTCATGGTGGAATGGTTCCAAAAGTAGATGCATGTATAGAGGCTCTGCGTGGAGGGGTTAAAAAAGCCCATATTATAGATGGGCGAATTGAACACTCTATGTTGTTGGAGATTTTAACCAGTTCAGGGGTTGGAACATGCATAGAGCTATAGATTATCTTTTTGACCCATCACTATAATTCAAGGAAAACTAGAGTTAAAGATGTGCTTTTAGTTGCCTTTGAAAGTTGGTAGTTATTTATTTTATATTCTTAAGCACAACACTAGATAAATCCTAATTCCTTAAAAATCTCTTTGAAAATCTCATTTACCTCTAATAACTCATCATAAAGTAGACCAAAGGCTTTATCCTCTACAATCCACTCTTCAAGATGTTTGATGCTCTGACTCTTCTCATCTTTTGAGAGTATATCTGATTTTACAATAGCACTTTTTATCTCTTCTATTCGTTTTTTTGGCATAATCAATCCTTTTTTCTAATTATATTCTATTTTGTTGAATTTTAAGCTATAATCCCTTTATGAAAAAATATATATTACTATCTATCATCGCCCTACTCCTCAACTCATGTCAAGAGGTTAGTGAACATAAACCTCTACTTATTGATACAAAAGAGAAACAACCTATCATTATAGTAAACCAAAACCGTCATCTAAATATCCCAGAGTTTTGGATAGATAAGATTGAAAATCCTGATAAACTCATTATGTCCCCCAAAAAGATTAAAGAGTTCAATGATAAAGTGGCTTATGTGCAGAAAAAGTTTACTTATTTTAGAGATACAAACAGATACTACAGTAGTTCATGGGTCAAAAACTCTATTGAAAAAATGTTTAATAACATAGAGACTAAAGGCAGATACTTTGCAGATGGGAATAGAATTTTAAGAAACTTCTACAGTAAAATCAAAAATGAGATGAATCTAAATAGTCTCCCTACAAATAGAGTAAAGAGCCGTTATGCTCTAACTATAAATTATACAAACCAAAAGATAATCCCAACAGATTTAGAACTTCTTAAAAAGAAAAATCAGATATATTTTGACCGAAACCAAAACTCTGCACTAGATATTGCAACTCCTATTACTATCTTGCATAGTACAGATAATGGAGAGTGGCACTATGGGATTGGGCCAACTAGTTCAGGGTGGATAAAAGATAAAAACATAGCATTTGGAGAGAAAAAAGAGATAGAAGAGTATCTTGACTCAAAAAATTTTATCATAACTACAGAGGCAAAGAGTGCAGTAATGGTAGCAGGTAGATACTATGATTATCTACGCATGGGGGTTAGACTTCCCTCTCTCTTGACCATTGATGATATGACAATGGTACTAATTCCATCCAGAGACCAAGAGGGTAGATTGATTCTAAAAAATGCAACCATAAAAACCTCCAATACTCACAAAGGATACCTACCATACACCCCAAAAACTATACTCACACAAGCGTTTAAATTCTTACATGCACCATATGGTTGGGGTGGCTCTTATGGAGAACAGGATTGCTCAAAATTCCTACAAGAGATATACGCCACAGTGGGTATCAATATACCTAGAAACTCATCATCTCAAACTCTTGTTGGTTCACAACATATAGAACTAAGCAACCTAAAAGAAGAGTCAAAAAGAAATTTAATTAGAGGTACAACTATCGGTGCTACTATCCTCCATCTAAAAGGTCATATTATGCTATATCTTGGTGAGTATAAAGGAGAACCATATATTATCCATACTGTATGGGGAGAGGGGAAGAGACATTTTGCCTTGGGTAGAACAGCTATTACGGCTTTAGAGTTTAATGACTATATTGATAAGATAGATAGGGCTACTCTGATTAAAAATCAAGATTGATAGCAACTTCAATAGCGAATAGTAGCATCAATTCCATCAGCAGAGACCTCTTCTCTATCAAGATTATAATACAACTTCTTACCAGAGATTCTACTACCATTTGTATCTAGTCTAAAATGGCTATTAGTAGTTGCTACCTTCTTTTTCATACTATATTTTAAATCATCTGCAATAAAAGAGAAACCATCATCTCTTTTTAATGAGATATTATCCTCCAAGTATACAAAATCATCTCTATAGATAGCCTTTTTTGCCAAGATGCGTTGAGTCTGCTTGTAGGTTATATCTACATCTTCTAATCCAAAAGAATCTCCATCTTTTATTACAGAAGAGGCTACTAACTGATTTTCTACCCCATTTTCATTTAAATCTATTAGAGATAGATTTTTGAAATATAACTCTTTTGATGAGTTTGACTCTATCGCTTTGACGCTGTTAGGTTGCTTCATAAATATAAAACCAAACAGTATAGCCAATGATACTACCAATATATACTCTATTCTCAAAACCATAACTTTAGATACTTCTCTTCTAATCCTTCTGAAATAATCAATTGCTCAATCATCTCTCTCACTGCTCCATCCCCACCTCGTGCCAAGAGAGTAACATCGGCTATATTCTTAACATAAGCAGATGCATTAGATGGTACAAATGCTATTTTTGAAGCAGATAACATACTATAATCATTGAGGTCATCACCGATAGAGGCTACACTATCCATACTTAAACCTAGCTCATATAAGAGAGTATCTAAAACTTTTCTTTTATTGGCTACCCCCTGATATAAGTGTCTAATTCCAAGCTCTTTAGCTCTTTTCTCAACTATCTTAGATTTTCTACCTGTTATAATCGCTACCTGTTTACCAAGTCTTATCCATGAGGCGATAGCTAGACCATCTTTGACACAAAATGATTTGACCTCATCACCGTTTTGTATATATGTAATCTTGCCATCAGTCATAGTTCCATCTACATCAAGTACTATAATCTCTATACTCATAAAACACCCTTAGTACTTGGTATTCCTGCATTTTCATTGATAGTAACAGCACGACGAAGGGCAACTGCTAGAGCTTTAAAAGAAGCCTCTACCATATGGTGTCTATTTCGCCCTCTGTTACAGATTAGATGAAGTGTCAAATGAGCATTAAACGAAAATGCCCTAAAAAACTCCTCTACTAACTCCACATCAAATGTTCCTATTTTACCATCCATTGGCATCTCAAAGACTAAGTAGGGACGATTGGAGACATCCAAATCACAGGTAACTGATGCTTCATCCATCACAACAGTAGCATTACCATATCGCTCAATGCTCTGCACTGGATAGAGAGATTTAGCAAAAGCTTGTCCTAAAACAATAGCAATATCTTCAACAGAGTGGTGGTCATCTATATGAGTATCTCCACTACAAGAGATTTCTAAATTGATATAAGAGTGTTTTGCTAATGCCTCTAACATATGGTCAAGGAAACCTACCCCTGTATCTATCTTTGATTTGCCTTGACCGTAGAGTTGAAGTTTGACTGAGATTTGTGTCTCTTTTGTATTACGAGAGAGTTCTATCATCATTTATATTTCCTAAAATAAGTTGACATATTTTAGCATTGTGAGCTTAAACTATTCACTAAAATTTACCTACTAACCAAAAATGCTCCACTTAAACTATCTCTATATTTAGAGATAAATTTTTTAGCTTCTCTCTCATCCTCAAACCCCTCTATCTGCACACGATAGATAGTTTTAGAATCTTTTAGACCATTTTTGATAACAGGCTTATATTGATTACTTAACATACTATATTGTTTAAAATAGACCTCTGCACCTCTTCGTTTTCTAAAAGCACCAACCTGAACTGATATTTTTTTAGCATGAGTATCTATTTTTGGAAATCTATCTACTGAATTTGATGCTCTATATGGGTCAGTATCTACAACAGATATACTATAATTACTACTGTTTCTAACTAAATCCTCTTCATATACAGACTCTATAATTGGTGTATAACTAACCTTTTTTTCTATTTTAGAGTTTGCCAATATGGGAAATAGATTAACACTACTTGAGCTTCTATCTCTTTTTTGTATGGTAGCCAAACAGTTATTTCCTACACAAGTTTGTTTAGAGTGTGGCTGTATTAAATGCTTATCTATCTTACCATTTGAACCCACTATCTCAATCCTAACATCTGTCACACCTCGTTTCACCAAACCTAGTTTTTTAGCAGTTGCATAGGAGAGGTCAATAATATGATTAGAAGAGAAAGGACTTCTATCGTTTATCCTGACAATATCGCTTCTGTTACTCACCATATCGGTTACTCTTACCATGGTATTAAACGGTAGCGTTCGGTGTGATGCTGTTTTTGCATTCATATTATATATCTCACCACTTGCTGTCTTTTTGCCATCAAATTTTTTACCATACCAACTAGCTTTTCCATAAGTGACTCTTTTAAACTTCAATTTTTTAACTCTATTTCGCTTGGTATTAAACTTATTTTGCACTACATTTGGAGTTCTCATCTCCGTTGTTTTTGTTACACATCCACTCAATAGGATAGTTGTTAATATTGATAATCCAATAACTATATCTCTTTTTTTCATTATATACTCCTAGTTTCTACTATATCTCTGACCACCATAGACTCTATAGAACATATTCAATCGTGAAGTTGGTATATTGAGCATGGCATTGCTGTTTCGTGGAATGTAATCCTGTTTTAGATGCATATTTATCTTTTTTAGGGTAAAGTAGTTTATCTGCAACCTAGATGCAATCTGATTTAGCCTCTCTGCTGTATGAAGTCGAACAGAGGTAATCCTATCATTATCAAACCTATATATCATCGCACCCAAATTATCATTGTACTTAAAAAGATAATTCTCACCAATAAGAGCAAAAAGAAGAATTTTTTTAATATACTTTCGAGTCTCAGCACGAAGATAATTTCGTCTAGGGTCAAGAAGTATTGAGAGGTGTGTTGTCCCTGCTTTTGCAACGGCTCTCTGCATACACCCTTGACCACAGTTATATGCCATAGCTGCTAGATACCACTTATCTAAACCACCACGAATTTTATAGAGATAATCTACTGCTGCTCTAGTTGACTTAATAGGGTCATACCGTTCATCTATTAGACTATCTATTCTTAGATGTTGCTCTCTCCCTGCTGTGGGCATAAACTGCCAAAGCCCACCAGCAGCAGAGGTTGATTTTGCTGTTGTCTTAAAAGCAGACTCAACCATAGAGAGATATATAAAGAGTGGGGATATATCTTTTTCATACATCAACTCTCTCATGGTAGGGATAACCAATGCTCCTCTATTGACTGCGTTTTTAAATCTCTTTGTATAAATTTGTCTATTTTGTCTGACGAAGTTTTGAAAATCTCTATCATATATATAACTCTCATCAACACCGAGTTCATTGAAAACATATTGATAGCTTGGGAAATCTCGTGTTATATCTGAATAAAGTGATAGCGTTAGAAGTAAAAACAATATTAAAATTTTATAAAATTTCATACTTAATCCTTTATATTTATCTTTATATTATATACAATGTAAACTTAAAATAAACCTTAAAATATTATAGTAATATTTTTATTAAAGAATCATGCAATCATTGTTAACTACTACTGTTTTGAAGTATTATAAAAAAGATATAAATAAACTGCAAATCATAATTTAGATTAGTATTTAAGATATATAACTAAAGTGGTATTTTATTTCCAAAATTCACCTCTAATATCTCTCTCTTTGAATTTGATAATGAGTTTTTAACTTTTCATTAGATAGATTAGATATAATTATTGCAATTTATAGACCCTAAATAAGGATACCACAAATGAGATTTTCAAGAATGCTAATACCAACAATGAAAGAAGCACCAAGTGATGCCGTTTTGACTTCGCATATACTTCTGCTTCGTGCTGGGTTTATCCAGTCATCTGGAGGTTCTGGACTTTATAACTTTTTACCATTGGGGAAAATTACACTAGACAAGGTTAGAGCTATTGTTAAAGATGAACTAGACAAGGCAGGATGTAGTGAGGTTCATCTACCAATTGTCACACCAATAACACTTTGGGAAGAGACAGGACGGGCAGACAAATTTGGTAAAGAGCTTTTGAGATTCAAGGATAGACATGATAATGATTTTACCCTAAGTCCAACCAATGAAGAGGCGATGGTAAATCTGGTTCGTCAAACAGTCAAGAGTTATAAACAACTGCCTCTTAATGTTTATCAGATTAATTGGAAATTTCGTGATGAGGTTCGTCCAAGATTTGGATTGATGCGTGGTCGAGAGTTTTTAATGAAAGATGCCTATAGTTTTCATGCCTCTGTAGAGGATATGGAGCGAGAGTTTGCTCTGATGGAAGAGACCTATAAAAAAATATTTACACGACTTGGACTTGATTTTAAAGTGGTAGAGGCTGATAGTGGGGCGATTGGTGGAGCAGGGTCAAAAGAGTTTATGATACTAGCAGATAGTGGTGAAGATACTATTATGGTCTGTGATAGCTGTGATTTTGGAGCTAATGTAGAGGTAATCGCAGAGGATGAGACCAGTTGCCCTAAGTGTGGAGGTGGACTTAGTCAAACCAAAGGGATTGAGGCTGGACATATCTTTCAACTAGGAACGACCTATTCAGAGGCGATGAAAGCAGAGTTTTTAAATGAGAATCAGAAGTTAGAGCCTTTTGTGATGGGAACTTATGGAATTGGTGTGAGTCGTCTTTTAGCAGGAATTATTGAGCAGAGTCATGATGAAAAGGGGTGTATATGGACGGTAGAATCTGCACCTTTTGCTATTGATATTATTGTAGCAAAAGCGAAAAATGAAGAGCAAATGAGAGTAGCTACCAAACTCTATAATGAGCTTAAAGCCAAAGGGATTGATGTCCTTTTAGATGATAGAATAGATAAAAAAACAGGATTTGGTGTAAAGATTAAAGATTTTGAATTGATTGGAATACCTTATGCTGTGGTGATTGGTAATGATATTAGTGAAGGTAAAGTAGAGATGATTACTAGAGATGGATTGATTAAAGAGAAATTATCTCTTGATGAAGTATTAGAAAAAATATTGGAGAAGTTGACATAATGTTTTTGATTATTCCCTATTTTTTTCTTGAACTCTATTTCTCATTAGCTGTTGGTTCTAATATCGGATTTATAAATACAGTAATTTGGATTCTTCTTACATTTATGATTGGTATGGGGCTTTTAAAAAATGCTCATTTGAGTATTTTAAAAAATATGCAGTCTGTATCTTTAGGCAGATTAAATGCCAAAAGTTTTCATGATGCGAGTACCTCTTACTTTTTAGGAGCTATTTTACTTATTATACCTGGGGTTTTTTCCGATTTTTTAGGGTTAATTGCACTGATTTATACCATGTTTTTACAATTTGGTGGTACAATACCATCTATAAACAAGAGAACTAATATTAAAAATTCAAACAAACAAGGAGATGACAATGTCATTGATGTCGAGATTATTGAGTACGACACTAATAGCAACACTAAGTCTTAGTGCTGCAGGTTCGAGCGAGAGTGAAGTAAAAGATTATATTAAAAAGTATATAGTTAAAAGTCCGCGTGTTAAAGTCGAAAGCGTAGATATTATAGATAAACAACAACTAGATAAGCCGAAGGGTTGGGATGTCTATTTTGTCAATATTCATGCTAATATAAAAAAGAGTGCAACAGTGACAGATAAAGCAACTGTACCAGAGACAATTTTTGTAAAAGATGGTTTTGTAGCAATCTCATTGATAGATATGAAGACAGGAAAAGATTTTAAAATGGAGTTAAAGCCTGAGTTGAACCCTAAAATTTATGATGATAAGCATCTTTTTGCAGGTAACAAAGATGCTAAACATAAGATTGTTGTATTTTCTGACCCTCAATGTCCATTTTGTCAAGAGAAAGTTCCAGAGATATATAAGGCTGTAAAAGCAAATCCTAAAACTTTTGCGATGTACTATTACCATTTCCCTTTACTTCGTATCCATCCTGTTTCAGATATTATTACAAGAGTGATGGTGATAGAGCAAGAGAAGGGTAACTTTGATAAAGTTATTGATATGTATAATCTCAAGGTAGATATACATGAGGTTAATGCAACCAAAGTTTTAGATAAAATAAACAAAGAGTATGGTCTAAAGATTACTGAAAAAGATATTGATGCAAAAAATATTGCTGATGAGTTGAAGCATGACCAAACAATGGCAACAAAATCAATGGTAGCAGGTACACCTACTGTGTATGTTGATGGTAAGTGGGATAAGACAAGAAATGGATATAAAAAGCTTATCACCAAGAAGAACTGAACTGACCGTATCAAAAAATTTTTTGATAACCTAATATAGATAAAATAGAGAGTTTTTTTGAATAAGTTAATTATAGCAACAAGAGCTAGTAGTCTAGCTCTTTGGCAGGCGTATCATATACGAGATAGAGTAGAAAAAGAGTTTCCTGATATAAGAGTAGAACTAAATGAGATTACCTCAAAAGGTGATAAGATTTTAGATAAGCCTCTAGCACTGATAGGTGGCAAGGGTCACTTTACCAAAGAGCTAGAGGATGCAATGTTAGCAGGAGAGGCAGATATGGCTGTGCATTCACTAAAAGATGTTCCAACCTATATTCCTGATGGATTAGAGCTATCTGCTATTACCAAACGACAAGAGCAGTCGGATGTTTTTCTATCTCATAGATTCTCCTCTTTGGATGAGCTACCATTAGGTTCAGTAGTAGGTACAACAAGTCTAAGAAGAAGAATGCAACTTCTAAAAGTTCGTCCTGATTTAAAAGTAAAAGATTTGAGAGGTAATGTCAATACTAGACTTAGAAAGTTAGCAGAGGGGCAGTATGATGCAATTATATTGGCTTTTATTGGTCTTCATCGTTTGGATTTGCTAAAGGATATTCCATTTAGTCAAAAACTTCCATTGAGCATGATGATACCACCAATGGGTCAAGCTTCTTTGGGTATTGAGATTGTAAGTTCTAATGATAGAGTTAGAGAGATTGCATCATTTTTGAATGATAAAGAGACCTTTTTGACTACTAAATTAGAGAGAGATTTTATTGCACAGATAGGTGCAGGATGTTCTGCTCCTGTAGCTGTCAATGCTACTATTAATGCTAATCTCATAAAGATAGAGTCGATGATTGGTTATCCTGATGGTACTCATATTTTACATAAATCAATAGAGGGATTAGTAGATGAGTCGGAGAATTTAGGATTCCAACTTGCTGACCTCATGATAGCCAATGGTGCTTTGGATATTTTAAAAAATGCTGAGAAGATTGCATTTAAAGATGAGATGCCTCAACGACTATAATATTATAAATTGTTTAATAAAAAATATTAAACAATCTTCTTAAGTAGTTATTAATTAAAAGATATTACTTTTGTTTGCCTTACGAAAAAAAATTATACTTTTCTCTTAAAGTTAATTTAATATTAAAGAAAATCCTATATAATTATTTATCAAAACAGATAATATAATTATTAAAAGGAAGACATTATGAAATTAAAAGAGATTGCAGATATAATAAAAGGTGCTCATCTTACAGAGGGGCAAAATAAAAATAGCGAATGTAAACAGAAAGAGCTTACTATGGTCTCACTTGAACCAATCTCTTTTATAGATGAGAGAAAGGTTATTGAGGTAAAAAATTGTAAATGTGAATCCAACCAGTTAACTCAAGTAGGAGATGTAGTTGTAAGTCTCTACTATCCTATGATTGCTTGTTATGTTGATGAGGGTCAAGATGGATTTGTAGTTCCTCACTATATGGCTATTGTTAGAGTAAAACCTGATTTAGATTTTGATAGTCGTTTTATAGTACAGTTTATTAATTCAGTAAGAGGTAGGAGAGCCTTAGGTAGAGAGATTACAGACTCTTATGGAGTTGTACCAACCTCTCTACCTCTTAACTATCTAAACAATGTAGATATAAGAGAGAGAGAGAATGTTTTGTTGGAGAGTTTTTAGATTTTACTCTGAACAAAAGCGTCCATCTCATTAACGATAACTTCAAGTGTTCTCTCACCATTAATAACATGCAGTAGATTTTTATCTTTGTAGAACGCTTGAATATCAGCTAGTGGGTCGGTGTAGATTTTCATTCTATCATAGAAAACCTCTATACTGTCATCACTTCGCCTCTCTCCCTCTTTTGCCTCTTCGGCACGACCCAAGATTCTCTCTTTTGCTACCTGTTCAGATACACGAACTTCAATAACAGAGGTAAGTTCTATATCATCTTGATTATTGATAATCTCATCAAGTGCTATCATCTGCTCTACACTTCTAGGGTAACCATCTATAAGCACATTATTAACAGGTGCATTATTAATTGCAGAGATGATAGTGTTAACAATAATCTCTAGTGGAACCAATGCACCTTTTGAGATAAAACTCTCAATAGTAGCTCCTAGTTTACTTCCACTAGATACCTCTGCTCTTAGCATATCGCCTGTTGAGTAGTGGACTATTGTATCAGTATATTTCTGTGCAATAAGACTTGCATCAGTTGTTTTACCCGAACCTGGGGCTCCGATGATTAAAAATAGTTTTTTTGCCATTTTCTTTTTCCTTTTTTTTTATTCTGCTAACTGTTTTCTGACTCTAATACTCAAATCATTTAACTGCTCACTATCAACTGGGCTTGGTGCTTGTGTCAAGATACATTGTGCTTTTTGGGTTTTAGGAAATGCGATAACCTCACGGATGCTACTAGCCCCAGTCATAAGCATAATCATTCTATCAAGACCCAAAGCAAAACCACCATGTGGAGGCGCACCATATTTAAATGCATCAAGCAAGAACCCAAACTTCTCTTCTGCCTCTTCATCACTAATACCCATTAGTTTAAAGACCTCTTTTTGAATATCTTCTCTGTGGATACGGATAGACCCACCACCAAGCTCGGTACCATTGACTACAATATCATAAGCAATTGATTTTAAATCTTCAATATCATCAAATACTATTTTACCATTCTTATCAGTTACTGGCATGGTAAAAGGGTGGTGCATTGCTTTCATTTTTCCATCTTCTACCTCAAACATAGGGAAATCCATCACCCATAAGAACTCAAATTTATCTTTTGGAATAATATCCATAATTTCAGCTAGATGGATTCTAAATCGACCCATATAGTCCCAAACCAGTTTTTTGTTACCTGCACCAAAGAATACAGCATCACCCACTTCAAGCTCACATCTCTCTATAATGGCTTGAATATCATCTTGGGTAAAGAACTTGGTAAGTGGTCCTTTTAGCCCATCTTCTTTCATTTGGAAGTAACCCAAACCAGCCGCACCAAACTTTCTTACATAATCTTCAAATCGTTTCATCTCTCTTTTTGAGAAAATATTGTCACCATTGGGTACTTTGAGGGCTTTGATTCTATTCTTTTTAGGCTCTTTTGCGATATTTGAGAAAATCTCATTACTACATCTCTCAAAAATATCCATTACATCAACCATCTTTAGGTCATAACGCATATCAGGTTTATCTGAACCATAAAGCTCCATTGCATCAGAGTAGCTCATACGGTTAAATTTAGTAGGAATATCAAAGCCACATTTGGTAAAGATAGAGTGGATAAGCTTCTCTCCAATCTCCAAGACCTCCTCTTGGTCACAGAAACTCATCTCAACATCTATCTGTGTAAATTCAGGTTGTCTATCAGCCCTTAGGTCTTCATCTCTAAAACATTTAGCTATCTGAAAATATCTATCAAATCCACCCACCATTAGTAGCTGTTTAAAAAGCTGTGGAGATTGTGGCATAGCATAAAATTCACCACCATGCACACGAGAAGGAATCAGATAATCTCTAGCCCCCTCAGGTGTAGATTTGGTCATAATTGGTGTCTCAACCTCCAAAAAACCAAGCTCATCAAGAGTATTTCTAGTAGCTACTGTTGCTTTTGAACGAAGCTTAAATATATCATACGATTTTTGAGTTCTAAGCTCCAAGTATCTATATTTTAGTCGAATCTCTTCATTTACCCTCTCATCACCTAAATCAAAAGGCATAGGAAGTGATTTGTTCTCAACTTTTAACTTATCTACCACAATCTCAATCTTCCCAGTTTTGAGTTTAGGATTTTCAAGTCCCTCACCTCTAGCTCTCACTTTTCCTGTTACGATAAGTACAAATTGGTCTCTAATATCTTCTGCTATCTTATGAGCCTCTGCATTTAGAGCAGGGTCACAAACCAACTGTACTACTTGGTCTTTGTCTCGTAAATCTATAAAGATAAGCCCACCATGGTCTCGTCTACTTGATACCCAACCAGATACCGTTACCTCTTGTTCGATATGTGACTCATTAACCTCTGCACAATAGTGTGTTCTCACGATTATTCCTCTATTTAATTTTTTATTATTAAAAATTTTCGCGATTATATCTAATAGTTCCATATAAATAGGAATTTTTAATTATGAAATAGATGTAACTTAAAAAATATGATAATTTCACAGATAAAAACTTAACCAAGAAATTTTATGATATTCTAACGATAATTATTTACAAGGTAATCTATTGTGTCAAAAAAACAGTGTAGTAAAATAGAAAAAGTTGGATTTGTACTTAGACCCAATTCACCAGATATTCGTCCTCTCTATGAAGAGATTAGAGCAAAATTTGAAGATAAAGGGATTGAGGTTCTCTTAGGGCATATATCAGCAGAGATGATAGCTCTGGAGGGTACTTTTTTTGATGATATGTGTAGAGAGGTTGACCTATTAGTCTCTCTTGGTGGGGATGGGACACTGCTTTCACTAGTGCGTAGAAGTTATGGATATGATAAACCAGTGCTTGGAATCAATGCAGGGAATTTAGGGTTTTTGGCTGATATTCCTATTGATTGTGTGGATGAGATGATAGATATGCTCTTGGTAGGAGAGTGTCAAATTGATGAGAGAATGATGATAGAGGGGTATATAGAGAGTGATGGTAGACGACAAGAGTTTTATGCTTTTAATGATGTAGTTATTACAAGACCTACTGTTTCTCATATGATTGAGCTACATGCCTCTATTGATAAAGATTGGTTCAATACTTATTATGGAGATGGTCTGATTATCTCAACACCTACAGGCTCTACTGCATATAATCTATCACTTAGTGGGCCTATTGTCTACCCTTTAGCCAAGGTTTATATTATGACCCCTATTGCTCCACACTCTTTAACACAGCGACCACTTGTTGTACCTAGTGATGATTTTACTATCAATCTCACCTCTCCTAGTGAGTTGGTTGTAATGATTGATGGTCAAGATGATTATCTTTTGAATCCAAATGATAGATTGTTTATCAAAGGGGCAGAGGTCTCTGCTAAGTTACTACATCAAAAGGGGCATAACTATTTCACAGTTCTAAAAGAGAAGCTATCATGGGGCGATGAGTAATGATAAATAGGTTATATCTAAGAGAGTTGATTCTATTTGATGAGGTAGAGTTAGAGCTAGAGAAAGGATTAGTAGTACTCTCTGGCCCAAGTGGAGCAGGAAAATCACTTCTAATGAACAGTATTCTCTCTCTATTTGGTTACTCTATGGCAGAAGCATCACTTTGTGAGGTAACTATAGATAAACCTCACAATCTAAATAGTGAAGCGTATGAGTTAGAAGATGAGATAACCTTAAAAGCTCTGAAAAAGTGGAATGTTCGCTACTATATAGATGGACAAAATATCTCCAAAAAAGTCATCAAGAGACTCTTCTCTCCTTTTGTTCAGTATCTATCTGTTCGTGACAAGAGTAGCTTTGAGAGTGGAGAGTTGATTGCTCTAATTGATAACGCTCTGCTCTCCAAAGAGAAAAGCTTTAAAAAATTGCAACAAGAGTATACAGAGCGTTACCTAAACTATAAGAGAAAAGTAGATGAGTTAAACAAGATAAAGCAAGATGAGTTAAGATTAGCTGAACTAATAGAGTTTGCAAACTTTGAGATAGATAAGATAATGTCAATAAATCCAAAAATCGGAGAAGATGAGTCATTGCTAAAGGTCAAATATCAACTCTCTCGTATAGACAAGGTCAATGAAGCATTAGAACAAGCAAACACTATTTTCAATGTAGAGGAGTCGGTATGTGAGGTCTATCGTCTGCTAGACAAAGATGCTAGTGGTTTTATAGAGATGATGAATCAACTTAGAGCAGATTTTGAGGATATAGAGTTACTCTCTGATGAGTTAGCAGAGGTAAATATAGAAGAGGTATTAGATAGACTAGAGAAAATATCCTCTCTCAAAAATAGATATGGAAGTATCAAAGGGGCATTAACATACGCAGAGACCAAACGAAAAGAGTTAGCAGGTTATCAAAATATCGAGCAAGATAAGAGCAAATTGGAGCATTTCTTGACATCAGAGTTTTCCGAACTAACCACTATGGCAGGTCGTATCTCCCAAGCGAGAAAAAGAGAGGCTCTAATATTAGAAAAAGAGTTAGCAGAATATCTATGGGAACTAAAACTTCCACCATTAAAGTTTATCTTTGAGAGTACAGAGTTAACTAAATTAGGTTTAGATAGATTAGATGTCAATCTTAATGGTTCAAAAGCAACAACTTTGAGTGGTGGAGAGTTTAATCGAGTCCGTTTAGCTCTTATGGTAGTGGCTATTTCAGGAGTCAAAGAGGGAGGGGTTTTGATTTTAGATGAGATAGATGCCAATGTTAGTGGAGATGAGTCTATCGCCATTGCCAATATGATTGCCAAACTCTCTTCTGTCTATCAAGTTTTTGCTATCTCTCATCAGGCACATTTGGCTTCTAAAGCAAACCAACACATATTAGTCTCAAAGCAAGATAGCAGAAGTAGTGCAGTAATCTTAGATAGAGAGGGTAGGGTAGATGAGGTTGCAAGGATTATTGGTGGAGAGAAGCCAAATAGAGAGGCTATAGAGTTTTCAAAAAAATTATTGGAGGTAAAATGATAATAGATACACACTGTCACCTAGATGACAAACGATACAATCAAGATGTAGATAAGGTAATAAATAGAGCAAAAGAGCAAGGCGTTAAGCGATTTATAATCCCTGGAGCAGATGCAGAGACACTAAGCAGAGCCGTTGAACTCTCCGAACTCTATAATGAGGTCTATTTTGCCGTAGGCATTCATCCCTACCATGCAAAAGAGTATAATAGAGCCTACTTAGAGAAGTTTGTAAAACATCCCAAATGTGTAGCCATTGGAGAGTGTGGATTAGACTACTACCGTCTACCTGATGGCAAAAAGGAGATAGAGGCTGAAAAGAGGCTTCAAAAAGAGGTTTTTATAGAACAAATCGAGTGGGCTAAGGAGTTAAAATTGCCTCTTATCGTGCATATTAGAGACTCTTCTTCTGACTGTTTAGAGATTTTAGAAGAGTATGCAGGAGCAGAGGGTGGGGTGCTTCACTGTTATAATGCAGATGAGTCACTTTTGAGATTGGCTAATAGAGGGTTTTACTATGGGATTGGTGGTGTGATTACCTTTAAAAATGCCAAAAAGCTTATAAGTGTTTATCCAAAAATTCCTCTTGACAAGTTAATAATAGAGACAGATGCCCCCTACCTAACACCCCACCCCCACAGAGGTAAACGAAATGAGCCATCTTATACTAAATTGGTTGCATCTAAAATGGCTTGGTTATCTAAAATAGAGCAGGGTGATTTGGAGGAGATGACTACTGGGAATGCAGAGAGGCTTTTTTTTAAAATGGGGTATTTCCCCCTTTAAAAAGATGAAAAATAGTACAACTCTAGTTGACTTTTATACCTAATAAGGTATAATATACGCATGGAATGGAAAATTGAATTTTATAAGACCAAAGATAACAAGTCACCAGTAGAAGAGTGGTTAGAGAGTATTCCTGTAACAGCTATAGCAAAAATAACTAGAAATATGTTGATGCTAAGAAAATTTAATATCACACTAAAAGAGCCTTATGTTAAACCATTAGGAGATAAATTGTACGAGATTAGAGCCAAGGACACAAAGGGAATCTATAGAGTAATCTATTTTGCCTATACAGGCAAGAGATTTATTATGCTACATGGATTTACAAAAAAAACTCAAAAGACACCAACAAAAGAGCTTAAACTTGCCAAAAAAAGAATGGAGGAGATAATAGATGGATGATTTAGACAAATTTTTAAACAAACAACTAGAAGATAAAGAGTTTAAAAAAGAGTGGGATAGATTGGAATTACGATATATGATTATAGAGCAGTTAATCAAAATACGAAATGTTTATAATTTATCTCAATCACAATTGGCAGAGAAGCTAGGAACAACTCAATCTGTGATTAGTAGAATTGAAAATGGAACAGTCAATATTGGTATTGATTTTATAGATAAACTAGCTAGAGCTTTTGATAAAAAAGTTGAATTTAGATTGATTTAAAATAAACAATCCATACCAAAAAATAGGCTATAATATATCATTCCAACCTAACCAGTTGGAAAATTTAAATCAAAAATCGCAAAAGTACACACCAAACAGAAGTAGTTGCTAGTAATCTCGGTTCACAACCTTGCCAAACGCAACAGATGCTTCAAGAGGGTAAAAAGTGTAGGGTGTGATTGCTATCACACCAATGTGTCAAAGGTCTAAGTTGGTCTGTAACGAGGGCTAGGAGGGATACCTAGTAAGTAAGTGCAGGGTGGGTTAGATGGGTAGAGTAGAGGAATCTAAATATCAATATATGCAATCTGCATTTTTGGAATCGGCGTGTTTACACCTGAACAAAATCATT
>FPHE01000082.1_pt1 | contig 24046 bp, 24 predicted proteins | sample 1057201 | NCBI WGS metagenome assembly FPHE01 (sample SAMEA4473311, study PRJEB15554) | hydrothermal vent metagenome | biome: marine basaltic hydrothermal vent biome; feature: marine hydrothermal vent; material: water | place: Pacific Ocean | collected 2011-06-14/2011-07-23 | depth 1155 m
TATTTTCAATAACTGATTTTACAAAACAGATAAGTAGCCTTCTAAAAAATATTAAAAACAATACCATTGAAAAAATAGGTATTTTGAAAAATAACCGTTTGGAAGTGGTTGTTTTGTCTACAGAAGAGTACTCTCGATTAAAGAAAATAGAAGAGGAGTCAAATAGTTTAAAATGGAGATATTGGAGAGATGAGGAGTTAGATAACTTTGGTAAGATTGCCATTGGGTTGAGTCGTCATGATTACGACAGAGACAGTTCAAAGGGCGACCTGTGTTGGTTTTTAGAGTGATTGATAAAAATGATGTTTTAGTTTTGCCTCTTACTACAAATCTTTATAGAGAGGGAATAGTGATTAGTAATGATGATATTGAAACAGGTTCTTTGAAAAAAGAGTCGGTGGTGATTGTTCCTAAGATTACAGCTATAGACTCTTCATTGATTTCTGATAAAAATATTATTGCTACATTAAAAAATGAAGCTTTTGAGAAAGTTTTAAAAGAGATTTGTCAAAAGTTTGAGTGTTGAAATCTGAGAATTTCTTTCTCATTTCAAATTCTGATGAGAAAATATAGATGATTTTAAAAGATTTATAAATTAAACAGTAAATTGAAATTAGATAAAAGTTATAACTATGTATAATCTTTTCTAAAAAAAGGAACAGACAATGAAAAAGACAATAATTTCACTATTCACACTGTTTACATTTGCCAATGCGACTGGTGGATGTATCTTGGAACAATCGGATGATATAAATGTAACATGGAAGGGTTATAAAACATTTGCAAAGCTTGGTGTAAGTGGTCAGTTTACAAAGGTTGAGTATACCCCAAATAAAAAGTCAGGTAAAAACTTTAAAGAGCTATTTGTTGGTTCAATGGTTCATATATATATGAATCAGATAGATACTGGTGATGCTTCAAGAGATAAGACCTTGGTTAAGTGGTTCTTCTCTAAGTTAGATGGAGAGACTATTGAAGGTAAGATTGTAGATATAGAGGCGAACAGACGAGTTGGCAAAGGTGCTAGAACGGGAATGGTTGATGTTCAGATAACAATGAATAAAAAAACGCTGATTATTCCGATGTCATATTATTATAATAAAGGTAAATTTAGAGCTACAGGAACAATAGACCTTTTTGATTTTGCAGGGAGCCAAGCATTAGCTAGTATCAATAAGAGCTGTTATGACCTACATGAAGGTAAAACTTGGAATGATGTGACTATTGAGTTTAGGACTGCTATCAAAGCTACTCTTTGTAATGTTAAGAAGTAATATCAAACTAATTTAGAAAAATAGTCTTTTAAGCTTCTGAAAAAAAGAGAGTTTATTCTCTCTTTTATTCTCTATCTTTTTTATCTTTTTCTCATCTTCACAAAGGTTTTCAATATAGGCTTTGGCCGCTTTTATCTTATGTGGTGTAAAGTTAATCTGCATCTAAAATTCTCTCTATTTCGTACATCGCATCCTCATTTTTGAGTCTAAACTTAATCTCTATTCTTCTTGACGCATCTTTGTCTTCAACCCCATTGATTTTAATAGCATCAAGATAGGAGCGACCACTTGCTACTAGTTTTGTTTTGATATTGTTTTTTTTGATATAGTCCAAAGTTAGCAGATAGTTCATAACTGCGTAAGCTCTTTTTTGAGAGAGACTTAGGTTGTAGAGATATCCACCATCACTATCTGTATGACCCTCTATAATGATTTTATCAAGATAGTCAGATATATTTTTGTTGCTAATAAGTGTATCGACATACTTTATGAAGTTTGCTTTTAATTGACTTTTTGCATTATCTTTGAGTTGTGCAGAGCCTTTATCAAATAGGATATTTGATGAGAGTCTTAGAGAGCCACTCTTTTTATCTATATTTATCTTGTTGCCTAGTGCTGATTTGAGTTCGGCTATAACCTTTAGCTTGATACCAGTTAGAGATTTTATCTGTGCTTTTTGAGCTTGAAGTTTTGTTAAGAGTTCATCATATTTTGTCTGTTTGTTGTCTAGTGCTTTCAGTAGTTGTAGAAGTTTATCATCACTTAGTTTTAGCTTCTCATCCTGTTTTGTGAGTCTATTTGAGAGTATAAGAACCTTGCCTTTGTATTCATCTACTATATCTTTTTGACTCTCTATGGTGTTGTTGTAGTCATTAGTTAGGTTTTGTAGTAGGATTACCTTGTTAGAGTATCTATCTATCTTGGTGTTTTGTGCCAATAGTAGTTGATTGAGTCTCTCTATCTCCTCTGATTTGAGTTTTAAGCTCTCTTTTGAGACTATGAGTGCTTGTTGACTCTTTTCTAGTATTTTTTCTCGTTTGGCTAATAGATTTCGGAGTTTATTAATCTCATAATCTTTTATATGAATGGTTTCTGATTTCTCCTCTATGTTTTCAGATTGCTCTTTTAGTATCTCTTCTTGTGTTTTTAGCTCCTCTGATTGTACCTCTAGTGTTGATTCTTTATTTTTTAGTGACTCTTTTAATATAGAAGATTTAACAATAATCGCACCGATAAGTAGGATAAATACAAAAAGTAAACCTGCCATTAGGTCTGCATAAGATATCCAAAAGTTACTATTCTCATTTTGGTTATTTTTTTTAAACATTGTCTCTATTGCCAATAGTGTTAGAAATCTCTGTATGGTATCTGGAGATTGTATCTTGTAACACTCTGTTTTGTTCACTTATACTTGTAGCAAAGTTACCTAGTTTGATAATAATATCACCCAACTCATCATCTATTTTGTGAAAAGTGATATTGAGAGAGTTTTCCAAAGAGCTATCAAATCTATCTAAAGAGTTTTGAAGTTTGTCTGTAGTGAGTATAAATTTGCGAAGATTCTCATCTATCTTTTGGGTTGCTGTTAGTGCATTATTGGATTTATGTACTTTTGAGATAGTCTCTTGTAGGTCTGTAGAGACCATTTTCATATGAGTTGTAATATTGGTAAAGTTTCTATTTGTCTCATCTATAATAGTTTGAAAATTTTCCATATGTTGTTGATTTAACATCTGTATAAATTCTAAATTAAATGTCTCTTTTAGTGCATCTATCATCTTTGCATCTCTCATCTCATGTTGAGAGTGTTCATGTCGTTTTAGTTCACTATCAGTCCATATAAATCCACTATAGACGCTCTCTAGTTGATGTTTGTCTTGGTCAGCTTTGGAGAGACCTCTCTTCTCAAAGTAGTTCCATAGGATAGAGAGAAAGATACCAAATATAGAGGCGTAAAATGCTGTTCCGATACCACTAAGCAGAAGTGAAATCTCACTATCTAGTGCAGAACTCTCTTGTATAGAGAAATCAGGCATAGAGATAGCAATCGCTGTAAAAGTACCCAAGATACCGAGCATAGGAAAGAAGGAGGGTGCAACAGAGGCAAAGTTATCATTACGAAATGTTTTATAGTATTCTATAATATACTCTTCTATATTGATTGTGGACTTAGTCTCATCTCCAATAGTCAAAGAGTTGCTTTTTATATTTTTCTGTAACTGTTGTTGCAGGTCAATATAACTTTTACGCATATTACATATAGCGTAGTTTGCATTATGCTGTATAAAAAGCAGATAGACAAAATAGATTATAGATATTATAACAAGTGAATGTATATCAACTTTAAGTGAGATTATTTTCATATAGCCAAGGACAATACCTGTTAGAAATAGTGTTGGAAGTAGAGCAATTACTATGTAATTTAGAAGGCATATTGAGTTTGAATTGTTATTTTGCATGATGATTCTCTTAATTTTTGTTATTATAATATCTAAATATAGATAACAAAAGACTAATGAGCAGTATCTATCTTTGCAATTGTCTTGTTATCCTCAGCTGTTTGAAGTATATTGTTGTCTATATTTTGAATTTCAATAGGTACTTTTTTGACTAAATAGAAATAGTCTGGTCGTAAAATATCAGCATAAGTATTGATAATGGCAGTTTTATAAGTACTCCTTGTCAATATTTTTGAGACAGTTCCAACAGGGATATTAGCTAAAAATATATTATCTAAACCAGATGTCACTACCTTATCACCTATGGCAATTTTTGACCATTTAGGTATAAAGTTTATCTCCATTGTTTTTTCATCTATACCTTTTGCAATCCCTGGCATATTTTTATCACCTATAAAGGTTGAAAATTGACACTTCTCATTGGAGAGTAAAATACCCTCTAAGCGATTCTCTTTTTTAATAGCAATTCCTGCGGCCACATTTTTTTGAATGAGTCCATATATCTTATCCTCTTCTAGCTCATCACTCTCCGTTAGATAGATATATGAGAAATCATTTATTTTTTTATATGAGAGCGTTTGTACATGAAGAATATTTTTATTTATATCATATTTTTTTACTTTAGAGTTACTATATTGCTGTAGTCTGTTTATTGTCATTTTCTGATTATACAGATATTTTCGTAGAAGTATATTCTCTTTTTTTAGTCTATCTATAGAGTCTGATTGTTCCGTATATTTCTCCCAAGTATTATTGACTTGGTTAGTGAGATTCAGATACCACTCTTTGATAGGCAGTGTAACAAGCGAAAATGTCTCTTGAAACTTCTCCTCTTTCTGAAAAAGAAAGAGAGAGGTCAAAGAGAGCAGTATAATAAAAATTAGCTTTTTATTCATCATAAGATGTGTGTTGTAGTAAATCTATCTCTTCTAGTGCTTTCCCTGTACCATTTGCCACAGCTAATAGAGGGTCTTCACAGACATATACAGGGAGTTTTACTATGTTTGATAGGTACTTATCGAGACCTTTAATCAACGCACCACCACCTGTAAGAACAATACCATTTTCAACAATATCTCCTGCTAAGTCAGGAGGTGTATCCTCTAGTACTAGTTTGAGTGCTTCACCAATCTCTTTGATTGGACCTTTCATCGCCTCTCTCATATGTTCAGAGGTAATCTCTACAGATGTAAGCAGTCCTGTCACTTGGTCACGACCTTTTACAGTTGTATGAAGCTCTTCTTCAAGTTGAACAGCTGTACCAATTTTTATCTTTATCTCTTCTGCTACTCTATCACCAACAAGTAGATTAAAGTTTCTTTTCATGTAGTCGATAATTGATTTATCAAGCATATCTCCTGCAACTCTAATTGATTTACTCTGAACCAATCCTCCAAGTGAAGTAACACCAATCTCAGTTGTCCCTCCACCAATATCGACTACCAAGTTTCCATTAGGCTCTTTTACAGGAATCCCTGCACCAATAGCCGCAGCCATTGGTTCTTCTATCAAGTAGACCTCTCTAGCTCCAGCAGACATAGCAGACTCTTTAACAGCTTTTCTCTCAACCTGTGTTAGCCCAAAAGGAACACAGATAATGATTCTAGGCGAGAATAGACCTTTTCTGTTGTGTACTTTTTCTATAAAATATCGAATCATCATCTCTGTAACATTAAAATCAGCGATAACACCATCTCTCATTGGTCTGATAGCTTTGATATTACCAGGTGTCTTACCTACCATATCTTTTGCCTCTTGACCCACTGCTAGAATATCTTCTCTCCCATGTCTATCGTACTGAATTGCTACAACTGATGGTTCGTTGATTACAATTCCCCTACCTTTGACTAAAACTAATGTATTTGCTGTTCCTAAATCGATTGCTAAATCGTTAGAAAACATACCTAAAACTTTTTTTAACATTTTTATCTCTCCTTTTCCCTATGCTGATTTTGAATTTTTTATATATATCGGTCTAACACTATTGTTATCAATGACATCCTCTGTAATAACTACCTCATACCCCTCTAACTCTGGAAGTTCATACATTATATTAAGTAGTGCTTCCTCCATGATTGAGCGAAGTCCTCTTGCTCCTGTCTTGCGATTGATAGCTTTTTGTGCAATAGCTTTTAGTGCATCATCATCAAATGATAGTATAGCATTATCTATCTCAAATAACTTTTGATATTGTTTAATAATTGAGTTTTTAGGCTCAACTAAAATTCGTACCATATCATCTAGCGTTATTGGTTGAAGTGTTGCAGTAACATGAAGTCGTCCAATCAGTTCAGGTATAATCCCAAACTGAACTAGGTCACTTGATTCTATAAGATGCATTACAGACTCATTCTCCATGCTACTTCGTTTTGTTTGACCAAAACCGAGCTGATTAGCTCCTAATCGTCTCTGAATAATCTCCTCTATACCATCAAATGCACCACCACAGATAAAGAGAATATTGGCTGTATCAATCTGTAAAAAATCTTGATTTGGATGTTTTCTTCCTCCTTTTGGTGGGATATTGACAACTGACCCCTCAATAATTTTCAAGAGTGCCTGTTGTACTCCCTCTCCAGATACATCTCTAGTAATAGAGCGATTTTCACCCATTCTTGCTATCTTATCCATTTCATCAATAAATATAATCCCCCTTTGTGCTTTTTCAATATCACCATCAGCTGATTGAAGTAATTTTGTCAAAATATTTTCAACATCTTCACCTACATATCCAGCCTCTGTTAGATTAGTTGCGTCAGAGATAGCGATAGGAACATCCAAAAATCGTGCAATTGTCTGTGCCAAAAGTGTTTTACCCGAACCAGTAGGCCCAATAAGTAGTATATTTGATTTATCTATATTGGTATCACTCTTTGTGCTGTTTTTAAAAATTCTTTTATAATGGTTATAGACAGCAACTGCTAATGTCTTTTTTGCACCCTCTTGACCTATAACATAATCATCTAGCATTCTATGAATCTCTTTGGGAATTAAAAGAGTTTTTCTATCCTCTGTCTCTATACCTTTAGCTTCTCCAAAGAGAATTTTATAAGCAGATGTTACACAATTTGAACATATATATACACTGTTTCCTGCGATAAATGGGTTTTTTTCTTTTTCTGTAGTGCTACAAAAACTACACCTTTTTTTAGCCATTAATATTTTTCCTTGTAAATGGAATGCCCCGTTTTGATTTGGCGACAAACTCTAATAAATTTTTTATTGTTTTTGAATTTTTCTCTTTGAGTAGTCTTTCAACACTCTCTTGAAGTGGCTCTCCACTCTCAAATAGTTTTCTATATACTATCTTTAATTTGTTTATATCTTCTTTATTTATATGTCTTCTAAGTCCTATAAGATTTAGTCCTCTAAGTATTGCTCTATTTCCCTCTGCTAAACAGTATGGTGGAACATCTTGACTCAAAGCACTAGCTCCTGCAATCATTGCAAAATCACCAATATGAACAAACTGATGAATTGGTGTCAAACCACCAATAACCACATTATCTCCCAACTCCACATGTCCTGCAAGAGTTGCTCCATTTGCCAATATGCATCTATTTCCTATAATAACATCATGCCCAAGGTGAACAAAACCCATAAAAAGATTATTATTACCTATTTTAGTAACGCTTCCACCACCTGCTGTACCTGGATTAAAAAGTGTAAATTCTCGAATCTTGTTATGGTTACCAATAATAAGTTCAACCTCTTCTCCTGCATATTTTAAATCTTGTGGAATAGAACCTATAACTGCATGAGAAAATATATGATTATCTGTACCTATTGTTGTTTTACCATCTATAACAGTATGAGACTCAATGATGCATCTATCACCTATTGAGGCTTTTGATGATACTCTCACAAAAGCTCCAATAGTTACATTCTCACCAATCTTAGCCCCATCTTCAATAATAGCAGTTGGATGAATATTAGACATACCGAGACCTACTTATCAACAATCATAGCTTTTAGTTCAGCTTGAGCTACAAGTTTATCATCAACAAAAGCTTTTGCATCTAGTTGCCAAATTGCTCCTCTATGTTTCATCACTAATAACTTATAGACTAATTGGTCACCAGGTGTTACGGGTGCTCTAAATTTACATTTATCAATACTCATAAAGTAGACCACTTTATCTTTAATATTCTCTTGTTCATCTTCACTATAGCTTTGAAATGCAAGTATGCCACCTGCTTGTGCCATTCCCTCAACAATCATTACACCAGGATAGATAGGATGCCCTGGAAAGTGTCCTTGAAAAACTGGTTCAGAGATAGATACATTTTTATACCCTTCTATACTTTTACTTGGTTCCATAGCTGTTACACGGTCAAGCAGTAAAAATGGGTATCTGTGAGGTAATATTTTTTGAATTTCAACTACATCAAATTTCACTAATTTAGCCTTTGGAGAAAGATTTTAATAATTTTATCTAAAATTTGCTAAAATAGTTGTCAAATTTCATACATAACCTCTTTGACATCTTCATAAATATGACTTTTAAGGAAAATTTCGATTTTTTTCGTTGGAATATGTTTAACAACTATAATTATAGATAAATCATAGTTATTAACTATAATTATTTTGCGTAATTTAAGTTCTTGTTCAAAAGTTGGTGGATTAAAAATCAACTCTTCTATAGAGGAGTAATCTGTTTCTAATAAAACATTATATCTATCTAGTGTAATAAATTTAATCTCATCACGATTCATATAATAAAGTTCTCCTATAGAGTAGTCAATACGCCCTCTACTATAGTTACTCTTAAGAGTAGAGTAGGGTAAAAAATGAGCAGGTATAGTCTCTTTTTTTACTATTAATTGTCCAAACTCTATTCGCCAGTTTAAAAATCGTTCTTTGACTATTTTATACTCTATCCCCTTATCCTCATATATTATTCGCTTCTCATATAGTTCAACTCTAGCTTCGATAGATTCTGGTTGTATCTGTTTTGAGATAGGAGAAAAAAGCTCATCTGCTAATTTCTGTTGTTGCTCTCTTTGCATAGTAAGCCCAAAGAGACATCCACAGTAGTCTTGTCGATAGAGTCTATCTTTTTTTGCTAAGATATTCTGCTCTTGTGTTCCTGATGCTTTGCGAAAATCAGGAGCTAAAAATGATATACCATACTTATTAGCAAGTATATCACCTGATTGTTGGAGCTGTTTTATTGATTTTTTAGGACTTGTAAGCAGAGTAGAGGTAAATATTTTCTCCCCCAACTCCTTAGCCTTTTTCGCTGTAACTTCAAATCGCCTATCAAAACAGACATCACACCTAGCCCCTTTTTCAGGCTCTCTCTCTAGCCCATGAACAGCCTCTAGCCAACTATTCGTATCATACTCACCCTCTATAAGCTCAATATCAAGCATCTTACATGAACGATTAACATCAAGTAGTCGTAGATAGTACTCACTATATGGATGAATATTGGGGTCATAGAAGAAGCCTATGAGTTTTTCATTTGGATAGCTCTCTTGTAGTTTTTGTAAGAAGTAGTGGCTGTCTACAGAACAGCAGATGTGTACTAGGATAGTGGTCACCTATTTATTTTTTTTGTATTTTATCAAAATAGTACTTATATTGGTTGATATATTTCTTAATTTTAATGAATTTTGTTGAATAAAATTTTTCTCGCAATCCTCTTCCATAATCTTTGATTTGGGAGAGTGAGGATATTTGTTAAGAAAAGATGATTAGAATTAAATCATAAATAAAAACTATTTATGCTAAAATTTACTTTAGAACCCAAATCATAAAAAGGTAATTAATATTTATGTATATAACAAAATTTCAAATTTCAAATTTTAAAAGCTTTAGAGATATAAGTGTATATTTTAATCCAAAATTAAATGTATTTACAGGTGTAAATAATAGTGGTAAAACGACTGTATTAGAAGCTATCTCTTTATGGAGTGAATGTTTTGGAAAATTAATTACACGAGCAGAAAGAGCAGACAGATATTTAAATATAAATAGAGGAGACTATAAGTTAGGTTATTCTTCAGTTACTCGTCAAACATATTTTGATTATCGTAGCATTCAAAGTGTTAGGACAACTCAATATAAAGACATTTTTTATAATTTGGATAATAGAAATAAAATTGAGCTTACTATGAGTTTAAGAAATAGTCGAGATGATAATATAGATATTGGTTTTATTATTGATAATGCTAGTGGTTCAAATTATAAAATTTATTTGAAAAACTATAATACTTTTGACTATCCACTATTTAATAGGTTTTTCGACAACTTTCCAAATCCAATAAATATTATATTCTCTTCTCCTATAGCCAATTTGAAACCAATTGAAGAGTTTAAAACAGAACCTCAAATTAAAAATAAAATTGAGCAAAGAAACTCTATTGAAGTTTTGAGAAATCGAATTAATCGTTTAGGAATCTCATATCAGCAATTTATTGAAAAGTTATCCTATATTCTCTCTAATAGAGAAGATAATATAGAACTCTATACATCTTCAAATATACAAAGAGATATAGAGGTTCACTATGATATTAGTTTAAATGCTAGAGATATTGCTAAAAATTTAACTCTTTTAGGAAGTGGAACTCTCCAAATTATAGAGATTCTTCTTTCATTATATGAAAGTCCAAAAGATTTAAATCTTATACTTCTTGATGAACCTGATTCTCATATTCATAGAGATATACAAAAAAGATTGATGAAAGTGTTAATGGATTTCTCAGAAAATATTCAAATTTTTATATCTACACATAATGAGAGTTTAATACGAAGCTCTAAGCCTGAACAGATTTTTCATTTAGAAAAAGGTGTAAAAAAAGTTTATAAACCTATAATAGACGATGAACAAATTTATATTGAAAATGGTTTGATTCCATCAAAGCACCTTAAAGTTTTACAAGATTTAGGGAATGAGAGTGCATTAGATTTTATAAATGCTTTAGAAGCAGATAAGTTAGTGTTAGTAGAGGGAAAATACGACCCAAAATATATTCAATACATTTTAGATAAATATAGTGATACTCATCGAACATTTCATATTGCCTATTGGTCTTTTGAAGGGATTGACAATATTTTAAAACATATTTTTTCTTATAAGGATATGTTTTCTAAAATTAAAAATGAAAAGAGTTTATGGGAAAAGTCTATTTTGATTATTGACAGAGATTATCTTACTGAAAATCAAGCAAATAAGTTAAAAACTCAACTAGAAAGAAAATTGGGTATACCTGTTATTATTTGGAATTTTTATACTATTGAATCGGTCTTTTTAAGTAATATAGATGTATTTTCAACAATAATTAAAGAGTATATCTCTGAGACTACAGTAACCCAACAACAAATTATTAATGATATATATAATGAAGTTAAAAGAATATCAGAGAAAAAACTATCAAAATTTGATACAGAAATAAAGGGAAAATTTTTAAAATGGATAAGTGATACACAAGTACTTTTTAATAAAAATGGATTATCTCAAATTTTACCTAAGGCAACAGCTTATTCTGATATGAGAGAGTTTCATAAAGCTAAATTAGAAGCTAATGAAATTGATTCTCTCGCAACAAAAGATGATATAGAAGATATTATTAAGAATGTGATATTGAAATATAAACCTACAGATACAACAATAAACTATTTTGAGTTAATTCTAAAGAATATATCAAAAAATAGATTATGGTTTGATGAGTGGAATCCAATGATATCTAAAATAAAATCTTTATCTTATGGGGTTTAGTGGGATTTGATTGACTAAATAGCTATGGCAAATAATCAGATTTCATGTTCTATCCGACAAAATCACCCCCACAGCAAAAGAGCTTCCATGACCAAGATATTCTCTAAGTTCATTAGCTCTCTTTGCAAAAACGGCTCTATCTGTCTCATAGTACTCTTTGAGTAGATTATCAACAGTAACATCCTCTTGTATTAACTCTTTGTGTAGAGTTGTGCCATTGTACTTTGTCAAAATAATATTAGCAAGACCTATTTGAGTGATTCTCAAAATTTTAGTACCTATAAAAAAGTCTATCTTTTTAGCAATATAGCTTAGTGTAAATGGTGTACCTATCAATGCAGATTCTAGTGTAGCTGTACCTGAACAGATAAATGCAAACTCTGATTTAGCTAGTGCAGAATGGGTATCTCTACTTATCTCAAACTCTGATATATCACCATAAAACTCTGATATTTTTTTATCAGAAAATGTTTTTGGGATGATAATAATAGCTTTTTTATAGGATAGTTTTTTTCGTACCTTTTTAAATATAGGTAGTAGTTTAGAGATTTCACCTCTTCTACTTCCTGGCATAAAAGCGACACTATTTTCTTCTCTATTATCTTTTTTTGTCTTAATCTCATCTAATAGAGGATGACCGATATACTCTGCTTTATTTTGGTAATACTCCACCTCAAAAGGCAAGATACCTAGTAGTCTATCACAATATAGCTCTATTTTTTTGGCTCTTTTGGGACGACTTGCCCATACTTGGGGGAGTATATAATAGATAATCTCTTTATTTGGATAGGCAATTTTGAGTTTTTTGGCAAGAGGAAGATTAAATCCTGATGAGTCCATAAGTAGGATTTTATCAGCATCTTTGGCAAGAGTTACCATCTCATCAGCAACTTTGAAAAACCATCTCAATTTTTTAATGGCATCAACAATACCCATAATTGCCATATCAGAGATGTCATATAGTGGCTCTCCTAGAGATTTATCAAAAATCCCTAGAAGTTTAATATCTTTTGTATGTTTTAGAACCTCTTTTAGATGAAGATTAGAAGAGGGTTCTAACGCAGATACAAGAATTTTCATTAACCAAATTTAAGACCAGCAAGAAAACCAGCAACAGCACCAACTCCTGAACTAAGCTCCATACTACCAAGTCTTGTTTTTAGCATCTCATAAAGATTTTGAAAAGAGTTCATACTTGTCTGAACACCATCTTTTATCATTGTATCATCTACTTGAAAAGCACCTTGCGATTCTAGTACAAATAGTATTACAAGTCCAAGTCCTAAAATTAGTAGAAGAAGTTTAAAGCTCTTTTTTAAAAAATATCCTACTGCTAGACCTACAATAAAACTTGTACCCATCTGCATATAAGGAAGACCTCCCTCTGTTGCTGTACCTACTGCATATTCATCATTCATTAGTTAACCTTTAATTTTTTATCTCACCATTATACCTTATCACCTATTAATTTACTACATAGGTCAAAACGATTATGTGTCATAAGATGAACTTTTGGGTGTAGATTCATAATATTATCAAATAGTGTTTTTGAGATACCAAATCCAATCTCCTGTTCTCTCTCCTCTCCATCCATGGCTGCTAGATTCATCTCATCTATAATATCTTTTGGTACTGTTATTCCTGGAACCCTATCAGAGATAAAGTTTACTGTTTTTGCACGAACTACAGGGAACTGTCCTAGTATAAGTTCAGCCTCTTTTGCTGTCTCCCTTACACTCTCTTTTTTACACTCTTCAAATATCTCTATTAACTCTTTGGCATTATCCAAATCATAAACAGGTTGAGTAATAATTCCTCTTGCACCATAGTTGAGTTTTTTAAGTATCTTTTTTTTAATTCGTCTCATATCTTTGGAGTAGGCGTTAGATACAGCAAAAGGGTAGATAGGCTTTGGTTTGGGATTTAGTTCTTTATTATTATAATCTAAACCGTTATTAAGACGATATATAATACTAAGCAGAAGTGTAGAGTCTCGCTCTAGTACACCTTTGACCTCTGGTTGGTCAGAGAGTTTAGCAGGGTCTCCTGTTAGAGCTAAGATAGTTCTTAGATTAAAATCATTAGCACCTAGCAGAGTAGATTGTAGTGAGAGTTTGTTTTTGTCTCTCATGCTCATTGTAGCAATAACAGGTTTTTTAAAACTTCGTTGTACCTTTATCGCAGATAGTGTAGCGTCCATTTTAAGTTTAGCAAGAGGGTTATCTGTCACTGAAAATCCAGAAACCTTTTTATCTAGCCCTATTGATTTGATGGTTTCGATAGTTTTAGTGATAGATGCACCATGAGGAGGGGTTATCTCTACTGTTATAAAAGGTTCATTACTGTGAAGTTTTTTGCAAAATTTTTCAAACATATATATATTATTCCTTATTAATTCGATATAATTCTAGCAAAAAACAGCATAGAGGTAGTATAAAAGATGAAATTAGCCGTATTTGATTTTGATTCAACACTAATGGATGGAGAAACGATAGATTTTTTAGCAGTACCATTAGGAATAGAGGATAAAGTAGCAGAGATAACAAGCAGAGCCATGGCAGGAGAGTTGGATTTTTTTGAGTCTTTGACTACAAGAGTAGCACTTTTAAAAGGTCTCCCAAAAGAGAGAGTAGAAGAGATATGTAGCTCTCTGCCTATGATGCGAGGAGCTATGGAGGTTGTCGCAGGATTAAAAGAGAGAGGTTATAAGGTTATCTGTTTCTCAGGTGGATTTAGAACAGCTACGACACCAGCATCTAAGAGATTGGGCATTGATGCTGATTTTTCAAATATTTTGCATGATGAGAATGGTATATTGACAGGCAAGGTTGGAGGAGATATGATGTTTGGATTCTCTAAAGGAGATATGATAGTAAGATTACAAAATCTTTTGGGTATAGGTAGAGAGAATACGCTAGTAGTTGGTGATGGTGCAAATGACCTTAGTATGTTTGAACATGCTGATATTAGAGTGGCATTTTGTGCTAAACCGATACTCAAAGAGGAGGCAACTCATTGTGTTGATACAAAAGATTTAAGAGAAATTTTAAAAATTGTGTAGGGGTAGACCTATGTGTCTACCCTTATTAATTATTTAAATGGTGGGCTTAAAAGCACCACCCTACAAAAAATAGCTTATAATTTATACAAAATAGGCTTATTTTAAACAAATTAATATAGGATACAAGTTCATGGACATTATACAAGCCATTATAATAGGAATTATAGAAGGTTTTACAGAGTTTTTGCCCATTTCGTCTACAGGTCATATGATTGTAGCGAGTGAGTTTTTGGGAATAGAACAGAGTGCTGTAGTAAAAGCGTATGAGGTAATTATACAGTTTTCAGCTATTTTAGCTGTAATATTGTTCTATCGAGATAAGATTAATCTAAAAGAGATAGAGCTTTGGCAGAAGATAATATCAGCTTTTTTACCACTAGCACTAATTGGATTTCTGCTTAAAGATTGGGTAAAAGAGATTTTTACAGTATCTACTGTTGCGTGGATGTTTATTATTGGTGGTGTTATCTTTATTATAGTTGAACAGTTTCATAAAGATGAAGAGAGTGAATCAAAAGATATAGAAGAGGTAAGCTGGAGACAAGCCATGATTATTGGTTTTGGTCAAGTATTATCTTTAGTACCAGGAACTAGTAGAGCAGGTTCTACTATTATTGCAGGAATGCTCTCTGGGGTAAACCGAAAAGCATCTACAGAGTTCTCATTTCTTTTGGCAATACCTGTAATGATGGCAGTTAGTGGCTATGATTTGTTGAAGCACTATGATGAGTTTATCGGTGCTAATTTGACTGCATTTGTGGTCGGTTTTGTGGTTGCTTTTGGGGTAGCATATTTGACCATAAAACTTTTTATAGTTTTTTTGCAACGGTTTACATTCGTTGCATTTGGTATCTACAGGATACTTTTTGGAGTGTTTTTGTTGATGATTATATAAAATTTGCAAGGCAAACAGTTTGACATTTAATGAATTTAATTTTCATAAAGAGCTTTTGAAAGGGGTAAAAATAGCAGGTTTCAGAGAACCTAGCCCAATTCAAGAGATAGTTATTCCCATTATAGCAAATGGGGAAGATTTAGTGGGACAAGCCCATACAGGAACAGGAAAAACGGCAGCATTTGGACTACCTTTGATAAATAAGATTGCCAATAGTGAGATAGATAGAGTATTGGTAATTACACCAACTAGAGAACTTGCAACACAGGTAAGTGATGAGCTTTATCATCTTGGAAGATTTGCAGGGATTAGAACCATTACTGTCTATGGTGGTGTAGGGTATGGGCGACAGATTGCACTAATTAACAAAGGTGTGCAGATAGTGGTTGCTACCCCAGGGAGACTAAAAGACCTTTATAAAAAAGGTAAAATAGATAGTTTTAATCCAGAGGTAGTTGTGCTTGATGAGGCTGATGAGATGCTTGATATGGGTTTTTTAGAGGAGATAAAAGAGATTTTTGAGTATATTCCTCAAAATAGACAGACTCTACTCTTCTCTGCGACTATGCCAGAGCCTATTAAAGCCTTGGCAGATACTATTTTAACCAATCCACAGTTTATATCTGTTGTTGGAGAGGATGAGAGTACTACCAATAATGTGATAGAGCAGACCTATTGTGTGATTAATGAGTCTCAAAGAGATGAGGCGATAGTAAAATTGCTAGAGACCGAGAAGATAAAAAAATGTCTTGTTTTTTGTCGAATGAAACGAGAGGTTGATAGACTTTCTGAACATCTACAGGCTCTTGGTTTTAATGCTAGAGGGATTCATGGTGATTTGGAGCAGATGGAGCGAGATGAGATTATAAAAGCCTATCGGCGTAATCAGATACAGATTATGGTAGCAACAGATGTCGCTTCGAGGGGCTTGGATGTCAAAAAGGTGACGCATGTTTTTAACTACCATATCCCTTTTGACCCACAGAGCTATGTACATCGTATCGGTAGAACGGGTAGAGCAGGAAAGAGTGGTAAAGCGATAACTCTTGTTACCACAGGTGAGTTTAAAGAGCTTCAACGGATTCAGAATGAGGTTGGAGCAGATATGAAACTAGCTATAATTAAGCTTAATGGGGATATGGAAAAAGAGAATTTATGTAGTGATTTTTCAACTTTAGAAGATAAAATACGCAATATAGATATATCAGAGTGTGCAGTTGATTTTATTGATAGTATGGAAGATATGGATTATCATGAATTTGTTGAGAGAGTAGTTAGTATATTATTAAAAAATAGCAAAACGACTTCAGCTCTAATTGGATATGACCAAGAGAGTGTCAATAGCATGTTAGATGAGTATCGAAATGAACAAAAAGTAGCACGACAAAACAGTCGTAAAAAAAAGAGATAGTAATTAAGCTTTTTCAAGTAAAAATTGCATAGAATACCCCTATAAAATAAATCTACAAATGTAAAGAGGTTTTTATGGAAGAAGTTAATCTACTTGCAGAGAGTTTTAAGTTTATGGTACTAGGGATGGGAGTAGTTTTTCTATTTCTCATCTTTTTGGTACAGTTTATTAAACTTCAAGCTTATCTTATAAATAAGTATTTCCCCGAAGCACCACCCACACCACTAGCACCAGCTCCTATGGCTAACACAGCAGAAGATGAAAACAGAAGAGTTGCCGCGATTATCGCTGCAGTATCTGAGTTTCGTAAAAATAAATCATAACAATGAAGGTATAAGATGGCAAAAAAATATATTGATGTGATGGATACAACCTTTAGAGATGGCTTTCAGTCTGTCTTTGGTGGTCGTGTCCTCATGGATGACTTTTTCCCAGCTGTAGAGGCTGCGAAAAATGCAGGAATTAATCACTTTGAATTTGGTGGAGGAGCTAGGTTTCAAAGCCTCTACTTCTATCTACAAGAGGATGCCTTTTTGATGATGGATAGATTCCGTGAAATTGTAGGCCCAGAAGCAAACCTTCAGACGCTCTCACGGGGTATTAATACAGTAATGCTTGATACTGGTAGTAGAGAGTTGATTGACCTACATGCAAAGATGTTTAAAAAGCATGGTACAACAACTATTAGAAACTTTGATGCACTAAATGATGTCAATAACTTAGCATACTCTGCGTCATGTATCAAAAAACATGGTCTTCAACATGAAGCAGTAATTACAATGATGGATTTGCCTCCTGGTTGTAAAGGGGCGCATGGTGTTGATTTTTATGAAAAAACTCTTAGAAATATGCTAGATGCTGGAATTGAGTTTGATAGTTTATGTTTTAAAGATGCGTCAGGTACAGCCAATCCAAATAAGATTTATCAAACTATCTCTATGGCTAGAAAGATTTTGGGAGAAGATGTTCACCTAAGACTTCATACTCATGAGACAGCAGGTGTATCGGTTGCTGCTTATTTAGCTGCTCTTGAAGCTGGAGCAAATGGTATTGATATGGCAGCAAGTCCAGTTAGTGGTGGTACAAGTCAACCAGATATTTTGACTATGCTTCACGCTACCAAAGGTACAAACTACAACCTTGGTGATTTAGAACTTACTAAGATTTTGAAATACCAAGATAGATTAAAAGAGTGTCTAGCCGATTATCAAATTCCACCAGAAGCTACTCAGGTTTCACCTCTTATCCCATTCTCCCCAATGCCAGGTGGTGCTTTGACAGCAAACACACAGATGATGAGAGATTCAGGAAATCTTGATAAATTTGATGAGGTTATCTTAGCAATGAAAGAGGTTGTTGAAAGAGGTGGTTATGGTACATCTGTAACACCAGTAAGCCAGTTTTATTGGCAACAAGCTTATGCAAATGTTATGTTTGGTGATTGGAAGCAGATTGCTCCTGGTTATGGTCGAATGGTACTAGGTTACTTTGGTAAAACACCTGTTGCTGCTGACCCTGAGATTATTAAATTAGCTTCAGAGAAACTAGGACTAAAACCTACAACTGAAAATCCATTAGATTTAGCAGATAGAGAGGTTACAAAATCTATTGCATACTGGACAAAAGTTCTTGAAGATGAGAAGATTCAGACAAGTGAAGAGAATATTTTCATAGCAGCAGCATGTGACCAAAAAGGTATAGCGTTCCTAAAGGGTGAAAGTCCTTTAATGGTAAGAAAAGGTGAAAATAAAGATTGTGGAGAAGATAAAGAGATGAGTGGAAATTATACAGTAGTAGTAGATGGTAAAAAATATAGTGTTCAAGTTGCAGAGGGTGATGCAGATATTCAAGTAACTCCATCAACTGCACCAACAGCAACTCCTACACCAGTAGTATCAGGTGGAAAAGGTTCTCTTAAAATCAATTCTCAAACTCCAGGTAATGTTTGGAAAATTTTAAAAGCTGTTGGGGACAGTGTTAATGAGGGTGAACAGATTATGATTCTTGAGGCGATGAAGATGGAGATTGATATAGTTGCTGAAAGAGCTGGTATTATTAAGTCTATTGATGTAAATACAAATGATGCTGTGGTAGATGGACAGCTTCTCGCAACTATGGAGTAATCCGATGAGGCTAAAACAATTTTTACTCTCTTTGCTCTTTGTTTTTGCAATGTTTACCAACATGGCAACAGCAAACGAAGAGGTTGGTGCAACTAAGTTTAAGAGTCAAGCAGAGCTTATTGCAGAAGAGCAGGCAACTTATAAAGAGAAATCAGTTACCGAACTTATAATCTCTTTCTTTCAAACAACAGGATTAGATGCTATTATTAATCCCAAAGATGGTGTAAAAAATGGACAAGGTGCAGAGATGAGTAAGTTTGCTCAAAGTTGGGGGCGTATAATTATGTTTATAATCATCTTTGTTCTCTTCTATTTGGCAATTGCTAAAGGCTTTGAGCCACTGCTTCTGTTACCTATCGCTTTTGGTGGTCTACTGGCCAATATTCCAGTAGCCAATATGTCTGGTCCAGAGGGTATGCTTGGTATTATATATGGTATGGGTATTCATAATGAGTTTTTCCCATTGCTCATCTTTATGGGTGTTGGGGCGATGACTGATTTTGGTCCACTCTTGGCTAACCCTAAAACAGCACTACTTGGTGGTGCTGCACAGTTTGGTATTTTTGGCTCACTTGTAGGGGCTGCGGCACTTTCACAATATACAGGTATTGTTGACTTTACCATGAAACAGTGTTCTGCTATTAGTATTATTGGTGGAGCAGATGGACCTACATCTATCTTTATTGCCTCTGCTTTAGCACCTGAAATGTTAGGAGCTATTGCTGTTGCTGCCTACTCATATATGGCGTTAGTACCTGTTATTCAACCACCAATAATGAGAGCATTAACAACAAAAGAAGAACGACGAATTGTTATGAAAACAACTAGAAAGGTACATAGATTAGAAAAACTTATCTTTCCTCTAGTTGTTATTATGATGATTGCATTGGTACTTCCAGATGCTGCACCACTTATGGGAGCTTTTGCTTTTGGTAACTTTGCCAAAGAGTCAGGAGTAGTTGATAGATTATCTGATGAGATGCAAAACTCATTGATTAATATCGTTACCATCTTCTTAGGTTTTGGTGTAGGAATGACACTTCAAGCAGATAAGTTCCTTGTGGCTGAAACATTAGGTATTATGGTTATTGGTCTTCTTGCATTTGCTGCAGGTACAGCAGCAGGTGTACTTATGGCAAGATTAATGAATAAATTATCTAAAGATGACCCTATCAATCCACTCATTGGAGCAGCAGGAGTATCGGCTGTACCAATGGCAGCAAGGGTTGCTTCTAAAGTTGGTGCCGAGGAGAGACCAGGTAATGTTCTACTTATGCACGCAATGGGACCAAATGTAGCTGGAGTTATTGGGTCAGCTGTTGCAGCAGGTGTTCTCTTATCTATCTTTAAATAAGAGTTCGTAGGGTGGTGCATTTATGCCCACCGTTTAAACTACAATTTTTGGTGGGCATAAATACACCACCATACAAAGCAATAGAGGTAGATTAAATATTCATTATAGTATAATAATGTAAAATTATACTATATATAGATATAGCAAATAAAATGAGAATTGTTCTTCTCATTTTATTTATTATACTATTGTCTTTTAAAGTTATATTAGAGGATAATTTTAGTAAAATAAAATATTAAATAATATACAAAGGCAAGGAAAAGATGAACACCAAGAAACCAAATGGTCTTGAGAAACTAGGACTTGAAAACATTGGTAATGTCTATTACAACTTAAATTACGATGAACTTCAAGCACATGAGGTAAACAGAGGAGAGTGTAAAATCTCTACGACTGGTACAGCAATGTGTGATACAGGTATCTTTACAGGTAGAAGTCCAAAAGATAAATATTTTGTAGACCAATCCCCATCTAACGAAAATATCTTTTGGGGTAAGATAAATCGTAAGATAGATGAAGATTCGTTTAATGAGCTTTTTGAGTTAACAAAAGAGCAACTCTCTGGAACCGATATATATGTTATGGATGTCTATGCAGGGGCTAGTGAAGCTAGTAGAAGGTCTATACGATTTGTAACAGAGGTTGCTTGGCAGGCTCACTTTGTCAAAAATATGTTTATCCGACCAACAGAAGAGGAGTTAGAGGATTTTGAACCCGATTTTGTTGTCTATAACGCTTGTAAAGTCTCCAATAAAAAATTTGAGAAGCAGGGTCTTAATTCTGGTGTTTTTGTCTGTTTTAATATAGAAGAGAATATTTCAATTATTGGTGGAACATGGTATGGTGGAGAGATGAAAAAGGGCATCTTCTCTATGATGAATTACTGGTTACCACTAGAGGGAAAACTCTCTATGCACTGCTCTGCTAATGTCGGCAAAGATAACGATGTATGTCTATTTTTTGGTTTATCAGGAACTGGGAAAACTACTTTATCAACTGACCCAAATAGAGCATTAATAGGTGATGATGAACATGGTTGGGATGAGAATGGAGTCTTTAACTTTGAGGGTGGATGTTATGCAAAAGTTGTAAATCTTGACCCAAAAAGTGAGCCTGAAATCTATGCGGCTATTAGAAAAAATGCTCTTTTAGAGAATGTAGAGCATGATGAGATGGGTGTTATAGATTACTCATTTGTAAAAGGTTACTCAAAAACCGAAAATACAAGAGTCTCTTATCCTATTGAACATATTGATAATCATAAAGAGAATTTACAAGCAGGACATCCAAATAACATTATATTCCTCACAGCAGATGCTTTTGGTGTACTTCCTCCTGTATCAAAGCTTACTAAAGAACAGGCGATGTACTACTTTATGAGTGGATATACAGCAAAAGTTGCAGGAACAGAGAGAGGCATTACAGAACCAGTTGCTACATTCTCTGCTTGTTTTGGTGAAGCATTTTTGCCACTTCGTCCATCACAATATGCAAAGATTTTGGGTGAGAAGATAGATGAACATAGTGTAAATGTATATCTAGTAAATACAGGTTGGACAGGTGGTCCTTATGGAGTTGGCAAGAGAATGAGTATCAAAGATACTAGAGCGTGTATAGCTGGAATTTTAAATGGTTCTATTAATAATGCAGAGTTTGAGACTTTGGATGTATTTAATCTTCAAATTCCTAAAACATTAGATGGTGTAAAAGATAATGCGGTTCTTAATCCAAGAAATACTTGGGAAGATAAAGAGGCATATGATGCATCTCTTAAAAAGTTAGCAGGTATGTTTAGAGAGAATTTTACTAGATATGATAATAGTGGTGGAGAGTTTGATTTCTCTGGTGCTGGACCAAAAGTTTAATTTTGAAGATGAGTGTTGAATTTTAAGAGGTTCAACACTCGCTAGACTAAAATTTTAATACTGAATCACTATTAACTATCCCATTGTCAAGACCATTCATAAGAAATATCTACAACATATTTTACTTTTTAGACTTATGTCTCCAGATATAAACAGCAGTTGTAATAACAATAGTACCTAAAGTGATAATTACAATCTGATGAAGATACTCTTTTAGCAAAACTTCATTCTCTCCAATAAAGTATCCTAAAAGAGCTAATATAATTACCCAAATCCCTGCTCCTGCTATGGTATAGAGTGAGAACTTCTTTATATCCATATTTGCAAGTCCAGCAGGAAGTGAAATAAACTGACGAACAGCAGGAATAAGACGAGATACAAAAGTAGAAAAAGAGCCATGTTCTCTAAAGTATCTCTCCATTCTATCTAGTTTCTCCTCTGTAAAGAAAAAATATTTACCAAAAGCCAAAACCCCTTTTCGCCCATATTTTTTTGCCAAATAGTAGTTGAACAATGCACCACTAAGAGAACCTGTAGTACCTGTGATTATCGCTACAACCATACTCATCTCTCCTTTAGAAGCCAAATATCCAGCAGGTATCATAGCCACTTCACTAGGAAAAGGAAAAAAGGTACTCTCCAAAAACATCATTATAAATATCCCCAAATAGCCCAATTGACTCACTAAATCTACTATATAATTTACTATCTCATGCATTGTCGTTTTTCCTTAAACTCTTCTAATTTTTTCTCTGTTGATTTTATATCCCAAGCAACACCATCATTTAAAAATTCTCGTTCTATTTGAGTGATTCCTATTTTATTTAAAATGTATTCTATCTTCTGTATCTCGCTATATGTGGTGTTGAAATGGAAGTCTAACATCTTTTCATATAAAACAACATTAGAATTGGCAATAACTTCTTTAACAGCGTTTCCATACGCCCTAACAAGCCCACCAATTCCAAGTTTAATACCACCAAAATAGCGAACAATAAGCACTGCCACATTTATCATATCTTCCCCACGCAATACATTTAAAGCAGGAGGAGCAGATGACCCCTTTGGTTCACCATCATCCGAAGAGTTCTCTACTATCTGCTCAAACTCATTGAGATAACGCAAAGCATAAACCACATGGCGAGATTTTGGATGCTCTTGACGCAACTTATCTTGAAAGCCCTCAAATTTTGAAATAGGGATTAGATAGGCTATGAATTTTGATTTTTTAATTTCGTATGTGTGTTGGGATATCTCTTTTATTGTTTGCATTAAGTACCTACTTTTATAATTTTTAACTGCTCCATAATACTTTTAGCCAAAACATAAGCCAAATTAACAGGAACAGCATTTCCCACCATCTTATAACCAGCAGTCAAATTTTTATAATAAAATTTATGCTCATCAGGAAATGTCTGAATCCTAGCACACTCTCTAATGCTCAATCGTCTATAAAGCCCCTCTTTCCCCTCAACAAACTGTCGTTTATCTCTCTCTACAAGTTCCATTTTAGGTGCTTGTGGGTGCAGGGGTGCGTGTCGTCCTCCTGCTTGAATAGTAAATGATGGCTCATCCCAAGCCCTAACACGATTACGAGACATATACATAGATGAAAATCCACCAGTCATATACTCATGATTATAAGGTTTACAAGCATCACCATTGCTATAGGTTTTATCTTTAGCAGGAAGAGCAGACTCTTTTAAATCGGCTATTGCATCTTTTAAAAAGAGCTTTTTATCCAAAGGTTTAGGAAACTCAAACTCAATACCTAAATCATCTCTAAATCCAACAAAAAAGATTCGTTTTCTATCTTGTGGCACACCATAATCATGAGCATTCAAAAGCTTAAAAGACAAACTGTAGCCACTATCTGTAAAA
>FPHE01000131.1_pt1 | contig 23955 bp, 20 predicted proteins | sample 1057201 | NCBI WGS metagenome assembly FPHE01 (sample SAMEA4473311, study PRJEB15554) | hydrothermal vent metagenome | biome: marine basaltic hydrothermal vent biome; feature: marine hydrothermal vent; material: water | place: Pacific Ocean | collected 2011-06-14/2011-07-23 | depth 1155 m
AATTACAGCTACACACTCAACTGCATCGCCGTTTCTATCCCACTGTTTACCACCTTCACGAACTACAACAGGCATAGAAGCATCAATAATTACATCGTTTGATGCGTTGAAGTTTGTTTGACCTTTGTCTGAATTTACCATAGCAATACTTGGGCTATCTGCCTCTACAACTGCTTGGAATGATGCTTTAATCTCAGCCTCTTTCTCATGACCTGCTATTTTCTTCTCTATATCACTCATTCCAAGTCTAGCATTTACACCAAGCTCTGCAAATAGCTCTGCATATTTTGTAAATACATCAGCAAAGAATACTTCAAATGCGTGACCAAACATAATAGGGTCAGATACTTTCATCATAGTTGCTTTTAGGTGGATTGACCATAAAACACCGTTTGCTTTTGCATCTTCTATTGTTTTAGCAATAAATATTCTAAGTTTTGATACAGACATATAAGTACCATCTAGTACCTCTCCATCAAGTGCATCAATTGTTCTTAACTCTTTACCATTTAAGGCAATTGTTACTTTTTGTGCTTTGTCCATAGTCACCGATTGCTCATTTGCATAGAAATCACCATCTCCATTCATATGTGCAACATAAGCTTTTGAGTTCTCTTCAAATGCTTTGAGTCTATGTGGATGGTTTTGTGCAAATTTCTTAACAGCTTTTGCTGCTCTTCTATCTGAGTTTCCTTCTCTAAGTACTGGGTTAACAGCTGAACCTAGACATACACTATATTTTACTTGAAGTGCTTTCTCTTCATCTGAGGGTTTTCAGGATAGTTAGGAATATCAAATCCTTGACCTTGAAGCTCTGCAATACACTCTTTTAATTGTCCCACAGATGCTGAAATATTTGGAAGTTTAATAATATTTCCATCTGCTTCATGTACCACATTTCCAAGCTCTGCAAGATTATCATTTGCCAAACCTTGACTTGCAAGTACTCTGGTTGCTAGTGAAATATCAGAAGTTACAACTGAAACTCCTGCTGCTTGTGTAAATGCGTTTACAATTGGTAACAATGAGTAAGTTGCCAACGCTGGTGCCTCATCAATTTTTGACCATATAATTTTTGGTAATGACATTTGTCTTCCTTATGTATAGTTTGATAGCATGAGTTTAGCAATTTATTTTAAATAGGAGAATTAAACTCCGTTTTGAGAATAGTTATCTCTCTTCTATGTTCCTTTATTACACAGATAGATTTGTTATAATATGATTTAAATTAATTATAAGGGATATAAAATGCGTTTTATTTTAATTGTATTAATAGCTTTTAGCTTAGTTGATGCAGGAGGAGTGTTAAAGGTAGAGTGGCCTAAAACAACTACTCAACAAGAGAAGAGTATGAAACCTTATCCAAAAGTTTTAAAAGATGGAATCAAAGAGGTAACACTACCTGTCTATCTACCTAGATATTATATCTATAAGAAAAATATCTCAATTGTATCTGATAAAAACTTTTATGCTATTACTATCTTTTTGAAGGGTGCATCTCTGATGATAACTGGAGATAGAACCTATCAACAAAAAGTTAAATTAGGTGGAAAACAGCTCAAAACAAAAATGAAAGCAGTAGATACAAAATTTGTCCGTGCAGAAGGTATAATAAGTATAGATTTCAACCGTCATGGTGTAAACTACTCATTGGCTTTAGAGTGTGATTCTCCTAGTAGAGACAAACGGTGTATAGAGGATAGTTTTTTAAAGAGAGTCTATAGAGGATTAGTAATAGTAGGAGGTAAAAAATGAAAAGTATAGTAGTTATAGTAGTAGCCATATTTCTCTTTTCTGCTTGTGTAGATAAAGATATAAAACTCTCAAATGAAGAGAAGAACTTTAAATATACTCCAGCAGGATATTTAAATCCACCCAATAGTGGGAAAGGTAGATTGGGTGATAACTATATCTATGCTCCAAATATCCGTTTCCCACTAGAGTCAGCTCCTGCTTATATCAATTCACAAGTCTATGGAGTAGGTGGAATGTATGGAGCTAGAGGTAGCCTATGCGATAAGAGGAACTATCAATACCCTTGGCATGATAACTTTTGTGAAAAGAGAGGATGGAAGATGCCACTATGTCCATCTGGAAAAGGTCATCAAGGTGTTGATATTAGAGGGGCAACTTGTGAAAAGAAAAAATATTATGCTGTTGCTGTAGAGAGAGGTATTATTACTTATATAGGTAGCTACTCTGTTAGTCTAAGAGGAGAGTCAGGTAGAACATATCGTTACTTGCATTTAGATTCAAAAAGTCTAAAGGTAAAAAGAGGTCAAAAGATAAAAAGAGGTCAACGGATAGGTTTAGTCTCAAATAATATGGGTAGTACATCAACATCTATACATCTACATTTTGATGTAAAACAGACTATTGTTGTAGATGGATACTCTCAGAGGGTTTATGTACCTATCTACTCTTCATTGGTTGAAGCGTATAAAAGATTACTTAGGGGTAAACCGTAATATTACGGTTTACTCAATTTTTAAAAATTATACATAAGTCCTAAAGACACTGTACCACCACGAGGGTCATCATCTATAGTTGAACCTTGGTATTCAGCAACTAATGCTGTCGCATCACTCATGTTATATTTAACACCAGCACCATAAGCAACACCTGAATCATCATCACCATCTTTTACTTTCTCTACCATATATCCAGCTTTACCAAAGACTCCTATGCTGTCTGTAGCTTTAACTGTATATACTAAACTAAGATTTGCTGTTGTAGTCTCAAGGTCATCACCTGTAGCTTCTATCTCATTTTTAGCAAAACTAGCACCTAGTTCTACAGCCAAAGAGTCATTAAGTTTATAACCCAAATCAAGACCAGCACCATATCCAGCATCTAGTCCAGTATCACCTGTAGTATATAGCCCTTTACCTACAATATAAAAGTTACTATTACTCTTTTTCTCTACCTTTGGTTCAACCACCTTTTTAGGTGCAACTTTTACAGGCTCTTTTGTTGGTACAACAACCTCTACTGGTGCAACTTCATTTTCAATTGAAACAACACCACCAATATCACCACCTGCTTGTAAGCTTGTTGCTAAACTCGCAACTAATAGACTAGCTAAAATCTCTTTTTTCATATATGTCTCCTTAAATTAAAATATATAACATATATATAATAAATAATTTTTTCTTTAGAATTACTTCAAAAGAGTAAATTTCTTAAAAAAAAATCGTTTTTCAGCATTTTATAAGCTTAAAAAAGAAAAAAGAGGTTGTATTTCGTTTATATATAATAACAAATATTTTAAATTTAAACTACTTTCTCTTCCAAATAAATTCCTATTTCTTTAGCTTCTTCTATAATCATTTGATTAACTTTCAATTTAGATTCAATAATTACATCAGATAATTTGGACTTGATTCGTAACTCCAAAGGGTGTTTCCCTTGGTGTTTTTGTGCTAGACAATATAGCTCCTCAATCACACTAACATCTGGCATAAGATTAATAGTCAAAGAGAGTGTTGGCAAAATCTCTTCAGGGATAAATTTCTCCTCTTTTTTTATCTTTACTTTCTCTTTTTTAGCATCTTTAAGTGACTCAATTTTTAAGATATTCATCCTAGTAAAATCACCATCTTTGGTAATTTTGACTTTAAAAGCAATAGGTTTATCAAGATTAAAATCCTCTTCTAGCTCTTTTAGCCTATTCTCAAAAAGCATCAACTCAATATTTCCATGCAAATCCATAATATTAGCAATACCAAACTTATTCCCTTTTTTAGAGATTCGAGTAGTAATATTCTCTATCTTGCCTATAAAAAGAGCCTGTGAACCATCAGCCAAATCCTCTATTTCTGAACTAAGTGTATAGTTTATCCCCTCTAACTGTTCACGATACTTATCAAGTGGGTGACCTGATACATAAAATCCTAGTGACTCTTTTTCCATATCTAGTATCTCCAAGAGGTCATATTCTGGCATATCACTGATAGTAATCTTGACAGAGGTCATCTCCTCCGTATCTCCAAAGAGAGAGCCAAGAGCCATCTTTCTAGCCTCCCCTGCTCTTTTTGCTGTCTCTACAATATCCTCTATCTGTGAGAGTAGTGCCTGTCTTGAGTGACCAAAATCATCAAATCCTCCTGACTTAATGAGAGATTCTACAACTCTCTTGTTGACTTTAGAGGCATCAATTCGAGATAAGAAATCACTCATATCCTTGAAATCACCACCATCCTCGCGTGATTTGATAATAGATTTAATCGCCACATCTCCAGCACCTTTTATAGCACCCATTCCAAAAAATACAACCTTTTTACCATCTATCTCATCTGCTTGAAAAACCAAAAGTGAACGATTTATATTTGGTGGACGAAGTTCAATATTTAGATTTTTCAACTCATCTACATACTTGACAACCTTATCAGTATTATTTTTCTCTAGCGTCAAAATAGCTGCCATAAACTCTGTAGGGTAGTAGCGTTTCAAAAATGAGGTATAAAAAGTAACCATAGCATAAGCAGCCGAGTGAGATTTATTAAAACCATACCCTGCAAACTTTACAATCAAGTCAAATAGCTCTTCTGATTTTTTTCTATCAAATCCCTTTTCACTAGCCCCATCAGCAAACTGTGTTTTGAGTCTGTCCATCTCCTCTTTAATCTTTTTACCCATAGCACGACGAACCAAATCTGCCCCACCAAGGCTAAACCCACCAATAGTCTGCACAATCTGCATAACTTGCTCTTGATAGACAATAACCCCATAAGTAGGTTTAAGTATAGGTTCAAGCTCTGGGAACATATATGTGATTTTGGCTCTTCCATGTTTTCGCTCCACAAAGTCATCAAGCATCCCAGACTCCATAGGTCCAGGACGGTAGAGTGCCAACATCGCAATAATATCCTCAAACCCATCAGGCTTAAGCTTCTTTGCCAAATCCTGCATCCCTGCTGACTCTATCTGAAAAAGTCCTAGCGTATCACCTGTAGAGATATACTCATAGACCCCCTTATCATTTACATCCTCTTTGATAAAGTCGATTCGCTTACCATGTCGAATCTCTACTAGTTTATTTGCCTCTTCAATAACAGTTAGAGTCTTAAGCCCCAAAAAGTCAAATTTGATAAGGTCAACATCCTCTACATATTTACCATTGTATTGAGTTGCTATCGTATCTTGCCCTGTTGGTTTAAACAGAGGTGTTTTTTTCCAAAGAGGTTCATTAGATATAACAACACCTGCGGCATGAGTTCCTGCATTTCTGTTGAGACCCTCTAGTGCCAAGGCATAATTCCAAGTTCGTTTTGCCAAAGGATTGGTCTTGCATAGCTCCTCTATCTTTGGCTCTTTGGCATAAGAGTCCGTTAGATTTATCCCCAACTCATCAGGAATAAGTTTTGCCATTGCATCTGCTTGTGAGTAAGGCATATCTAATACCCTTGCTACATCACGGATAACCCCTTTTGCCTGTAATTTACCAAAAGTGATAATTTGAGCCACATTTACCCGTCCATATTTATCTATAACATAATCTAGTATCTCTTGCCGTCTTGCTTGACAAAAATCCATATCAATATCAGGCATAGAGACTCTTTCAGGGTTTAGAAATCTCTCAAAAAGTAAGCCGTAAGGAATGGGGTCAATATCGGTGATTTCTAGGGAATAGGCAACTAATGAACCTGCCGCTGAATTATGAACAATATAGTTAGAAGTTGTATATGAGTGGTCATCCTCTACAGTAAAATCATAAACTTTTGTTTTTTGTTTCTTATGTTTAGTAACTTTTCTTACTTTTAGTTTTATAAAATCTTTTTCTATTTTATAGATATTTTGTCTCTCTTTTGGAATATTGTATATTGAGCCGTTAGAGGGAAAATTGATAGTATAACAAGTGTTCCCTTCTTTTAGTTGTATAGAGGTATGTACTCTTTTATCTTCTCTAATGGTAGATGGAATTCCTATTTGAAAGAGTAGCTTTCTAGTTTGCATAGCAAGTGTTTTAGATACAGTTGCAATCTTTATTCTATCTTTGCTTGTATATCCATCAGCAGATATATATCCATCTAAAACCTCTAAAATCTCTTGTTTTGGTAAGCTAAAAACAAAACTTGGAATATATTTTGAATTAGATTCAAACCTATAGTCACTGAAAGTTTTTGCAAAAAAGGCGTGTAAAAATTTATCATGAATATTTATATCTATAATATTTTTTGTTTTTAAAAGAGAGTAATCATATCCATTCTCTTCTATAAATGCTAAAGTTTCATCTACTCCATGTTTATCATCTTTATGAAATACAACAGATACAGATTTTCTCTTCATATCTTTTCTAATATGACCATCTCCTATCCATCGACCTAAAAATTTTCTAAAATAGTAACTATTTTGTAAATATCGTTTTACTTTTCTTTGATTAAGTTCACTAATATAAGTAACCCAATCATTAGTAGAGTTGAATTTTGTAAGTATATAATTCTCTATATCTTTAATAGTTTTTTCTTTAATATTAACATCTTTTCCAATAAGATAGTTATAGTATTTTTTAATAGTTGCTTTTGTTTTAGGAACTCTTTTTGATAAATCTTTGATACTAAAATCATGCTTTTTATTTTGAGAATAGGTATAGATGAGATATTCATCCTCTTCTATATAATCTTTGTTATAAAATTTTAATAAATCAAACTCTCGAACTTTTTTAATACGATATTTCGGAATAGGCATAACCAACCAATCTTTAGTAGTTATCTCTTGTGCCTCTTTCCACTCATTATTTCCCATATAGATTTTATGGTCTTTTGTTAGTGTAATATTATTAATAAAATCTCCATAGAATGTAGATATGGTTAGTAGCTCTTCTTCTATATCGTATTCAAAACATTCTGTCACTTTTTTAGGAGTATTATTATGTGTTAAAACTCTATCCCCTACTTTTATATTATTGATATGTATTGTTTCAATTCTGTTTTTATTTAGAGTATAGACCAAAGCATCTTTTGTTAAACAACCCCTTCCAGGACCTACAGGAATCCCCATTTTTTTAGCTTGAATAACAAACTCCCAAACAATAAGCATATATCCAGGAAACTTCATATTATTAATAATATCCATTTCTACTTGTAGTCGGTCTCTATACTCTTGGTGCTTCTCTTTGGGGACTATTTTTAATCGTTTTTCAAGACCTTTTTTTGATAGATGATTAAAGAGAATAATATCATTTTCAAGTGAATACTCATCACTACTTGGAAGTGTTAGCCCCTCCTCTTTTGCTACCTGTTGAGCAAATTTAAAGTTTGGTGGTGTTGGGTTTCCTAGTTTTATCTCCAAATTACACTTATCAACAATCTCTTGGGTATTGCTTATGGCTTCTGGAATATCAGCAAAGAGTTTAGCCATCTCCTCTGGGGATTTGATATAAAACTCATGAACCGAGTGACGCAGACGATTGGGGTCATCATAGAGTTTGTTCATAGCAATACACATAAACGCCTCATGTGCATCTGCATCCTCTTTTAATGTGTAGTGGGTGTCATTAGTTGCTATTATTTTAATGCCTGTCTCTTGTGAGAGTCGAATAATTTGCTTGTCAATATTGTACTGATGGTCAATCCCATGACGCATAATCTCCATATAGAAATCATCTCCAAAAACCTCTTTGTAACGCAGAGCTACTCTTTTTGCCTCCTCATACCCTTTAGCTCCATTTTTAATATTTCTCTCACTCAAATTCAAATGCCAGTTAATCTCTCCTTGAAGACAAGCAGAGGAGCATATAAGCCCCTCTGCATTCTCTTTTAACATCTTCCAGTTAATTCGTGGATAGTAGTAAAAACCGTGCATATATGCTTGTGAGCTTAGATACATAAGGTTTTTATAACCTATATCATTTTTGGCATAGAGACATAAGTGAAATCGTTTTCTTGTAGATTTATCACCTATATCCTCTTTGTTATGAATATAGGCTTCCATCCCAATAATGGGTTTAATACCATTCTTTTTCATCTCATTATAAAAGGTAATTGTTCCAAACATATTTCCATGGTCGGTCATTGCTACAGCATCCATGCCTAGCTCTTTGATTTTTTTAGCTAAAACAGGTATTTTGTTTGCACCATCGAGCATAGAGTATTCGGTGTGGAGATGTAGGTGGGTGAATTGTACTTTTGACATAATAGGATAACCCTTTAAATAATATATGTTTGTTCTGAATATAGCATATTTATTTTTAGGGGATGGTAAATTTTATATGAGGTTATGATATATCAATGAATAGCAAAAAAATTTAATATCTTCTCAAAATACCGTTCAATCCCATCAAAACCATGCATACCACCATCTTTAATTATCATCTATACCAACTCACTCAATTTAATCTCATACTTCTGCCCTATCTCATCCAGAGCATCACTAGCTACCTCAAGCCGAACAAATAGCTCATCTATCTCTATTTGTAACTTTCCTATATTTTGAGAATGCTCTATCATTCCATTGTTATCACTAGAATTAGAAGCCTCTATCAGTTTCTCATTTTGCTCTTCGAGTAACTCTTCTAGCTCCATAATACGCTCTTCACAAAACTCCAACTCTTTTTTATAAGCCGAGGACTCCTTGCTTCTAGCTTGAATCAATGCTGTTCGCTGTTTTTTTAGCTCTTTTTTATCGAGCTTTGATTTTACTACTTTAGGTTTTTCGGAAACTAGAGTTGCCTCCTCTTCCCAACCTATCTTCTCCAAAAATTCATCATAAGTTCCATCAAAATACTCTGCTCCATTTTTGTGAAAGATAATCAATGCATTAGCTAGTCGTCTCAAAAGCATCTCTGAGTGTGTAACCATAATAGTTGCCCCCTCAAAGCTCTCTATAGCCTGACATAGCGACTCAATAGACTGCATATCTAAGTGGTTTGTAGGCTCATCAAGTAGAAGTAGATTTGTCTTTGTTGCGATAATCTTTCCCAACATTACACGGCTTCGCTCTCCACCTGATAGCACAGATATTTTTTTGTCTGCCAATTCACCTGAGAACATCATAGTCCCACAGATACCTCTTACTTGTGCTATACCTAACATCTTGTCAACTGAACTTATCTCATCAGATATAGTGTTCATACTATTTAGTCGCTCTATATTGGTCTGTCCAAAGTGAGCTAAAGTTGTAGAGGGGTGAAGCTTGACCTCCCCTTGCTGTTTTGGAAGTTCCCCTGCTATATAATTTAATAGAGTCGATTTACCTTTACCATTTTTTCCAATAATCGCTAAAGTTTTCCCATTCTCTAAAACAAAAGAGAGATTTTGAAATAGAGGTTCATCCTCTCTATAACCAAACCCCAACTCCTCTGCTCTTAGTATAATCTTAGCAGGTGTCTCTCTATAACTAAAATTAAAAGCAAGATTGGCTTCATTTTCAAGAGAGTCCATATCCTCCATTTTTTCTAACATCTTTGCTTTTGATTGAGCTAATGATGCTGTGGAGGCTCTAGCTTTGTTTCTAGCTACAAAATCCTCTAGCTCTTTTCTCTTTTTCTCTTGATTTTGTCTAGTCTTCTCATAGGTCTCATCTTGCATACTCAAAGTCTCATAATACTTCTTGGTTCCACCTTGGATAATTTGTAGAGATTTTCGCTGTATCCCCATAGTATGAGTAGTAACTGCATCCATAAACTCACGGTCATGAGTAATCAAAATCACCTCACCCTCAAACTTTTGTATAAAGCGTTTAAGCCAACGAAGTGAGAGAATATCAAGATAGTTGGTAGGCTCATCTAGTAGCAACATATTTGGCTCTGTTGCCAATAATTTAGCAAGATTTATACGAATCTGAAAACCACCAGAGAAGCTAAGAGGGTCTTTTTCTAAATCCTCTGTAGTAAATCCAAGCCCAAATAGGATTTTCTCTATCTTATAGAAGTTATACTGTTCATCTTCAGATAATACCTGCGAACACTCCTCTCGAACAGTAGGCTTATCAAACTTTAGATGTTGACGCAGAGTTCCTATCTTGTAGTTTTTGGGGATAGAGACATCCCCACTATCATGACTCTCTTCATCTAGTATTATTTTAAATAGAGTCGATTTACCTGAACCATTTCGACCTATAAGCCCTATCTTTTGGTTGCTTGATATTCTTAGATTTATATCCTTAAACAGGCTCTCTCCTGAGAAACTTTTGCTTAGATTTGTTAATTGTATCATTTCTATTCCAAGTTAAATTATTGATGAAATTATAACTAAAAATCAGATAGAGCTAGGTCAACATATCTTTTTTTACAGAAATATTATTGAAACTATTGGGAGATTATCTTCTCTTTCATTAGTCCTTAAAGTGATTTAAACTATAGTCTTATTATGAAACATATCTCAAAGTTATATTTAACCATTATTTTTAGTATTCTTTTTCTTTTATCTATCTCTATAATTTTCTTTGCAAAAAATAGCCAACGAGACAAGCACCAAGAGTTAAGCTCTTATCTTATTAGAGATTTTCAAAAGGCTTTGGATTTTGAAAATGCTGATTTGCTCTCTTTCTCTTTGGCACTCTCTGAAGATGGGGCTTTAAAAAATGCTCTAACATCAAATAATGAACAAAAAGCCTTTGAGATTTTGAGTAGTATTACAAAGAGATTTAGAAAATATACACACATTAAAACACTTCGTTTACAAGTTTTGGACAGAGATTTTTTTATCTTTGCACAGAGTTGGGGGCAAGGCTCTGTTGGTATGCCTATGTGGTGGTTTCGAGATGATTTAGAGAAATTAAAACACAATAAAGAGCCAAAAGTAGGGATGGAGACGGGTCGAATGTTGACTTTTAAGGCTACTATTCCATTGAGAAGTGGTAAGGAGTGTATTGGATATTTAGAGGTTATTAAATTTGTGGATGAGTTTGCCCAAAAATTACACCAGAGTGGGATTGAACTCTTTGCACTGATGGAGACTAAATATCTTAAACAAGCATCTTTGATGAGAGATTTTCCATTTTTGAACCGATATATTATTGTTAATCAAAATTTTAATAAGAAATTAAAAAAACATGCCTCTTTTATTGATTGGAAGGAGTTAAACTCTTTGGGGTATTTTTATAAAGAGGGTATGCTTTTTGTGCTTGAACCTATGTATAATGGAGAGAGAGAAGAGATTGGGAAATATCTGATTGTTCTGCCAAAAGAGACAGTGAATCGTTATGAAAAGAGCTATCAGGATATCTCTTTGGTTACACGGCTAAGTGATAGTGACCTATATAGAGTAGTAAAATCATGGAAAGAGGAGTCATCAATGCACAAAATTGAGCAAAATAGCATTGATTCTTGGAAAATAGGAGAGATACAATGAGAATACTGATTTTGGAAGATGAACGGATATTGGCAATATCTATGCAGGAGTTTTTAGAAGATTCTGGATATGAAGTTGACCACTATAACAATTCAGAGTATGCTTTTGATGCTATATTTGAGAGGAGCTATGACCTTCTGCTACTTGATGTTAAAGTGGCAGGAAAAGAGAATGGATTTGAACTTCTTCGCTCTTTGCGAAAGGAGAATATTGATACTCCTGCTATTTTTATTACCTCTTTGACTGATATTGAAGATTTGACACAAGGTTATGCGTGTGGTGGATGTGACTATATTCGTAAACCGTTTGATTTAGCAGAGCTTAGAATTCGTGTTGAACAGGCAATTAAATTGCACTGTTTTAGCTCTTCTAATGATATGCTTGAACTACCATTTGAGTATCGGTATAATACAAAAAAGAGAGAACTTTTTTTAGATAACAAAGCTATAGAGTTAACTAAAACAGAGACAAAAATTTTGGAACTTCTAATCAAAAATCGAGGTTCAACTGTGAGTTATGAGATGTTTTGGGAAGAGGTGTGGGGAGAGTGGATAGAGCCTACTAATATTCGAGTGCAAGTTGGGACTTTGCGTAAGAAACTCAAAAAGAGTTTTATAAAAAATATTCGTGGTGTAGGGTACAAAATTGACCTTTGATTCTAAAAAATTTGCTCTTAGATATGCTACAATCTACACCTCTGTTTTAGCTGTTATTTTAATTACTCCACTTATTATCTATGTAATGTTGCTGTTACAGATAGATGAAGCAAAGCTAAAACTTGCTTTGGAAAAGCAGACAAAGAGAGTCATTGACTCAATGAATAGCTATAAAAATGAGGAGAAAATTTTTCATTTTCCAAGATACAAAGAGTATCAGACGGCTCTTTATACGCGTCAATATGATGAGATTTTTTCAACATTGGATTTTGAACCATCCTCTTTTTCAGAAGGTTTTTATCATGAAGGCAATCACTATTATATGATATATACTCTGCCCGATAAGCACTATTTTGGCTCAAAATATCTTTTTGTATCTACAATTCACACAGCAAATGATATATACTTTTTTGCACTTCTAACAATTTTGGCTATTTTGGTTATGCTCTTTATCTTCTCTCTTTTGCTTCTAAAAAACTTCTCTGCACCTTTTGAAGCTATGAATAGGCAACTTGATAATTTTATAAAAGACTCGATGCACGAGATTAATACACCACTTAGTATCATCAATCTAAATGTTGACCTTTTTGCAAATAAACATGGAGAGAATAAATATCTGCAACGGATAAAATCAGCCTCTAAGACCTTGGCAACCATCTATGATGATATGGATTTTTTGATAAAACAGGGCAGAGTAAAACACAAAATTCAAGAGATAAATATGTGTGAGTTTATTCAGGCTAGGGTTAATTATTTTGGTGATGTTGCAAATCTAAAAGATATTAAAATTTATACAGATATAAAGATGAATATTTCAATTAGATTTTCTAAGGTTAAACTACAAAGAATTATAGACAACACAATCTCTAATGCAATAAAATATAGTTATGATGGAGGGAAAATAGATATACGACTCTATAAGAGAGATAAAAATATCTACTTTGAGGTACAAGATTATGGCGTGGGGATTGCTGAGGTTAATAAGATATTCTCCCGATATTACCGTGAAGATGAGGCCAAAGGTGGGTTTGGCATTGGGCTAAATATCGTTAAAGATATTATAGATGATGAGGGGATAACTTTAGAGGTGGAGTCTAAAGTTAAAAAGGGGAGTAGGTTTTGTTATGTTTTTTACTAATCTACGCAGTATAAATCAACTTCTGCGTTATCTTATCTCTGCTTAGCTCAACAAATCTCATTGGATACTGCTCCAAATCCAAAGGTCGTATAAACCCACGAGTCACAATAACTTTGGTCTTATTTATTTGGGTTACGGAGTCGATATGTTTATGACCTGAAAGAGTAAGAATTAGGTTACTATATCCAAAAATTCGCTTTTGTACCTCTTTTGTATTGTTTAACACATATTTGTGAATATCCTCTTTTTTTGTACCTTTCCAGTAGTTTGTATATGGATGATGATTTAATATAATAGTTGGTTTCCCTCTTTTTAGAGTCTCTTCTGCAAACCTAATTGTCTCTTCTGTATAAAGACCATTGTTAGCATTCTCTATACAGCTATCTAGTCCCAAAATCATATAACCCTTTTTTTCTAACAGCCAATCTTTGCCTTTTACGGTTAAGGCTTTATCATTCATAAAGAGTTTTTTGAACTCATCCAATTGAATGTTGTCATCTATTTTTGGAGAGGACTCTTTGTTTCCTCGTACCAAATAAGAGGGGCAGTGTAGTTTGCTAATAATCTCTTTGAAAGTCAAAGCATCGCTATTACCTTTTACATTGTTGTTAAAGTTATCACCACCAAAAAGTACAAAATCTAAATCTTTATAGTTTTTGTTTATAAATTTAACCATAAGCTTAATAGCTTCTACACTCTCTTCATCGCTTAAGTCCATGTGTGAATCGGTGATATGAATAAATTTTAGATTATCCTCTCTGCTCTTTTCAGCTTTTTTCTCATCTGCATTAAGTGCTAAAGGTAATGCACCAATAGCTAAAGCACTTTTAAAAAATCCTCTTCTTGTTTTTATCATCTATAAATCCTTTTCTCAAATTTTAACATATAAATGGTTGATTATAAGCACTCTTAAATAAATAAGAAAAATTTATATTAAAAAATTAGAATTTTTACACTTTCTTTACACTTCTTTGTTATACTACCCCTCGAAACACTTAAAAAGGAGTTTGGATGAACCAAAGTATGAAAAAGCTCTCGTTATTTTTGGCAGGAACACTCTTGGCTACTGTTACGACTTATGCCGTAGATTTAACTAAAGCTTATGATATGCCAGATGCGAGTAAGATGATTGAAAAAGACCTACTTGCCCCTGCTAAGAAATTTGCAATACCAAAAAGTTGCAAACTCGATAACCTTGAAGCGATTGCAAGAGGAGAGTATATTTTTCATAATCTTAATGGAAAAAAAGCAAAAGGGACACCACCAAAGGGTCTTGTAAAGTTTATAGAGAAAAAAGCTAAAGATGGCAAGATAAAAAAGAAGCCAAAGCAGTTTGGTAACTGTGTAGCTTGTCACAATATTGAAGGTGCTGTTGGTGGTGGAAATATTGGGCCCGATTTAACCTCATACAAGGCTAATTTTGTAGATACCAAAGTTAGAGATGCACAGTTTGTTTATCAGAAGATTGCTGACCCAAGAATTGATGTACCTAATACACACATGACGGTAAATCTGACAACCAAGCTGTTTAATGAACAAGAGATTTGCGACCTAACTGCTTATGTTATGTCTGCAAAAGAAGCAAAAAAATAAACCAAGGAGCTAGTATGGAAAGAAGAAAATTTATTCAAAGTATGTTTGCAGTATCTGCTGTAGCAATGGTTGCAACACCAACTATTGTAGTGGCAGGAGATGAGAAAAAGGCAAAGAAAAAAGGTCCAAATGATATGTCATTTGATGAGGCTGTCAAGGTTATCACAGGTGGTAAAGATGCAAAAGATTCAGATAAGATTAAGCTAAAAGTGCCAGAGATTGCAGAGAATGGGGCTGTTGTTCCTGTTAAAGTTATAGTTGACCATCCGATGGAAGAGAAAAACTATGTCAAAGAGATTCATGTACTCAATACTGCGAATGGGAACGCTAGATGTGCTGATGTGATGTTGACTCCTGCTAATGACAAGGGGTATTTTGCAACAAGAGTAAAATTGGCTAAAACTCAAGAGGTTGTGGCACTAGTTGGACTAAGTGATGGTAGTTTTATCAAAGCAGGTAAGAGTGTAAAAGTAACTATTGGTGGTTGTGGTTGATAGTTAACCCTATCTAAAAAATATAATTGAAAAGGACAAAAAATGGCAGACAAAAGAAAATCTATGATAAAAATTAAACCAAAAAAGTTTAAAGTTGGAGACACTGTAAAAATTGATTTTATTGTTATTCACCCAATGGATACAGGAACAAAAAAAGATAAAAAAACTGGCGAGATAAAACCAGCTCATTATATAGATAGTGTCACTTTTAATTTTCGTGGTGAGCCGTTTACAACAATGAAGATTTGGGAGTCGGTATCGACAAATCCATACTTTTCTGTAAACTACAAAGTGACAGGAAAAGGTAAAATTACCGTAGACTACACTGATAATCAAGGTGAGAAGAACTCTAAGAGTAAAAAACTTAAACCAAAAGGATAGAGTATGAAAAAGCTACTGTTACCTTTTGCTCTTATGGTTACTATGGCTACTGCTGGAGAGCAGTTTGCTATGAGTGATTCTGATAGAGCGATGTATAAAGAGATGTTAGAGAACAACCCTGCTGATATTTTTGTGGAAGAGGGTGGAGAGATTTTTGAAGAGCAACTAGGTGGTGAAGAGGCTTTTGCAAAGTTTTTAGGTGTAAAAGAGAAAGATTTACCTAAATATATTGCAGGATTTCCACGATATATCAAAAAGCTTGGCAATGTTGTAGGTGTAGACCAAGTACTCCAAGCCATGCAGGTAGAGCAAGGTAAAAAAAAGACAAAGCTCAAAAGTCCAGAGATGTTTTCGTTAATTGCTTATGTTAAATCGTTGGCAAATGGTGAGCAGTTTACAATTGATATCAATGCAGATAAACATATCAAAGCCTCTTATGCGTTGGGTAAAAAGACATTTATGACGGCTCGTGGTGGCAGAGGTCTCTCCTGTAACAGTTGTCACTCTGCTGATATTGTAGGAATGATACTACGAACACAACCACTACCAGACTTGGGTAAAGCAGGGTCAGGAGCTACTTGGCCAGCATATAGAATGACAAAATCTTCTCTTCGTTCACTTCAAAGAAGATTCCAAGGTTGTATGAAAAATGCTCTACTAAAAGTGATTCCGATTGGTTCAAAAGAGATGGTGGCACTAGAGGTTTATATCTCAACACTAGCTCAAAAAGAGAAACAACCAATAGCTATTCCAGGGCTAAAAAGATAAGGAGATTATAAAATGGATATTAACAGACGAGACTTTATGCAAATTGCAATGGCACTTGGATTAATAGGTGCTACTGGAGGAACAAATCTTTTTGCAGGGGAAGCAGGAAAAGAGAAGATTAAATCGCTTACCTTTTCTGATGTGGTTGATTTTGAGGCGAAAGGAAAAGCAACTCTGTTACATATCTGTGACCTACACGCTCATATCAAACCACTCTATTGGCGTGAGCCATCAACTCTAATCTCGGCAAAAAACTTGGTAGGAACACCAGGGTTTATCTGTGGGGATAGCTTCGAGAAACATTATGGGATTGAGTCTGGTTCACTTGACCAATATTTTGACACACATAACAACTTTGCAGAGTTAGCAAAAAAGTTTGGAAAGATGGGTGGAATAGCACATATGAAACCAATCATCGACCATGTTAAAAAAGAGCGAGGTGAGAAAAATGTACTTCTCTTAGATAGTGGCGATACATGGCAGGGAACTGCTGTTGCACTCAAAACCAAAGGTGAAGCTATCGTTGAGGCTCAAAACTACTTAGGTGTTGATGTGATGGTGGGTCACTGGGAATTTACCTATGGTAAAGAGCGAGTTATGGAGCTTATTGAGAAGTTTAAAGGTGATTTTATCTCTCAAAATGTATTGGATAATGACCCATTCTCTGATACATTTGAGGAGTCTGTTTTCCCTCCATATACCATCAAAGAGATTGGTGGAGCAAAGATTGGAATTATAGGTCAATCGTTCCCATTTACATCAACTGCAAATCCAAAGCGATTTACAGAAAATTGGAGTTTTGCACTGCGTCATGAGTCACTTCAAGAGCATGTTGATAATCTCCGTAAAAAAGAGAAAGTCGATTGTATCGTCGTGCTTAGTCATGATGGATTCTCTGTTGACCAAGAGTTGGCAAAAAAGGTAAAAGGTGTTGATTTTATCTTAAGTGGACACACTCACGACCCTAGCCCAAAACCAATTATTGTCAACGATACGGTTATCTTGATTTCGGGAAGTCATGGTAAATATATTGGACGGCTTGATTTGGATATTAAAGATAAAAAGGTAGCAGGATACAACTTTAAACTTATTCCAGTAGCTTCAAATCTGATTCCTGCTGACAAGGCTGGTGAGGAGTTGGTAGCAAAAGCCTATAAACCGTATGATAAAGAGCTTGGTGAGGTACTTGGAACAACAAAAGGGATTTTGTATAAAAGAGATACATTCTACTCTACTTTTGACTCACTTATTGGTCAAGCAATTCAAGAGAAAATGAAATCTGATATTGTCTTTACCCCTGGGTATAGATGGGGTACAACTGTTTTGCCAAATGGAGAGATTCTAAAAGATAATGTCTATGAGATGACAGCTATCACCTATCCAGAGGTCTATACTTTTGATTTAAAAGGTTCGGTGATTGCTAAACTGATGGAAGATATTGCAGATAATGTCTTTAATGCCAATCCACTGCTTCAACAGGGTGGAGATATGAGCCGTCTAACAGGTGCTAGTTATAGCATCAAAATAGATGCACCATCAGGCAAAAGAATTTCTGACTTTATGATTGGAGGAAAACCAATTGATGTCAAAAAAACCTATCGAGTCTCATCTTGGGGTGGAAATCTCCAAAGCGTAGGTGAAAACATGGACAAAGAGACTCCTGCTGTATATGAGGTGGTAAGCGACTATATAAGGGCAAAAAAAGTGATAGATATTCCATTGGAGTCTAATGTTAAGGTGTTGGATTACTCTTGTGGATGTCCCCAAAAAGGAGCTAAGTGTTAGATTAAATTTCTTTTGGAATCGGAGGCTTTAGCCCCGAAAGAGACGAAACTAAAGTTTTCGTTTCCTAAAAGGTGAGACAAAAAGGTTTGTGATAAAAAATCACATTAATAAGTATACATACTAATTACAAAGGATGTCAAATGAACAGAGGGAAAATGGTTAAATTAGGATTTGTCACAGTCGCATTGCTTATGAGTGATACATTGATGGCTGATGGAGATATTGCCAAAGTAAAACCAGTAAAAGAGAAAGCATGGAAAAGCAAACATAAATTTTTTGGATTCTCACAAATTGGATTAAGAGCAGGTGATGGTGCTAAATTAGGTGATGATGCAGATATTGGTATGGACTTTGACCGTATTCGTCTAGGTTGGAAATATTTCTCTGGACCATTAGCAGGTAAAGTGTTTTTAGATTTTGCAAAAGATGGTACAGATAAGGGTTCTGTAAGTACTCCTGATTTAATTAAAGACGCTTTTATCTCTTATAAATTTGATGATGCTTTTGTTGTTAAAACAGGTGTAATTAAAACACCAGTAGGTATGGGCTTTACTATTCCAGGATGGAATCTTGATGTCATTAAACGAGGTTTTGATAAAAAACTAGCATTTGAAAGAGCCGCAGGTATTATGCTTTCTGGTCGTGACATAGGGTTTGGTAACAGTGCCAAAGTAAATGGACTCGAAATGGGTCATGAGAGACCAATGAAAGGGTTAGGATACGACCTTATGGTATCAGGAGCAACTGGTAGGTCAGGTGCTGTAAAAACAGTAAAAGATGATAATGGAAAAATTAAAACAAACCAAACAAATACCTATATGGGACGACTCTCATTTGACTGGACACAAGCACTTCATACAGAAATTGGGTATGGTGTAGGAAAAGGTCAAACTGATGGTTCAGGTGAAGATTATAAAGTTCTAAACATAGGTGTTGATTCTCATTTTGATAGAGCTAATGTTAAAGCTGAATATTATAATGTTCAAAATATCCAAGGTGATGGAGACTGGACAATGGCTACTTTAGCTCTTACAGGTACTTACTATGTTACAGATGTAGTAGAGGGTGCAGTTAAACATATTATAGGTTCAGAGGGGCGACATGGTGTTGATTCTGATGTAAGCAATACCTATATTGGTGTTAACTACTATATCAATCCCAAAAATAATAAAATGGATAGAAGCAGTAGACGAAAAAGAAATCAACACCGTATGCAACTCAACTATGTAGTGGCTGATGGTGATACAGATACATTTAAAGGTGTTGGTGCATTCTTTAAAGAGGATGCTATCTTAGCACAGTATCAATTTAAATTTTAGGGAGATTATATGAAAAAACTATTAACTGTCATCTTGGCTACAACTCTACTTGGCTCAATACTTTTTGCTGAATCTGCCAAAGAAAAAGGGGCAAGTAAACTTAAAATGTACGCCTGTGGAGTTACAAGAATTGCTTTTATGAAAGAGTTAAATGAGGCATTTAGCAAAAAGTTCAAAGTCAAGATTCCAATGAATAAAAAAGGTGGAGACCTTTTTGTATTGAGTGGGGTTCAGAAAAAAGAGGCAGACATTGGCTCAGGTTGTAGAGAACCAATCAAAGAGGATAAGGCAGAAAAGGATATATGGTCAACCCAAGTAGCTTGGGGGGCTTTGTCTTTTATTGTTAATCCAAAAAACAAGATAGACAATATCACCACAGAGAATATCAAAAAAATTCTAACAGGTAAAATAACAAACTGGAAAGAGTTAGGAGGAGCTGACAAACCTATTGTTTTAGTTAAGAGAGATAGTAAAAAATCAGGTATTGGGTTAACTGCAAGAGAGCTACTCTTTAACGATGTAAATCAACCATTTTCCGATAAGGCAAAAGTAGTTAAGAGTTCAGGATTTGTAAGAGAAGCTGTAGGGGCTGATGAGTCTGCCTTTGCGATTGATAATGTCATAAGTTCGGGAAAAGATAAAAACATTAAACTACTAAAAGTTAATGGTGTGGAGGCTACAAAAGAGAATATATTGGCTAAGAAATATGAGATGAGACAGGCTCTATATCTTTATCTAAATGATAAACCAAAAGCTTTAGCCAAACAATATATTGATTTTGCTTTAAGCGAAGAGGGTCAAAAGATTATCTCAAAAACAGGAACAGCCAATCTCGAAGAGGCAACTGGTGAGGGAGATGAGGAGAATCTAATTTTTCAAAATCTACAATTTGATGTAAAATCAAAATAGGGTGGAGCTTTTTAAGCCTACCCAGTAACTACAGAGAATGAGATTTTATCTATCTCTTTGTGTCTTTTAATAAAACTATTTAACTCATCTAGTGTCATCTTTTCAATAAGCTTCAAATTCTCTACAGTAGAGCCTAATGGACGGTCTGTATAGTACTCTTGAAATGCTCTTCCAAGTCTTTGTGAAAGTGTCTCATTTCTAAGAGGTTCTGAACCTAAAATAAACTGTTTTGCAGACTCTAACTCCTCTTTAGTTACCCCTTTATCAAGAAAGAGTTTAACCACCTCTTTTACAGACTTAACAGCCTCCTCTCCACTCTCAATTTTGGTCTGTAGATAACCAAAAAAGTAGGAGTGACTCTTATTGATAATAAATCTAGTATATGCCGAGTATGCTAGACCTTTTTTAACCCGTATATCTTCCATTATTCTTGAACCAAATCCACCACTTCCTAAGATAAAAGATGCCACTTGACTAAGATGTCGCTCTTTGCTATTATATGCTACACTAAAAGGAGCACCAAAATAGATATAGGCCTGTTCACTCTTTACTTTTGTCTCTTTTATCTGCTCTTTTCCAATAGGAGTCATAGGTTTTATATCAATAGATTTTACAGATGGCAACTGAGAGAGTACATCTTTTGCCATAGTTGAAGCCTCTGTTTGATTTATATCTCCACCCATTACAACAATAGCATTCTGTAGTCCTAGATGCTCTGTAATATGCTTTTTTATATCATCAAGTCCAATAGATTTCACACTCTCTACTGTACCAAGAGATGCTTTAGCTAATGGTGTATTTGGAAATACCATACCTTTCATTGCTAGTGTTGAGATATAGTCAAAATCACTCTCTTTTCTTTTGAGTATACCGATGGTTTGAGTTTTTATCTTCTCTAGTGTCTCTTTGGTATAATTTGGGTCTTTTATCAACTCTTTTATTAGTTTTATACCCTCTGCAAACTCACTTTTGAGCGAACCAAGCTCTATTACAAAAGTCTCTGCCCCTGCGTGTGTACTAAGTGTTATCGCTTTACTCTCTAGTTTGGTTGCAAAACCAACACTACCATCTTTTTTAGTTCCTTCATTTAGCAATTTTGCTGTCAATTTCACTAGACCATCTTTTGTATCTGTAAGAGTTCCAGAGTTTTTAAATATCAACTGCATGGAGATAATAGGCAAATTTTTGTCCTCTTCAAATATAAAAGGTACTTCCGTTTTTTCTATTTTTATTGGCTTTAAAATAGCACTCATTAATACTCCTTGTATCATTATTATTAAAATAATTATCTTTTTCAATTTTTTCCTTTTTATTTGTTGGGGGGTGTCGAGGAGAGGACACCCCGACCTACGCGAATCGCTCTAAAATTTTATATGCTGTGTTTCGTTTTGCAGGATTTTCACCAATATCACGAATTAGATGTATCATCTCATCTTGATTCATAGAGTTTATAGCTCCTGCTGATGATACAACATTCTCTTCCATCATCGTTGACCCCAAATCATTTGCTCCAAACTGTAATGCCATCTGACCGATATAAGAGCCTTGCGTAACCCAAGAACTCTGTATATTTGGAATATTATCCAAAAATAGCCTAGCCACTGCTAAATATCGGAGATACTGATTTGGAGTTGTTTTTTGTAAAGTTGGAATCTCCTCTTTCAGATAAGTATTATCACTCTGAAATGACCACATAATAAAGGCTCGAAATCCACCAGTCTCATCTTGAAGCTGACGCACCAAATCAAAATGCTCTACTATCTCACGCGTTGTCTCTACAGTACCATACATCATAGTTGCAGTTGATTTAATCCCAAGCTTATGTGCCTCTCTATGCACCTCTAACCAAGTATCTTTATCAAGTTTTTTAGGAGCAATAATATCACGAACTCTATCTGATAAAATCTCTGCTCCTGCCCCTGGAATGGAAGCCAAACCTTTAGCATGAAGCCGTCTTAAAACTTCTGATATTGAGATTTTTGACCGTTGTGCAATATAGTCAATCTCAATAGCCGAGAATCCATGAATAGTAATCGTAGGATATTTCATATGAATATGTTCCACTAAATCCTCATACCACTCTATTTCTAGCTTAGGATGTACCCCACCTTGAAATAGTATCTGCGTTCCACCAATAGCCAAAAGCTCCTCTATCTTCTCATCTATCTCATCAAATGTCAAGATATAAGCATCATCATTTTTCTCATGACGATAAAAAGCACAAAACTTACAATCAACCCAACAGACATTGGTATAGTTGATATTTCTATCAACTACAAAAGTTGTAACACCTTTGGGGTGAAGCTCTTTTTTTCTTGCTCTTGCCATTTTTCCTAAAGTTTTTAGGTCAGCTTTGTCAATGAGTTCTACTGCCTCATCTATGGTCATTCTCTTATCTTTTAAGGCACTCATTATTGTCCTCTGTAAAATGTTCGGTGATACCGAACCTACAATTTTATTTGGTGGGATTATACTAAAGAATCACTTAATAAGGAAAATCATCTTAACACTTTTGATTTTTATATCAAACTATTTTTTCCAACCTCCATTTAATAAAAAGTTAAAGCAAAGTACGGTAAAAGGGTAAGATGCATAATAAAAATAAGTAAATTATTGAACCTATACAAGAGTTGTATTGAAATCTTTCTCTTTTCTCATTTTTGATATAATCCCACTAAATTAAACCTAATAATAGAGTATTATTGATAGATTTTGTTATATAATATTGCAAAAGAGAGAAATAAGGAAAAGAGCTATGAATATAATAGTATTTGAGTGTGAAAATATTAGTATAGATATGAGAGGTGCAAATCCTAATCAAAAAGAGCTTAGACCAGCTTCATTTAAAGGAGTGATGAGGTTTTGGTGGAGGGCTATTCATGGAAATCTGCCTTTAATTAAGTTAAAAAAACAAGAAGATGATATTTTTGGTAGTACAGATAAAAAGAGTAGTTTTAGTATTAAAATCAAAAAGTATCAAGGTATTCCTAAAAATTTTGAAATAGAGTTTATCAAATCTCCTCGATGTGATTTTGATATTCAAAGTTTTTTTGAATTAGTTGTTTTATTAGGGGGTTTTGGAAAGTCTGCTAAAAATATTAATCAAGGCAAAATAAAAATACTAACTATACAAGTAAACAAACAGAGCAAAATTACATATAATGAACCAAATAATTTAAATGATATTCTTAATTTGTTAAATTCTATTAATCAATCATTTGAGTTAAAAAATAATGAGATTATTGGTAGAAATTTTAAATTTAACTATCCTATGGTTTATAGAATATGGATAGATAATGGAGTTTTAAATACAAAATTCAAAGATAATAAAATTTTTCAAAGGAAGATAAATGGCTAATTATCTTTTCACTCTAACCATAACCCCAGTACAAAGCTTTATAAGTCAAGCTAGAAAAACAAAAGATTTGTTTGCAGGTAGTGAGATTTTATCTGCTTTGATAAGAAAATCCCTAGAGAGTTTAAATCAAGAAAAAATTATTTTTCCCCAAGATAGAAAGTTTGTATCAAATAAGTTTGTAGCAAAATTAGAAAACAAAACAGAAGAAGATATTAAAAAGATAGGACAAGAGCTTGAAGAAAAAATTCATAATAGCTTTATCA
>FPHE01000052.1_pt1 | contig 23548 bp, 27 predicted proteins | sample 1057201 | NCBI WGS metagenome assembly FPHE01 (sample SAMEA4473311, study PRJEB15554) | hydrothermal vent metagenome | biome: marine basaltic hydrothermal vent biome; feature: marine hydrothermal vent; material: water | place: Pacific Ocean | collected 2011-06-14/2011-07-23 | depth 1155 m
AAAACAGCGATGTGATTCGCTTTGCTATAGATTCCCAAACCATAGAGGATGCTATTTTTAGTTTAGGAGATTGTGAAAAGGTTATTTGGAAGTGTCAGAAACTTTAGTCTATTTTAGGCGATTAAAATCATTGTAAAGAGCTTTTTTGCATCACCTTGCAAACTCTTGATTATTTAATTAAAAAAGTGTAAACTACTTATGAAAGATACCAAATATTGTAGTATAATCTCTTTATGAAAAAAGAGATATTTTTATGTGCCATCAATAACATATTGAGTGGTACTTGCAAAGAAGATTGTAAATTTTGTACCCAAAGTGTTCGCTATCATGCAGATATAGAGCGATATAACTATAAGTCCATAGAGACCATTGTAACAGAGGCAAAAAAAGCTAAGTCTCATGGTGCATTGGGCTACTGTTTGGTTACGGCAGGTAAAGGGTTGACTGATAAAAGTGTGGATTTTGTTGCAAGAGCATCAAGGGCTATTAAAAAAGAGGTAGATAATCTAAACCTTATAGCTTGTAATGGAACTGCTACGATTGAGCAGTTAAAATTTCTAAAAGAGCATGGTATAGATAGCTACAACCATAATCTGGAAACCTCAAAAGCATACTATGAGACTATCTGCACAACACACTCATGGGATGAGAGGTATCAGACCTGCCTCAATGTCAAAACAGCAGGGTTACAACTATGTAGTGGAGGTATTTGGGGTATGGGCGAGAGTGATGAGGATAGAGAGTCTCTTTTGGACTCTATTGTCTCACTTCAACCTGAATCAACCCCTCTGAACTTCTATATAACTAACCCTGCTCTTCCTATAAAAGAGAGAAATATAACAAAAGATGAAGCACTTATCCTTATCAAAAAAGCTAGAAATCTTTTGGGAGAAGATAGACTATTGATGGTAGCAGGAGGAAGAGAACAGATATTTGGTGGATATGAAAAAGAGATGTTTGATGCAGGAGTTAACTCTATTGTAATAGGGGATTACCTCACTACAGCAGGTGACAATCCTCTTAAAGATAGAACTATGTTAGATGAGATAGGTTATAAGGTAGCAACAAGTTGTAATGGATAATCTAGTTACATATATACTAGTCTTATCTTTAGTACTAGTACTCTCTCCCTATCTATCCAAATTTTTTAGACTACCAACTGCTCCAATTGAGATAATTATAGGCTCTATATTGGGCTATGTGGGGCTAATAAGTGTTGGCAAGGGTGGAAACCACTACTTTGACCTAATTGCAGAGGTTGGTTTTTTGTATCTGATGTTTTTAGCAGGGTTAGAAATTAGTCTAAAGAGTATTGATAAGATGCCCAAAGAGCATATAAGTCAAGCTATTATATTTTTACTTATTCTACCAACTCTATCTCTATTTATAGGTTATTTTATATTGGATGCTAATCTCATTGTTATTATAGCACTTCCACTTATCTCTGTGGGACTCTTGGCAACTCTCTCTAAAGAGCATGGCAAGAGTACTCAATGGATTAGCATAGCACTTCTGATAGGGGCTTTGGGAGAGGTTTTAAGTATTACTACTCTAACAATTATAGAGTTTGTAGCAGAGGTGGGTTTGAGTATGGCTCTGCTCTCTAAACTATTGTGGCTACTTGTATTTATACTTATAATATTGCTTTTATATTATCTTTTTTGTCTTATCTTTTGGTGGTATCCAGAGCTTAAAATAGTAATGATGCCTCATCTCGACAACAAAGACCAAGATTTGAGATTGGCTATGGGTATATTTTTTATTATGATTGCAATTATGCATCTACTACATTTTGATTTGGCTTTTGGTGCTTTTATTGCAGGGCTGTTTATATCAACCTTTTTTCATCACAAAAAAGAGTTAGAAGAGAAGATGTCAAGTTTTGGTTTTGGTTTCTTAGTACCACTATTTTTTATCCATGTAGGTGCATCTTTTGACTATAGTTATTTTGTAGAATCTATCGGAACAGCTACTGAAATTTTAACTGTAATGATTATAATTAGACTACTCTCTTCTCTATCTCTAGTCAGATTAATAGGGTTTAAAGAGTCTATTTTAGTAGCATTAGCACTATCTATGCCACTCACCCTTTTGGTAGCTGTAGCAACAGTTGGATACCATCATGAGATGATAACTCAACACTACTATTATGCAATTATCTTAGCTTCTCTTTTGGAGGTGATTGTCTCTATGATAGGGATTAAGTATTTAATAAAGAGAAAAAAGCATTAACTAAAATCAATATTAATCACAACAATTAGTTAAACAATTATATATATAAAATAGCGTAAAAATGATAAAATCTTTTTTGTTAACATCAATTTTTAAAAGGGTAAAAAAAATGAGAAGACGAGTAGCAATATTAAGTGTAACGGTATTTATGCTAATTGGGTGTGGAAGTAGTGGCTCTGATAATTCAGAAAGAGTTGCAGATAATGGAGGTGAAACAAAGTTTGAGACAAAAGAGAAGCTAGGAGAGAGCCTATTTTTTGATAAAAATTTATCATTAACTAAAAGTACCTCTTGTGCAACCTGTCATGACCCAAAACATGGGTTTGCAGATGCAAGACATACCGTAGCAGGAAATAATAATCCTGTTAATGGAGCATTATCCGTTGGTGATGATGGAGTATCTTTGGGAGGAAGAAATGCACCAACGGCTGCATATGCTAAATTTTCTCCAGCCTTTGACCCAGCAGAGATAAAAGGTGGACAGTTCCATGATGGGCGTGCTGCTACACTCAAAGACCAAGCGATGGGACCACCACTTGATGGAGCTGAGATGATGATGCCTGACAAAAAATCTGTAGTTGATAGAATTAAAGATAATCCAAAATATGTTGCTTCATTTAAAGCACTCTATGGAGAGGATATATTTAAAGATATAGATGCATCCTTTGAAGCAATGGGAGAAGCGATTGGTAAGTTTGAAAAAACAGATGAGTTTGCACCATTTGACTCTAAATATGATAAATATGTAGATTGTATAAATACAGGCAAAGAAGCCTCTACTTGTCTAACTGAAGGAAAATGGTCTGATAGTGAAAAGTTAGGACTAGAACTATATTTTGATAAAGATAAAACCAACTGTGTAGAGTGTCACCAACTAAAAGATAGTTCAGGTGTAGCAGGTGAGACCTTTACCAAGTACAAATATCATAATATTGGTGTGCCTAAAAACTTAGTAGCACTTAAAGCAAGAGCTGAATTAGGATTAGCAGATGCAAATGCTACTGACCATGGTGTACTTGGCACTGTTCCTACTGCTACTAATAAAGATGGTGCTGTAAAAGTTCCAACTCTAAGAAATGTTGCCATTACATCACCATACATGAGCAACGGTATCTTCCAAAAGCTTAGTACAGTATTGAGATTTTATAACCATATGGGAGATGGAGGAACAGGAGCTAGAGAGCCTCTCAACCCTGAAACAAATCAACCTTGGGGAGAGCCTGATGTTGATGGAGCATCTATTAGCAAGGAAAAACTAACAATGCCTGAACTTGATGATACACAAATTGAAGCACTTGAAGCATTTTTAAATACATTAACAGATGAGAGATATGAGCATCTCTTGAAAAAATAAGCTCTAAAGTTTACTCATCCCCATCTCTCTTTAGTGGGGATGTATAAGAGAGCTTTTTTTATCATTATTTGAGTTTTTCAATCTCTTCAACCGTTAGACCTGTTTTTAATGCTATAGTTTCAATGTCTAAAATATCCAATAAATTTTTGGCTATCTCTATTTTTCCTCTTTCCAATCCTTTCTCTATACCTTTTTTTATACCTTTTTCTATTCCTTTCTCTTCTGCAAAATCTAAACAAGCTTGATTGTCCCATCGGGCTTTTAAATCTTGTTGATAGCTAAACTGTTGATTTTTATCAAGGGCTAGAAACTCAGCTACTCGAAATGCCTCCTGAATAACTTTGTCTTCTTTAAATACTTTTGGAATCTCTTGTATATCGGCTAGGTTATTGAGATAATATAACCAATAATCAAGATGAGAAGATAGCTCCTTTTCTGTTTTTCTAAACTTTGGCATCTCTAAATAATAGTAGGTTAGTTTATCATAAAAAACCTCTTTTTCTTCACAATCAAATAGTTGTACTTTGGTTAAATATTTATTGCTATCTCTATTTTTAGCAAGTCGCATATCATCAAATGAGAACTCTAATATACCTACAAAATAGATAGGTGTTAGGCTATAATCCCAACTCCCTTTTTTTGATTGTTCTTGGATTGGAAAACTTGTATAGTAGAGGCTTCTATCTTTAAAATATTTTTGTGGTGAGCGTTGTAGCTCTACTATAAAATTATTGCCTCTCTCATCGGTACAATAGACATCAAAAATGGCTTTTCTATCTATAATATTCAGTCCTAATTTTTCAAGGTTTCGGTAGGTAATATCGGTAATTTTATCTTCTATATCTAATAAATCATTTAAAAAACTAATTAAAAACTGTTTGTTCTCTTCTGTACCAAATATATGTTTAAATCCAAAATCAGTGAATGGGTCTATATATTTATCTTTTATCATCATGCACATAATTATTCCTTTTTAGGTTGATTATAGCATTTGATTCTAAAATCTACTACCTCCTCGCATCCGTCCACTCCAAATACTGCTTGTGAAGTTTAGCATTCTCCTGTTTAAGTGAATAAATCTCTTGTTTGAGACCCTCTTTCTCTTTTTGAAGATATTGAAGTCTATATAGAGAGTTGTCTCCATATATAAGATTTGCGACATAGACTCCTACAAGTATAACAATAATAGCAGTAACCAAGAAAATTTTCAGTGATAGTCCTAATATATGCTCAATTTTTCTAATAATGATGCCTATATCTTTTGCAAATTCCATAATACTCTACTCAAATATTGTATTGCCTAGATACTCAAACTGTCCTAGTTCTCTCTCTATCTCTAGTAGACGGTTGTATTTAGCAATTCTATCAGACCTAGCAGTTGAACCTGTTTTTATCTCACCTGTGTTCATAGCTACAGCAAAATCAGCGATAAATGTATCTTCACTCTCTCCTGAACGGTGGGACATTACACATTTATATCCAGACCTTTGAGCCAATCTAATTGTCTGCATGGTCTCTGATACTGAACCAATTTGGTTAGGCTTGATAAGAATAGAGTTTGCTATCTCTTTTTCTATTCCCTCTGCTAAGATAGATACATTGGTTACAAATAGGTCATCTCCAACTAGTTGTATTTTGTCTCCTAGTCTCTCTGTTAAGATTTTCCAACCATCCCAATCATCTTCATCCAAACCATCTTCAATTGATTTGATAGGATATTTTTCACATAGATTGGCATAGTACTCAACCAACTCTTCTGCTGTTAGCTCTCTATCTTCAGATTTTAGAACATATTTTCCCTCATCATTGGTAAGCTCTGATGCAGCAACATCAAGGGCTAGAACAATCTGCTCTCCTGCTCTGTATCCTGCCAACTCAATAGCCTCCATAATAACCTGTAGTGGCTCTTCATTGGAGCTTAGATTTGGTGCAAATCCACCCTCATCACCTACAGCAGTACTCTGATTCATACCGTCAATAACTTTTTTAAGATGTTGATATATCTCTGCTACTGCTCGAAGACCATCTGAAAAAGTACTAAATCCTATAGGCATAATCATATACTCTTGGAAATCTACAGAGTTGTTTGCGTGTTCTCCACCATTGATAATATTTACCATAGGAACAGGAAGTGTCACAGCGTTCATCCCACCTAAATATCTATAGAGTGGCATACCTAAACTCTGTGCAGAGGCTCTAGCTATCGCCATAGAGACACCAAGTACAGCATTTGCTCCTAATTCAGAATAGTTATCTGTACCATCTAGTGCTTTCATCGTGAGGTCAATCTCTGCTTGATTAAATGGTGTCATACCTACTAGTGTATCAGCAATCCGATTATTTACATTTTCACATGCTTGAAGAACACCTTTTCCCATATATCGGCTACCACCATCTCTTAGCTCTAGTGCTTCTCTTTTACCAGTACTTGCACCACTTGGAACAATTGCTGACGCTACAGTTCCATCACTAAGACTTACCGTTACTTGAACTGTAGGGTTTCCTCTACTATCCATCACCTCATTTGCTCTTATAACATCAATGAAAATCATCTTTTATCCTTGGATATTTTAATGGTGAAATTTTAACATATTGTGGCATAGATATAAGCAAAGAGAAGATAAATAGATGATTATAAAGTGAAGAGTAGAAAAAAGCAACAGAATCTAGTCTGTTACTTTTAATTAAATTAGTATCTATAGCTTACAGATAATCTAATATCATCAGCTTCAATATCAACCTCTTTTGGTGCTACCCAACCTGTACATCTGATATTTGGTGTATAGTCATGTTGAGCGTGTGTATATCTGATTTGAGCAGGAAGATTCTTCTCTCCCATTAGATTAAAGTTCCAATATGCTTCGATTGCACTACCTCTAACAGCCAACTTAGAACCAATTGCACTATCTTCTGCCCAAGTCATTGGTGTCCAGAACTGTGTACCATAGTTATACTCTAGTCCAAATCGTCCTTTATCTGTAATCATATCTGGAACGACCAAACCAACCCAAGCAGAATAACCTCTGGTCTCTTTGTCTGAGCCTATGAGTTGATGTCCACTATCAGGGTCATACATACTTCTAGCAACAGAGGCAAAGGCAACTGTATCATCTAAAAAATCACTGATTTCATCACCAATACCATCAACCTGTAGAGATAAAGCTGTTAGGTGAGCAGTTCCTGCATCAAGAGATTTATTTTTTCCTGTGCCATCTGCTAAAGGCTTACCTAGAGGTTCACCTGTTCTTGCACCTTTGGTATTAAAAATCATAGCATGTTGACCCATTAGATTATATTGTCCATCATTATAAAGTGAAGCAACAGTTACAAAAAAGTCAACATTTTCATCTACATCACCATCCTCTTGAGCATAAGGCTTATATCCTGCTCCATCATAAAAAGACTCTATACCACCTGCATGGGCTCTACCATATACAAACTTTACAAAAGAACCAGTAACTAAATTATCAGTTTTGAGTTTTACCATAGCCGCATCTACTTCCATATTAGTTATATGTGCTAGTGGTGAAGCTGGTTCTGGATTGTTTTCTCTATGATTTGCTAAAAAACCATCACTCGCTTGTCTTCTACCGATACTAAATGCATAAAAATCATCACTATTGTTATATACAAAGTATGCTCGTCTTACTCTAAAGATTGTATCAGATGCTTTTGATGAACCTGCCCAACCTTTTAGAGGTGCATCATGACTCTCAAAAAGATGTGCACCCCAAGTGTAGTAGGCCGCAAGCTGACCTTGAAATGATAAATTATCAGTTGGCTTAGACATCATATTTAGCATCAATCTACTTGTAAAGAGCGAATCATTTTTAGCTTCTGCTCCTGACCAATCTTTACCTTTATATTTATAATCATTATATTTATAGTTTATATTGTCAACTGTACTTCTAAAATCCATATTAAACTTAATATTATCATAAGCATCATGTGCTTTGACCTTATTAAGTGTCTTTTTCATCTTTTTTAGTTTTTTCTCTAGTTTTTTAATTTTTTTTGCTAAATCAGCATCAGCAGAAGCAGGAGCAGGAGCATCAGCTTTGCTCTGTGTCCCTTCAAGTGCTACTATTCTGGCTTTGAGTGCTTCTATCTCTGATAGTGTTGTATCATTGTTTGCAAATGTTACATCACTGTTCTCAAATGATGTAAACTCACCACCTGCCATTGATACTGTTACAATAACAGCTGTTGATAATAGAATTTTTTTCATATATTCTCCTTATTAATAATTATAATTGAAATTATTCAGACATCAATTATCCATCTAAACTTAAATAAATATAAAAGAAAACTTTTTGACTCCTTAAGTATGCTAAAGAATATTAATTTAAGTTTATTTATGTGATAAAAATCGACCCATTATAGCAGAATAGTTATTAGAGTTTGTATTATTATAAATTATCTTTATAATAAGATATATATATATGTATCAAGAGGAAACAAGAATGGACTACTCTCCATAATTCAAAGAAAATTAGAGATAAATAGGTATCTTTTATAGGTATTTTATACTTTTTTAATTGATTAAATATTCGATATTTCGTAGGGTGGTGCATTTAAGCCCACCGATTCAAAGAGCTTTTTGGTGGGCATAAATGCACCACCCTACAAAAAAGTATCATCTACTTTTTAGAGTTTATAAAATATACCAAGTTTTAGTATTTATATCTAAATAATACTCTAAAATCTTTTGCTTTTTCTACAGGATTCATTCCTCCTGCTTGAGCATCAGCCATACTCATAGGAGTACCTTCAGCACCAAAGAACGCATTACTTCCACTATAATCATAATCAATCTGAGTATATCTTAGACTCATACTAAGTGATTTTGTAAGAGGTTTTATCCAATAAATCTCTTTGGCATCTCCTCTAGTAGCTATTTTACTTCCTATAGCAGTATCTTCTCCATAGGTCATACTTCTCCAATATTTGCTACCTTTGTTGTACTCTATACCAATCCTTCCGTCATCAGTTATTGGACATGGCATTTGAAGACCAACTAGAGCAGATGTACCAGTCTCACTTGCTGTAGAACCTAACATGGTATGACTAGCTTTTGGATGCGTTTTACTTTGAGAATAACTAGCAAAGAAGATAGTATCATCTAAAAAGTCATTAATCCCATCCCCAATACCATCAGCTTTAAACATCACTGTTGCCAAATCAAGGTCTCCAACATCTTTAAACCCTACTTGATTTCCAGCCATGAGTTGTGGTATATCTGTTTGGTCAAAACCTATCATATGAGTTGCTTTAGCATAGTTTGTATGTAATGAGTACTGCCCATTATCATAAGGAACAAAAATAGCCCCTATCATATTGGAATTTGTATAAGCATCATCTTTTGCATAGTCATCACCATTTTGTGCAAATCTTGGTTTTGCACTAGTTAAACCTCTACCCATACAGAGTTTAAACCAACTTCCTGTTAAAGGTGTAACTTTATCAAGATTCCATCTAAAACTAGCTCCATCAAACTCAACATTTACCGTTGATGCAATAGCTGATTTTCTTTTGTTACCCTCTCTAAAGTTTGCTCCAAGTCCATCTACAGATGGTCTTCTACCAATACTTGCTGTCCATGCTATTGGTTGTCCAAAAAAGGTATTGTTTGAATACAACCAATAAGCCTCTTTGACTCTTATATTTGCATCATGAGCATTTTCATTAGTTACCCAATCAAAATAGGAATAGGAAGTATCAGCATTTGTAAGTGTCTGTCCAAAAGCTTTATTAGAAGCCAAAGTTCCATAAAATCGTACATTATCTCCTGCATCATACTTCATATTTAAAAGAAGTCTATTTGTAAACAGAGAGCTATTTTTACTCTTTGTTCCATCGGCTTTAGTATACTCTATATTATCTAGGGTTGTTCTAAAATCAACATTCCATTTTATATTATCTGTAGCATCATGAGCTTTAACTACATTAAGTTTTTTATTTAATCTCTTAATCTTCTTTTCTAGTTTTTTATAATTATCATCTTTGTTTTCACTTTTACTCTGACTCTTTTGAGTTCTAAGCTCTGCAACTTCAGCTTTTAGAGCTTCAATATCTGCTCTTAGACCCTCATCATAAACATTATCCATATTGGCTAAGTCACCACCTGCCATTAATATAGTTGCTGTAACAATAGAAATACCTAATATCTTTTTCACATTTTCTCCTTTTAAAATTAAAAAAATTATATCAAGTATAAAATATAAATATTAACTTCTTACTTAAAATAGTAAAAATAGGCTTTATATTAGATAAATAAGTATTTCTAATAATAATTATTTATTTATGTTATAAAATTACATTTATTGGAGCAATAAGCATGGTTAGAGGGATAATTTTTAGTTATTTATAAGTAGACATAATAAGTATTGATAATGTTTGACTATTTTTTTTATAAAATTTTTTACAAGAAGAGAAGAATAGTAACACATGTAAGGGTATCCCTTGTGGCTACCCTTTTATATATTTAACAGCTAGGAACATTCCCCGAGTCACTAGCATATTCATAAGCAAAGTCATAAATATGTGGCAGAAGTTTCTCTCCTAGTGTATGTCCTTTACATATTTTTTTAATCTCATCACTTAGTTTCCCCGCATCATAAATCTCTTCCCACTTATCTTGTGTATGTTTTGCTGCAAAAGCAGAACCTGAAATACCACATTTTACTTTTAATTTTTTGACATACAATTTTTGACCTTTAGCTACATCAGCAGAAGTTACTGTGGTTACTAGAGTTATACCTAAAATAGCAGATATGGTTAATTTTATAATTTTTTTCACTTTAAATCCTTTTAAATATGGATTATAATTTTAAATTGTGTATATATTGTGAATATCAGTTATTGGATAATAGAAAAAAACATTCTAAAGAAGATGAGAAAAGCAGAAACTCCCAATAAAATGGGAGTTTTATATATGTTTGTTATAGCTTATTGGACTTAACAGCTTGGAACATTTCCAGAGTCACTTGCAAACTCATTAGTAAAGTCATAGATAAAAGGAAGTAGTTTATCTTTTACTGATACACCTTCACCACAAATTTTTGCAATCTCTTCAGCCATTTTACCAGCTTCATTAATCTCTTCCCACTCATCTTGAGTATGCTTCTTTGCGAAGTCTCCACCATTCATTTTACAAGCTGCTTTAAGCTTTTTAGAGTAAATCTTTTGACCTTTAGCCGCATCTCCTGCTGACGCTGTTGTTGTCATTACTGCCATACCTAAAAGTGCTGTTAGAGCTAGTGTTGAAAATTTTGTCATTTAAATCCTTTTGTTTTGTGATAGTCGCAGTATAAAACATTTTTGTGTAATTATTGTGATAAAAAACCTTTTTTATCACAAAAACAGATAATTATTATAACTTTATCTTACCAAAGCAATTAGAACCCCCTCAATTAGCTTATCTATATCTCCATCTAAAATTCCATCTACATTTGAAAAGGGTTGATTGCTTCTGCTATCTTTTACCTGTTGGTAGGGAGCTAAAACATATGAACGAATCTGATGTCCCCAACCTATCTGACTCTTCTCCACACCATCACTCTCTGCTTGTCTCTTCTCCATCTCATACTCATAGAGGCGAGATTTTAGCATCTTCATCGCTGTTGCTTTATTTTTGTGTTGACTTCTACCATTTTGACACTGTACTACAATATTGGTCTCTATATGAGTGATACGAATAGCACTCTCTGTTTTGTTGACATGTTGCCCACCTGCACCTGATGCTCTATAGGTATCGACTCTTATATCTTTATCCTCAATCTCTATATCTATATCATCATCAACCTCTGGTGATACCATAACAGAGCTAAATGAAGTGTGTCGCTTGGCATTGGAGTCAAATGGAGAGATACGAACAAGACGATGTATGCCATTCTCTACTTTTAGGTAACCATAAGCATTTTCACCTTTTATGATAAAGCTAACATCTTTTATCCCTGCCTCTTCTCCTGCTTGATAATCAAGCCCCTCCACTTTGAATCCTTTTCGTTCAGCCCAACGCAGATACATCCGATATAGCATATTTGCCCAATCCTGTGACTCTGTTCCACCTGCCCCTGGGTGGATGGAGATTATGGCATTGTTGCTATCATTCTCACCACTTAGCATCATTGTCACCTCCAGAGCCGAAATATTTTCACGAAGAGTCTCTGCCTCATCATAGAGCATTTCCAAAGTCTCATCATCTTTTTCAGCTTTTGCCATATCAAAAAAATCATTGGCATCCATAACCAAAGAGTTAGCATCTTCATATTTTTTCAATATTCTCTCTTTTCTAGTCTTCTCTTGAGATATTTTTGAAGCATTTTTGGTATCACTCCAAAAATTAGGCTCTTGTTCCATACTCTCTATCTCTTTTAGACGACTTAAAATAGTATCAGGTTTAACAATATTTTTTATATTTTCTATCTTTATAGTAAGTGTTTTTATCAATTCACTATATTCATATGCATCCATCTATTAGTCCATGTATTAAATTAGTTGCTATTTTATCGAAATAACTTTTGATTTTTGTCAATGCTTACTCTAATTCTATTTTGTTATAATTAGTGGAATATAAAAAAATGGAGTTATGATGTCAGTAATTATTCAATCAACCATTAAAACTAATCCACTAGGTCGTTGGTATATAGAGCTAAATGATACTACAGAGAAAGATTCTATGGAGATATGTTTAGATATTGAAGAGTATGCCCAAAAGATAGAGAGGATGGGATTAGAGTATGGTGGAGATATAGAGGTGGCTTGGCAATCTGATGATAATGTAACACAGATGCAGATACATGAGGTCAGAATGCAGATAAATGAGTATCAGGCAAAGCAAGAGGCAGAAGGTGGAATGAATCAAACTCATCAACCTGATGGAACTCCTAATTTTAAAGGATAATTATGTTTAAAATATTAACTACAATAACACTACTTTTTCTATTTGGCTGTGATGCCAAAACTCAAAAAGATGAAACAGTAAAGGTATCTCCTAAGAGTACCCAAAAAGAGAGTAACAGCTCAACTATAGAGAAGAGTTTATCATTTACACTCAATACAGTAGATGGTAAACAACTTAATATATCAGAGATAGAGAATGGTCTAAAATTTGAAGAGTTAAAAGACAAAGCTATCTTTATCGTATTTTTTGGATATAGATGTCCCCCTTGCCTAAGAGAGATACCTATACTTATAGAATTAACTGAAAAACATAAAGATTTAGCAATTATAGCCATTGAAGTACAAGGATATGACAATGAAGAACTTACAGCTTTTGGTAAAAGAAAAGGGATAAATTATAACCTTATATCAAGTGATGGCAGTATGAATTTTATATCATATATTCAAGCAAAAGCCAATTGGCACGGCTCTATTCCATTCCTTTTGGGTCTTAAGAGAAATGGTCAAGTCTCTATTGTTCATACAGGTGGAGTAGGAAAATCTGCATTAGAGGGTGCATATCATGATTTGATTAATAATAAATAAAAAGTAATATGATATAATTCCGTTTATGAAAAAAACAAGTTATCACCATGGAAACCTAAAAGAGGAATTTTTAAAAATTGCTTTTAATTTTATTAAGAAAGAAGATATAGATAGGCTGACACTGAAAATATTATCAGAGGCTACAGGAACCTCTCGTTCAGCTATCTATAGACACTTTAGTTCAAAGGATGCGTTGATTGAAACAATGATAAAAAGTTGTTTCTCTGAACTTGACAAAGAGATTTCTCCAATTTTAGTGGATAAGAGTATAGAAATAATAGATAGATTCAATATAGCTTTTAGAAACTATCTGGAGTTTGTCAAAAATAACCCCCATCTATATCAACTGCTTTTTGCTAAGAGATATGCACATATCAGAGAGGATTTAGTAACAACAGACGATAGTGATTCTAGTGGTTTTGCTAATCTAAAAAAAGCTATACAAGAGGGTCAAGAGAGTGGAATTCTAAAAAAAGAGGATATATATCACCAAACCATAACCGTTTGGGCATCACTACATGGACTCTCTTTACTTCTTGTAGATGGTTTTTTAGATGTGGAAGATATATATGAAGAGTTGTCTGATATGATGATTAAAAATATACTTGCAGGATTGGTTATTTAAACGGTGGGCATAAATGCACCACCCTATAATCGAATAACTCTTATATTGGCTTTGTTTTTTAGCTTATTATAAAAATTTCGACCTGCCTTAACTCTCTCCTCTTGCATCCATTGCATCATCACACTATTTTTAACCATCTCAAATCCACTTTTTGCTTGTGAAGATTTTGATTTAACATAGTAAGCAACAAAGCCTCTACCTGTATTAATAGGTTGAGTAAAACTCCCCTCAGGTGTACTATTTATTAGGCTAAAAAGTTTAGGATTCATCTCATTACTACTGGCCAAGATACTTTTTTGGTGAACACCATCTACTCTTTTCATAGGATTTTGCATTGCCTCTTGAAGTTTTTTAGATGAGTTACTTGCATATACGATGAGACTCATCTGTGAAACACTCCCTGTTGTCGAAAACTTATCTCTATTTGTCTCATAATAGATTTTAAGCTCATCATCACTAGGTTGAGAAATCAATGAGGCTATATGTCTTTTGAAAAATTGCTCTTTTTTCATCTCTAGGGCTAACTGCTCTCTATACGACTCCCATGTTAACCCCTTTTTTTCAAGTGCAGAGACCATTTGTGCTTTGCTAAGTCCTCTTGCCCCAGCTATCTGCTCAATTTTTGCATCAACTTCACTAGGAGATATATCTATATGGGCTCTATCTATAGCCCCTTTTTCTAATCTATCTTTGATTAGTGCATCAATAGCTGCTCTTTTGGACATATTGAGCTTCTCTTGAACAGCTTGAATCTCCAGAGTTGTAATTGGTTCACCATCAACATCAATTGCAATAGCATCAATAATCTGTGCTTGTAAACCTATAGCTATAAAGAGTAGTAGCAGGAGTTTTTTCATTATCTATCCTAATTTTTTAATTTTATTAGCGATTATAGCATATTAATTTTAAGTCCTAAATAGTATAATTGGCAAAAAGGCAGAAAAATAGAAGCTTTAAAAAAATATGATTATATGCCAAACTACACTTATGAAGACTACAAACATTGGGAAGGTAATTGTGATACCTATTTTGCTAAACCATATAGCTCATGGCAGAGAGGTCAAAATGAGAATGCAAATGGTCTGCATTTTGATTAATTGTTAGGGGCAATACTAGGTAGTAATATTTTAGCACCTATTTTGTTAATAGCAAATTATTTGAGAAAGATATGATAAGGAGGTTTTTACAAAGGAGATTGTTTTTTAGTTTAAGTCATAAATATTGGTTATAGGGTTATTATGGACTTCATATCTTTCATAGTTCATATTATACATCTCTTTTGTAAATCAGTAGATAATAGATAGTAAATGATAAATTAACAGAAGACTCTAATAGACAAATATACTGTACCCCAATAAAATCATTTATTTTTTAAGAAATAGTATTAAATAATACTATTTCTCATTTTTATTATTGATTAAATATACCTTTAGCCCAACTCTCCATAACTCCGTTTGCATCAGGATTTGGAGCTTCTAAAAAACTTATTACAAATTTATCAGCAAGTTCGGCTACACCAATAGAGCGAGGTCGTACTGCTAATACTTCTGGTCTTGGTAGCTGTTTACCAAAACAACATATAATATTTTTAGCATCTATTATCTCAGGATTAATTACACCTACTTCAAGATTAGAAGTATGAGTATAGTGGTCAAACTCTCCGATATATACTGTAACTGGATGTGAATCAATCATCTCTTTAAGATAAGCTAAAATCTCATCTACATTTTTATAAGTTGTCTCATCCTTATTAATCTCTAGTGTAAATACTGGATATTTTTCCATTACTGTTATCTGTTTCATTTTTTTCCTTTACATTCCTATTATTCTAGGGATTTTACCCAATTTAGAGTTTTTACAATACCAACCCCAACCTTTTTTCATCCAATGACCAATAATTGGTAGAGGTATCATCTTGCCACCATTATTATTTCTAAATACAAATGCTGCACCATCACCTGTATCCATAACACATAATATATTTAGATGCTCCATATAACTATGTTTTGAGTTGATTCCTTGTATCTTTTGAAAGATATTATATGCTACATTTTTTGCCATTACCTCTGCTACATGACCCTGTTTTGCTCTCCAGTCTGGTCCCATTAGTGAGGCTGAATCACCAATAGCATAGATACCTTCAAACCCTTCTATCTCATTATATTCATTTGTTACTACAAAACCTGCATCACTAAGAGGTAGTCCTGATGCTTCCAAAACAGAGTGTCCTTTTCCTGCTGGAATAAACATTGTCAAATCAGACTCTATCTTTGTTCCATCTTCAAATTTAATACCATCTGCATTAAACTCTGTGATTTTTGAACCAACTTTTTTATTGATATTTGTCATTCCAAACATCTTGTCCATCATCTCAACAGCTTTGTGTCCCATCTTTATACCAGGTTTTTCCATAGGTGCAAAAAATGTAAGTTCAAATTTATCTCTTAACCCTTTTCGCTTTAACATCGTATTGACATTAAAAAGCACCTCAAATGCTGGTCCACCACGCACAGCTGATGTATCATGTGGATTTCCACCAAAGCCCATTGCAATTTTCCCTGAACCTATATCAACTAGTCTGTTAAGTCGCTCATATAGCTCTTCTGCCTCTTCTGGTTTTCCACAAATTGATAGCGTATTCTCTATACCTTTATGTTTCATCTTATCTTGACCCATCGCAACTACGATATACTCAAAGTGATTTAAAATAGTACCACTAGCTAAAGTGACTCTTTTCTCTTTTGGTTCAAGTTTTGTTACAGAATCAACAATAAATTGAAAACCATGTTTTTTGGATAACTGTTTAAGTGGTACAGATATTTTATCTTTTGTTGTCTCACCTGTAGGTATCCATATAGATGTTGGATAGATATAAAAATAGTCTCTATCGCTCACGAGTGTAGTCTCTATACCCTGTTTTCTTAGGTAGATGGCAGCCTCAACACCTGCAAAGCCCCCACCAAGTACCAAAACTTTTTTCATAAATAAAATCCTTTTGTATTAATTAAATTAAGTTTAGATTATGACTTGAATTATACTTTATTATTTTACTACAAATAAGATAAATATTCTCCTAATAAGGAGTTTATGTATAAGGAAAAGTATTTTTTGGGTAAAATTGCTATAAAAATTAGGAAGTATTATGAACTTAACCCATTTGGATGAGAATAACAAGCCTAAGATGGTTGATGTCTCTGATAAGGAGGAGACTACGCGTGAGGCTGTTGCCTCTGGTATTATTGAGGTGACCCGTGAGGCGTATGAAGCAACAGTAGAGAATTCTGCAAAAAAAGGTCCTGTACTTCAAACAGCAGTAATCGCTGCAATACAGGGAGCTAAACAGACCAGCACACTTATTCCTATGTGTCACCCTTTGATGCTCACTTCGGTAAAAACGGATATTGAGGAGTTATCTGAAATTCCAGCATTTAAACTTACAGTGAGAGCAAAACTCAAAGGGCAGACAGGTGTTGAGATGGAGGCACTCACAGGTGTGAGTATAGGACTACTTACTATTTATGATATGTTAAAGGCTATCGACAAAGGTATGGTGATTAAAAATATACAACTAGAAAAAAAATCAGGAGGAAAATCAGGTGATTTTAGACGATAAATGTCAAACAAAACCCCATATTGAGTACCCTTGTGAATGGGGCTATAAGATTATTGGAACTAACAAAATAGAATTAGAAGCATCTATCTTTGATGTTATGGGAGATAGAGAGTATAAGAGTAGAGCAGGAAATAGCTCTAGTAAAGGGAAATTTCATAGTTTAAATGCTAGTTGTGTAGTAGCTTCACAAGAGGAGAGAGATACTATTTTCAAAGCATTTCAGGAACACCCTGCTATAAAGATGGTGATATAGATAGATTAGCTTTGGTGGGCATAAATGCACCACCCTACTTTACTTTAAAATATATTAAAGTGGTTGGCAAAAAAGCCTTATCTTGATTATCAGAGACTATAAGAAAGCGATTTTTTCCCACTTTTGCTAAACCTTCAAAGTTGCTCATATCCCAACTATTAAAGCTATCAAAAGAGAGAAGAACCTCTGTTTTGCATTGATTTTTTTTATTGCATTTGTCTATATAGACTTTTTTGAGAGTAATCATAAATGGATTAGAGAATCCACTGTAGGCTCTCTCTAATACTAAAATATTACCATCATCCATAACCTCTATAGCAGTAACAGCAGAATTTTTATACTTTTCTGTTTTAAAATGCCACTCTTTACCTCTTAATGAATATATAGTTTGGTCTCTCTTTTTTCTTTTTTTAATAGGATACTCAGCTACAGTTAATATTCCATATTTTGGATGAAATGCAACAGCTTCAAACATTTTGTTTTTACTTCTATATGCAGATTTTTTTCTTAATTTTTTAGGCAGTTTATAGTCTGATTTTATTACTCCTTTTGGTGACAATTTAGAGATTTTTGCTCTTCTCTCAAAAGATACGATAAGCTCTTTTTTACTATTATAAGTTAGACCTTCACTATCAAATCTCTTATTTTTTTTCTTGACCTCTCTTAGCTTAAAAGCATCTATATATTTTAAACCCTCTATCTTTTTGTTAAAATCTACAGAAAATCTATAGAGGTGTCCTTTGTCCCCTATCATAAAGAGTTCTCTGCTCTCTTGGTTATAAGCAATATCAGAAATCTCTGAAAATGGTATACCGTTTTTTTTATCATACTCCAAATAGAGTTGGTCTAAAATAGTTATTTTACTATTTTGCATCCCCTTTGCAATTAGATTTATTGTAGTACACCCAGAAAATAGTATAAATATTATAATTAATAGTAAAATTTTTTTCATTCTAGGATTATAGCAGATAAAAATTTGAAAAAGAGTATATTTTTATTAAAGAGTTTAAACCCATTATTAATATAAAAAAGATAAAATGTTTCTATATCATATATTATAACATAATTGGGGAGTTTTTTTTGAAAAATAAACAGTATTCAGTCAAGGTTTTTGAGTGTAGTGTTGAAGATGAAGCAGAATTCATCTCTTTTTTTGATGCCAATTATACACTATTCAAAGACCATCTTATTTTAATTAATGGAGATATTAGTGTTAATATTAAAGAGTATTTAGAGTCAAAATCTCTGATTTTTTTACAAAATACAACTCTTCCAAAAGGACGCACTCGTAAAGCGTTAGAGGATGAGATAAATGCAGTAAATAGAGAAAGAGATATAGATAAACTTGTAGCCGAGTCTAAAATAGCTACTCTCTCTAATAAACTACAAAATAATCTTACCGTTTTAGATGATATGATTCGTAGTGGAAGGGAGTTAAATATAGATGGTGACCTACTTCTATTAAATCGTGTTAATAGTGGGGCTACAGTTAGCACAAAAGGAAATCTCATTATTACACAGTTAGTAGAGGGGGCGATTAGATGTGATGGGAACTTTATGATGTTGACATCTTCCTCAAAAGCCAATGTAATATTTAATGGTGTAGAGGTAGACAATAAGTTTTTAAAAGATAAACTCAATAGGGTAGAGTTGAAAAATAGTGAGATAGTAATAACACCAGTATTTAGAAAGGAGATAAATTGGGTATAGTAGTAGCAGTAATAAGTGGTAAAGGTGGAGTAGGTAAAACAACAGCCGTGGCCAATATTGGTTTGGGTGTAGCTATGAATGATAAAAAATGCATAGTTGTCGACTTCGATATAGGACAGAGGAACTTGGATATGATTTTAGGTTTGGAAAATCGTGTTGTTTATGATATGGTTCAGGTTATGGATGGTGAAGCATCTGTAAAACAGGCTATTATAAGGAGTAAGGTAAATCAAAACCTTCACTTTTTAGCAGCTTCACAGAGCAAAGATAAGAGTGTTCTAAGTTCAGAAAAAGTTAAAAAATTGGTTCAAGAGCTTAAAGAGTCTTATGACTATGTTATACTAGACTCTCCTGCAGGAATAGAGAGTGGATTTGAACATACCATTGAGTTTGCTGATGCAGCTATCGTTGTTGTTAATCCAGAGGTCTCTTCTATTCGTGATGCAGATAGAGCCATTGGAATCTTAGACTCTAAATCTCAAAAAGTCAAAGATGGTGAAGATGTTGCCAAATATCTGATTATCAATCGTATTGTAGCAGATATGGTTCAGAGTGGTGAGATGCTAAGAAGTGAGGATATTTTAGATATTTTGAGTATTAAATTGGTTGGAAAAGTTCCTGAAGATTCTGGAGTAATAGATGCTTCCAACCAAGGTAAACCTGTTATTTTAAATAAAAACTCTATTGCGGGTCAAGCTTATACTCGAATCTCTGCTCGTCTTTGTGGTAAAAAAGTTGAGATGAAAAATGTTGAGATTAGTGATTCTAGTCTATTTAAAAGAATTAAAGGGATGTTTAGATAATGTTTTTAGATTGGTTTAAAAAGAAAAAAAGTGCAGCTGTTGCTAGAGATAGACTAAGCATTGCTATTATGTCTGACCGTAATGGAAAAAATATCTACCCATTTATGGAGGATATGAAAAAGGAGATTGTCCAAGTAGTTAGAAGATATATTGGTGTCAAAGGTGTAGAGGTACATAAAGAGGTTGATGGTGATTTTGAGGCCATCTCTATTGATGTCCTCTTAGATAAAAACAACTAATCTCTTTTTATCTAAAAACTTCAAGAAAACCCAGTTTTCTAAGACGGGGATGAATTGAAAAGGGGTGGATAAAGGAACAATTCAGTAGTTTTCAGCTAAGATTCCTATATGAAGACTATTTGCGACACAAATAAACATTCAGTCTATCTATTACAATATCATCTAATATTGGTTGTAAAATATCGAAGAAAAGTAATAGGTGAAAAAATTTGTAATAGATTAAGAGAGATATTCGAATATATTGGATGTAAAGAGCAGTATAAATTGAAGATAATCGAATTTAATAGTGACATAGACCATCTTCATATATTATTTAAAGCTGAATCAAAAAGTGAAATAAAGAAATTTTTGAATGCTTATAAAAGTGCTAGTAGCAGATTAATCAAAAAAGAGTTTCCCGAAATAAAATCAAAACTTTGGCAAGATGCCTTTTGGAGTCGAAGTTTTTTTTTAGCAACAACAGGTGGAGTAAGTTTAGATATTTTAAAAGAGTATGTAGAGAATCAAGGAAAAAATAACAAATGAGCAAACTTGAGTTAAATGTACCCTACTTAAAAACAGTAAACTTAGGCTACAAATATAGACTCTATCCTACCATAGAACAACAAACTATTTTAAACCACCAAATGTTCATCTATAATCAATCATATAATATCTGTCTAAATCTATGGAAAGAAGAGCAAGAAAAAAATAGAACTCTACCAAAAGAGAAACAGACTCATAAAAAATTAAAAGAGATTGACCAAGAGGTTAAAGATATTTTAAAAGCAAAAAAATTAGAATTTAAAACAGTAGTGACTCAACAAGCTAGAATCAATTTTCAAAAAGCAGTGAATAGAGCCTTTTCAGAAGAGGTTGTAAGTGAAAGAAAAAAAGCAATAACCAAAGCTTTAACTCCAAAAGAGAAAGCCAAAGCTATTAATTTAGGTTTTCCAAAATTTAAATCATCAAAAGACATTAATCAATCCTTCAATTGGAACAATCAAGGGTACACAATTTTAGAGCATGATAATGATAGATTTGAGATATTGAGACTGATTCGTGAAAATATAAAAATCAGATACCATAGAGATTTACCAAAAAATTATAAAATGTGTTCAATTACTATCTCAAAAGATGCCACAGGATATTTTGTAAGCTTTGGGATAGAGTTTGAAAAAGAGATAGATTTAGTCGTAACAAGTGAAAATCTTGATAGGACTAAGTCTATCGGAATAGATTTAAATGTAAATAATTTTGCAATCTCTAAACCACTAAATGAAGAGCAACTTTTAGATAATGGAAGCTTAGATAGAAGAGCTATTTCGTTTGGAAAAGTGATAAAAACACTTCAACGAAAACAGTCAAGAAGAGATAGTAAATCTAGAAAACTAAAAGTAAAAAGAGGAAAAAATTATCAAAAAACTCAAAGAAGAATTAACAGATTAAAAAAACAACAAAGCAATAAAAAAAGTGATTTATATCACAAAATATCTAAAACTTTAACAGATAAGTTTGAGTCGATAGCAGTTGAGGATTTGAAAATAAAAAATATGTCAAAATCTTCTAAAGGAAACGAGATAAATCATGGAAAAAATATTAAACAAAAATCAGGTTTAAACCGTTCAATCCTTTCAGCCTCATTCTATCAATTTGTAGCAATGCTACAATACAAACAGACTATGCTTAATGAGAAACTATTTGTAAAAGTTAATCCACAATATACAAGCCAAATTTGTAATAGGTGTGGGTACAAAGATAAAAATAATCGTAAAACTCAATCTAAATTCAAGTGTTTGAAATGTCATCATGAAATTAATGCTGATATTAACGCTAGTGAAAATATAGAGCAGAGGGGATTGGAGTCTCTTGGGCTAGGAATTAGCCTTCAAGACTATAAATCAGAAAGCCTTTCAAATTCAGACTCGTTGGAGTCTGCTAGTTAGGAAGCCTCTAGCTCTTTAGCTAGAGGTAGTTCACACAATAAAAAAGAGAGTATAATTTCGACATTCAAAAAAAAGAGAAACAGATGATAAAACCCATAATAGGAAATATAGATTTTATAGAGTCGTTAAGAGGTAAAAAAGCCACTTTTATGTTGGCACTTAGCAACAGTAAAACAGCTAATATAGCAGGAATTACACAAGCTGGTATTCCAAACATGATATATTTAACCCCTACACTTGATAGTGAATTTGTCTGTACAGGAGAAGTTCGCTCTTTAGACAATATAGCAGAGACACCAAAAGGCGTACCTACCCCTGCACTGATTACACGAGCCATACATCTATTAGCACCTTATGGTCGTGTAGAGCTTTTAAACTTGGGATTAGAAATAGAACCTAAAGTAAACTATTTTAAACTTCATAATTTTGATATAAATCCAAGCCAAAGCATAGCCAAGGGTGCAGATATAGATGCTCAAGAGGTCTTTCAAAAAGGGATAGCCTTTGGACAAGCCTATGAGTGTAAAGATGAATATATTATTTTAGGAGAATCCGTTCCTAGTGGAACAACTACAGCCATGGCAACAGCTATTGGGCTAAGATATAAAGTAAAAGAGTGTTTTTCTAGTTCATTCAAAGAAGTTCCAAATGATATTCGTGAAAAAACCTTAAAATTGGCACTATCTCATATTGACCCAAAAGATGATATATTTCAAATTCTCTCTAAAGTCTCTGATAATATGCTTATCTTTAATGCAGGGTTTATTTTGGGGCTTAATAACAAAACAAAAATTGTTTTGGCAGGGGGAACACAGATGGCTTGTGTTTTACTTATTGTTGATAAGATGCTAAAGCTTATGGGTGGAACAATGCCAAGCTCAAATTTGGCTCTATGTACTACAAAATGGGTTGCTAATGATGAGAAGTCAGATATAAAAGCTCTTTTGGAACTACTAAGTTTCCATATAAATGCTTACTATTCTGATTTTGACTTTTCACAAAGTAATCACCCTGCTCTAAAGCTATATGATGAAGGCGAAGCTAAAGAGGGTGTGGGTGCAGGTGGTGCATTGATGTATGGATTTTTAAATGCTCTCTCTGCTAAAACCATAACAAAAAAAGTAGAAGAGTTTTTAATATGAAAATTCTATATTACGGTGGTCAAAAATCAGGAAAAAGTAAACTAGCAGAAGAGAAAGCAATAGAACTAACTTACGATAAAAAACCATACTATATTGCTACCTATGATAACTCATACAACGACCAAGAGATGCAAGAGCGTCTCTATACCCACCAATGGCAAAG
>FPHE01000115.1_pt1 | contig 23127 bp, 22 predicted proteins | sample 1057201 | NCBI WGS metagenome assembly FPHE01 (sample SAMEA4473311, study PRJEB15554) | hydrothermal vent metagenome | biome: marine basaltic hydrothermal vent biome; feature: marine hydrothermal vent; material: water | place: Pacific Ocean | collected 2011-06-14/2011-07-23 | depth 1155 m
GCTTTTTATACTCTTGAAACATTTTAGGATAATATCTTTTAAAATCAGAGGCGATTCCTTTTCCCATGACTCCTACAGTATTGACTGTATTGATAAGAACTTTTGCATTTGATGTAAATAGATTTCCCTTGATATATTGTATCATTTTTACTCCAATGCTTTTAATTTGTGTTAAAAAATTATAACTAAAAATAACAATGTGATAGCTTTGATGGAGAGGAATAGCAAAATAAAAATTTTAGAAAATATTAAAAGACTCTATAATTTCTACTTCAAACTCCAAAAAAAAGAGAAAAATTAGACTTCTAACTCCAATAATGGTATAATCTAACTCGCCACACCTCTCATTTATAACCACTGCATTTTCAATTCACGATTAGAATTAACATTATCAACACAACCAAAGCCATTATATCGTAAAATACAATTTACGATAATACAAGGAAATAGTAAAATGAAAACTATTTTAGAAAATTCTAAAAGGCTCTACAGACTTAAGAGAAACCAAATACTACCACTATATCAAAGATTTCTCTTTGACTCTATCAAAAACTCAAAAGCCAAGATTACAGGGCTTTATGGTGGTAGGGGTGTGGGGAAGACAACACTTCTGTTGCAAGTTTTAAAAGAGCTTGATTTTAAAGAGGAGGAGAAACTCTATATCTCTTGTGACCACCCTATGTTTCAAGAGGTTTCTTTGTTTGATTTTGTTGATGAGTTTTCTAAATTTGGAGGAGAGGTTATTGTTATTGATGAGATACACAAGATAGAGGATTTTCAGATACAAATTAAGATGATTTATGACTTTTTGAGTATCAAAGTCTATTTTAGTGGAAGCAGTGCTGTAGAGATTACCAATGCTGATTTTAGCCGACGCTACTCGATGTATCATCTGCCTATTTTATCCTTACGAGAGTTTTTAGAGCTTACAAAACAACTCTCTTTATCTAGCTACTCTTTAGAGGAGATACTTTTTAATCATGAGAATATTGCCCATAAAATAATTGATTCGTTAAACGACAAAAAGATACTAAAACATTTTCAACAGTTTATCAATGTAGGAGTATATCCATTCTATTTTGAAGATGAGAGTCGATATATTGATAGAGTACATGAAAATATCAATACCATTCTCTATACCGATTTAGTCAATGTTGTAAAGATAGATGCTTCAAAAATTGAGTCTCTAAAGCGACTATTACTAAGTATTTGTGTCTCTAACCCTTTGGAGATAACCATGGAGAAGTTAGCCAAAACGGTAGGTATCACCAAACCAACACTCTACAAATATATTAGCTATCTTGGTCGTGCCGAGCTTCTGCACCATATTGTCTTTGATGCTAAACGGTTTCAAAATTTGCAAAAGCCTGATAAACTATATTTAAATAACACTAATCTATTTAATGCTCTTTGTATCAATAGTAATATTGGAACGATTAGAGAGACCTTTTTTGTCAGTATGCTATACAAGCAACGCCTTGTAAACTATGCTACTAGAGGGGATTTTTTGATAGATGAGAAATACACCTTTGAAGTGGGTGGAAAAAACAAAGGCTTCAAACAGATAAAAGATTTACCAAACTCTTTTGTAGTGGCTGATGATATAGAGATAGGCAGTGGTAACAAGATTCCTCTTTGGTTGTTTGGTTTTTTGTATTAATGCTAGAATCTAGTAAAAAAAGGTTAAAATACTTGAAAAAAAAATTAAAGGATAAAAAATGCTAGGAGCAGTAGCAGGTGACATTATAGGTTCTACCTATGAATTTAATAGTATAAAAACAAAAGAGTTTGAACTTTTTCCAAAAGGAAGCATATTTACTGATGATACAGTTTTGAGTATGGCAATAGCTAAGTCGATAATGGACAGTGAACCGTATCTTGATAATATAGTTGATTTTGGAAGACACTATTTTAATGTAAGTTATGGTGGTAACTTTAGAAGATGGTTAAGAGGTAATGACCATAGCCCATATAACAGTTGGGGTAATGGTTCAGCTATGCGTGTTAGTCCAATTGGATTTGCTTTTGATACAGAGCAAGAGGTTTTAAAAGAGGCAAGAAAGAGTGCAGAGATAACTCATAATCATCCAGAGGGAATAAAAGGTGCAGAGGCTACAGCATTGGCTATTTTTATGGCTCGAAAGGGAGCTACTAAAGAGAAGATACGAGAACGAATAACAAAAGATTTTGAGTATGATTTAAGTAGAACAGTTGATGAGATACGACCAGATTATAAATTTGAAGTGAGTTGTGCTAAGTCCGTGCCTGAGTCAATTATCTGTTTTTTAGATTCTAGCTCTTTTGAAGATTGTATACGAAATGCTATCTCTTTGGGTGGTGATGCTGATACTATGGGGGCTATTGCAGGTGGGATTGCAGAGGCTTATTATGGTAGTGTTCCTGATGAGGTTGAGAGAAAAGTTTATGAGATATTGCCTGATGAGTTTATTGAGATATTAGAAAGGTTTCGAGGTGAAATAATATGATATTAAAAAAAATAGGAGTGCTACTTGATACAGGTGAGAATATATTGCTAACAGGAATGTTTGTAATATATGGTTTAGCTAGTACTAATGATTCTATCAAGGATTAATCAACTATTAGTTCTATTGCTATCTAGGGATTTAACTTTTTTAGTAGCATTATTCTCTTTTTTCTTAATCTCTTTGCTTACAGCTTTTACCTTATTTTTGACAGCTTCTAGGTTGATTTTAGGTGTAGGCTTAGGTTTAGCATAGGTAGGATTTCTCATTTGGTTTTGCATCTCTTTTAATGCACGATTTATCTCTATGAGTCCATACTCTTTATCACACTGTTTATCATAGATATTCATATCCTCTTTTAGCTGATTTGAGTTATATTTTTTGATAGAAAGCTTTTTTTTCTTTTTTATCTTTTTTGCATATCGTTCACGAACTATCTCTACACCTTTTTTTATCTCTGGAGATAGAGCATTCTCATAAGCTTTTTGGTTCTCTTTGTTTGACTCATCATTATCCAAAAATATAGTTTCTGCCGTCTGTGTAATGTATCCAAGACCCAAAACGGTACTGACTGTGTGAGCAATATTCATATATAACTCATCTTCATTTTTGCTTTTTTTCTTATTTTCTTGAGGGTTATCAAGATACTGTCGGCACTGTACATCAGATTTTAAGATAAACTCATCAATAAACTCATTTCGTTCATTTTTAGAGATATTGGGTTGTAGTCTTGTAATAAATGTAGATTCATTTGTATTGAATCTTAGTGCTTTTGGCTCATCAGAGATATTTAGATTACTCTGTTGAAGTGTAGATGGTATACATCCTGTGAATATTATAGCTATGGTTGTTGTGAGAAGTAGTGATTTCTTCATATCTTCTCTTTTATAGGTCTAACTTGCACTTATCATAGGCTGATAATTTATTCTTTTTTATCATATCTTTTAGTTCTTTAGTGTAGCTTTTACCTCTTTCAGAATATTTTACAAGATAGTTGACTAGTTTGTAAGGGTCTTCAGTTATTAGTCTTTTCTTTTGAAAAAGTTTGTAAGTATCTTTTCTAGCTAGAGTTACAAAATAGTCATAGATAGACTCTTCCATATTTTTGTATTTTTTTAGGTATATAGTTCTCTTACCTCTTTTTTTAGAAGCAGCCATTCGGTTGTCCTTTTTACTAAATGACCATACACCAAAAACATTATTGGCTTTTTGGAAAAATTTTGAACTTCCCCATCCACTCTCTACTATAGCTTGAGCAATGACAATACTTGTAGGGTGTGACTCCATCTTATCATATAGTTCATAGTTATCTACAGCTTTAAACTCTTTGCGTTTATCCTCTAACCACTTCTTATCCTCTGGAGATATATCATGTTTGATAATGAGTGCTGAAACTCTCTCTTTGTCTCGTCTCATATGATGTTTAGCTACCAATATAGAGGGAATCATCATATCAATAAATTTCTGTTTTTTTTGAGGGATACTCAATGAAGATAGGGGAACAGAGTTTGTATATAGGATAGGTTTGACACGACTAGAGTTGATGGCAACAATATCTTGACTATCTGTAGGTGCTATACGCCTTAGTTTTTTAATTAGTTTCTCTTCTGGTCTCTCTTTTATTACTCTTTTTGCTACGATTTGTATTGTTGGTTTATCAAGTGCTATAGACTCTGGAGGAGTAGTTTGTTCCTCTGTAATGAATTTATGAGGAGTCACTGAACTCTTGTTTCTCTTTATAAAATTATTATATATATAATAAGCTATAAACAGGGTTAGTTGAATAACGGTTAGCATTAGTAAAGTTTTAATAATTCGCCTCTGATTGAACAATATATCTCCCTTAACATGAATTAACATAAAGATTTAAATAAAACATAAGACAAGTATAGCAGATAAAAAATAAATTTGTAATAAAAAAAAGATATATTTTTTTTATTACAACTGTTATTGGGAGGATGTTACATCTCAGCTCGAATCTGATAAGTGATGTCTCCTGCACCAAAAGCGATAATCAATCCTTCATGATATTCTGTAATAATATTGCCATCTTTTATGATTTGTATAATACCATCCTTTCGTGTAATAGAGTCAGCCATATGTAGTTTATATCTACTAAAAGCACCTTTTAAATCTATATCTACTTTTAGTTCACCTGCCGACCAGATGGGAAGTATGACGAGTTCATCAACACCCTCAAAGCACTCAATAAATGCAGGGAGATTATCAATAGTTCGGCTATATTTATGAGGTTGCCAAATAACTTGTAGTTTATTGAATCCTAGTAGTTTTTGATAATCTTTTAGTGATTCCATAGTGACTTTTATCTCAGTTGGATGGTGACCGTAGTCATCTATTACTACACACCCCTCCTGTTTCTGAATAATATCAAATCGTTTTTTGATGCCTTTATATTTTAGAAGATTAGTGCGAATATCCTCAATCTCTTCACCCATCTCCAATGCACCAAGTATTGCTAAAGAGGCATCAAGTGCAATGTGATTACCAAAACCAAACACTTCAAAATCTCCAAGACCCTTTAAACTGAATTTAGTATAGGGTTCGCCCTCGACTAAGATAAACATAATATTTGTTATATCTTTTGATGGATATAATCTGATAGCATCTATATCTAGTGAAGCTAAAAAATCATCTTCTGCGTTGATAACTTTAATTTTTGCAAGATTTATAAAATTTTTATATGCATTATAGAATCGCTCTTCATTATACTCATAGTACTCCATATGTTCAGGCTCTACATTGGTGACGATGGCTAAGTGTGGGTTGGAGTTTAGAAAGCTCTCATCACTCTCATCTGCTTCAAAAACTACCCTATTGTTATTAGCATGTCTTACATTTGAGCCAAACTGTTTACTTATAGCACCGATTAGGGCATTTGAGTTGGGGATAAGAGAGGAGAGCATAGCAGAGGTGGTACTTTTACCGTGAGCTCCAGCAACTGCGTAAACCTCTTTTTCTCCTAAAATACTTTTTAGTGATGCTTTCCTAGAAAGCAGTTCAATACCAAGCTCTTTGGCTTTTTGATACTCTGGATTGTTGGGACGAACAGCAGCAGAATAGATAACTCTATCCACTCCTATCACAGCATCCTCATGATGAGGAATGGTGATTTTAGCTCCAAAGTTGAGGGCTAAATCATTAGTGATTTCTGTCTGTTTGATGTCCGAGCCTGAGATTTGGTGACCATCATTGGCTAAAAATTTTGCTAATGCTGAGAGACCGATGCCTCCAATTCCTATAAAATGTATCTTCATCTGTTTTGTTTCCTTTAGTTTTGATTTAATAAGCGTTGTAATCTTTTATAATATAATATTTATCTCTATTTTTAGGAACTAACCAGTATTTTATTTTAGGTAGTTTTTGATTTAAATAGAGTAGTTTTGGTGGAGTAAATTTTATAATAGGATAATCAATCCCCCCATCAAAAAGTTGGTTGCATCTAAGTATCCTTAGAGTAGTTTGTACAAAAGCTTTATCTACTCGATTTAGTTCAAAATGCCACTTAGCATACTCTGAACAGGTTGGGTAGTATCTACAAGATGCAGGTAGTAGTCGTGATACATATTGGTATGCGTTTAGTGGTGCTAGATAGAATTTTTTCATTTCAAGACCTCCCCATTATGTATTGTATAGGATTCAGACATATTAGCAGAGTGATAGATAGTAGTTCCATACTTCTTACTATAATATTGTAGGAGTATCTTCTGTTGAGTCGGCTCAATTGATGGGGTGACCCAACCATTATTGGAGATTAGAATCATCTGTTTTGGATTGCCTTTGTATAGCTTTTCAGAAGAGCCTTCATAGCAGATAGCATTTCTATAAGTTATACCATTTATAGTATAGTCTGTAACATCAGCAGAGGCTACATAATCAGGTGCTCCATCAAAAAATAGTTCATTTACTATATCACCCATCCATTTTGGTAGAGGGTTCTGCTCTCCAAAAGGGACAAGAACTGCTTTGTTTGCTATACTAAATCTCCCATCTTTAAAAATATAGGTAGAGTTTCTAGGGATTCCATTATCCCAGTATAGACCACCGATAACGATAGCAATCTCATTTGAGTACCCCTGTAGCAATGTCATTAGATTTGGTTTTGTATTTAGATAAAATGCAAAGACAGATTCTGGAAATATAATTAAGCCTTTTTTTTCAGCTATGGCTCTATCTATTTTTTTGAAAACCATATCTATATGCTGTGGTTGAAGTTTTGGATTCCATTTATCCTTGACTGTTGTCATTGAGTTAGATAGCACTATACCACTTTTGGGTAGTTCTCTCTTATTAAAGTGCAAAGAGAAAGGATAAGCAAAAACAACCAATAATAGATACAACAATGGATTAACCGTAGGGGCAATCCCTTGTGGTTGCCTTTGCTTATAAATAGTCATAGAGATAGCAAAGAGTACAATAGCAAACTGCCACTTCTCAATACCCAAATAGCTATTAGTAAAAACAAGTTCAGGTTTAAACCAATCAAATCCCAAAGGATGAAGATATGACAGTAGAAGAAGTGCTAGAGCTTTTAATAATGTAGGGGTAATCCCTTCTGGTTGCCCTAACTTTAGAGGAATCCATTCAGCAATTTTAGCAACAAACCAAAAGATAATCCCATAAACAATAGCAGGAAACAGCACCCCAATAGGGATAGCCCAAGCAAATCCATAGTTGAAAAAGCTTACAGACATCCACCAAAACCACAATGCACCTATCCAAAATCCACTCCAAAACCAAACTTTTTTATCACTTTGCAGTAGCAGATAGAGCATGAGCAGTCCCATTATAGTATTGATAAAATAGTTTACGAATCCAAGCCAATCAAGATAGATAGCCCCAGAACTCAAAATACCAATAACAAAGCCTGTTGTTATTATCTTAATGGTAAAATACCCGATTATTTTTATAGACATAAAAGGATTCCCTTATGGAACAAGTAGCACAATTCCTACCCCTCGTTATTTTATTTGTAATTTTTTACTTTCTAATTATCAGACCACAACAGAAACAGCAAAAAGAACACGCAACAATGTTAGAGGCTCTTACCAAAGGTGATAAGATTCTAACTTCTGGTGGTATTTATGCTGAAGTTGTTAAAGTTGAAGAGGATTTTATCAAAATTAAACTGAACGATACCAATATAGTAAAATTAGATAAAGCTTTTGTAGCAAAAAAGGTTGAAAAATAATAGATGAATAGTTTAAATTATAGAGTTGTTATATTTCTTTTTGCTTTTGTTTTTGGAGTGGTCTTTTCGATTCCTTCATTGATACAGAGTGAAGAGGGTAAAAAGATTACACTAGGTCTTGATTTACAGGGTGGTTTACATATGCTTCTTAGTGTCAAGAGTGAGGTAGCTGTTGAGTCCAAGATAAAATCTATCGCTACAACGGTAAAGTATAAACTTGAAGATGAAGATGTTATATTTGATGACTTGAAGATAGCAGATAAAAAAGTCATGTTTGAGATTCTTGATAATGATGATTTGCCAAAAGTGACTAAGATTTTGACAGAGGAGTTCAAAGATATTAGAGTCAATAAACATGGTATGAGTTTTGAGTTGGTTATGAGTGAAAAGCTCATAGAAGAGACTAAACAAAATGCCATTAATCAAGCTGTTGATACTATACGAAATCGTCTAAATATGTTTGGTTTGGCAGAACCTACTGTAGCTAAACAGGGTAAAGATAAAATCTTGGTTGAAGTTCCAGGAATTAAGACAGCTGAGGATGAGCAACGAATCAGGTCACTTATTGCAAAAGCAGCACATCTTCAGATGATGGCAGTTGATGAGGATAGAGCATCACGAGTTGATACTATGAGTGAGGAGGAGGCAAAACAGTTTGGTGATATAATTTTGAGAGATGTTGCAGATAATCGTACAAAATATCTTCTCTACTCTATACCAATATTAGATGGTTCAATGCTTGTTGATGCCAAAGTTGGATATGACCGACAGAATAACCAACCACTTATTACTTTTAAACTCAATGGTCAAGGGGCTAAAATATTTGGTGACTTCTCTGGAAAGAGTGTTGGAAAGAGAATGGCTGTTGTCCTTGATAGTAAGGTCTACTCTGCACCTGTAATCCGTGAACGAATTGGTGGAGGTTCTGGTCAAATATCTGGAAACTTTACACCACAAGAGGCACATGATGTAGCCATTGCACTGCGTTCAGGTGCGTTACTAGCTCCTGTTCAAGTTGAAGAGAAGCGAAGTGTAGGACCAAGTTTGGGTGCTGATAGTATTAAGGCTAGTTCTATCGCTCTTGTAGTTGGTTTCTTAGCAGTTGTTGTTTTTATGTGGCTCTACTATGGGATGGCAGGAGTTATCTCCAATGTAGCACTAGTTGGTAACCTTTTCCTTATCTTGGCTATAATGTCTATGTTTGAGGCGACATTAACTCTGCCAGGTATGGCTGGTATTGTTCTAACAGTTGGTATGGCAGTTGATGCGAATGTTATTATCAATGAGAGAATTAGAGAGCTTCTTCATGAGGGAAACTCGATAACCAAGTCGATAGAGCAGGGGTACAATAACGCTTTTACTGCGATTTGGGATGCGAATGTCACAACACTTATTGCTGCTGTTGTTCTTTTTGCTTATGGAACAGGACCTATTAAAGGGTTCTCTTTGACAATTAGTATCGGTATCTTGGCTTCAATGCTAACAGCTATTTTGGGGACACATGGTATCTATCAGTGGATATCGCCAAAGATTAAAAAAGATAGACTAAACTATTGGTTTGGAATCAAAGTAGAGGGGAAAAAGTAATGGAAGTATTTAAGTATAACAGACCTATTGTAAAATTTATGGAAAATGCTAAAAAATTTGCTACATTTTCTATCGTTTTGGTTGTTTTATCTTTGGGATTATTGGCTACTAGAGGGTTGAATTATGGTATTGATTTTGCTGGTGGTACGCTCATTCAAGTTCAATATGAGAAGCATGCACCTATAGAAGAGGTAAGAGATAGATTAGCTAAAATAGAGGGCTACAAGGGAGCAAATGTAACCTTTTTTGGAAGTGATACAGAGATAGTTATTAGAACTAAAACTAGTTCCAAAAAAGTAGATGTTGATACAGGTGATGAGATAAGAAAAATTCTTGATGGTTCAGGAGTTTTTGAAGTAAGACGGGTTGATATGGTAGGACCTGCTGTTGGTGATGAGCTAAAGACCAAAGGGTTAATGGCGATGTTATTAGCTATACTTGGTATCTTGGGATATGTATCATTTAGATTTGAGTGGCGTTTTGCTATTGCATCTGTTGCGGCACTTACGCATGATATTATTATCGCTATGGGGTCATTGGCACTTTTTCAGATAGATGTCAATCTACCTATCTTGGCTGCATTGCTAACCATTTTGGGATACTCTCTAAATGATACGGTTATTGTATTTGACAGAATTAGAGAGGGGATTAGAACTATTAAGTCACCTAGTTTGGCTGATGTTATTGATGAGTCGGTGACGAGAACACTCTCACGAACAACATTGACATCTCTTACGACATTCTTTGTGGTCTTGACGCTATATATCTTTGGTGGTGAGATTATCTCTGGATTTAGCTTTACTCTTTTAGTTGGTGTTATTGTAGGTACATACTCATCTATCTTTGTGGCATCTCCTATTTTGATGTGGTTGAAGTTCTCTATTGTGCAGTTTAGAGAGAGAGAGGCTGCTGCACTTAAGCGAGAAAAAGAGAAAGAGAAGATGAGAGCTCAGTTTGAACAGGGGACAATTTGAGACAAGGCAGTGCCGTTGTCTCTATGATATTTAAATGGGAGTTATTTTATGAATTGGGGAAAAGTATTTTATATCTTTTTTACATTAATGAGTCTGACAACATCGGTCTCATTTCTCCACGAACATACAGCCGTTGCACTTTTTGCTGCAGGTAGTATCAATCTTATCTCAACTATTCTAAAACTTGGTGTTAGAAATTTGTTATCAGCAGAACTTTTAGCTGGTTCATTGGTTGCTGATTTGCATCTCTTTCCTGCATTTTTTATATTTCAGTTTGGTAATTATGAGAATAGTGTAAATCTCATTATAGGTTTGGTTATGGGGGCAATTATTGCTAATGGTTATACTCTGATTATCTCAATAGTAGAGAGTGCCAAGAGCAAAGAGGATTTTTAACCTCTTTCTCTTCTCTCTTTTACAGTTTGTGCAAGTTGGTATACTGCCATTGCGTAAAATGAACTATGGTTATAGGTTGTGATAACTCTAAAGTTATGTGTTCCAAACCATAGCTCATCATAAGTAGCTCTTGGTAGCTTTATTAGAGATACTGGCCCTTTGTAGTAGAGTTTTGAGCGAGGTTTAATTTTATATTTTTTTCGTAGTTTATATTGGGAGTATTTGTGTGTGTATCCCGTTTTTAGTTTTTTGATTCTAAATCGTTGACCTCTATATCTTGCACGAACAGCTACTTGGCTGATAGAGGAGTTCCATCCATTTCTGCTAAAATAGTTAGCAATACTTCCTATAGCATCCTCTGCATTCCATAGGTCTGTTACATCATCATGGTTGAAGTCAACAGCAAATCTAATATAGCTACTTGGCATAAACTGTCCATAACCCAAAGCACCTGATGTTGAACCCATAAGCTCTGTAGGTTCTAAACCTGCATCTCGTGTAATAGTAAGAAATTTTTCTAACTCATCTTTATAGAAACTTGCTCGTCTATCCCCTAGCATACTCTTGGTTGTCAATACATCAATTACTCTATGTTTACCAAAATTAGTACCATATGCTGTCTCTATACCGATAATTCCCACTATATATTCAGCAGGAACTCCATACTCTATCTCGGCTCTCTCTAGTGCATCTTGATGCTTATCCCAAAATGCTATGCCTCTTTGGATATTATTCTCATATATAAAACAGCTCTTGTATCTATCCCATTTTCCCTGCTGTACACGAAGTGTATTACTTGAACAGCTTCTTGTTTGTGGAATATATTGCCAATTTTGTGCTTGTGAAAAAATTCTATTGAGTTCATTTCTTTTAAAGTTATGAACATTAACCATCATATCTATAAACTCTAAAAGTTCATAGTTTCCTTGAAAATCTCCTAAAAGTTCATTATAGTTTGGTGTAGGAGTTGTCTCTACCTGCTCTATTGACTCTTTTGTTCGATTTTGCTCAACTACTGTTTTGTTACTCTCATTTAACTCTTTTTTTTCAGGAGTTTTTGTACTACACGCTGAAAAGATAAGAAGAGATAGTACTAAATAGTATATTTTTGTGACTCTCACGATTTCCCCTATTATTAATATATTTGCATTATAATAATTTTTAATTAAATTCACAATGAAAAGTAGAGAAAGAGTTAAAGAATTCTTCTATTTTTATTATAGTGTAACACTCTATGTTCTTAGCTATTTATAAAGCTATTAAAACATATAAAATAACAACCTCTAACTCATCATTTGGTATAATCCACTCAATTTTAATCTTATGGAGAGAAGATGAGTTATAACCCAAGTGAAATAGAAAAAAAATGGCAAAAAATATGGAGTGAAAAAGGTCTGTTTGAGCCTTTGGATGATAAGAGTTTAGAGAAAAAATATATATTAAGTATGTTCCCTTTTCCAAGTGGGCGACTACATATGGGACATGTACGAAATTACGCTATTGGTGATGCGATGGCTAGGTACTATAGAAAACAGAACTATAATGTACTTCATCCAATCGGTTGGGATGCTTTTGGTATGCCAGCAGAAAATGCGGCCATTAAACATGGACGACATCCAAAGGATTGGACATATTCCAATATCGACTATATGAGAAAAGAGCTAAACACTCTTGGACTCTCATTTTCACAAACAAGAGAGTTTGCTACTTGTGATGAACTTTATACTAAATGGGAGCAGGAGTTTATTATCAAAATGTTTGAGGAGAAACTTCTCTATCGTGAATCAACAACGGTTAATTGGTGTGAAGATTGTCATACTGTTTTAGCAAATGAGCAGGTAGAAGATGGGTGCTGTTGGCGTTGTAGTAATGAGGTTCAACTCAAAGAGATGCCAGGGTACTATATTGATATAGTCAAATATGCTGACGAGCTATTGGAGGATTTAAAACTACTTGAAGGAAAATGGCCAAATCAGGTTCTTGCTATGCAGAGCAACTGGATTGGTAAATCGCAAGGGTTGGAGTTTACTTTTAAATTTTCATCTGATTCAAAAGAGAAATTAGAAAACCAATTTGATGGTTTTGAAGTCTTTACAACAAGACCTGATACTATCTATGGTGTGACATACACAGCATTAGCTCCTGAACATCCAATTGTAAAAGATTTAATTAAAAATAGACTTTTAGATACTGATATTGCAGATAAAATTGGTGCTATGGGTAATATGACAGAGGTAGAGAGAGCCAAAGCCAATAAAGAGGGGTATGACCTTGGTATTACAGTTATTCACCCTTTAACTGGTGAAGAGATTCCTGTATGGACAGCTAATTTTGTACTTGCCTCTTATGGTGGTGGGGCTGTTATGTCTGTACCAACCCATGATGAACGAGATTTTGAGTTTGCAAAGCAATATAACTTGCCTCTAAAATATGTAATTAGCCAAAACTCGGAGTCGGAGGCTTCAGCCCCGAACAAAGCCTACACAGGAGAGGGTATATTAATAAACTCCCAAGAGTTCAACGGCATGAAAAACACCAAAGCAAAATCAGCCATTATCAAACTTTTTGAAGAGAAAAATTTAGGAAAAGGAACAACCAACTATAAGCTAAGAAACTGGGGAGTTAGCCGTCAACGATATTGGGGTGCTCCAATTCCATTTGTACATTGTAAAAGTTGTGGTTTAGTTCCTGAAAAGGTTGAAAATCTACCAATTGCACTACCTGAAGATGTAGAGATAACAGGAGAGGGAAACCCACTAGCCAATCACCCTACATGGTCAAAGTGTAGCTGTCCAAATTGTGGAGCAGATGCACAAAGAGAGACCGATACACTAGATACATTTGTTCAATCAAGTTGGTATCAGTTCCGTTATGCAACTCACCCTAGTAAATGGAATAGTTGTGGAATAGACAAAGAGGATGTAGCTTACTGGCTTGGTGTTGACCAATATATAGGTGGAATAGAACACGCTATTTTACATCTTTTATATGCACGATTTTTTACAAAAGCATTAAGAGATTTAGGATTTATAGACAATTTAAAAGAGCCATTTGAGAGACTATTAACTCAAGGAATGGTACTAATGGATGGAGCTAAAATGTCTAAATCAAAGGGAAATACAGTTGACCCTGATGCACTTGTGGCAAAATATGGAGCAGATACGGCTAGACTATTTACCCTTTTTGCCTCTCCACCTCAAAAAGAGTTAGAGTGGAATGATAGTGCTGTTGAGGGTGCGTTTAGATTTCTCAAAAAACTTTATGATAGAAAATCAAAAGTGACAACCAATACTCTACCAACTATAAAACAGTCATCTCTAAATAAAGAGGAGAAGATAGCTAGAGTAAAAGTTTATGAGGCATTAAAAAAATCGACAGATGTATATGAGAAAAGTTTTGCATTTAATACTCTAATTGCATCTTGTATGGAGGCTCTCAATGCTCTTGATAAACAGAAAAATGAACTGGTTTGGAGTGAGGGGATGTATATATTGCTTCATCTGCTTGAACCTATCACCCCTCATATCTGTGCAGAGCTTAGTGAGGAGTTATTTAGTTCAGCAAATTTGGCTAAGAAAATAAAGATTATAGATGAGGTATTTGTACAAGATACTATTACTCTTGGAGTTAGTGTCAATGGTAAACGAAGAGGTGAAATTGAGGTAGCTTCTGATGCTTCAAAAGATGAAATTGTAGAAGAGGCAAAATCAATAGTTGCTAAGTGGTTAGAGGGTAAAAATATTATTAAAGAGATAGTAGTTCCAAATAAATTGGTGAATTTGGTAGTAAAATAAAAGATATTCTTAGGTTTATTTTAAGTTTATATCTTTATAATATAATTAAACTTATTTTAAAGGTATCTATTATGAAAACTATTTACGAAAACAATTTGATAAGAGTAGATATAGAGAAATCCGAAGTTCCTTGGTTAAAGATATTCTCACAAAAGCCATATAGAGAGTTTTTTGATGCTACTGAAGAGGTAAAAACAGAGATTATAAGAGCTTTGGATATTATAGGTAAAGAGATGATAGAGTTTTATGAACCAGAAAAAATAAATATTGCCAGTTTTGGGAACTATATCCCTCATCTACATTGGCATGTGATGGCTAGATTTAAAAATGATAGTTATTTTCCTGAACCGATGTGGGGGAGTAAGCAGAGAAGTGGAAGTTATAGATTGAAGAGGTTTGATGAGTTTATTGAGGCTGTGCAGAGGAAGATTTAGTCTACCCCATGGAAATAAACATGCAAATAGCTTTAAGAATGGTAGTATTGTTTAATGGCTTAAAAAGTCTAGTTTAATGCAGGAGTTTCTAAAGTAAATTTATTATATACTTTGAAACCGTATAAAAAGAGGAAAAAATGTCAAATTTAGTTGAAATAGTAGATGCCAAAATTAATAAAGTACGAACAAATAATTTAGATATATCTTTTAATGAGTTACTTGATATGTATAAAGATGGAGAGTTAATAATATCCCCTGAATATCAAAGACTGTTTAGATGGGATGAAGTTAAACAGTCACGATTTATAGAAACTTTAATATTGGAGTTACCACTACCTCCTATTTTTGTTATTGAAATAGAGGAAGGAAAGTTTGAATTAATTGATGGGTTACAGAGAATATCCTCTTATTTAAATTTTAGGGGAGTTTTAAAAGAAAGGGAAGGGTTAAAATTAATTGGTTGTGATATTATTCCTGAACTGAATGGCTCTCGATATATTGATTTTCCAACTACCTTAAAAATAAAATTGAAAAGAAGATTTATCCGAGTTGAAGTTTTAAGAAAAGAGAGTGATAATACACTTAGGTATCATATGTTTAAACGGTTAAATAGTGGAGGAGAAATCTTATCTGAGCAAGAGATACGAAACTCTACGATTAGATTATTGAATCCAAAAATTAATAATTTTATCATTGAAATGAGTCAAAATGAAGCTTTTCAGGTTACTACTTCTAAGATTACAGATAAAGAGATAGAAAAAAAGTTTAATGAAGAGTTAGTTTTAAGATTTTTTACTTTAAAAAATAATTTAGAGAACTTTTCATATCCATTTAGTGAATATTTAACAAAATATATGGAATCGGTAGCAAGTAATGAACTTGATTTTAATTATAAGGAAGAGAAAAAAACTTTTGAAAAAACTTTTTCTATATTAAGAAATATTTTAGATAAAGATACTTTTTCTACTAAATTATCTACTGGAAAATATCAAGAAAATTTTGTTTTATATTATTATGATGGCTTAATATTAGGAATACAAAAATATTTGATAAAAATTGTTGAATTAAATAATTATGATAAATTAAAAAGTATTTTTGAAGAGATTAAAAATAATGATAAATTCTTTAAAGCTAGAACAGGAAGTAAAAGTAATATTAAAACAAGAATTAGAATTGTTGAAGAAAAATTAGAAGAATTTTTCAATGAGAATTGATGAACTTCGTGAAGAGATGGAGATTGAATTAACATGGAGAAGTGATGAGCTTCGTATGTTTAAAAATACATCTCATTTTATTATAAAAGAAGAGATTAGAAAAAAGTATAGAAAATCACTTATTGTAATGCTCTATGCTCACTTTGAAGGTTTTTCTAAAACATGTTTTCTGACCTATATTAAATATATCAACTCTTTAAAATTGAAAAGAATAGATGTTAAGGATAAGCCTGAACTGATTGCATCAAGTATGAATAGTGTATTTAAAAAATATGATGACAAAGATAGGAAAAATGATTTCTTTAAAAGAAAATCTCCAAATGATAAAAATATACACTCTATTTATAGAAAAGCTGACCTGATTAATGAATTTCAAGACTATTTTAATGAAATACTTATTATTGAAGATGAAGTAATAGATACGGAGTCAAATTTATGGTCACATGTATTGGCTAAAAGTTTTTATAAGCTTGGTATGAAGCATGATTTATTTAAAAACTCTAATAAAAGTATTGACACTCTTGTAAATTTACGAAACTCTATTGCACATGGTAGTGAAAGACGAGGTATAGCTGAAAAACAGTATGATAAATTAGAAAAAGAGATAATGACAGTAATGGAGAGATTAATATTAATTTTAGAAAGAGAAGCCAAGTTGCTATCTCAATGAATTTTATATCAATATTGTTGAAATTATTAATTATGGCTAAATTTAAAACAAAAGATAAATATAGATGAAAAAACTATTCACTATTCACTATTCATTATTCATTCTGTTAGTACTGTTATTAACAGCCTGTGGCTACAAACCCTCATCCCACTTCACCCCAAAAACAATAGGTGAAAAGGTATACACCGAGGTAGAGGTCTCACTCTCTGACCCAGAGAATACTGTTTTGGTCAAAGATGCACTAAATAGAGCCTTGTATAGTCGGCTTAAGAGTTTGGCTACTACCAAAGAGGAGGCTGATAGTACTATTAGAGTCGCTTATCACTCTATTAAATTTACTCCATTACAGTATGATAAAAATGGGTATGTGGTATACTATCAAGCCAATATCAGGTTGAAATTTGAACTTATAAAAGGAGATAACAGGGAAGATAGGTCTATTATAGGGAGATATGAGTTTCCTATTCGACCCTCTGCTATTATCTCTAATGATTTGAGGTTTCAGGCTATTGAGAAAGGTTCGATGAGAGCATTAGACCAGTTTATTGCTTATATATCTAGTAAAGGGATGGTTCAATTAAAAATTAAAAATGAAAAGTGAAAAATTATCTTTTGTAGATTTTATATCTAATAAGCCTCTTTATTATAAAGAAATTGACCACAAACGGGTTTATAGGGCTTATGCTCTGTTAGAATCCCGTATCAAAAAGCCTCTTGTAATTCATATTGTGGGGACAAATGGTAAAGGGAGTACAGGGCGTATTATGGCTACTTTGCTTCATTACTCTAATTATAGAGTCGGGCATTTCTCCTCTCCTCATATATTAAAATTTAATGAACGGATTTGGATTGAGGGTGAGGATATTTCTGATAGTGGATTAGAGGTAGCCCATAGTAGACTCTATACTATTTTGGGGCAAGATATTTGTAATGGTTTAAGCTATTTTGAGTATACAACGCTTTTAGCCTTGGTTGCAATGGAAGATTTGGATATAGTAGTCTTAGAAGCTGGGCTTGGTGGTGAATTTGATGCTACAAATGTTGTTGCTAAAGAGTTGTCTATAATTACCCCTATTGGGCTTGACCATCAAGATTTTTTGGGTGATACTATTGCTTCCATTGCTACAACCAAACTTAACTCTATAGACAAAAGAGCTATTTTAGGCTTTCAACCAAATAAAATAGTCTATACCATTGCTGATAAAATAGCTAAAAAGAAGAGTACTAAACTCTACTATGTTAAAGAGTTTGATAGAGAGATTTTAGCTTTAACTAAGAAGGTTGGATGGAGTCACTATCTCTATGAGAATAGTCTCTTGGCTATCTCTGCTCTAAAAATCCTAAATTTATCATATAGTATTGAGAATCTTAAGTCTGTAAAACTCTTTGGTAGGTTCTACTCTATTGCTCCCAATGTTATAATTGATGTGGGTCATAACCTTTTGGCATCAGAGGCAATAGCCAAAGCATTAGAGCAAAAATATGGTAATCAAAAGATAGTTTTAGTCTATAATGCCCTAAATGATAAGGATTATACTGCTATACTTAAGAGACTTAAACAATATATAAAAAGAGTAGAAATCATATCAATAGATACAGATAGAGCCGTGGATGTTACAATATTACAAGATAAATTAAAAAAACTCTCTATTGAGTATAAAGAGTTTAAAACTATTAATAAATATGAAAATTATTTGATATTTGGTTCTTTTTTTGTGGTTGAAGCATTTATTAAAAAAGATTTACTTCAAATATAAATAATAATTGGCTATAATGTATGATATTAAGTGAGATTTTACAAAGGAGAAAGAATGGGTTTTTTTGGAAGAAAAAAGAAAAAACAAGCACCAGTTCAATCGGCGAGTATTATTACTCCAGGTACCTCTATCAAGGGTGAGATACGATGCGATGGAAATATACTTATAAACGGAGAGTTTGAGGGTGATATTATCTCTCAAAGTGAGGTTGTGGTAGGAAAGAGTGGAAATGTAAGAGGTCACATTCAATCTCAAAAACTACTAGTATCAGGTGTATTTGCAGGAGACTATATGGGTGAGATTATAGATATTATGCCTTATGGTAAAGTTTATGGTGATGTAACGGTTAATAATATTGTTATCGAGCCAAATGCTGTATTTGAGGGTGAGACCAAGATTGTCTCTGGTAGAATTGATAGAGACCATATGTCAGATGTGCATATTAATCAACCTAAAAAACTAGGCTATTAAAAAATAAGATATAAATGATACAAAGCAATATATATGAGTATCTCCTCTTGGGAGATAGCTCTTCTAATGACAGACTTCTAGTCTGTAAAAATGACAAAGAGGCTATAAAAGCGTCTGACACTGCTACACTTTTAGATTATAAAACTTCTATTTTACCAGATTTGCGACTTAGCAAAGGTGATGACCTGCGTTCTTTTCAAGGAGAGATTTTTGAGCTATTAGAGGCTCTGCATAGCTACTACTCTTGTAAAAAAAAGAAGATTTTAATCTCTCCAGTTCGTACACTACTTATGCCTCTGCCCAAAGAGGAGTTTTTTAAAACCTTAGAGTTAGAGTTTGCATCAACCATTAAGTTAACAGAGCTAAAAGATACTCTCTACCACTGGGGCTATCATTTTGTAGATATTGTGACACAAAAGGGTGAGGTCTCTTTTCGTGGAGATATTATTGACATCTATCCACTTGGAGGTGACTCTGCTTATCGTATTTCACTCTTTGATGAGGAGATAGAGAGTATACGAGAGTTTTCGGTTGAGACTCAAAAAAGTTTGAGTGATGAGTTAGAATCTATTAAAATTATTCCTGCATTTTTAGGATTGGATGCCAATCAATATGAGTCATTGAAGAGGAGAGTGGAGGTAAGTACTCTGGACTCTTTTGTAAAAGATATTGATAGTTTGGGATTTTGGTATCTAAATGAGTTTGCTCAAAATTATGTTACCTCTTTTGATACTATTTTTGTCTCCTCTATGCATGAAGAGTTAGATGAGATATATTCACTAGATAAGCCATTGATATATAGAGAAGATTTTAATCTCCCTCTTGTGCCAAAAGCTAAAAAAATTAGAGAGTTAGAGGTTATTAATCCAAATGCCATTATCAAATCTAACGCTCATAAAAAGATAAAAATCATTGCCAAAAATGAGTCTACTATTAGAGGTAGTGAGCTAGAATCATTTGAAAATTTAGAGTTTATCTATAAAGATATTATTGTCAATCTCATCTCTGATAAAGAGGTGATTATATCCTTAAACAAGCCAGTTAAACGCAAAAAGGTCAAAAGAGCCTCTATTATCTTAGATGAGCTAAAACTTGGTGATTTCGTAGTGCATGAAAATCATGGTGTAGGGTTATTCAGAGGGATTGAGAAACGAGTAGTTTTAGGAGCAACACGAGAGTTTGTTGTACTATTATATCAAAATGAGGATACACTTCTTATTCCTGTAGAAAATCTTAATGTTATAGATAGATATGTAGCAGATTCTGGTGGAGTTCCTATCTTAGATAAGATGGGAAAAGCAAGTTTCAAAAAGCTCAGAGGCAAGGTAAAAGAGAAACTTTTTGCAATCGCATCAGAGATTATAAATATATCGGCACAGAGACACCTAAAAAAAGGAATTGTACTAAAAAGAGATGAGACCCATGCACTCTTTATGAGTCAAGCAGGATTTATCCACACAGAAGACCAAGAGGAGGCTATTAACTCTATGCTAGATGAGATGGCTAGTGGAAGAATGATGGATAGACTACTCTCTGCTGATGTTGGGTTTGGTAAAACTGAAGTTGCAATGAATGGGATGTATATTGCATGGAAAAATGGCTATCAATCTATGATGGTAGCTCCTACTACACTGCTTAGTTCTCAACACTTCAAGAGTATGCAAGAGAGATTTGGAGAGTATGACATCAAGATAGGGAAGCTTGATAGATTTACCACAGGAAAAGAGAAAACTGCTCTGCTCAAAGGGTTGCAAGAGGGAACTGTTGATATGGTTGTAGGGACTCATGCACTACTAAAAGCAAAGTTTAAAAATCTAGCATTTATCATTATAGATGAAGAGCATAAATTTGGAGTAAAACAGAAAGAGGCTCTAAAAGAGATAGCAATAGATGTTCATCTACTCTCAATGTCTGCTACACCAATTCCTCGCTCTCTAAACATGGCTCTCTCACAGGTCAAATCATTCTCTGAAATCTTAACACCACCAGTAGAGAGACAAGGGGTAAGAACATTTGTCAAGTCTTATGATGAGAAGATTGTCAAAGAGGCGATAACAAGAGAGATGAGAAGAGGAGGGCAGATATTTTATGTCTTTAACTCCATTGCTCAGATAGAGGAGAAGCGAAAAGTACTACTAGAGTTGATGCCGAAACTAAGAGTAGCTGTTCTACACTCCAAAATATCAGCCAAACAGACAGAAAAAGATATGATGCTCTTTGAGGAGGGTGAGTATGATGTAATGTTATCAACCTCTATTGTAGAATCAGGTATCCACATGCCAAAAGCAAACACCATGATAGTAGATGGAGCAGATAGATTTGGTATTGCAGACCTGCATCAACTGCGAGGTAGAGTAGGAAGAGGAGGCAAAGAGGGCTACTGCTACTTTATGGTAGAGGACAAAGAGTATATTACAGAAGATGCCAAACGACGACTTCTAGCTCTTGAATCTCATTCCGAACTTGGCTCTGGTGCTGTTCTTGCTTTTCATGACCTAGAGATAAGAGGTGGTGGAAATATTATTGGAGAGGCTCAATCAGGACATATTAAACAGATAGGCTATTCACTATATCTACGAATGTTAGAGGATGCTATCAAAGAGCTAAGTGGAACAGTAGAAGAGGAAGAGGAGTTTCAAGTTGACATCAAATTGACAGTCGATGCTTATCTAAATGAAGAGCTTATAGAAGAGGATAGACTAAGATTAGAACTATATCGTCGGTTATCTCAATGTGAAACCAAAGGTGAAGTTTACGAGATTGAGAAAGAGATAGCCGATAGATTTGGTAAACTTGATGTAATTTCACGACAATTTATAGATATTATGGTGATGAAAGTACTAGCTAGAGAGCAGAGAATCACCAAGGTAGCTAACGCTGGTGAAAGGGTTTTTATAGAGTTTGCTGATGAGGGAAGAGAGAGGGTGTTGTTAAAATCTTATAGCAAAGATGATGATGATTTGATTGCTACGGCTATGGAGTATTTAAAGAAAAAATAATCTATTCATTATCAAGTCAACTAACTAAGTTTTTTGCTATAATAACGGCTAAAAAAGGAGTCGTAACAATGAAATTAATTCAAACTATTGTTGTTAGATTACTTTTACTTTTTTATCTAAGCTCCTCATATTTAAGTGCAACTCATATTCATAAAGATACTATAGGGACAAACAGTCATTGTAAAGTCTGTATTATTGTCAAAAATCTGAATAGTGGAGATTTACCAAATACACAAATTGATAACTTGAGTTGTTCATACAATTATGAACCCATCATTTTTGAGATTCAAAAAACTATAAAAAATATCTTAAAAGGTTTTAACTCTAACGCTCCTCCTCTCTCCTAATCTTCAACAAAAAATTAAACAATAAAAACTATTTACATTTATACGGAGAAATTATGAAAAAAACACTATTAATCTCTGTAGCACTTAGCACACTATTGCTTCATGCTACAGAAAACAGTAACCTAGAAAAACGCGTAGAGTCGCTTGAAAAAGCACTAAAAGCTACAAAAGAGCAACAGCTTGAAGAGAAGATGAAAAAGGCACTTAATGGTACTGATAGCTTTAACCAACAAGCTTTTGTACCAAATATTGCATTTATTGCCAATATGAGTGCTGTGGCACGAGATGTTAGCAATGAAGAGTATAGCAATTATGCTATTGATGGATTTATAAAAAAAGCAGGAGAGATACCTTTTAATGAAAAAAGAGGATTTAACCTAAACTATGGAGAGATGGAGATTAGCTCTACTGTTGACCCCTATTTTGATGTGAGTTCAGCTCTTCATATTGAAAAAGAGGGGTTGCATATTGGCGAACTCTATCTGACAACAAAGGCTCTTCCTTATGGATTTAGGCTAAAGATGGGAAAATTCAAAAGTGACTTTGGACGAATTAATTCAAAACATCAACATTCTTGGAATTTTTCCAATACTCCTTTAGTTTTTGAAAGCTATTTTGGACCTGGTGGATTAGGAGACGAGGGGATTCAAGTAAACTATAATTTCCCAACCGATACCTACATTATGGCAGGATACGAAGCGATGCAAGGCTCTAATAAACGAAGCTTTGGAGAGAGTGATGCCAACAGTCTAAATATCGCTTATTTAAAGAGTGGATTTGACATTACAGACA
>FPHE01000108.1_pt1 | contig 22836 bp, 21 predicted proteins | sample 1057201 | NCBI WGS metagenome assembly FPHE01 (sample SAMEA4473311, study PRJEB15554) | hydrothermal vent metagenome | biome: marine basaltic hydrothermal vent biome; feature: marine hydrothermal vent; material: water | place: Pacific Ocean | collected 2011-06-14/2011-07-23 | depth 1155 m
CTAGAGCAAAATTACCTGTACTATAAGCTACAGATGGAGCAAACTGCATAAGTTGAAGATTCGATACCATATGCATATTTCCTGAGTCTCTTCCTTGCACTTGGGAAGCATCACGATAATCTACACCCATTCCTGCTGTTCCCCACATACCAATACCTACATACCAATTATCATTAAGTTTATGAGAGATAGCAACACCTGGAATAATATTCATATCTGCATCACTATCATGTGAAGAGGCATCACCCATTTTAGCAGACATATCAGGCATAAATACTGTACCACCAAAAGATATTGAAGTCCCTTTTGTACATGTAATTAATGCTGGGTTACTTAGAGTTGATTCAGCACAATGACTAACAGCAATACCTGCCCCACCCATACCTCGTGATTTTGTACCTACGCCAATAAGATTATCTCCATTTGTTGCATACAACAGTGTAGAGGTGAAAAGAGAGAGTACAATCCCCCTTTGGAATAACTTTATTCCTTTATTCATAAAAATTCCTTTATTTTAAATATAAAATAAAGTATAGCATATTTATGTTAAACAAAAATGGTCAATTATAAAATATAATTATATAGAAGAGTAAAAATATCAATTTGGTGACTCATTAGTTATTGTAATGTTATGAATTTATACTCTCTCTATATCTCTCTTGAAAAGATTCACGATTCCTAAAAAGAGTATCCCAAACCAAAATATCCTATAGAACTATCCATTCCGAACTTCATAGCAAAGGCATCAAGCATATCTGAACTCATCTCTGTACCACTAATATCAATAAGCATCTCGTCCACATCCCACTTGGAGTATTTATAACCTAGCGTTGCGTAAACTCTTGGACTAAGAGTTAACCATCCCCACTTATAACGCTCTGTAAATGGAGTGAAGTAGAGACCCATATTTAGCTCTTGAAATGTACCATTTACAGTAAAATCAGCATCAGCATAGCTATTTTTGACATATCCTGTTTGATACGCGTAACTTCCAATACCATAAAAGGAGATATTTTTAGTCATAGATTTTTGAAAATTTATAGATGGACCAATCTTATAGGTCATTATCTCTGTTTTACTATCTGCAAACATATCTTTTGCATCTTTTATATTTGAAGCATTATCAAGCATAAATCCTAAACTAGGTGTAGAGTCATCATCACCTTTGGTACTATCTATCCACGGTATAGAGACCCCAATAAGTACTCCTGCTCCAAAAAAATTATCCTTGTCTTTATGAATAACATCATATCCCAAACGAATATTGGCATCCAATCCTTTAAGTCGATACTCCATTTCTGGAATAGTGGCAGGTGAACTACTTGGTAAAAAACTGTTTGCATCTGAAGCAAACTCATTATAGGTATGTTGCCCCTGTTTTAGGACTTTTGAATCATACCAAGTTAGGTCATAACTGTAAAAAAATTTACCAATATTACTATGTCTATCAACCAAGCTATAGGTAGATACATCAGTAGTAATCTCTCCTGTTAATCCTAAAAATCCTCCCTTCATAGCAAAAGTACCCGAACCATACTCTGCCTCAAAAGCTGTTGAGATAGTAGAAAAACTCAAAACAATAAGTACTATCTTTTTCATAATATAACTCCTTTTAATTAAAAAATCTCTGTTAAATCTATTTTACTTATATAAAATAAGTTTAAGTAGTAGTTTAATAATGTATGCAAGAATATGCTAAAACCTCAAAAAGATATGAGGTAAAAAGTAACAAAGATATAACATAACTAATTGAATAATATTATTTGGAATTAGAGATAAAAACTTTCAATTTAGAATTTACTCTGTAACAGAAAGCTCACTAACTCCATCACCCATTTTATCAATCTTGATTTGAGTCTTAATCTGCTCTTTTAGAAGAGGTACATGTGAAATTATACCAATAATCTTTCCTCTGCTCTCTAGGTTTTTTAGAGTAGATATAACCATTTTGAGACTCTCCTCATCTAGTGTCTCAAATCCCTCATCCAAAAATAGCGTATTAATCTCTATCTGGTCGGAGTGTAACTCTAAAAGAGCTAGAGATAGGGCAAGACTCACAATAAAACTCTCTCCACCTGATAGGGTATTGACACCTCTTTTGCTTTTTAAGTGAAATAGGTCTATCACCTCTAGCTCTAGGCTGTGGGTATCTTTGATAGATAGAGTATAACGATGATTTAGTTTTTTTAGATAACCATTTGCTATGGAGACTAGAGTTGATAGGGTTAGATGTTGTGCAAATATTTGATACTTCTCTCCATCCACAGAGCCAATAAGGTCATTTAACATCTTCCACCCTTGGTATATCTCCTCTTGCTCTTTTAGTGTCTGTTTCTCTATCTTTAACTTTGCAATCCGTTCATTATCCATAGAGAGTTGGTTCTTAATCTCTCCAAGCTCTTGGTTTATCTCCTCTAATCTATTTTGCATACCTCTCTTCTGCTCCTCCATAGCTTCAAGATTAATGAGTTTTAACTTCTGTTTGCTCTCTAACTCCTCCATAGCAGAGAAGTAGATAGACTTTTGATGGCTGAACTGGTTTTTGAGTCTATTATAGCTATCAAATCTCTTCTGTATCTTCTCCCTCTTTTTTTCCAACTCATCTAGGTATTTACTAAGAGATTCATCTTCAATTAGAGCAAATCTCTTCTGTTTTATAAGTATTAAATCACATTTTTGGATAGAAGACCTCTTTTTTAGTGAAGTTAGATTCTCCTCTATATACTCTTTTTTTGAGTTGCTCTGAATCCTTTTTCCCTCTATAGGATGTATCTCTTGATTTAACTCTTTTAGATGTTTATATTTCTCTTCATACTGTTTGAGTTTGTTGTTTAGAATAGATATACTATGGCTATTTAGCTCTACATCGTACATTCTCATGCTTTTGATAAGATAGTAGCTTAACTCTTTGACCTGACTCTCTAATCTTGCTTTTTTTCTTTTGTGGCTAATATTTCTCTGTATCTCTACTCTCATCTTATTGAGTTTTACTTTTTCAGTCTCTATCTTCTCTTTTACTGTCTCTAGCTCTTCTCTTTGATACCTAACATTTTGAAGCTCTTTGGCAAAAGTCTGTTGCTTCTCTTCTAGCTTTTGAATATCCCCTTTGACCTCATGAAGTGTCATAAGCTCTCTTTTTACTTTAATCATATTCTTGTCTATCTGTTTTAGTTCTGTATCTAATTTGACAATCTCTTTTTCAATCTCTATAGAGTCTTTTTGAAGTTTTTGATATAGCTCTCTTTTTTCATCAAGTATCTGTTCTGTTTTTGATGGCTCTATTTTGTCTGAGAATAGAGGATGGTGAGTAGAGCCACATAATAGACAAGGCTCACCATCTTTTAATCTTGCTCTATCTTTTTCATAATTCAAAATCTTCTCTTCGAGAGTTTTTTTCTCTTCAAGTTGACTAATTACACTCTCTAAACTATCTCTTTCTGCTTTTAGTTTGCTATTTCTTGCCTTAAAGTCATCTATCTGTTTCTTTAGCTTCTCTTTTGTTAGAGAGGCTTCTGATTGACTCTTTTGGAGAGACTCTTTTTGTCTAAGTTTTGTAATTTGTTTCTCCAAAATCAGATTTTGTTGCTCAACTTTTTCTATATTTTCTGCTTGGATTTGCCTATATAGCTCTTTTGCACGGTTTTCAAGATTATCAATCGTCATATAGAGAGGCTTGTCGTTTAGCTCCTCTATATTTTCAGATATTAGCTCCTTTAGCTCATCTTGTGTTCTGTTTAACTCATCAAATTTGCTAGATAAGAGGGTATAGTTCTGTTTTAGATGCTCTATATTTGAAAATGATTGCATATCTCTTCTAAGAAGAATCTTCTCTACATTTAGTTTAGAGAGTTGAGTCTCAATATCATCTATATCCTGCTCAACTCTCGAAAGCTCTTGCTGATTTTTTTCAATCTCCTGCTCTAATGTTTTAAAATTTTTCTCTGTAAACGCTATCTCTCTATCAAAAAGTTTAGCCTGTTCAACCTTTCTCTTCTCTTCGGCTAAGAGAGCAAGAGAATCATGATACTCTGTCTCCTCGGTCTGTCGTTTGGATAAAATATTCTGTAGTCTCTCTAGCTCTTTTTTATAGTTTTCAGATTGATTGGAGAGTTTATCAAAGGCTATTTTTTGGTTAAGCATATAGATAATCTTATCTAAATTAATTGATTTTTTTTCTCTCTCTAGTAGACCTCTTTTTTGTTCTATCTCTTTTCTTTCATTGGGTTCTAAGCAGATTGTATTGGCTGTTGATATTCGTATTCTATCTAATTTTTTACTCTCCTCTTCTGCCCTTTGAAAAACTTTTTTGGAGATTGTTGCATAAACTTTGGTATCCATCACTCTCTCCAAAAATGAGACTCTATCTTTTGCCTCTGCTTTTAAAAATCTATCAAAAAGCCCCTGTGAGAGTATAATAGATTGACTGAACTGTTTAAAGTCAAGTCCTATTAGCTCTCTAATCTTCTGTGTAACAAGAGGAATCCCCTCACTTAGTAGCTCATCATCTTGATAGAGTTGCATAGAATATATAGTCTCTGTCTCTTTTTGCTCTTGTGAGAATCGACTACGATATTTTTGCTCTGCAATCTCAAAGCAAACCTCACAAAAAGAGTCACTACACTGTTTGGTTATGAATCCATCGGTATTTTGCTTTAGGCGTGTGGTCTGGGCATATAGTGCCAATGTTATGGCATCAAGAAGAGTACTCTTTCCTGCACCCGTTGCACCTGTGATAGCAAAGATTCTATTTTGAAAATGTGCTTGGCTAAAGTCAATCTCATTTTCACCTTTTAATGAGTTGATATTTTTGATTTTAAGCTTTAGGATTTTCATACTTTTATCTCTTTTACAATTTCACTATATAACTTTAACATTACTCTCTGCTCTTCCTCTTTTAGATGTTCTATCTTTTTTAAAAATACTGGGTCTATGCTGTTTTTTTTTAAAGGTTTTTGATTAGACTCTTTTGTAGGTTTCATTTTTTCCATAATAGTATATTCTTTTTAAGTGGATTCTATCCTTTTTTTATTAAAGGAGATATATTTTATGAAAAATAGTGATATTTTTTAAGTTAAGTGGCTAAAAGATTCAACCTTTTAGCCTAAAGGGTGGTACTATCCTTTAATCTTCACTGAATAAGCCTTATGAGACAAAGGCACAGCAGGTCTCTTGATATGTTTTGGTCTTCTAAGTGTATCAGAAGAGTTTAGAGGACGAGTTAATTTATCTCTCCATGCCTGATAAGTTTTCATATTATTTTCATAATTAACATAAATATCACCAATTTGGTCATCACTACTAGCTAATTCTATACGCACTTTTTGATGCCAAGCGTGGTTACCTGCAATTGGGTCTGGGTGACTAGGAGCTACTGCATTTTGCCATGAGCCACTTAGTCCATCCCACCAGATATTATCAAGGTCTTTATTATACTCTTTAAACTGCCATGTATCACGACGCTCTTGCATACCTTTATCAACTCCTTGTTTTGGTTTTAGTGTACCTACTTTACCATCCATTGTCATATCATAAAGTGGAGCTCCAAGACCCATTACACCTAATTGATGAGAAAAACCTGGAATATCAACAGCATTTTTAAGCTTCCATCTACCTGCATGGTGAGAGTTAGCCAATACACCTGGCATAGTTCCCTCTGTTGGAACAGCCATTGCAATAAAGTAACCTGACTCTAATCCACTTACAGTATCAGTAATAGTTACTTTGATAGCATCACCCTGTTTTATGTTCATTCGTCTAGCATCGTCTGTGTTAATCCAAACGGGGTTATGGTTTTGACTTATCTCCATAAGGTGTTTAGAGTTGACTGAACGGGTGTGAATGTTGTATGGTAGTCTAAATATAGTATTCAACGCAAACTCGTTCTCGTTCTCCATAAAGTCATGGTGTACTTGTGTTACAAGGTGTACCATTTTTTTACGCTCTTCTTTGGTTGTTGGGTAAATAGGCACAGCATACTCTGGCCACTTCCACTCTGCTAACCACTCAGAGAAAAACTCTGCTTTTTTACTTAGGGTATGGAAACCTTGTTTAATCTCTCCATCTACTTCAACACCAATAGCATGTTTTTCGCCATGATGCCCCTCTACAAGAAGTGTTCCATACTCATCTTTAGTAACTTCACTCTCTTTGTACTCATGACCATGTGCATGATAAGTATCACCCACTTTTTTAAGCTTACGCTCTTGTGGTTTATAGATATTATCCTCTTCTAACCATGTACCCATATCTCTCATTAACTCATAGTTAGGATACTTAGAGTTAGGGAATTGTTTCTTAGCAACACTTCTAAGATTTGGCAAGTTGTCAAATGCTGCTTGATACCACTCTGGAATAGTTATGGCTCTGCTTGGGTCGGACTTTGATGCCCAATGGTCTCGTACACCCAAGCTTCCATCAGGGTCAACATAGTGAGTCATAATATTTGCCCAAAACTCAACCTCTTCCCAAACTTCACCAAGACCTGATACAGTATGTGCTTCAAGTGTTGCTCTAGTTGGGTCTTTTGGCTTCCATCCCATCTTCTCTAGTGCTACACGCAATGCAGGTTGTCTAAAGCTTAACCATCTTGATGGTTGTGTAGGTGAAGAGTGTTGGTCATGTCGCTCACCTGCTAGTCCCACAGGCAAAATAAAGTCACAATACCAATTCGTCTCTGACCAAGTTGGAGAGAGATTAAAGCTTAGCTCTATTTTATCTTCTCTTTTTAGTGCTTCAATCCATCTAAATCCATCAGGATTAATCCATACTGGATTATACATTCTTGGAACATATACAGAGATTTTTTCTGGAACATTAAGACCCTTAGCTTTCCATTTATTTCGCCACTCATCATCCAAAAGTAGATGTGGCAAAATCATACTCATCTCATAAGTACTCAATGGATACTCTGGTGGCCAAGCAAGTTCATTCCAAACATCAACTTTTTTAGGTTGTTCACCTGAAACAGTTGCTTTATTTCCTTTACCATTAACTGAAATCTCATGCCAGTGGTGCAAACTTACTCCACCTATATCTCCTGCCATTGCTCCACGAAGTGCTAGTGGTAAAAATCCTGCACGACCATTCATCCAACCACCACGGTGACCAATGGTTCCTGCTCTCCAAATATAAGTTGAAACTCTATCTCCTGCATCAATAAACATATCATAAAGCTTCTCAATGGTTTTAGCTTCAACTCGACACTCTTTAACAACAAAGTCAAGTGTATATTTACTGTACATCTCTGCAATCATTGCAATAAACGACTTATAAGAGTCATCTTTTGGAATAGATTTAATGTAACCTTTTTCAACCATAAGCTCTAACTGTTTAGGGTTAGCCATAAGTCTGTCCCAGTTCATCCAGTTTTTAACCCACGCATGATTAACTAAATCATCACCATTAATATCTTTTTCGTTCAAAATTCTATTAGCAAGGTACAAGTAAAGAGCTGCTTCTGTTCCTGGCCAACATGGAACCCAAAGGTCAGCCATACCAGCAGAGTTAGAGAGACGAGGGTCCATAACAATCAGTTTAGCACCTTTTTTTCTAGCATCTGCAATTCTTCCTGCTGCTTGTTGGAAGTAGTGACCAGCATCAGCAGCGTGAGAAGATTGTAAGAAAATCAATTTTGAATTTGCCCAATCTGGTGAATTTCTATCATCATTAAACCACTGGATAGTAGCCTCTCTAGCACCTGCTGAACATATATTAGTATGAGAGTCAAACCCATCACACCCCATAGAGTGAGGAACACGACCACTAAAACCATTCTCATTTGGTCGTCCAACATGGTACATGAAAAGCTTTCTTGACATCTCATCACCCGTTTTAAGAGTATCGTGCATTTTTTGCCCAATCTCTTTCATGGCATCATCCCAAGAGGTTCTTACCCATTTACCCTCTCCTCTTTTAGAACCAGGGGCTCTTTTTAGTGGAAAAGGGATTCTATCTGGGTCATACATCTGCGACTGTACAGCGTAACCTTTGGCACAGTTTCTACCACGGCTACCTGCGTGAAGTGGGTTACCCATATATTTTCGTACTTTTAAGTCTTTTGGGTTTTTTGTCTCTTTATAGATTCCAATATCAACCCATGCAGTAAGACCACATGCCGCTTCACAGTTTGAACATGCAGTTGGAACTAGCATATACTCTGTTAATTTAATCCCATTAGGGTTATCTTTGCTCTGTACTCCATTTCTGCCAATACCACCTCGTTTCCAGTCATCTCCATCAAGTTCAAAGTGACTATCCCATTTTGCTGGATTTGGATACTTCTCCAAGTTTACAGGTGCTATAATCTTTTGGTGATTATCAGCAATTGCAGGTGTATCTATAATTGTTTCAAATACACCTTTGACCACAGTAGCACCTGCTACTGTATATGCTGTTCCTTTTAGAAATGTTCTTCTACTCTCAAAGAAAGAAGTTTTATTGTTATTCATTTTTTTAACCATATTTTCCTCCTTAACTCAATGGTAACATTTGTGGAATTTTTAGCCACACATCTTTTGCCATATAGAGACCAATTAGCGTTGTAATTGCGGCAAATTTCATTAGTATTGAATTGTAGTTTGACATACTTCCTTTTGCAATAAGAAAAGGGATAATATATCCAAGAACCATAGCAAACCAAAACTGTATATTATACTCACCACCAGAGTGAACAAATGCTAAAGTTGCTTCAACCTCTGCTGATTTAAATGAGAAGAAGTATTCCCCCATATACATAGTAAATGAGAGTGCTACAGAAAAAGCCAATATCATAGCCAAATCTTTTTTGACAGCATCTGACCACTTCTCAGCAATCAAGACAAGAGAAGCACTTCCTACCATAAACGCAGCTAAGAGCATCTGAATTAGTTCAGGTGCTCCTACCCATAACTCTCTAGCACTTGATTGTGCCATGATGATTGCTGTATACATAGTAACAGGAAGAGCAAGAAAAACAACAAATGGAAAAACTTTATCATAAAGTTCACTCTTCTCTCTAATAGATTTTGCAACTCCAATATGTCGCCCAAAATCAGGATGAGCATCAAGGAATCCAATTGCCATCATAAGTGTAATTAGACCAGTAAATATTGAAGCCATCCACGCACCAACAGTAATAGCACTTGTCCAGTGTGGGTGTAAGAAAATATTTATCATTCGCAAAGGCTGATGTAAATCTATAAGTGTAAAGAATAGAAAAACATTAAGTGCTATAAATGAGATAAGTGGCATCATCCATCTTAGACTTGGCATATCCTCTTTTTTGTGTCTATGAAGCAAAAAAGCACCTACAAGTATAACACCTGTACCGATACTTTTTGCCCACATATTAAGTGTAATCATCCATCCCCAGATAATCCCTGGGAGTGCAACATCAAGCGTTACAACTGCTTGAGTTGCTTCTATACTATGCTCTACCATTACTTATCTCCTTTAGTTGCAGACTCTATAAAACTCTCATTTGTCAACTTATCATTATGACCACTTGGGGCAAGAAATCTATCAAGTACAGAGTGGTTAGGGTCACCAATATGGTCAAGATGTGTAACTTTGTTAAACAGTCCATACCCCTCAATTCGCTTGTGAGCTAGTGGATTGAGTGAGTTGTTTCCACCACCTACATAGAAGTGTTTTGGATTTGTATGCTTCTCAGGTTTTCGTACCTGAACATTGCCTTGATGCTCCATAATATACCGTGAGATACGAGAAGTCTCATCATCCACATCACCAAAAATATTGGCTTCAACAGGACATGCAACCACACAAGCAGGTTCTAGCCCACTCTCAACTCTATGAGCACAAAATGTACACTTATCAGCAGTATTGGTCTCTGGGTCCATATAGATAGCTCCATAAGGACAAGCCATCATACAACCTGCACAACCGATACATCTGCTATTGTCAATATTTACAATTCCATTTGGTAGATAGTGTAGTGCTGATACAGGGCAGATTCGCTCACATGGAGCGTTTTCACAGTGGTTACAACGCAGGGGTGTAAAACTCCTACTGGTATCAGGGAATGTCCCCACATCAATATATTTTACACGCAAACGCCACGAGCTTAGTGGCACTTCATTTTCAACTTTACAGGCGACTTCACACCCTTTGCAACCCATGCAAAGGCTTAAATCGACTAAAAAACCTAACTTCATGCTTCCTCCTATTTATTTGAGTTATAACTATTATTACTATAGATTAATTATAAAGTAAAATAATCTTTACTAATAGGTGAATAGTAACATTTTTTATAAGATTTTTCTATTAAAAGTAATAGTATTATCTAGTTAAGTAAAGAAAATATAACAATTATGCTCACTTTATATTATGCTCAAAGATATTAAGAAGTTAGATAAATAATAGTCGTCAAAAAAATTGATACTTCTGCATATCTCTTATTCCTCCAACTCTTGACTCAAAACATTCTCTCTATATTGAACAGCTTCTAGTTTTCTCTTGATAATTGTCTGCTCCTCTCTAAGTGTTTTGACAATATGTTGATAATGTGCTATCTCTCGGCTTTCGTAGTAGATTTGATTATCCAAATATATATTTGGTAGAGTCATTAGCATTACCAATGAGATAGAGAAGAGAGTTATAAGTATCATGCTACCTGTTACACCATTCTCTTTGTTGACTCTTCTTAGCCCATTCCTCATCATTTTTATGTTATCTGCCATATCTTATCCTTTAAATATAAATGTTCTTAACTTTGCTGACCTCGAACGAGCATTGATTTTTAGCTCCTCTTTTGAGGCTATAATAGGTTTTCTTTTTAATATTTTACCCAAATCATGATTTTTACCACAGGTGCATCTCATGGCATGAGTATCACAGATACAGGAGGTAACCCACTTCTTGTATCTGTTTTTGACAAGTCTATCTTCCAATGAGTGAAAGGTAATAAGAGAGACAATAGCCCCTTTTAGTTCTCCTGCTTTAGCCTTGCTCTCCAAAATATTTAATAGACCATCTATCTCACCAAGCTCATTATTAACCTCTATACGGATAGCTTGAAATGTCAAGGTTGCTGGATGAATCTTTCCACCTCTTGGAATAACAGAGCAGATAATATTAGATAACTCTTTGGCACTCTCTATAGTTTTTTTGCTTCGTGCCTCAATAATTGCACCTGCGACTTTGCGATAGGAGCGAACCTCTCCATAGTGATTAAGTATATACTCTAATTGTTCTTGGTCATAATGGTTGACAATCTCATAAGCACTTAGTTTGCCAGAAGAGTCCATTCGCATATCAAGATTTTCACTCTCAAAACTAAATCCTCTCTCCATCTTATCTAATTGTAGAGAGGAGACTCCAAAATCTGCCAAAACAGCAACAATAGGCTTCTCTTTTAGCTTTGGGAATATGGTTGCAAAAGTCCCTCTGTATAGTCTGCTTCTATCTCCAAAAGCACTTAACCTATCTTTTGAAAAAGCCAAAGCCTCATTATCTCTATCTATACCTATATGTTGGATATGATTATATTTGTTTAACATAGCCCAAGAGTGACCTGCATAGCCTAGAGTACAATCTACAAAATAACCATTTTTTATGTTTAAAAATCCATCTAATACTTCATTTAGAAGTACTGGAATATGTGGAATCTTCATATATTTCCTTTATTATTCACTATTCATTATTCACTATATCATTTAAATCGGTATAATACCAAATAAAACAATAAGCAGAGGTAATTTATGGATTCATATCTTATTGAGCAGATAAAACATATCTCTCACTCAATGTTTCAAAAAAACTATTTTGGTGTTTTTCATGGCTCTATATCAGCAAAAACAGCAGTCAATTCGTTTATTATCAATAAAAAAGAGACTATATTGGATGATGTAGAAGAGAACTGTTTTATAAACCTAAACTATTCTAAACCAAAAGATTATCGTTGGAATGAAGCTTCTGCTGATGTTCGAATACATGAAAAAATCTATAGACTACTCCCCTCTGCAAAATATATATCATATACCATGCCACCTTATGCTACTGCCTATTCACTATCACACAAAGAGGTAATACCCAAGGACTACTACGGTTATCAAATACTAAATAGAGTAGCAATATATGACCCAAAGGATTTTTCAGATTGGCATAGAAGAGCGGCCTATGAGATAACAAGTTTTTTTAAAAAGAGTAGTGACCATCTTCTACTTATAAAAGGTTTTGGGCTTATCTCCTATGATAGAGATTTAACAGAGATGGTCAAAAAAGTCGCCATATTAGAAAATAGCTGTAAGCTACTTACTATTGGGGCTATAATACAAAATTAAAACGAAATACCAGCAGAGACCTCTGGATAACCTCTACTAGATATATTATCTCCATTTTCAGTAAACTCTTGAACCCAACCAAATGACATATAAGCATTTGGAGAGGTCTGCATCGTTATACCAACTCTACCACCATAGCTATTATAATCATCATAATCATAATTACTATCCTCACCAATCATAGTACGAGAGTAGAATCCACCAAGATATGGTCTAAATCCTATATCTAATGGTATATGATATGTCATAGGAATTGTAATTTGATTGATGCTAGGGTCATCACCCAACCAAGTCTGATATGAGATACCCATGGAGAAGTTATCTACTATAAAATAGTGTGCATCTATCCCCATAACTGTATAGGTATTGCCATAAGCTGTATCTGTACCTGCTGTAATACTAATATTTTTATGACCTACAGAGAAAATTCCCCCTGCATAGATTGTGCTTGTCAAGAGTATACTTATTGCTATTTTTTTCATTCTTTAATTCCTTGTAAATTAATTAATTTAGTTTATCATAATTATGTTAATAAGTTGTAAGCTATTTTATAATATAATTATTATAAGTAAGTATATTATATTTTATATTAGGGGAGAATAACTGATGGTAAATTCTATAATCAATCTATTTAAATATCCAGTTGCAATAATATCTTTTTTGCTGTTTTTAGAGCTAGGTACAGTCCTTTTTAAAATAACTTTCTCCATGATAGAGGATTTTAAAATATATCAAAACTTTTTTATAGGTATGGGAGCTTATTTTATTATTTGGTTTGTCCTATTTAGAAACAGAATAGGTAGACTACTCTTAATCTTTGAACATGAAATCACGCACACACTATTTGCTCTTCTCTCTTTAAATAAAATAATTGAAATACGAGCTCATATGGTAGGAGGGTATATGACATATAGAGGGACAAAAGGTAAAAGAAATGGGAATTGGCTCATTGATGTCTCTCCATATTTTTTCTCTACCTTAGGGGTTATTGTTATTGGAATAATACATATCTCTAGTCCAAAATATTATCCTATACTTATGGGCGTTTTAGGTTATACTCTAGTGCATCATGTCTATAATGTTGTTATAAGTTTTCATCCAAAGCAGACAGATATTATAGAGGTTGGGCTTCCTTTTAGTTTTCTATTTTTGCCTAGTGCAAATCTAGCTATGATTATCATCATACTAACACAGATACCAGATGATAGTATATATCTACAAACAGTTATAGATTATCTTTATGATTCAGTTATCTATTATGGTAATTTTTTATTAAGTTTAATAAAGTAAATATTTTATTAAAATGTTTGTTTAATTTGCCAAATTAACTACTCATCTCTTTTGGAATTTGCTTTTTGGTCTTTGCACCCATCTCTTTTAGCTGTTCCACTTGTCGGATGATATTACCACGCCCCTCACTAAGCCGTTTTTTTGCCGATTCAAAGCTTCCATGAAGCCCCTCAAACTGTTTTGAGATTTTTACCATATCATCAGAGAAGCTTACAAATTTATCATATAAAGCTCCTGCTCTTGAAGCTATCTCTTTGGCATTTTGGTTCTGCTTCTCATGTTTCCAAACATTTTCTATCGCTCTCATAGCAATAAGTAGTGTGGTAGGGCCTACTAGAAGTATCTGTTTTTTAAATGCATCATCATAGAGTGAACTATCATGCTCTAGTGCTACAGCCAATGCACCCTCTATAGGTACAAACATAAATATAAAATCCAAAGTGTTAATACCTAGAAGTTTCTCATAGTTCTTGCCTGACAAATCTTTAATATGATTTCGTAAAGCTTTTACATGTCTATTTAGATGTAACTCTTTGGAGTTTTCAGAGCTTATATACTTCTCATACGCATTTAGAGAGGTCTTTGCATCTATTATTAAATCTCGCTTATCAGGAAGATGAACCAAAACATCAGGTCGATAGGATTTTCCATTACTATTTCTAAGTGAGACCTCTCTAGTATACTCAATTCCTTTTCGCAGTCCAGAGGATTCAAGTACTTTTTCTAAAATCATCTCACCCCAAATACCTTGCTGTTTCTTTTCCCCTTTGAGTGCGTTTGTTAGATTTATGGCATCTTGGCTTATCTGTCTGTTTAAATCTTTTAGAGATAAAATCTCTTGCTTTAACATTGCTCTATCTTTTGACTCATCACTATAGAAGGTCTGAACCTGTTTTTTAAACTCATCTATCTGTGACTCTAGTGGTTTTATCATATTACTCAATCCCTTTTGACTAAGCTCTGTAAACTCCTTTGAGTTGCCATCAAATATTTTAGATGCTAACTGTTCAAACTCTTTTTTTAGCTCTACACGATGCTCTTTCATCATCTCAATCTTCTCAATATTTTGTTTCTCTTGTTCAACGATTCTAACTTTTGATTCTCGTAGTTGGGTGTGAAATGAGTTGTTTTCATTAACTAACTCTTCATTTCGGTCTTGAAGCTTTTCATGACTCTCTTGAAGCTTGGTATAGCTGTTATTGAGTAGCTCATAGTGAACGCTAAGTTGCTTAAAATCTATCTTTAGTCTATGCATAGACTCTGTATACGCTTTTGAGTCCTCTTTTAACTCTCCTTGGAGACTCTCTATAGTTTTCAAAGCTTCTTTTAGTCTCTCTTCATTCTTTTGAATAAAGAGTAGCTCTCTACTTAACTCTGTACTCTTTGTTCTCTCCTCTTGTAGCTCATTTTCCAATAGAGATATTTTTGCTATTTTCGCCTCATCTATCTCTTTGGCTTGTTCCAAAATAGTATTGAGTGCATTGATTCTTGTTAGAAAATAGACAATAATAATTGTAATTAAAAATGAGATAGCAAAAAAGAGACTCATCAAGATAAAAAACTCTGTATCCATATGAAAGTTTGCAAATACTTTATCCAAAATCTAACCCTCTATTTTATCATAATCTGTTGGCTCTTCACACTCCAAGCCTCTATCATCAAATGATTTAATGTCATATTTCATATTTTCAAAAATAATTCTAACTCTATTATCAAGAGTGTCTGTATAGAAAATCTTTTTTAGCTTTCCTGCCTTATCAACAGAAATTAGATACTCTACCTCTTTGTAGATTGCTTTGTAATCTTTTGTACTAATCTTTTGAGCAACTTTTAAAACCTCCTCTAGGTCTAAGCTCTCATCTATAAGATAGTTTGATATCTGCTCTAAGTCATGGTCTATTACTAGAAGTTGAACTCCATCGGTACAGACCTCTTTTTGGGTAGGACTCTTGTAGCTCCACTTAAAAAGCTTAGAGCTTATCTCTCTCTCCAAACCTGATTCATTGACCAAGATAGTTTTCTCTTGTTTGAACTTTACATTACCATAATATTTGATAACTTTACCTTTATCATTTGTAATGGTTTGATTAAAATCTGTTTCGAAGTTGTTAGGTAGAGCCATATCTGCATTTAGAGCTATAGTTATAATAGATATTGTGAAGAAAAGTTTCATTTTTTATAATTCCTTAGTTAACTATTTAAATAATATCAAATAGAGACTTGATTTTAAGTAAAAACTCTATATTTATATTTTTATTTGATATGATTGCAGAATGAAAAAAACACTATTATGGATTTTTATCCCTTTTATTCTCATTCAATCTATACAGATGGATGTACCAGCAACATTAAGTTTCAAACCACAAGATGAGGTAGAAGCTCCAAAAGAGGTTATGGAGATACTTAAACGCTCCTGTTATGATTGTCACTCAAGCTCTCTTGTCTATCCTTGGTATTCCCAAATAGCCCCTCTCTCATGGTACACCCAAAACCATGTCAAAGATGGTAGAAAAGTAGTAAACTTCTCTATATGGAAAAGCTATAACAGAGCCAAACAGTTCAAGGTGATGGACAAACTACCAGAGTCGCTAATAATTCGTATGCCTCTTCCTGACTATCTATGGCTACACAAAGATGCCAAACTTAGCACAAATGACAAAAAAATATTAAGTAGATGGGCAAAAAAGTTAACAGAAGGTATAAAATAAAAGTCAAATCGGATAATTTTTATCCTAGTTAAACTTATTTATGCTATACTCGCATTACAAAAACAAATAAAAGGAAATAACATGCCAAAAATTAACAAGTATGTAGATATTAGCGAAGTAGATAGAGAAGCCAAAAAAGACCTTATAGATAGACACTCACCATTTATTCATTGTGCCGACACTGCAATAGCAGGAGAGCCATTTGAAGTGACTGTAAAGATGGGTAATGAGTATACACACCCTGATGATTTTGACCACTATATTGAGTCTGTAACTCTTTTTAATGGTGAGACAAAACTAGCACAAGCGACTTATATTCCAGGAACTCTTGGTAATACAAAAGCACATAACACTACTACATTTACAATTATTCCGACAGGGAGAAAACTTAAATTGGTAGCTCATGGTTACTGTACTAAACATGGTATTTGGGAAGGTACTACTGTGGAAGTGGCTGTAAAACCAAATTAAGAATATTGAGACAAGGCAGTGCCGTTGTCTCTACAATCATTTTCTCCATAAATAGAATCATACTCTTCCCAAACATCAGAAAGATTAATTCGCTTTAGAATAAAAAGATTTAGTATTAGAATAACACTAAAAGCACCAAACCCAATCCCCAACTCCAACTGTGCAAAATCAAAAAGTTTAACCATAGCTACCAATATAGAGATAAAAAATATATCAACCATACTCCATGGAAGTAGTTTTGCTATAAGTATTAGAAGTCTTTTGACAAGGTAACCAGACTTTTTTAGTTTCATCAGTGTGAGTATAATTACAATAGAGATAAAAATCGAAACAGGAAAAAGAAATATCAAAAATGCCAACATCACCCCTACAAGATACTCTTTATGTTCAAATATCGTAACAAAAATAGAAATCATATCAAGACTCTGATAGATACCGTTTATATTAATAGTCAAAATAGAAAAAGAGAAAGCAACCACAAGTGATATAAGAGAGACAAGACTAAGTGCAAGAGTTGTATCAATAAGGTTTTTATGGTCTCTATAAAGGACGGTATCACAGAGGCTACATCTAGCTTTTGTTCCATGATGTAGTTCTATTTTTCTGTGTAGAGTGTGACATTTTTTACAGATGATTAGTTGGTCTAGTTCATTTTTTTTCATTGAGGATATTATACCAATTTTTTTTAAAATATTAAAATGTAGGTTGGGTTGCCCTCATACCGACCTACTGGGTAAACAAGATATAATCAACAAAAATATAAAAAATGACAATAAATATATTTTAGCTACAATATCAAAAAAAATAGACTATTTAAATTTAATACAAAAATCCAAACAACCAAAGAGGTATTTTATTGCCAAAACCCATCTCTATATTATCAGCCACCACATAAGAGTTAGGAATCTTTTTTATTTGAGAAAAACTCTTATTTTTACCTCCAATCTCAAAAATATACTTCTCATTAACTAAAAAATCCCCTTTTTTAGGGTAGAGTAATTTATGTTCAAGTGACAACATATTAAAAAAAAACTCCTCTCTTATTGTTCCTATTTCACTCTCTTGACAATAGCAATTGTTTAGGTTTGGATTATTTAAATATAGCTTGGCAGGTTTAGAAAAAAGTGTATCGCCTTTTCCTTTTGCCTCTATACGATTAAAAATATTACCTAAAGTTAAGTAATAAATGTATTGATAGAGTGTCTTTCTATTGATGCCTATCTTTTGAGCAAGAGCTGTTATATTTAACTCATAAGGCTTTGAGCTACAGATATAAGCAACCAACTGCTTTAGTTTATGTATATTTGATGGTTCTATATTGAAAATGATAGGCAAGTCACTCTCTATAACGGTATTTATGGTCTCTTCAAGCTTGATACAATAGCTGTGTTTTGTTTCAAAATAAAAAGGGTAGTATCCAAATTTCAAATACTCTTTAAAATGCTCTAGTGGCTTTATTGCTTTGTTTATCTCTTTGGCTATTTTAATATGTCCATTTAATAGCTCATCTAGGCTAAAAGTGCTAAATTTTTTCTCTAGTTTCAGCTCTAAAAATTCTCTAAAACTCAATCCTTTTAATCTATATATCATAGCCCTTCGACTAAGGTCTGCTTTTTTATGTTCCAAGATAATTGCACTACTTCCACTAAAGATAACTTTTAAATCAAGAAAATCATATATCTCTTTTAGCTCTATTTCAAAATCTCTATATTTATGAATCTCATCAATAACTAAAACTTTTCCACCAATATTATAAAAATCCTCTGCAATATCAAAAAGCTTCATATTACTTGTAACAATACTATCCACACTAAAATAGAGCTTTTTTTCATCTTCAATACTAAGAGACTGCAAATATTGTAGCAAAAAGGTGGTCTTTCCAATACCTCTTGCACCTATAAGCCCTATAAGATTTTCACTAAAATCAACTCTATCAAAAAAGTATCTTTTGTATTTTATCTTCTCTATTTTTCTATAGATATATTCCTGTTTTCTAAAAAGTATCTCTATCATATTTAGCCTTTTGTTTACTGTAAGCAACAATATTATAGTTTTTTGTTGCTTAGAAACTACTTTTTTGAATAAGGGGTTACTGTAGGGTGTTTTCCCACGAAAACACCATCAAATAAAATCTGACATAAATCCAACACCAAAAATCAAAACCCCAATCTATCGGTTCAATTTAAATGTTATGATGATTTGATTTTTTGTTGTTCGTGTTTGGTTTTGACGGTGTTTTCAGGGAAAACACCCTACCAGAAATAAATACAAAAAATGTTGTTGTTTAATCATATTGAAAGAATTAATTCATTTTTGCTATAATATAACTCATTAACAAAAGGGAAAAAATGAATAGCGATGAATTAACAGAAAAAGAAAGTCCTACTAGAGATGATTTATAAGAATATTACCTATGTCTGATAAGGATAAAAAATGCCCTACCAACCCCCATACACCATAACTTCAAAAATCCTTACCCAAGTAAGCAACATAGTGGAACTACTAAGCGACCTAAAACAGACAACAGGGCTACTAAACACCCCAAAACTACGCAAAAAAAACCGTATAAAATCTATTACAGGAACTTTACAAATAGAGGGAAATAGTTTTACAGAAGAGAAAGTAACAAGTGTTATTAATGGTGCAAGGGTTTTGGGAACGGTTCGAGAGGTGGCAGAGGTAGAAGGGGCTATTGAAGCGTATGATTTTTTAGAAAAATACAGATATGCCAATGAGAAAGATTTACTCTTAGCCCATAAAAAGATGATGGGTAAACTTTTGAACAATGCAGGGGCTTATAGACATACCAATGTAGGTGTTGGAGGTCAAGAGGGAGTAACTCATGTAGCTCCACCACCTAATATGGTGCAAACACTTATGGGAGATTTGTTTTCTTGGTTAAAAAGCAGTGATGAACATCTGCTTGTTGTAAGTTGCATTTTTCATTATGAATTTGAGTTTATTCACCCTTTTTCTGATGGTAATGGTCGTATTGGTAGGCTTTGGCAAAGTGTTATTTTGACATATTATAAAAGTATTTTTGCTCAAATACCTATAGAGAGTGTGGTACGAGAAAATCAAAAAGAGTACTATCAAGCCTTGGAAGATGCAGGAAGTATGGGAGAGAGTACGCCCTTTATTGAGTTTATGCTTGATGTTATACTTAAAACATTAAAAAAACTAGAAGAGGAGAATCAAAAGGTCGGAATAAAGGTCGGAGAAAAGGTCGGAATAAATTTAACTGAAAATCAAAAAAAGATTATTGGTTATATGATGGAAAATCCTAAAATATCAGCTAAAAAGCTCTCTGAATTGGTGGGGATTTCTAGTCGTAAAATAGAAGAAAATATTAAAAAATTAAAAGAAGAGAAGATTATAGAGAGAGTTGGAGCAAATAGAGGTGGTTATTGGAAACTTTGGTTACATGGAGGAAGAAAGTAGATTTTTTTATATTATAATATTGTCAATATCACAATAAAATAATAAAAAATGAACAAAGTAACCATTTTCAACCAAGCTCTAAAATACCACAACATCACAAAAAAAGAGTTTGCTCAAAAGAGTAATATACCCTATGACACGGTAGCAGGTTGGAAACGAAATGGCTCTGTTCCTAACTTTGCATTTGCTCTGTTTTTGAGGAATGTTGTGAAGATGTATCGAAATGGTAGGGTGTTTTCCCTGAAAACACCGTCAAATAAAATCTGGCATAAATCCAACACCAAAAATCAAAACCCCAATCTATCGGTTCAATTCAAATGTTATGATAATTTGATTTTTTGTTGTTCGTGTTTGGTTTTGACGGTGTTTTCAGGGAAAACACCCTACCGATGCCCCTCAAACACCCATAAGGAATTGTAAAATAACAAATTTACCCAAGTTACGCAGGATTTTTGTTTCTAGTTGGATTCTCTCATGAGGAGCATAGTTATTCTATGCGACGATTGAGAGAATTCAAATAGGAATAAAAAAACAAGTAAAATGGGTAAATTTGTTGTTTGAAGATTCCTAAAGTCTTTTGAAGTTTGAAAAAAGAGAAGAAGGCTAAGTTTAAGAAAAAAGGTCATTTTTGTAAAGAGTAGTTTGCTTATCAATAAAGATTAAGAAGAGGGGGTCAAGTAACTTCTCTAGCTTTAAATTTACTTTGCATTCGTGAGCTGACTCCCTTTACACATATTTAGGAGAAGATTTATAATGGGTTCAGTATAGATGAGTATAATTTAAAAGAGATATTTTTATAAATCAGGAGTTCCAAAATGACAAAAAATAGTATATTACTTTTCTTAAAAGAAAACAAACAACTATTGTTAGAAAAGTTTCAAGTTAAAACCATTGGTCTTTTTGGTTCTTATGCGACAGGTAAACAGCACACAGATAGCGATATTGACCTAATTGTTGATATGCCTTCAAGTTTTGATAGATATTATGACCTTAAAGAGTTTTTAGAAAAAGCTTTTAGGAAAAAGGTTGATTTAGGATTAGAGAGAAGTATGAGAAGCTTTATAAAGAGCAGAATTAAAAATGAGGTTATCTATGTCTAAGCGAGATATTTCATTTTATGTAGTTGATATTTTTATTGCTATTGATAAGATAAATAGATACACAAGTGGGTTTACTAATCCACAAGAATTACTTTACGATGAGATGAGTTGGGATGCTACGATTCGAGAGCTTGAAATTATTGGAGAGGCGACCAAACATTTACTAAAAGCTGAAATAATACCAAAGAACTATAGGCGAATAGTGGATTTCAGAAATCAGATAAATCATGCCTATTTTGGGATTGATGAAAATATTGTTTGGGATGTGGTAACAGATAAGTTAAATATTTATAGAGATGATTTAAAATCAGTGGTTGTATCTAAAAATATTTATCTTAATGATGCGATTGAAAAAATGAGGACTGATAAGTTTTGTAATGATTTTACATTAAAAGTATTGCAACAACTAGAACAATTATGGAGTGAATGAAATGACCTACAACCAAACCAAAATAGATGAAACTGTATTTGATGGTATATTCGTAGGGTGTTTTCCCACGAAAACACCGTCAAATAAAATCTGATATAAATCCAACACCAAAAATCAAAATCCCAATCTATCGGCTCAATTTAAATGTTATGATGATTTGATTTTTTGTTGTTCGTGTTTGGTTTTGACGGTGTTTTCAGGGAAAACACCCTACCGATGCTCCTCAAACACCCCCAAAGCCTTTTGAAGTTCCACCTTAACCTCACCCTCATCAAACCCATCAATCCACTCAAGCAACTCATCAAAACTCCAACCACCTAAACCAACACCCTCATACTTCTGTTTCCAACTCTCCACATTGGCATCTTTTCCACTGGCTATGGCTTGAAATATCTTTAGCATCTCATAGTGTATAAAACTCTCTTTTTGGTTCTGAAAAAGTTCAATATATTTTGCCTCTAACTCTTGGTCAAAGGGTTGGTTTTGGGTTAGTTGGAGTTCAAATAGGTTTGTATAGGCTGAACTATTGTTTGGATTGATTTTTAGAGCTAAACTTAATGATTTTATACAATTATCAAACTCTCCAAGAGAATAATAAGCACTCCCCATATTATAATAAATCCTATCATCTTTAGGCTTTATCTCTACTGCTTTTTGATAGGCAACTATAGCTTTGTCATACTCTTTTTTATTACCATAAACAATCCCCATATTAGAATAAGCCTTATATTTTTTAGGATTTATCTCTACCGCTTTTTGATAGGCTTCTATCGCTTTGTCATACTCTTTTTTATTACCATAAACATTCCCCATATTATAATAAGCATCATCATCTTTAGGATTTATCTCTACTGCTTTTTGATAGGCTTCTATCGCTTTGTCATACTCTTTTTTATCAACATAAGCAACCCCCATATTATTATAAGCCATATCATATTTAGAATTTATCTCTACTGCTTTTTGATAGGCAACTATTGCTTTGTCATACTCTTTTTTATTACCATAAGCAATCCCCATATTATTATAAGCCCCATCATCTTTAGGATTTATCTCTACTGCTTTTTGATAGGCTTCTATTGATTTGTCATACTCTTTTTTATTATCATAATCAATCCCCA
>FPHE01000055.1_pt1 | contig 22276 bp, 16 predicted proteins | sample 1057201 | NCBI WGS metagenome assembly FPHE01 (sample SAMEA4473311, study PRJEB15554) | hydrothermal vent metagenome | biome: marine basaltic hydrothermal vent biome; feature: marine hydrothermal vent; material: water | place: Pacific Ocean | collected 2011-06-14/2011-07-23 | depth 1155 m
GTCGTGAAACTATTTTTAACCCTTGGTCAATCCTAAATTTTGTCTCAGATAAGGAGCATAGACTCCTACCCTATTGGGCAAATACATCATCAAATGACCTAATCAAATATCTTATCAAAATCTCATCTATGAGTTTTAAAAAGAGTTTAGAGAGTTGGTTAAAGGGTGAGGCAATACGAACTCCAATTGATAGCAATATTGTCTTTAGCGAGATAGAGCAAAATGATAAAAATGTATATTCGTTGCTCTTTTTTAGTGGTTATTTGAAATATGTCAATAAAGAGTTGATAGAGAAAAGTTACTATTGTGATTTGACTATTCCAAATAAAGAGGTTCGATATATTTTCAAAAATATAGTATCAAGTTGGATTAATGAGAGTTTTAGGCATGATAGATTAGAGGTTTTGCTTAATGCTTTGATTACTGGAGATATAGAACTTTTTGAGGAGCTGTTTAGCCAATTTGTACTGGAGACTATATCTTTTTATGATGTCAACAGCAAAAATGAAGAGGCAGTATATCACGCTTTTTTACTGGGAATTTTAGTAAGTCTAACTGATTATGAAGTTATATCCAACAGAGAAACAGGAGTTGGTAGAGTTGATATTATTTTACTGCATAAAGAGGATAAAAAACGATTAGCTATTATAATGGAGCTAAAGAGTATTAACAGCTTTAGAGAAAAAACTAAAGAGAAAGCTCTTGCAAATGCTCTAAAACAGATAGAGGATAAAAAATATGAAACCGATGTCAAAAAACGAGGATATAATAATATTTTAAAAATGGGTGTGGTTTTTGATGGTAAGAGGGTTTGGGTGAAGCAATGATTGTAGAGACAAGATATGCTATAATACACAAAAAGTAAAAAGATGAAAAAACTACCTATAGGAATAAGTAATTTTAAAGAGATAGTAGAAGAAAACTATTATTATATAGATAAAACAGACTTTATTAGTGAAGTTATAAATAATGGTGCAAAAGTTATTCTGCTTCCTCGCCCAAGACGATTTGGCAAAACGCTTAATCTCTCTATGCTTCGCTTTTTTTTTAAAAACAGAGGAGATAATCAAGAGCTATTTAGAGGTTTAAAGATTGCTCAAACTACTGAATTTAGGGAATATTTAGGAAAATATCCTGTAATATTTTTAAGTTTTAAAGATATTAAACAGAGAAATTTTGAGAGTAGTTATGAAAAATTATACTCTTTGATTCAACAAGAGTTTATGAGATGTTTTAAAGAGATAGATATAGAGAGTCTAAATTTTTTGGATAGATTGAACTATATGAATATCTTGGAGAGGAAAGCCACGCAAAGCAGTGTAGAGGATAGTTTAGCACTCTTATCTAAACTGTTATCAAAAAAATATAACCAGCAAGTTGTAATCTTAATAGATGAATATGACACCCCAATCCATGCTTCGTATCTGCATGGATACTACAATGAGTTTATAGAATTTATTAGAAATTTGCTTAGTGGTGCATTTAAGGATAATGACTATCTCTATAAAGGAGTCATTACTGGAATTTTGCGAGTTAGTAGAGAGTCGATTTTTAGTGGGCTTAATAATATTGCTACCTATACAATATCACATACAAGATATAGTAGTAGATTTGGATTTACTATTAATGAGACCAAAAAAATACTAAATGACTTTGGTTTGATTGATAAATATGATGAAGTTAGTGATTCATATAATGGTTATGAGATAGGCGAAGAGACCATATTTAATCCTTGGTCTATTATTAACTTTATAGATAATCCAAAACATGAACTACTACCATATTGGGCAAATACATCATCAAATGAGTTACTTAAACATCTGATTAATATCTCATCTTTGAATTTTAAAAAGAGTTTGGAGCAGTGGCTAAAGGGAAAGAGTATTAGAACAGAGATTGATAGTAATATTGTATTTAGCGAAATAGATAAAAATGATAAAAATATCTACTCTTTACTCTTTTTTAGTGGTTATCTGAAATGTATCAATAAGGAGTTGATAGATAAAACCTACTATTGTGATTTAACCATTCCAAATAAAGAGGTTCGATATATCTTTAGAAATATAATATCAAGTTGGTTAAATGAAAGCTTTAGAGATGATAGATTAAAAGTTTTACTAAATGCTTTAATCAGTGGAAATATTAAACTTTTTGAGAGACTATTTAGTGAGTTTGTCTTAGAAACACTCTCTTTTTATGATGTCAACCGAAAAAATGAAGAGGCAGTATATCACGCTTTTTTGCTTGGAATTTTAGTAAATCTAAGTGATTATGAGGTGATTTCCAATAGAGAATCAGGACTTGGTAGAGTTGATATTATCTTGCTTCACAAAGAGGATAAAAATAGATTGGCTATTATAATGGAGCTAAAAACTATTGATGAGTTTGAAGAGGAGACCAAAGAGAAAGCACTTAAAAATGCCCTAAAACAGATAGAGGATAAAAAATATGAAACCGATGTGAAAAAACGAGGATATAACAATATTTTAAAAATGGGAGTGGTTTTTGATGGTAAGAGGGTTTGGGTTAAACAGTAGATATTTTTTAAATTTAACGGTGTTGTGAGGCACAACACCCATCGCAATAATAAAAAAGTTATTCACATGATGTGAATAAACTCTCAACCCCTCTTCTTACTTATTCACATGATGTGAATAACTTCTCGACCCCTCTTCCTACTTATTCACATGATGTGAATAACTTCTAGCCTCAGTAGTCTCTTTTTATCATTTTTTAGCTCTAAATCGCAATCTTTGAGCGTGTGTAATGGCAATTGCCATAGCATCAGATATATCTAAGGGCTTTATCTCTTTTTTTAGGTTTAAAAGACGCTTAACCATAAAAGCTACTTGTTCTTTGGTTGCCTTTCCGTTTCCTGTTATCGCTTTTTTAACCTGTAAAGGGGTGTATTCTTCATAGTTTCCAACGGATAAAAGTATTTTTAGGCTTAAAGCACCACGAAATTGTGCTAATTTCAATACTGTTTTGGGATTATGAGCAAAAAAGATGTCCTCTATGGCAACTTCATCTATTGAAAAATCTCTTAAAATTGTATCTAATCCCTTATTTAACTCTAATATCTGTTCCTTGAGTATATTGTTTCTAAATTTAAGCAAACCTGCCTCAATTAAAGTGTACTTTTCGCCCTCAAATTCCAGTATGCAATACCCTAAATTCCTAGTTCCAGGGTCTATTCCTAGTATTTTCATTTATACCTTTATTCACATTTTTATTCACATGTGAATAACTTTATTCACATGCTTTGAAACCCGTATTTTAGCCAACTTTAGGTAAAATCCACAAATTTTATTCACATTAAGATATGGAAACGACATGAATCTTGGAAACACAGTACTACAAAAACTTCAGCAAGAAATCAGTAATCAGGAGTGGAGACGCTATATTAAACCACTAAACTATGATATTAAAGGTTCAAGAAGCAATATCGCTCAATTTTATGCACCCAATATATTAATAGCAAAATGGATAGAGACAAAATATAAAAAGAGGATTGAACATCTCTTTGAACTAGAAAATGGTGTAAAACCAAAGGTGATTGTATCGACATCCTCAAATTCAAAAATAAAAGCAAATACAAATAAAAAAAGTGTTGACAAAGAGCAAAAAACGCAAGGAAAAAGTACCATACTTAACCCCTCATTTACCTTTGAAAGCTTTATTATAGGGGATTCTAACCAGTTTGCATATACAACAGCTAAAAGTGTCTCTGAGAAGCCAGGAGCATTGTATAATCCACTATTTTTGTATGGTGGGGCAGGACTTGGTAAAACGCACCTTATGCAGGCCATTGGAAACAGTCAAATTGCTAAAGGAAAAAAGGTTATTTATACCACTTTTGAGCAGTTTATGAACAAATTTACATCTCATCTTCGTTCACAAACTATGGACAGATTTAGAGAACATTTTAGGCAGTGTGACCTTCTATTAATTGACGATATACAGTTCTTAAGTAGAAAAGAGCAGACACAAGAGGAGTTTTTTCATACCTTTAACGAACTGCACCAAGCAAAGAAGCAGATAATCATCACATCAGACAGACAACCTAAAAAAATTGTAGGTCTTGTTGATAGGCTAAAAACGAGGTTTGAATGGGGTCTAATGGCTGATATACAGCCTCCTGGGCTTGAAACAAAGATTGCTATTATTCAAAAGAAATGTGAGATAGATGGTATAGCTTTGAATAGGGAAATTATTAACTTTCTCGCCTCAAATATGGGCAATAATATCCGTGAAATAGAGGGTGCAATCATCAAACTTAACGCCTATAGTGGTCTTATGAATCAAGAGTTAACCCTTGAGTTTGCACAGAATGTGATAAGAGACCAACTTGAAGAGAAACAGAAGAATATTTCTATAGATAGCATTGTTCGCATGGTCGCAAAAGAGCAAAATGTAAAACTCTCTGATATAAAGTCAAAAAAGAGAACAAAAGCCGTTGTAAAAGCTAGAAGAGTATCAATCTATCTTGCAAGGAACTTAACACCAAACTCTATGCCTCAAATTGCACTCTATTTTGGGATGAAAGACCACACAACAATAAGCCATGCTATGAAAAAGATAAAAGAGATATTAAACGAAGATGAAAATTTTAAAGTAGTTCTCGAAGAATTGTCAAATAAGATACATTCTAGCACATCTTAGGTTCATGAAAAAAAGTTATAATTTCAAATGTGAATAGATGTGAATAACTATGGCAGTTATTCACATTTTTATTCACATGGTAAATCCCCAAATTTCGGGGTTCAAATGAGTTATTCACCTAATTCACAGGGTACTACTACTACTACTACTTATATAAAAGAAAAAAGGAAGTGAAAAAAATGAAAATAGTTGCTAATAAAATTTTGTTTGAATCGATTTTAACCAATCTTCAAAATTTTCTCGAAAAAAAAGATGCTAGTCAAATTACATCTCATCTCTTTATAAAAGCAAAAGAGAATGGTTGTATTATAAAAGCAACAGATGGAGAGATAGGACTGTTAATAGAGACAGATAATATTATCATAGAGGAGGAAGGAGTAATAACAGCTAATGGAAAAAGACTGTTAGACATTATTAGAATTTTAAGAGATGAAGATGTTATACTAGAAAAAATTGACAATAACTTGCATATAAGACAAAACAAATCAAAATTTAAACTTCCCATTTTTAATTTTAAAAATTTTCCGTCTTTTCCAATAATTGAAAATAAGTCTAAAATATCATTAGACTCAATTAAACTTATAAATGCTCTTAAAAATATATCTTCCTCCATAGACAGCAATAATCCAAAGTATGAACTAAATGGAGCTCTTTTGAATATAAAAAATCAGAAGACTGAGCTAGTAGGAACAGATACAAGAAGACTCTCTGTTGTGACAATTGAGAATAAAAGCGAAAAAGAGTTATCTCTCATAATACCTAAAAAAGCAATAATTGAAATTCAAAAACTTTTTATAGATGATATTGACATATATTACGATGAGACAAGTCTCATTATAAAAAATAGAAATTTTTATTTTTTTACTCGCTTAATAAATGGCAATTTTCCAAATTATGAGAGAATTATCCCTAGTACTAGCAGATATACAATTACTCTACCCAAAAAAGAGATGTTGGAATCTATCAAGATGATAACAACAATATCTCAAGAGATAAAAATAACTTTTACAAAAGAATCACTTCTGTTTAACTCATTAGCAACTGATAATATTGAAGCAAAAACAGAACTCCTCATTCCTACAGGACTAGGTGAAGATTTTGAGATAAATGTGAATAGTAGATTTCTTTTAGATTTTATCTCACAGATAGAGAGTGATTTGTTTAAAATTTCACTAAATGAGCCTACATTGCCTTTTGTTTTAAAGAATAAACAATTTATAACCGTTATAATGCCAATAATTGTTTAACTTAGGAAATGATAGATGTCAACTAAACAGACCAAATATATATTTGTAACAGGTGGAGTACTAAGCTCTCTAGGCAAAGGGATTACTGCTGCTAGTATAGGGACTCTTTTAAAACATTCTGGATTTAGAATAGGAGTTTTGAAATTAGACCCATATATCAATGTTGACCCTGGAACTATGTCTCCACTTGAACATGGTGAAGTATTTGTAACTAAAGATGGTGCTGAGACAGATTTGGATTTAGGTCACTATGAGAGATTTCTAAATAATAATCTAACTCAAAATAACAATTTTACTACAGGTCTAGTCTACAAGACAGTTATAGAGAATGAGAGAAAAGGAAAATACCTTGGTAAAACTATTCAGATAGTACCTCATATCACTAATGAGATAAAAGAGAGAATTATCTTAGCAGGTGAAACAAAAGATATACTGATAGTTGAGCTAGGTGGAACTACAGGTGATATGGAGGGAATGCCTTTTCTTGAAACTATTCGTCAAATGAAACATGAGCTTGGAAAAAATCGAGTAATGAATGTTCATGTGACGCTTCTCCCCTATATACGCATGGCAGGTGAACTAAAAACAAAACCGACACAACACTCTGTAATGGAGCTAAGAAGAATAGGAATTGCACCTCATATGCTTATACTAAGAGCTGAAGAGAGAGTTCCTACTGATATTAAACAGAAAATTGCCTATACTTGCGATGTAGAAGAAGATTCTGTAATAGAGGCTGTTGATGCACCAACAATATATCAAGTACCTATAAACTTTATGGCACAAGATATACTCAACCCAATAGCAAAACAACTAGAGCTTGGTAGTCTCAAACCAAATATGCAACTCTGGTCAGATTTAGTTCATAAGATTATTGAACCGACAAAAAAAATCACCATTGCATTTGTTGGTAAATATCTCGACCTAAAAGAGTCATATAAATCTCTAACAGAAGCACTAATACATGCAGGAGCAAATTTAGATACCAAAGTTGATATTAAATGGGTGGACAGTGAAAAAGTTGAAAACAATGGTGCAAGACAGTATCTTGTTGATTGTGATGCTGTACTTGTAGCAGGTGGATTTGGAGAGAGAGGTATAGAGGGGAAGATACTCTCAATCCAATATGCTAGAGAGAATAAAATACCGTTTTTGGGTATCTGTCTTGGTATGCAACTTGCTATGATTGAGTTTGCTAGAAATGTACTAGGTCTAAAAGATGCGACTTCTGTTGAACATAATGAAAATACAAAAGAGCCTATTATATTCCTTATTGATGAGTTTATAGATGCTACAGGAACAAAACAGATGAGAACAACAACTTCACCACTAGGTGGAACTATGCGTCTTGGTGAGTATGAGTGTAATACAAAAGAGGGTTCAAACCTAAGAGAGGCGTATGGAGCTTCTACTATCTTTGAGAGACATAGACATAGGTATGAGGCAAATCCGACCTATAGAGAGGCTCTGGAGCTTAATGGGATGGAGATTACAGGTGAATCAAATGGATTAATAGAGGCTGTAGAGGTGGTTGACCATCCTTGGTTTCTTGGAGTACAGTTTCATCCAGAGTTTACATCACGACTACAAAATCCAAATCCATCAATTTTAGCTTTTGTCAAGATAGCCTTAAATCATAAAAAATGCTTTATCCAAAAATAACTCCAAATCAAATAGAGCAAAAACTAAAAGCTCGTTTTACCAAAGATGGCTTCCTCTCTTTAGCAAATTTACCCCACCCCTCAACATTCAAAGATATGGACAGAGCAACAGCAAGAATAGTCCAAGCTATACAGCAACAAGAAAAAATTGTACTAATAGGTGACTATGATGTCGATGGAGTGGTCTCAACAAGCCTTATGAGGCTTTTTTTCAATGAGATAGGGGTAAAGCTTGGGTGGGTCATTCCAAACCGTTTTAAGGACGGTTACGGGCTTTCTGCTAATATTGTCTCACAGATAGAGGATTATGATTTGGCAATTACTGTTGATAATGGTATTTCAGCAGTAGAAGCAGGAGAGTTATGTAAAAAACACAATATAGAGCTAATTATTACAGACCACCATCTTTTACCAAAAAAATTACCAGAGGCTTATGCGATTATAGACCAAAAACAGACAGATTGCTCTTTTCCCTATGATGAGGTGTGTGGAGCTCAAATTGCTTGGTATCTAATAGTCTCACTAAAAAAAGCTCTAAATGTTAAAGTTGATACTAAATCTTATATTGGATTAGTAGCTATTGCTGTTATTGCAGATATGATGCCACTTCTTCATATTAACCGTGCAATGGTTGTAGCAGGATTGCAACTTCTAAACAGAAGTGAACTTCCTGCCATTAGAGCCTTTAGAGAGAAACTTAATAAAACAGTGTTAAATGCAGAAGATATAGGTTTTCAGATAGCACCTATACTAAATAGTGCAGGACGAATGGATGATGCAAAATGGTCAGTTGAATTTCTGTTGAGTCAAAATATTTATGATGCACGAATTCGTCTTGATAGATTGGTTGAGTTTAACGATAGCAGAAAAGAGACAGAGCAGAGAATTACTGAAGAGGCTATAGAGCAGGTTAACCCCACAGATAAGGTAATTGTAGTTGCAGGTGAGAATTGGCATGAGGGGGTAGTAGGTATTGTTGCTGCTCGTGTAGGGCGAGTTTATGAGAAGCCAACGATTGTTCTTACAAAAAGTGAAAATGGAGACCTAAAGGGTAGTGGTAGAAGTTTTCATGAGTGTAATCTTTTTAAAATTACAAATGGATGTAGAGAACTTCTTAATCGATTTGGTGGACACCATGCTGCTATCGGTCTTAGTCTGCCTATTGACAATTTGGAGCAATTTAGAAAAAAATTACAAAAAAACTATTTAGCAGAGAACTATAGTGAAGATGTGATGGATTCTGATATATTGGGAGAGTTGAGTTTTTCACATATAGATTTTAAGCTTGTGAACAGTATGAAACAGTTTGAACCATTCGGTCAAGCCAATAGTAGACCAAAGTTTATAACCTCCAATGTTATAATTGAAGATGTAACCAATATGGGAAAAAATTCAGAACATAGACGATTCTCTTTTTCACATAATCGTGTTATACAACAGGGTGTACTTTTTAAGACAAAAAAACTCTTTGAGATAGGTCAAATTGTTACTATTATCTATGAAGTAAATGAGAACCATTTTAATGGCAGAACTACGCTACAATTAATGTTAGAGAAGATTATAATTAATATAAATTAAGGTTATAATTCATCTATTTTAATAATTAAAGTAAACAATTTCATTTACAATTAGTTATAGTTAATCAAAAAAATCTCTTTATTGATAAATTTCTTTTATATTTTATGTTTTTTCTGTAAAATAGGCGATGATTAAATTTAAAAGGAGATATTTTGGATAACAAAATGATGAAAGATGGCATGGAACTCATTGATGCACACTTTAAAAATGAGGGAATCTCTCGCCGTGATGCTATGAAAATCCTTGGTGTTGGTGGTACTGCTACACTTATGGCAAGTGGAGCTACTACAGAAGTAAGAGCTAGTTCTGCTAAAGGTAAAATTCTAATAGTAGGTGGTGGATTAGCAGGTATGTCAACTGCTGCTAGACTTACAAATGCACTAGATAATCCAGATATTACAGTTATTGAGCCAGGTGATTTGGCAACTTCATATCAGCCAGGTCAAACGCTAGTTGGTGGTGGTATTTGGGAAAAAGATGCTGTTGTATATAATACAGCAGACTTTGTTCCTGATGGGGTAACACTTATTAAAGATAGAGCTGTAGAGTTTGACCCAAAAGCAAATACTGTAAAAACAGCAGGTGGGAAAATAGTTAATTATGATTATATGATTGTTGCTGCTGGAGTTAAATTAGCTTTTAATAAAATTGAAGGTTTGGGTATTAGTAATACAATTACTACAACAGGTGACCATTCAGAGGTAAGTAAAGTTATTGGAAAAAATGGTTTGGCTTCAATCTATTTTCAAGATGGTTCAGCAGATACATGGACACAGATGCAAAAATTTATCGCCGATGCTAAAAGTGGTAAAAAAGTAAAAGGTCTATTTACACACCCAAATACACCAATTAAATGTGGTGGAGCTCCAAAAAAGATTATGTATCTAACAGATGCAAGATTACGCGAGGCTGGTGTTCGAGATAATGCAGACCTTACATTCTATCCAAATGGTTCAAAAATGTTTGGTGTGCCTGAGTATCACAATGCAATTGAAAAGCAGTTTACTAAAAGAGATATGAAGTGGAACTATAGACACAATCTAATAGCTGTTGACCCTAAAGGAAAGACTGCAACATTCAATAGACACTGGAAGCAAAAAGGTGAATGGGATGAAGACCTTGAAGAGTATAGTATTGTTCTGAAAAGTAAAGAGGTTACAGTTCCTTATGACTTTATGCATATTACACCACCAATGGTAGCAGCTGAAGAGATTGCAAAATCACCAATTGGTTCTGGTAAAGGTTGGGTTCCTGTAGATAAAGAGACTCTTCAACATGTTAAATTCCCTAATGTATTTGCTCTTGGTGATATTGCTGGTGTTCCAATGGGAAAAACTGGTGGTAGTGCTAGAAAGCAGTATAAAGTTGTAGTTGATAATGTTATCACTATGATGGAGGGTGGTGATATAAATAACAATCATAAATATGCAGGTTACACTGTATGTCCACTAATTACAAGTATTGGTACAGTAATGTTAGCTGAGTTTAATTGGACTAAAAAGCCTACACCTATGGTTCCACTTGACCCTACACAAGAGAGATGGATTTGGTGGTTACTCAAAGTTTATCTACTTAAACCTATGACACAGTTTGGTATGTTATCAGGTAGAGCGTAAGAAAAATAGAGACAAGGAAAGGATAATAAAAATGAAGAAAACAAGTTTAATTTTAATGTCAGCAGTAGCAATATTTGCATTCTCAGGGTGTGGACAGAGTGGTAATGATGGTGGTGGAGAAAAAATTACCTATAAATTGACACCTAAACAGATTTGGGAGCAATCTTGCCATAAGTGTCATGGAGAAAAAGCTGAGGGTCTTACTAAGAAAAAGACTCCAGCTATGAATGATAGACAAGCAGGAGAGCTAGAGCTTGACCTATTTGATGTCAAAAATGAGGGTATCGCACAGTCATCTGGTACAGACCATGATAAGATGGCACACAATATGAAAAAACTTCTAGAAAAAGGGTTCAACTATGACCCAACAGCTATGGCTAAGTTTATAGAAAAGAGTTTCTATATTGGTGAAGGAGCTGTAAAACCAAAAAAAGCTGAAGAAGCTACTACTGAAACAAACGCTACAAAGTAATACTACCTACACAGAAGAGCTTATCTTCTGTGTTATTCTCTATCAAATAAATCTTTTAACTCTTTATAATCTTCAATTTAAGTATAATGCATTCTACTTAAAAGAGATAAATTTGGATTTTTGTATTAATATTTAACATATTTCATTCAATAAGTTACATTATCTATAAAAAATATTAAGTATAAAATATTTTTATTACAGTTATAATAAGAAATTATGATACAATGGACATTGGAATCAATTTGAGGAGAAATTGAATGAATAGAACAGAAGACAAGGTTTATGTCTGGAATTTGAGTGCTAGAATTATACATTGGATGATAGCCTTATCATTTACTTTAGCATTTATTACATCTTTTTATGAGAATCTGTTACATGACCATGTAGCATTAGGTTTTATCTTTGGGATAATGATACTCTATCGTATTATTTGGGGATTTATCGGTCCTAAATATGCACAATTTAGACATTTTATGTTGCGTCCATCAGATTTTATCTTCTACTTTAAAGAGAAGATACAAAATAGATGGCGTAAAATTCCAGCAGGTCATAATCCAGCTTCTAGTTGGTACACTATATGGGCAATGGTTATGGGAACAGTTATTGTAGTATCTGGACTTCTACTCTATGGAATTCAAGAGGCAAAAGGGGTACTTTCTTATCTAAATGATACCCATACACAATATATTGGAGTATTAGATACTATACATCAGTACTCTGCATATATCTTTGTTGCATGGATAGTAATTCATATTACAGGGGTACTCATAGAGCAGTTTTGGCATAAAACTCATATGGTTTTTGCTATGCTAACAGGGTATAAAAGAACAGAGGGAGAAGATACTACTGTGAGTAGACCTTTAATGTTTTTCTCTTTCTCATTTATTATTGTGGGAATTTTGACATATCTTTTTATTACTAGTAGTAACTATAACTTTTTGACACTACAGAAATATACCAATGTAGATTATGAAGAGATTTATCCTGTCTACCACAATGAATGTGGGGGTGCGCTTGGTAAGTGTCATAAATCATATCCACCCTATATACTCCCTAAAAAATCTTGGAAAAAGATTATGACAACTTTAGATAATCATCGTGGAATAAAGATAACAGAAGCTAATATTTCAAAATCCGAGCAACAATCAATTCTTAAGTTTCTACTTGCAAATTCAGCAGAGACAAGCAAAAGAGAGGCAGCAGTAAAAATGATGAAGTCTTTAGGAAAACGACGACCAAAAGCGATTACTAAAACACCTTACTGGAGAGAGACACATAAAAATATCCCAAAATCAATCTTTAAAACCAAAGAGGTCAAAGATAAATCTAACTGTTTTGCCTGTCATAAAGATTTTGAGTATGGTAACTTGGACGATATGAATATTAAAAGAGATTATTAATTAGTTGAAATTATATTAATTATAATTTATAGTTATAATTAGGTTCATTTATTACTATTATATGCTTAAGATAAGTAACATTTATAAGTTAAATTATCTATTTTTATAATATTGATACGAATCAAAGTTTTACATAAGATTATCTTCTATAATATATAACATAGCCTTATAATAGGAGTCAATTACTCCTAGTTAAGCTATGCAGATAATTTAAATAGGAGGAAAAGCGAATGCAGGTAGAAATTTCAAGACGAAAATTTCTTCAAGGTACGGTTGCAATGAGTGTTGTTGGTGGAACAGCAGTCAGTGCAACCAATCTTTTTGCAAATAGTGGTCACAGTAGTGGTAGTACAAATAGTGCTATACCAGACTCAATTACAACTAAAACATCTAACACAAAAGAGGTTAGAACTGTTCCAACACTTTGTGAAATGTGTGTAAACAAGTGTGCAGCGATTGCACGAGTAGAGGATGGAGTTGTTACCAAACTAGACCCAAATCCAATGTTCCCAAAATCAAGAAATATGTTATGTCCAAGAGGAAATGCAGGGATACAAGCCCTATATGACCCTGATAGACTCAAATATCCAATGATTAGAGATGGAGAGAAGGGTGAAGGTAAATTTAAAAGAGTAACATGGGATGAAGCTTTTAAATATATTACCGAAAAGACCACAAAGATACTAGATGAGGAGAAAGATAACCGTTCATCATTCCTCTTTTGTGCTGGTGAGGGAATGGCAGAGCATACATTTAAGCAGTTTTATGGAGCATTTGGTTCATCAAACTGGCTAAATCACGCTTCATTATGTCTTCAAACTGTTATCTCAGGTTATGGTGTTACTCTTGGTGGTTATCCACAATCAGACCTAGAGAATGCAGAGTATATCATTATGGCAGGTGCAAACAGAGCAGAAGCGATAGTAACTCCTGATACAATGGATGTTTTTAAACGAACAAAAGGTCGTGGTGCAAAGATGATTTGTGTTGACCCAAGGTTTACAAATACTGCTGCAAAATCTGATATGTGGTTAGCAATTAAACCAGGAACTGACTTGGCATTTGTATTGGCTCTAACTTATGTAGTCCTAACTGAAGAGTTATATGATGCAGAGTTTGTAGCTGAAAACTTTAATGATTTTGATGAGTATAAAAAACATGTAGTAACTAGTGGTTATACTCCTGCTTGGGCTGAACCAATTACAGGTATTAGAGCTAAAGATATTACAAAAATAGCTAGAGAGTTTATGGCTCATGCTCCAAAATCTATCTACTATCCAGGACGAAGAAGTACTTTTTCCAAAAATGATTTCCAATTAAGAAGAGCGATGGCAATCTTCCAAGGTTTAGGTGGTGGTATTGACTGTAAAGGTGGCTTAGTATTTGGTAGCAAGATAAAGCTTGGTAAACATGAAGGACTTGAACCACTCTATGATAGAGCCGAGTCAAGAGGTGTTGATAAGAAAAAAGATGCCAAAAAAGGTGAAGCTGGATACTCTGACTGTGCTGTTGTAAGTGGTGGTGGTTCTTGGATTGCTTGGAGAAATAGATTCTTAGAGGGTAGAATGCCTTATAATGTCCGTGGAATGTTTATTTATAAACATAACCCTGTTCTCAATATGCCAAACACCAACAAGACAAAAGAGATGCTTAAAAAAATGGAGTTAGTTGTTGCCATTGATACCATGCCTAGTGATACGGTGATGTATGCTGATGTAGTACTACCAGAGTGTACCTACCTAGAGAGAACTGACCCCGTAAAAACATTTGGTGGAGTTGAGCCATCTATTGCTCAACGAAATAAGGTTATTGACCCACTCTATGAGACAAAGCCTGTTATTGAGATTATGCGAGGTCTAACAGAGCATCTTGCTAAACCTATGTTTGAGATTACCAAAAAATATGATGAGGGAGTCCAAGAGGAGTTAGCCACATTAGAACCAGCTGTTACAAGTGAAAATAATGCTACCGTAGTAACCCCTGCTCAAACAGCCGAGCAAAAAGAGGCAGAGGTTTTTGCAGAGTTTGATATTAGAAAACCGTTTGAGCATGACCAAGAGCATATCAATGAACATGCTGTCAAGAAGTATCATGGTGCAGCAGAGGCATTGAAAGAACATGGAGTATTCTATCCTAAGATGGACCAATACTATAAAAAGATTTCAGATAATGTTTATCAATATTATCCTGAAAAAGAGAAATTTTATAGTACAAAGGGTGGAAAACCGACTACAAACAGTAAAAAAGTTGAATGTAACTTAAAAAATCTTGCAAAAAAAGGGATTGACCCTATGCCTATATGGAAAGATGGGTATAATTTCACTGTTCCAGAAGGAAAGTTTAAACTCTTAACAGGACGACATGCACAATTTACACAAAGTGGTACTTCAAACAATGCCATACTTAGAGATTTGATTATGGAAAACTATATTTGGATAAATCGAAGAGTAGCAGAGAAAAAAGGGATTAAGTTTGGTGATAAAATAGAAATTTCAAGCAAAACAGGAAAGACTATACTTAAAGCTTACCCTACAGAAAAAGTAGCTCTAAATCAAGTATTTTTTGTTCATGGTTTTGGTGAAGAGAGCAAAGAGCTTACTTGGGCTTATAAAAATGGTGGTAATGATAACGCTGTTATCGAAGATGTTACAGAACCAGTCTATGGTGCAGCAGCGATGCACGAGACAAATGTAGAAATTAGAAAGGTGTAATCATGGCAAGATATGGAATGGCTTTAGATTATAAAAATTGTATAAATTGTAAGGCGTGTGAAGTAGCCTGTAAAGAGGAGAATGGTGTTCTGCTCGGTGCTGATAAACATAGAATTTGGGTTGGAGTCAAAGAGATAGAAGGGCAGTATCCTCTTTTAGATATTGTTTCAAGTACTTTTATGCCTAGCCAGTGTCAACACTGTGATGATGCACCATGTCAAATGGTCTGTCCAACACATGCAACCTATTATGATGAAAATCATGTTGTTAGAGTAGATAGTGATAAGTGTATATTGTGTTCTTACTGTATGAACGCTTGTCCTTATGATGCAAGATATGTGGATGATAGAACGATGACTGTAGATAAATGTACTTTCTGTTCCGATACACGATTAGCAAGAGGAGAGACAACAACAGCGTGTCAAAACACTTGTCCTACAAAAGTACGAACATTTGGTGACCTTGATGACCCAGAGAGTGAGATTAGCATTCTACTTAGAACTAGAGAACACTTCTCTCTAAAAGAGAATCTCGGAACTAAACCAAAACTATTTTATCTAACATAAGGAGGTTGATATGATTGCAAAAGTAAAAGAGTTTATAACATCAATTCCTGTTAATAAGGTAGGATTGAAAGATTTACTAAATTTTGAAAAAACACCACGAAATATACTTGTGGCAACACTCACAGTAGCTTTTATTGCACTGTTTGTAATTGGTGTTGCCATCTATTTAATGCATGGACACCATGCGTATAATGTTACGAGAGAACACCCTTGGGGATTGTTGATTGCTGTCTATATCTTCTTTGTTGTTAGCTCAACAGGACTATGTATTATTGGCTCACTTGGTGATGTATTTGGTTTCAAAGACTATATGCTTATCTCTAAAAGAGCGATTTTTGGCTCTATTGTAACCATTTTAGCAGGGTTTGCTGTTATTGCATTTGAGATTGGTCACCCTGTCACGATGTTAATCTACAATGTCCTTAGCCCTGGTCTAACCTCTGCTATTTGGTGGATGGGTACACTCTATGGTCTATATTTGACCTTTATGATTATTGAGTTTGTATTTCTTCTTAAAGGGGATATGAAAAAAGCTAAGATATTTGGGCTAACTGGTCTATTAGTAGGTCTTGCAGCTCACTCAAACTTGGGTTCAGTATTTGGATTTTTGAATGCTAGACCAATTTCAAATGGAGTATTTTACCCAACTTACTTTATCTTGACAGCGTTTATTACAGGTGTATTTATCGCCTTTATCTTAATGGGATTCAGATACAAACTAGATTTCCCAGCAGAGGTTAAAAAGATGTTAGAGGGATTAGCTAAGATTCAAGGACTGCTTATATCTATCCTTATCTTCTTTGTAACATGGAAACTACTAACTGATATATATGGTGGTATGCCAAACCGTGCAGATGTAGGACTTCATATTTTAGGTTCAGGGTCATTTTGGGCAGAGGTTATCTTGGCAATGGTGATTCCATTAGTGCTTATCCTAAAAGATATGGGTAGAAACCCTGTAGTACTCTTTTGGGCATCATTAAGTGGAATGGTTGGTATCTTCTTTATGAGATATAATCTCGTACATGATACACAGCTCAAACCTCTTCAAATGATGAAAACAAGAGAGTATATGTTACCACCTGAGTGGGTTCACTACTTCCCATCAGCTACAGAGATTATGATAAGTCTAGGTGGACTGGGGCTTTGTGTAGCAATGTATTACGCAGGGACTAAGTTCTTTAATTTGGATGAAGACCACTAGGTCTTTGTCTTTTTGCTTCATCCCCATCTGTTCTCAGTGGGGATGTATATGAGAGCTACAATCAAATGATGATATTTTATACTTAAGCTATTTAATCCTCTCCCACTCATACCCCACCACATTTTTAGTAGAACTATCAAACTCCACACCTACTATATAAATCTCATTATAATTACTCAAATACTTCTGATGATAATTTCTGCTCTTTATCTGATTTAAAGCCCCCGATTGGTCAACTTTAAATTCAAATATATAGACTTTATCATCAATAAACACACTCAAATCAATCCGTCCAATATTTGTAGCATCTTCGGCAACTATTTTATCAAATCCTGTTCCTGCAAAGTAGGCATAGATTACTGAAGCGTAAAATCCCTCATAGTTTTGAATACTGTTATTAACAAAATTATTGTAGGCAATAGAGGCAAAAAGTGAAATAATTACCTGCTCTAAACCATCTAAATTAGCAACTTCAAGCATATCAATTAGACCATTTTGAACATTATTTTTTTTCTGATGATTCTCTACAAGATACTCTAATAGATAGTCATTAAAACTCATTTGAGTCTCTAGGTTTGGATAGGTCAAGATATACTCTATGCGATTTCTTCGTATTATCTGCTCTTTGATAGTTAGATAGCCACTTTGGAACATTACAGTTTCAAGGTTTAACCGACTTATATCAAAAGCATTTAAAAGAGACTTTGGTATTTTTAGATTTTCAAAACTAGCTAAATTATAGTTTTGAGATTTAAACAACTTTAGTAAAAAGCTAGGAGTTCCTGTATTGAACCAATAGTTATCAAAAATAGAATCATTTTTAATAAAAAGCAGTATATTAAAAGGGTTATAGACTTTATCTTTTAAAAAGTTATATCCATCATACCAAAGTTTTAACTTCTCTAAATCAACCCCTTGCAGATAAGGTTTAAATGTGGTCTCTATATCATTTTGAGTATATCCACAGATATTTCCAAAGCTTGGTGTTAAAGTTATATCTTCTATATTATTAAGTCCACTAAAAATACTAGCTCTACTAAATTTGCTAACCCCTGTCAAAAAAACAAATTTAATGTATCTGTCATTCTCTTTCATCTGAACATAGATACCTTTTAGCAACTCTCTACACTGGGTTGCAATATCTATCTGGTCAAGATTGTCTAAAATAGGTTTATCATACTCATCAATCAAAATAACAACTGGTTTTTGGTATTTTTGGTAACTTTTTTGGATAAGTTCACTAAAGCAAATCGAAGGATTAGAAATCATCTCACACTCTATTCCTAATCTTAATTGGTTATCTTTAAATATCTTATAAGCCATCTCTTCTGTTCGCTTAACAGTTCGTAAATCACCTCCCCAACTAATTCTAATAACAGGATACTTCTCCTCAAAATCCCACTTATCATAGATATATAATCCCTCAAAAAGTTTTTTATTCCTCTCAAAAATCTCTTTGAGTGTATCTAAAAAGAGCGATTTTCCAAAACGGCGTGGGCGTGATAGAAAAGCGTATTTATAACTTGTTATAAGATTATATGCATCTTTGGTTTTATCTATATAGAGATACTCTCCCTCTCTAATTTCACTAAATGTACTAATGCCAATAGGCAGTTTTTTTAGGTTTTGCTGTTTCATATTGTGATTATACACTTTTGAGCTTAAGTTTGATATTGTGCGTATTTTCACTATTTCTTTTAACTTTTCACTTCACAAATTTTTAAATTTTAGGGTCTTGCTCGTACCACCTCGTTGCATCCTCTCCGAGACTGTGAAAGAACTATCAAATTTGAAAAATGAACCCCTATTTTTAGGGATTTAAAATTCTAAAAATGAGGTTCTTTCACAGTCTCGGAGAGGATGGAACAAGAGGTGTGGCGAGTAAAAATCTATATTTTTAGGTAGCTCACGAGCCAAAAATATTCCCAAAGAGATTAAGATAATAGGCGTTGCTCCACCTGCTAATAAATCGACTGTTTTAGTGACAACAAAAGGCAATTTTATATCAAACACCAATATAACTATGGCAAATAATACAGCCAAAAGAAGAGGGTTTTTCAGAGTATAATTATGTTTTATGGTAGTAAAAGATTTTGGGAAGATACACAGCCGATTAGGCAAGGTAGAAACCGATATTTTATAAATTTACACATGAGCAACCTCTATAACTTCGCCACTCTCTACACAATAAGCACTCAACTTTCCATACCCTTTTTCACCATAAAAACAACAACCTCTATCAATACAAGCATAATCTTCTGCTATTTCTACAGCATACTCTTTTGGTGTATGTCCGTAAATATTAAAAATATCTGCCTTGCTATATGTCTCTTTTTCTCTTGTCCAAAGTGTTGTTTGTTCAAAAAGAGCTTTTTGCTTTTTATCATGGCGAATATTCCAAACTTGAGAGATATTACTATGAGAGACAACCACCTTTTTACCTGATGAATGTTTAGCATCAAGCTCTAAGTAGAGTGGTAATTTTTTCATCCATGCTATATCTTCTAGTAACGCCTCTATATTTGCTTCATCTTTTACAAAATCACTTATACCACTAGGCAAAACCTTGACCATACCATAAGACAAAAAGGTATGAAGTCTACCACTGTTTCCCCACTTTGGATTTAACTCCTCATAAGTTATCTCTCCTTTAAAATATCGAATAAGTTCTCTTGCATACCATATAAACAGCACTTCATGATTTCCCATAAGCGTTAAATGGTTATATTTTTTTATAAAAGCTATAACCTTTTTACTCTCTAAACCCCTATCTATAAGGTCGCCTACAAAAACAAGCTTTGCATCTTTTGGGAGTTTGGCAACCAATGCTAAAAGTGTTTGATATTCTCCATGAACATCTCCTATAATGTAGTGATTTTGCATTTTTCTATCCTCCTATTTTCTTTTTTATTACTCTAAATCATTAGTATAAGTTTTTACAACTTTATCTTCTTTTGGCTTTTTCCACTCACTATCTCCCTTTTTTTGAAATTTATAATCATAAGCTAGTTCAGAACCATTTTTATCATAATTGTAAATATACTCCTCTTTTACAATATCAATCGTACAAGGACAAAAGCCAACTAAAGCCTCTATTTTATGAGATAGTTTTTTACCATCTTTATAACTCCATTTATCAATAGTATGTTGAACTAATACCTTTTTAATAGAATATTTTCTCTCTTTTCTAATGAGTTCACCCTCATCATTATATACTTTAGTTATAATATCACTAATTTTTATATTCCCTTCTTTATCTAATTTTAAATACTCATCATAATTTTCTCTACCATTTTCATCATATCTCAATCTATTGATGGTTTTATTTCCAAAATAGAGAACTTCACTATATATTAATCGTCCTTTTTCATATTGCATATCTTTTGTATAGTGACCATCAGCAGATTCAAAATGGGTTAAGTTACCATCTTTATTATAAACTTTTATAGGCTTTTTTTGAGTATCGCTATCATTATCAAGCTTATCCTCTTCTACAGCAGTATCTTCATCTACTTCTTGCTCTATCTCTTTTCCCTCTTCATCATAAAAATGGGACTCCATAATATTTCCATCATTATCTGTTGTTTCTACAGAAAGAAGTCTCTCTTCATCATAACTATTGGTAGTAATATAATTATATTTTTCACTATCAAACGACTCATATCTCTCTTCAGTTATCTTGCCATATTTATTATAGGTAAACTCTTTTTTATAATCGTTACTATAAATCTCTAAAACTAACTGCTTTAGATAATTAAAAAAATTGATATAAATTAACGAATATTTATCAATATCGCTATCAAAAGAATAATGCTCCTCTTTAATATATCGCCACGCTATTACATTGATAGGCTCTTTAGCCAATAAAATACCCTTTGCATTAAATATTTGACAACTAAGATTATGCTCTCCTAAAGAGAAAGCCTTTTTTATATTGCGTCCAAATCCAATAATATTCTCTTTCTCTTTCCAAATATAGCTATAATCCTCTCCATTTTCATCAAATTCTGATGTTAGATTTATCTCTGTTTTCATGGTTGTATTTATCTCTTTAGTAGGATAAAAAATTACCTTCTGATTACTCTTTATCTTTTTTTCAACAACCTCTTTTTTTACTTGCTCTAAACTCTCTACTCTTTTTTGAGCAACAACTTCTTTTTTAATCGGTAGTTTTTTTGTCTCTTCCTCTTGTGACACAAAGAGATAAGCAACTAAGAGTAAAAATACCATTAATATAATTTTATTTCCCATAATTTTCCTTTATACACCCCACAGAAATAACCTCTTTTGTCTCAACACAATAGGCACTCAATTTTCTATTTTTGTCTCTTCCACAACCTGTGTCAATGCTTACAAAGTTTTTTCCTATCAATACCTCATCTCTAGGAATATGCCCATAAATATTAAAAGTAGGAGCAGAAGATGAAGGTTCATAGCGATTATTCATAGCATGAAATGCAAAATAGTCAGGGTGGCTATCTTTAAATAGCCAATATTTATCAACAGGTGCATGGGTAACTATTACAGGAAGAGTGTAACCTTTTATATAACCAAATTCATAATAGGTAGGTAACTCTTCTATCCACTCCATATCTCTTTTCATTCTAGCTATTCCCTCTTGGTTTATGGTTATTTTATTAGAGCCTTTCTCTAAAAGTCCATAGGATTGTAAAGTACTAAAGAAGTTTTTATAAGCCCAAATAAGGCTACTATGCTCTACTTTCTTCTTAACCTCTTCTAAAAAAAGAGAGCCAAATTTTAAAAAATACTCTTCATGGTTTCCCTTTACGCAATAAAAAGCGTTCTTTCTAACAAACTCAATAACCTCTTTGCCTTGTGAACCTCTGCTGATTAAATCTCCTACAAAGATTAGTTTTGCATCTTTGGGAAGTTTTTCTACTAATGCCAAAAGTGTTTGGTACTCTGCGTGAATGTCTCCTATGATGTAATGTTTTTGCATCTATTCCCCTTTATTTTAGTTTTACTACTCTATCACTCTTATTTATTGTACTTTGACGATGAGCAATGGTAATAACCGTTTTGTCTTTAATATAATTATCTAATGCCTCTAGCAATCTATCTTCTGTATTGGTGTCTAGTGATGATGTTGACTCATCAAAAATAATCACTTTTGGTTTGTCAAGCAGAACTCTAGCTAT
>FPHE01000053.1_pt1 | contig 22031 bp, 19 predicted proteins | sample 1057201 | NCBI WGS metagenome assembly FPHE01 (sample SAMEA4473311, study PRJEB15554) | hydrothermal vent metagenome | biome: marine basaltic hydrothermal vent biome; feature: marine hydrothermal vent; material: water | place: Pacific Ocean | collected 2011-06-14/2011-07-23 | depth 1155 m
GCCTTAAGGATACTCTCGGAGTATAGTCTATTACAACTTTTAGGAAGGTTGTATAATATTCCCTATTGGAAATGTACAGTTCCAAATTTAGAACCTGATAAGCTTCTTATGAAGAGAAAAGAGAATCGATTTAACAATGCAAAAATGGAAGATAAGATAAAGCTTATTGAGGAGATGATACCTTTTTATGGTTATCGTGCTAGAAAGGATGGAAATATATCCAAAGAGGAGTTAACAGCACTATCTGTTATCCAAAAACAGTACAACTTTAAAACAAAAACTATTTTAACAGCTGATTTTTATAAGGAGCTTTATAGTTTTGCACCTATTTTTAAGGAAGCTATAGAAAAAGATAGACAAAAATTTGCCAAATTAGAGCAAGAAAAATTAGAGAAAAAGAAGAATCCTAAGCCACCTACTAAGAGTAAAAGTCAAGAGAACAATGAATCTATTGAGGCACTTTTTAATCTGTGAATTACCAAAAGATATAACTACTAATCTTTTTCAAGAGTAGATTAGTTTATATCCCATATTATAGCTATTAGAGATACTATTTTTGGGTAGTTTTTTTCTAAAATTATAGAGTAGATTTTTGAGTCGATTTTTATAATTTATCTCATCAGAGTTATCACTCCACATCTCCTCCTCCCAAATTTCACTAGCAATAGACTCTTCTGTGATAATATTATCTTTTGCTTTTAAGAAAATATTTAATAGCTTAAGCTCATTTTTGGTTAGCTTAATCTCACGATGATGAGAATCATAAAATATCTGTTGGGTATTACAAAAGTGGTAACCGTCCTTGAATTTGGTTATATCTATTGATGAAAATTTTAAATCTTTTTTAATATTATAGAGTACATTTTCAACCTGTCTATAATTAAATGGTCTCTCAATATATCCTGATAGATGCAGAGGAAGTACTTTTTTCAATCTATCACGATTTAAGCTATTAGCGAGTATAACTATAACTGTTTGATTATCATTTTCTCTAATTTTTTTACTAATATCAAATGCACTATCTTTTAACTTATTTAAGCTACAATCTAAAAAAATAGCAGAAAATAGATTTTTATGATAAGAAGATAGAGCCTCTCTGTTATTGTTAACCAACTCTATTTTATTAAAATATTTTTTAAAATACTCTCTCTCTTTAGAATCTCCTACTAGCAGTAGTGATGGAATTTTTAAACTATTCATTTTCATTCCTTATCTTTTGATTAAAGTTTTATAATAGTTTAACATAAAAAAATTATAATAACACTTAATGTTAAAGAGAATATAGAATAGAATTATAGAATTTATTAATGAAATTTTAGAATTTTAAAGCCCTATAATGAATTATTATAGAATTATATGCCATAATGATAATTATAAATGAATAATTAACGATTTTCTAAATTTCAAATTTAGCATATTGTGTTACTTTTTTACACTATTAAAAAAAGGAGAGCATCATGAAACAGAATCTATTTTCACAAAAAATAGACTATTTATTTAAAGCTTTAAACATCACAGAGGATGAATTTGTCAAACTCTTTTGGAATGGTATCAAGCCTAGTTTTGCTACTAGAAAAAAAAGTGTTATCAATAAGTGGTATGAGGGGGATATAGCCCAAGCTAAAGCGTTTTATTTTGATACCTATCCCATCTCAAGATTAAATAAGGGAGGGCAACCTTTTTTCACCAAAGGCTCTTTTTTAAATGACTCTATTGAGGAGTTTAAGAAGCGTGTTGATATCTACATCGCCCATATAACTCAACCTAAAAATACTTTTGAATACAAGTATATCTACTACTATGACATCAACCTCAAAGTGGTCACCTATGTCAAACTCTATACAGTAGAGGAGATAGAGAGAGATAGATACAAAATCAGAATGATAACTTCAGAACTCTACAAAGATAGGGAGATAGATACCTATTATGGTGACCTCAATATCATCAATGACTACTACCATATATCGGTTAAAAATAATTTTGAGATTGTCACCTTTTATTTTATGCTCAACAAGGGATTTAGAAACAACTCTGCTATATATGGGCTTCGCTTGGGTCTTTCATATGATAAAGGTCTGCCAATATCGGGCAAAAATCTACTAAGCAAAAAGATACTCTCCAAAGAGGAAGAGGAGCAGTTTTATCTCAATGCCAATGAGACTGATACGCTTATTTCTGAAGAGTCAAGCATAGATATATATAGCTCAGAGAAAAGAAACTATCTCAAAAAGCTTCATCATAAGATAGCCAATATCACAACTTTTATGAAAAAATCACGAAAGATACTTAGTCAAAGTGTTGATAGAGATGTCTATATAAGCCTATTTCATGATGGACTTAGCTCTCTTAATCAAATCTCTCAAAAGGTCTACAACAACAGAACATTTTATAGTTCCAGACGAAGGTCTGCAAGGAAAGTATTTTTAAGAAAGTTATCTCTAACTCCAAATAGCTCTTGTGCTTTTGTCTATCCTCTTTTTGCAAAGGATTCCACACTATTTGCTACTGAAGATAAAAGGTCAAGAGAGGCTTTAGAGGATATAGTAACTGTAGCAAAGAGTGGATTAAAGATAGATATGGTGATTGTTATGAGGCTAGAGGATGAGATGACAGAGTATATAAAAGAGTCTACAAGTAGACTAATAGAACATGGCATAGATATAAGAATAGTACTCAAAGAGAGTATTGAGTCGAGTATTACTAGTTATGATTTTATATATAGCAAATCTAAAAAGGTAGCGATATACAGAAATGCAGGAGATAGAATCTGCTACTTCAAAGTAACCAATAATATCGACTCCATCAACAATCTATCTTATGATTTTGAAAAAATAAAAAGAGATAGCTATAGTTTTGATGACTTCATAGCACAGAAGCATATCAAGATGGGTAAAAAATTAAAACATCTGATAGGTAGATGGTACGCCTATAGCTACGGCACTATAGAGGAGGCAGGTCAAACCAAGATTTGGGAAGTAGAATATGAGATAGATAGAAGAGAGAATATAGAGGGGTTTTATAACGATGAGCTAAAATATAAAGGGTATCTAAAACTAAATAATATCAACAAATCCTATATAGTACTTACATCTATTAGGTCACGCAATCGAAGTTTTATAATTTTTCATAATAAAGATATTTATAAAAAAATTTTTAAGGTAAACATGCTATACAATCAATTCTCTACAGAGCGAGATATTGTTACTTTTGGTATAGTTTCAAGAATAAAATTAGATTTGGATGTTGTCAGGGAAACTTTGGGTGAAAGTGGTGAAATCACCCTAAAAGAGAGCATTGAGTTCGAAGATAGGGTTAAAAGTCTTTACCTTAAACATGAATTTTAAATTTTTCTTAAAAAAAATTATTAGAATTATAGATATTTGTATAGGTTTAAAATTAACTATTTATATTGTTTTTATAACATAAAAAAAGATTTTTCAATAAAAAAGCGATTTTTTTATAAAAAAATTGCATTAATGGTTAAAATCTAACTTTTTAAAGACTTTTTGAGAGTATACTTTGAGTATGAGAGTTACATCTCAGAGGGAGTCTCTCTTTTTTTACAAGAGAGATAAGTTGAGGTCGCAAACCAAACTTTGGCGAGGGAAGTTTGCTAACACTATAATGGTATAGAGTGTCTTTCATTATAACACTATATACCTTAACTTTACAATTAAAAGGATTTATAATGAAAAAATTACTATCTACTGTGGCGATTGCTGCATTACTCTCTACTAGTGCAAATGCTACTGACAATGAAATTGGTGTTACAGGTACAGTTGAAGCAGGTGCTGTTGTTTGGATTGGTGACTATCAAAATACTGCTCTAGTTGGTGGACAAATGGTATTTGAAGGTAATACTGTAGCAATAGGTAATATGGCATTGGGAACAACTACATCTCAATCTATGCCTCTTAGTGTTAAAACCAACTCTACAAGTGGTGTAAAGATGACAATTTCAGATGCAACAAATAATGGTAAATTGGCAGATGGATCAAAAACTCCAATTGATGTGGCTTATAAATTAGATACATTGGGTGCTCTTACCTTAGGGACAGCTCAAAGTATAGTTACAGGAACAAATGATGGTGTTAGTGCAGTTGATACTTTTACTGCAACTGCAACGGTTCCAGCAGACCAAGAGTCAGGAGACTACTCAACTACACTTGCTGTTTTTATTGAAGCAAACTAATTTTCTCTCCCATCTTCTTGGTGGGAGTGTTTAATCATTGCAAACAGATAAGGAGATGGTTATGAAAAAGCTTATAATACTAAGCCTTGTGACAGTAACAACACTCTTTTCAACTGATGTTAACAAGATAGATGTAGGAGGAACAGTTCTCTCTGCTGCCATTGTTGGGTTTGATAATCCTATTACTGAAAACTTGGTTGATAATACTTTTACTTTTAAAGGTATTAGCATAGATATTGGAACGATTCCTCTTGGAGGAAAAATAGCTCCTGTAACTAAAAATATCTATGTCAAAACCAATGCAACAGATGGTGTAACCATGGAGATTACTGACCCAAAAGGATATTTGCACGGTAATCTACTCGATTCAGATGATAATATGGTACCGATGAGATACTCTTTGATGGGAAGTTCTTATGCTATCAAAAATGGTGGTGCTAGAGACTTGGTTACAGCTACCAACTCAGGTACTTCCGATATTGGTACTTTTGTTATCGAACAGAAAAGCCTAGCCTCACCAGACCAACCAGCAGGTGAATATAGTGTATTACTAAATGTCAAAATCTTGGCAAGGTAAAATAGATATTGGTACTTTTTATGGGTATCAATATCAAAATATATAAATTTATAGGAGTATTCAAAGTAATACTTCTATAAATTTATACAACAAGGACTATCTCATGAAAAGAATCATCTTATTTTTTTTAATATTTTCGACCTATATCTTTAGTATTACACTATCGCCATTGACACAGACACTAGATAGCAAAAAGAAAAAACATCTCATCTTTACCGTTTATAACCCTACAAAAGAGCCTGTAGCTGTTGATTTTAAGGTAGTACAACTTTTAGATACAGACAACAATAAAGAGAAACGAGAAGAGACCAACAAAGTTGACTACTACCCATCTCAATTTGTCTTGGGGGCGACAGAATCAAAAAAAGTTCGTGTGCGTTATATGGGTTCATCTCTGCCTGATGTTGAAGAGGTCTATCGGGTTATTGCCAAAGAGTTAGATATTGATGTAAGTGACAAAAAGGATGAAGAGAGTGGTTCAGAAGTCAAAGCAAAGATTAAAATGCGATTTACCTATGCAGGGCTTCTCTTTGTTCATAAAGCCAATGCAACAGAAAACTTGAAGCTTGACTCTTTTGAGGTATCACCTAGTAGAGAGATTACTATCCATCTAACTAACAGTGGAACAGCAAGTGTTGTTCCTAATGCTTTGCACTATAACTATATTGTTACAGTCAATGGAAAAGAGTATAAACTGTTAGAAGAAGACCTAAAAGGGGCAGAGTTTAGACGCGTCTTAGCAGGAAAAACAAACACTTTTTATCTAAAAAATATTGTAAATCTTCCTAGTGGAAAGATTGAGTCAATCAAAATAGAGAAAATAGAATAGATAGATAATTTATATTTATCTTCAAGGAGTAGAAAATGAAAAAAATATGTATATTATTGATAGTTATCTTTTCAAACATTTGGGCTGACTATTTGACTGTTAGTAGTCAACCAATTACAGAAGATGGGAGTGGAACAGTACTATTAAATAACTTTTCAATTGATTTTTCTACTCTGACTCTACCGAGTAGTAATGTTGTAAGAACGATTGATGTATATCTCAAAAGTGACTCAACAGCCAATGCTGTCAATATGACTATCAGTGGAGATAGTCAACTCAAAAATGGTAACGAAAAAATGGATATATCTTTATCCTATAATGGAAATACTATTACTCTTGGTACACCATTTGAGTTGCTTGGTGCAGGAGAAGGAGCTAGAGATGGAAGCAAAATAGGTACAATAGAGGTAAAGATAAACTCTGTAACCCCTGTGCAACTACTTGGAGAGTATAATATAGACCTTAATATGGATTTAGAGGGTCAATCAACACAGACTTTACCTATAAAAGCGACTGTTCCCACCATTACTGTTGCAGGGTTCTCCTCAACTCAAACAGAAACAGGAGTCAACAGATTTTTAGGAACAACACTTGATTTTGGTAATTTTGAATTTGATAAAAAAAATACTATTGATAATGACCTCTATATCCGAAGCAATAGTTCGCAAAGTCTCTATATCTCTTTTGACACAGATGATATGGTTCATGAGTCTGATACAGACTATAAAATAGCCATGCAATACTATTGGAATGGTACAGCTTATTCTAAAAATACAAAAATAAAAACTTTGACAGGAGTAGATAAAGGGGAAATCTCTATAGGAACAATGACCTTTGAGACACAAACTATTGATAGTTCACTTATCGCAGGTGATTATAGTGCTACGATTAATGTTACAATAACGGTGGAATAGAGATGAAAACTACGACTATACTATTATCACTTATTATAGCTAACCTACTCTATGCAGAGGAGAATCAAGAGCAAGATAAAATTCTAAAACAGAAACTTTTTGAAAAAGCTTTTAAGAAAAAATCTCAAATCAAAGAGTTTTATCTACCACTAAGGGTTAATAAAATTATACAAGATGAGGTTTTTGTTAGAATAGATAATCAAGAGCATGTTTTGATAAACGGAGAGACTATGCAGTATATTGTCTCTCTACTCAAAGAGAACTATAAGAGAACATTCAATTATGACCAACTTAATCAAGATGGATTTGCTCCACTTGCCTCATTAGAGCAATTTGGTATCAAAGCTTCCTATGATAACAAAGATATTATGTTGGATATTTTTCTACCTTCTAATATCAAAAAAGCCTCTTTGATTCATCTAAACAGAGGTTATGCCAAAGATTCAAATGGTTCAATTCTTCCTCAACCATACTCGGGAGGAGTTAATTTTTATCTTAATAAGCAGTATTCTAAAAATATAGGAGATAGCTCTTTTAGGAAATCCTCTCAATATCTCTAGTGATATTACACTTAATGCTCATGATTATGTATTAGAGGGGAGAGTACAGTATCAAGGAAAAGGAAATGGGGAGTTATCACGAGGACGATTTAGATTAGTCAAAGATGACCCCCAAAATCATCTTAGATATACTTTAGGTGATATTATTTTACCTCATCATAATAGACTATCGTATCAGAGTACCTTGGGTATAGGAGTAGAAAAAGTTTTCAATGTAGGTAGCACTTACCATCAAAATATCTCTCGTATTAACTCTTATGAGTTTTTTTTACAAAATAAAAGTAGAGTTGAGATTTATGTCAATGATAGATATAGAAATGCCTTAAACCTCATAGAAGGAACACACAATCTATATGACCTCAATCTACCAAGTGGACTCAATAGGGTTAAACTCAAAATTATAGAAGATGGAGGAAAGATAGAGTATCTGGAGTTTAATGATTTCTCTTATTCTGAAATATTAGAAAAAGGGGTTATGCGATATGGTGCAGGAGTAGGAATAGAGTCTAAACTTGAAAGTCATGAGTGGGAATATCAAAAAGATAAAAAAGTAGCATCAGCCTATGTGGAGTATGGACTTTTTGATAGTATCACTGTGGAGAGTGGCGTTCAAACAGCAGAGGATTACCTAGCAGGAGATTTGGAGCTACTAATTGGAACAAACTTTGGACTATTTAATCCTTATGTTATAGCTAGTCAAGCTGATAATACAGAGGGATATAAAAAAGGATTGGACTATCGAACCAATATAGGCAATATATCACTTAATTTAGGTTTCCAAGATACAGATGAAGAGTATAGACTACTCAATAGTTCAAGTGGTTTAAAAAGTAGGCTCTATAGGGGAAATATATATAGTCAAATTGGATGGGGAATCAATATGGGATTGAGTGCTTCCCAATATACTAAAGATGGTATAGAAGAGGATAAATATGGTGCAACACTAACTAAAAGTATTGGTAAATGGTTAACTCAATTGGATTTTGACCAAACAGACAAAGAGGGTAAGGATAGAGAGAAGCAAATCTATATAAGTGCTGAATATCGTTTTGGTCAAAATAGAGCAAGATATATTAACTATATCGAAGATGAAAAAAAACAGCACTTTAATCTAAGTCATAATTCAAAGGGAAGATATGGTCTCTCTAGTGAATTTCAATATGAAAATAGTGATGAATATAATAAGTATAACCTAAGAAACAATTTTGATGATGAGAAATTTAGAATCAATACTACTTATAATCTACAAGACAATAGAGAAGTTGATAGTGAAACTCAATCTTTCAGTGTTCAATTGGCAACAGGTATGGTATTTGCAGGAGATAAAGCAACTATTACTGCTCCTTTAAGTTCTAGTTTTGTTATTGTAGATAATGATGATAAACTAGAAACACCTCTTGGTCTCATGGGTTATCAAGAGAATGATGAATTTATTTATGATAATTTTGCTGTAAGCATTAGTGATTATGCTCAAAGAGAGCTTACAGTAGATGAATCAGAGTTAGATTTTGGTACAGATTTGGAAGATTCTCAACAAAAATTTGTAAGTAACTATAAAAGTGGCTCTATTATGAAGATAGCCGTCCAAAATCTCTATAGCGTTAAAGGAGTTTTTTATAGTAAAGCAACAAAAGAACCTCTAAAATACAAAGCATTTAAAATATTTAATACCCTAACAGGAGAGCGAAGCAATAGCTTTTGTAATGAAAAAGGAGAGTTTATTATTAACCAAGCTGAAGCTGGAAAATATAATGTAACCTTTATGAGAGAAAGAGGCTATGAGGGCGTTGCACGGTTTAGCTTTGAGATAAAAGAGGATGAAAAGCAAGAGCGTTTAAGAGATTTAGGAGATATTTATATTGAAATGCCAAAGAAAAAAGAGGCAAAAAAATATCTCATCTATAATAAAAAGAGTAACAAGACAATTAGTGACAGCTTTACCAATATTTTACAAAATATCTATTTTGACACCAACTCTTATGCTCTAAGCAAAAAAGCCAAAATAAAATTAGATAATATTGCTATAGAGTTAAAAAAACAAAAAAATATCAAACTGGATATAATCGGTCATTCAGATTCTACCGACTCAAAAGAGTACAATATGGAAATCTCACATAGAAGAGCTACTAGTGTCAAGTCTTATCTCGAAGAGCAAGGAGTCAATAGCAGTCAACTCAATGCTCTAGGGGTAGGAACAACTCAGCCTATATCTAGTGAACCTAGAGAAAACAGACGAGCAGAGTTCAAAGGTCAAGTAACATTTCAGGTACGATAAACTATTTAACAGCGATGGTAACTCCTAAAGAGCCTCGGTTCTCTTTTTGAGAGATAATCAACTCTCCAACTCTAGTGGATTTGTTATAAATCTCATCAGAAAAATTGATAGGAGCAACTCCCATAGGACTATAGTTCATAAGAGGTGTTCCATATGAACTATCAGAGAGAGCAATGGTTAAACCTTGATGATTGGTTTTGAGATAGATATCTTGTCTAATGCTAGAGTTATCAATTTTAGTTATTTTTGATTGAGTATCGGCATGAGCAGCTACAGTAGCAGTAATGCTAATCTGACCTGCAAAGAGTGAAGTACTAAGTAATAGTGATGAGGTGAAAAATAAAAACTTAAACATTTTAATCCTTAATTTAAAATAATATATACTATCTATATTATAAATTAAAATTGATTAAAAAATGAATTTTATATCACCTCTTTTTTAACAGTTTGCAAAAAAGTTACAATATATATATAAAGTTAAAATATAAAATAATTTTAAATATTAATTTTTTACAGAACCCTCTCCCACTCATAAGTAGTTACATTTCTCTTTTGACTATCAAACTCCACCCCTAAGATATAAATCTCATTATAATCACTGATATACTGTTGGTGGTAGCCTTTATCTTTAATCTGTGCCAATGCCCCCTTTTGGTCAACCTTAAACTCAAAGATATAGACCTTGTCATCAATAAAAACACTCAAATCTATTCGCCCACTACTCATAGCATCCTCTGCTATAATCTTATCAAACCCAGCCCCTGCAAAATAGGCATAAAAGACAGAAGCATAAAATCCCTCATAGTTTTCTATATAGTTATTGGTAAAATTATTATAGGCAATAGAGGCAAAGAGTGAAATTATAACCTGCTCCAAATTTTTTAAATCGGCAATCTCTAACATATCTATTAAGCCATTTGTGACTCTGTTTTTTTTCTGATGATTCTCTACAAAATAGTTAACAAGATAATCATTAAAACTCATTTTTGTCTCTAGGTTTGGATAGGTTAAGATATACTCTATACGATTTCTTCGTATTATCTGCTCTTTGATGGTGAGATAACCACTTTGAAACATAACAGTCTCTAGGTTGAGTTGATTAATATCAAAAGCGTTTAAAATACTTTTATCAACTTTTAGATTTTCAAAACTAGCCAAATTATAGTTTTGAGATTTAAACAGTTTGATTAAAAAGCTAGGAGTTCCTGTATTGAACCAATAGTTATCAAAAAGACAATTACTATCAATAAAAAGTAGTATATCAAAAGGATTATAGACCTTGTCATTTAAAAAGTTATATCCATCATACCATAGCTTTACTCTTTCTAAATCAACCCCTTGTAGATAAGGTTTAAATGTAGTCTCTATATCATGATGTGTATATCCACAGATAGTCCCAAATTGAGGAAGTAATGAGATGTCTCTTAGGTTATTGAGTCCACTAAAAATACTTGCTCTACTAAATCTGCTAACCCCTGTCAAAAAGACAAATTTAATATATCTATCATTCTCTTTCATCTGCACATAGATACCCTTTAACAACTCTCTGCACTGGGTTGCAATATCTATCTGGTCAAGATTATCCAAAATTGGTTTATCATATTCATCAATTAAAATAACAACAGGCTTTTTGTATTTTTGATAGCTTTGTTGGATAAGTTCATTAAAACAGCTTGATGGATTGTTTTTAAATTCACAACTAACACCAAGTCTAAGTTGATTCTCTTTAAAAATATCATATGCTCTCTGTTTAACCCCTTCAATGCTCCGTAGGTCTCCACTCCAACTAATTTTAATTATAGGATATTTATCTTCCCAATCCCACTTATCATAAATATAAAGCCCCTCAAAAAGTTTCTTATTCCCCTCAAAAATCTCTTTGAGTGTATCTAAAAAAAGTGACTTTCCAAAACGGCGTGGGCGTGATAGAAAGGCGTATTTGTGATTAGTAATAAGGTTATATGCCTCTTTGGTTTTATCGATATAGAGATAGTTCTCTTTTATAATTTGACTAAGCGTACTAATGCCAATAGGTAGTTTTTTTTTCACTATTCATCTCTTTATTAGATTTTGTTAGCTCGATTATACTTTGTGAAGCTTAAAATCAATATAATTTACAAAACCCTCTCCCACTCATAAACAACCACATTTCTCTTTTGGCTATCAAACTCCACCCCTAATATATAAATCTCATTATAATCACTGATATACTGTTGGTGGTAGCCTTTATCTTTAATCTGTGCCAATGCCCCCTTTTGGTCAACCTTAAACTCAAAGATATAGACCTTGTCATCAATAAACACACTCAAATCTATTCGTCCACTGCTCATAGCATCTTCGGCTATAATCTTATCAAATCCAGCCCCTGCAAAGTAGGCATAAAAGACAGAAGCATAAAACCCCTCATAGTTTTCTATATAGTTATTGGTAAAATTATTATAGGCAATAGATGCAAATAGTGAAATAATAACCTGCTCCAAATTTTTTAAATCGGCAATCTCTAACATATCTATTAAGCCATTTGTGACTCTGTTTTTTTTCTGATGATTTTTTACAAAATACTCCAACAGATAATCATTAAAACTCATTTTTGTCTCTAGGTTTGGATAGGTTAAGATATACTCTATGCGATTTCTTCGTATTATCTGCTCTTTGATAGTGAGATAACCACTTTGAAACATTACAGTCTCTAGGTTTAGTTGATTAATGTCAAAAGCATTTAATAGACTCTCATCTACTTTTAGCTTTTCAAAATTTGCTAAATTATAGTTTTGAGATTTAAACAGTTTAACTAAAAAACTAGGAGTTCCTGTATTAAACCAATAGTTTCTAAAGATAAAATTATTTTTGATAAAAAGCAGTATATTAAAAGGGTTATAGACTCTATCTTTTAAAAAGTTATATCCATCATACCAAAGTTTTAATTTTTTTAAATCGACCCCTTGCAGATAAGGCAAAAATATGGTCTCTATATCATTTTGAGTATATCCACAGATATTTCCAAAGCTTGGTGTTAAAGTTATGTCTTCAAGCATATTTAATCCACTAAAAATACTCGCTCTACTAAACTTGCTAACCCCTGTTAAAAAGACAAATTTAATGTATCTATCATTCTCTTTCATCTGAACATAGATACCTTTTAGCAACTCTCTACACTGGGTTGCTATATCTATCTGGTCAAGATTATCCAAAATTGGTTTATCATATTCATCAATCAAAATAACAACAGGCTTTTTGTATTTTTGATAGCTCTTTTGGATAAGTTCCCTAAAACAGATTGAAGGATTAGAAGTTATCTTACACTCTACTCCTAATCTTAGTTGATTCTCCTTAAATATCTCATAAGCCATCTCTTCTATTCGTTTAATACTTCTTAAATCTCCTCCCCAACTAATTTTAATTACAGGATATTTATCAAAATCCCACTTATCATAGATATAAAGCCCCTTAAAAAGTTTCTTATTCCCCTCAAAAATCTCTTTAAGAGTATCTAAAAAGAGAGACTTTCCAAATCGTCTTGGGCGTGATAGAAAGGCGTACTGATGATTAGTGATTAAATCATAAGCCTCTTTGGTTTTATCAATATAGAGATAATTTCCATCTATAATTTTACTAAGCGTACTAATGCCAATAGGTAGTTTTTTGAGTTTATGTTGTTTCATATTGTTATTATACTCTTTTGAGCTTAGGGATTTCCAAACAACAAATCATCTGTTCTTTACTAAAATTTAGATTAAATTAGAATTACTGATGGCAAAGTCAATATACCACTTGGAGAGATTTTATGTTTAGAACAGATATAGTTATTATAGGAGCAGGGGCTAGTGGGTTGATGTTGGGGGCGTTGATGCCTGATAGTGATTTTGTGATACTAGAGCATAATCCAAATATTGGGGCAAAGATGCTTGTCTCTGGGGGTGGACGATGCAATATCACTAATGATAAGCTAAAGCCCAAAAACTATCTAGGCAATCAGCGATTTGTACGAAATATTATTAAGAGATTTGACCAAAATCAACTTTTATCTTGGCTTGGTCAGAGAGGTTTAGTACCTGAAATGCGTAAAAACAGTCACTATTTTTGTAAAACCTCTGCCAAAGAGATAGTTGATTTGCTAAAAAGAGAGATAGATAGAAAAAAGTTTAGATTAGATACAGAGGTAGAGAGGGTAGAGAAGAGAGATGAGCTTTTTGAAGTCTATACTAGCAGAGGAGTTTTTCAAGCTAGAGAGGTGGTAGTAGCCTCTGGGGGTCTTAGCTTTCCAAAGCTTGGGGCTACCTCTATTGGTTATGATATTGCTTTATCGTTTGGACACACTATCCATACTCTAAAAGCAGGGTTGGTCGGTTTTACAGTTCAGCCTGAGCAGTTTTTCTTTAAGTCACTATCAGGTATCTCTACAGAGGTTAGGATTAGGGTAGGGGAGAAGGAGATAGAGGGGGCTTTGCTCTTTGCTCACAAAGGTATCTCTGGTCCTGCTGTTTTGGATGCTTCTCTCTATTGGGAGAGGGGGAAAATCTCTATAGATTTTTTGCCAAAAGTAAATATAGAGCAGTTGAAAAGCTCAAAGAAAAATATCTCCAATCTGTTAGGATTACCTAGTCGTGTTGCTAAAGCTTTTTTGGTGGAGTTGAAAATAGATGATAAAAAATCAACTCTCTTAACTAGAGATGAGTGGAATCAGATAGAGGCGTTAAAAGCATATGAGTTTGCACCTGCTGGAACTTTTGGTTACTCTAAAGCAGAAGTTACTAAAGGTGGAATAGATACAGATGAGATAGATGCTAGTTCGATGATGAGTCAAAAGGTTGAGGGTATATATTTTATAGGTGAAGTTCTTGATGTCACTGGTGAATTGGGTGGATATAATTTTCAGTGGGCATTTTCGACTGCTTTTGTATGTTCTAAAGCAATAATGTAATAAACTTATACAATTCAATAATAAAGTAGAGTTATGGCAATAAAAGAGATTACTTATAAAAAGCAGTTATTTAGACTTAGTTATGAGATGTGTAATCCAAGTGCAAAATTGGGAATTTTGGTTTTGCATGGTTGGGGAAGCAACAAAGAGATTATGAAACAGGCTTTTGGAGATAAATTTGCAGATTATCGTGTGACTTATCTTGATTTGCCAGGTTTTGGAGGTAGTAGCAATGATATTATTCTTGGTACAGAAGATTATGCTTATATCGTGAAACTTTTTATCAAAGCTGTTGGTCTAAGCCCAAAGGTTATTATGGGTCACTCTTTTGGTGGTAAAGTCTCTACACTACTAAATCCTGACTACTTGGTACTACTCTCATCAGCAGGAATCAAGACCATTAAGCCGTGGTCTGTTAGAGTCAAGATTGCAACTTTTAAGTTTTTGAAACCACTAGGTATGCAAAAGATAAGAGAGCTATTTGTTTCTCCTGATGCCAAAGGAATGAGTCATGAGATGTATGAGACTTTTAAAAATGTTGTAGATGAAGATTTTGAGCATATATTCTCTAAATATAAGGGTAAAGCTCTACTATTTTGGGGAAAAGAGGATACAGCTACACCTCTTTATACAGGAGAGAATATACATGAGCTGATAGAGGGAAGCAGGTTTTATCCTCTTGATGGTGACCACTTTTTCTTTTTGCAACATGCTCGGTTTATTGCTGATGAGGTCATCAGAGATATTTCCTCTTGAACCATTTGTAGTTCCACTCTTTAGATTAAAGATGTTATGGGAGTTTGCTTAAAAATCTCTCTTCAAACTCCAAAGCAGGAATAGCTCTACTACATAAAAATCCTTGATAACAGACATCATCATTAATCTTAAGGATTTTATTTTTCTGCTCTAGTGTTTCTATCCCCTCTATAATCACTTTGTAGTTAAACTGTTTTCCTATATCAATAATACTCGCAACTAGTTTTAAGTCATCCTCATTTTTTAAAATTTCAGATATAAAAAATCTATCTACTTTTAGTACTTTAAATGAGAGTTTTTTTAGATATGAGAGTGAAGAGTATCCTGTTCCAAAATCATCTATATTGCACTCTACACCTCTGCTTTTTAGGTCTTTTATAATTTTTTGTGTCTTAGTGAAACTATCTATAAGTGTTGTCTCTGTTACCTCTAGTTTTAACATAGCAGGGTCGATTTTGTACTTTAAGATACAACCCTCTATATGTTTGGAAAAATCAACCTCATGTAGCTGTCTAGCATTGATATTAATAGCAATATACTCAAAGTTTATTATATTTTTGGCTCTCCATACAGAGAGTTGTCTACAGACCTCGTCTGCTACCCACCATCCTACTCTATTGATTAATCCTGATTCTGTTGCCATAGGGATAAATCTATCAGGCATTATCAACCCTTTTTCGGGGTGATTCCATCTTATTAGAGCTTCAACAGCAGTTAGTTTATCATCTTTGATATCTACTATGGGTTGATAGTATAGCTCTAAATCACCATTTCCTATGGCATGGTTTAGGTCTTGTTGGAGTGTGGTTAGCTCCTGTTGTTCTAAGTCAAGAGTATGATTATAAAAAGAGATGTTGTTTTGACCATGTTTTTTTGTCTGATACATTGCCATATCTGCTTGTCGGATAATAGTGTCAATATTGTCGGTTTTAGGCTCAATAATAACAATACCAATACTAGTGGTCATATATAGTTCTAACCCTTCAATCTCAAAAACTTTTAAAAATAGTTTTTTGATATACTTTGCAATCTCTTTTGCTCTCTCTTTTGTATAGTTTTTATTATCAGAGACAAAGGGCATAGCCAAAAGAAACTCATCTCCACCCAATCTACTAAGGTGAGAGTTTTTGATATCTAGTGATTTAAATCTATTTGATACTTCAATAAGGAGACCATCCCCAACAAAGTGACCAAAGGTATCATTAATCTGCTTAAAATTATTCAAATCCATATAAAATAGGATAGAGTAGTCTGTTTGGTTTTTAGGAGACTCTATAAGTTTAATCATAAAATTTTTATAAGAGCGTCTGTTTGGAAGACCCGTAAGAGAGTCCCGTAAGGATATTTGGTTGATTTGCTCAAAAGCTTGATGCTCTACAGTCTTATCTACTAGAATACCAATACCCCCTGTAACTATACCTCTCTCATCCAAAAGAGCAGAGCATGTGAGTTCTGCCCATATAATTTTCTCTTGAAATGTAAAGTTGTATGACCCTATATACTGTTTTGAGGTTTTATTTTTTAGGACACTACTCATCACCTCAACAGCCTCTTTATCCTCCAAGTTATTGAGATTAAAACCTTTTAGATTTGTCTCTAATCCAAATATTTCATAAAATAGTCTATTATAATTAAGTATTCTTAGATTAGTATCATAATAGAAGATACCAATTGGGGCTTGAGCAAGTAGTGAAGTCAATTTTTTTTTCTTTATATTAAGTTTTTTTTCTGCCTCATAGTATCTATTTTGATTTTTTAGCATATCATGATAGATTCTATTGAGATTTAGACCCAATAGAGCCAATAGTATATAGAAGATAATTATTAGAAATACAACTGTAGAGGTGTGAGAAATATTAATAAAAAATATACTCACAGGAAAAAGTGCAAACAGTATTATAGTAGTTTTAAACATTCTTATCTTGATATCAGGTGAGTATATCTTTTTTGATATATTATAAATTAAATTTTTCATCATTGTTATTATATAATAATATTAATTATATCTAACATCCAATGTTTATACTATAAAAAATTAATATCATGATTATATCCCATCTCTAAACAAAACTTGCTAAAATTACAGATTAAGTTAAAAAAAGAGCAGTTTAATATTAAAGGATTCATTAATGAAAGTATTACTTATAAAAGATGTAAAAAGTTTAGGAAAAAAAGGTGAAATTAAAGAGGTAAAAGATGGTTATGGTCAAAACTTTTTAATTGCTAAAGGGATGGCAAAATTGGCTACTCCTGATGTTGTTGAAAACTGGAAAGCTGAACAAGAGCAGATGGCTAAGAAGTTGGCTGATGAGATTGAACAGTTTACAGAAGAGAAAAAGAGGCTAGAGGCTACAAAAATTGTAATTACAAAAAAACTAGCACCCGTAGGTATACGAGGCTCTGTAAAAAAAGATGATATTGCAAAAGCTGTTGAAGAGGAGTTAAATATCAAGATAGATAAGAGAAATATTGAGCTTAAAAAGGCTATAAAGCTAACAGGTGAGTTCAAAATAGATGTAAAGCTAGGTCATGCAATCCATGCTATGCTCACAGTTGAAGTAGCAGGAGAGTAGAGAGTGTTTCACGCAACAACTATACTTGCTTATAAAGGCGAAAAAAATGCCGTCATCGGTGGTGATGGTCAAGTGAGTTTTGGCAATACAATACTAAAAGGTAATGCTACCAAGATTCGTTCACTCTACAAAGGTGAGATTTTGGCAGGGTTTGCTGGAAGTACTGCTGATGCTTTTAACCTCTTTGATATGTTTGAAAATATACTCAATGAGAAAAAAGGTGATTTGTTAAAGTCGGTTATTGAGTTCTCCAAGATGTGGAGAAAAGATAAACATCTAAGGCAATTAGAGGCAATGATGCTTGTACTAAACAAGGAGCATATCTTTATCTTGACAGGTACAGGAGATGTAGTTGAGCCAGAAGATGGCAAGATAGCATCTATCGGAAGTGGTGGGAACTATGCTATATCGGCAGCTCGTGCCTTGGATAAACATGCTGATATGTCAGCAAAAGAGTTAGTAAAAGAGAGCCTAAAAATTGCAGGGGAACTCTGTATCTATACAAATACAAATATAAAACTACTGGAGTTATAAAAATTGAGTAACAAAATATCGACCAATCTTACACCAAAAGAGATTGTATCATTTTTAGACAAATATGTCATTGGTCAGGGGAATGCAAAAAAAACTATTGCTGTAGCTTTGAGAAATCGTTATAGACGGATGCAACTTAGCGAGGATTTGCAGAGAGATGTGATGCCAAAAAATATCTTGATGATAGGTAGTACTGGTGTTGGTAAGACTGAAATCGCTAGACGATTGGCTATTATGATGCGTTTGCCATTTGTAAAAATAGAGGCCAGTAAATATACTGAAGTTGGTTTTGTAGGTCGAGATGTGGAGTCAATGATTCGTGATTTGGCAGCTAATGCTCTACAGATAGTTCGTGAAGAGCAAAATGAGCTAAATCAGGAGAAGATAGAAGCTTATATTGAAAATAAGATTATAGAGAAACTTCTTCCACCACTTCCAGCAGGAGCAAGTGAGCAGAAACAGTCTGATTATGAAAAGTCTTTTGCCAAAATGCAAAAAAAGTTTGAAGCGGGTAAACTTGACCATCTAAAGATAGAGATTGATATGCCCTCTCCAACGATAGAGGTTGCAGGTGCAGGAAATATGCCTCCAGAGATGGCAAGTGTGCAAGAGTCTATTATCAAAGTGATTGGTGGTCTCAATAAAAAAGGCAAGAAAAAAGAGGTTACAGTAAAAGAGGCAAAAAGTATTTTGGCTATTGAGGCGAGTGAAGAGCTTTTTGATGAGGAAAAACTAAAAGATTTGGCAATCAAAAAGATAGAGGAGGGTGGTTTAATCTTTATTGATGAGATAGACAAAATCGCAGTTCCTGCCAACTCTAATTCTCGTCAAGACCCAAGCAAAGAGGGAGTTCAAAGAGACCTCCTACCGATAGTAGAGGGGTCAAATGTTCAGACACGGATAGGTATGGTAAAAACTGACCATATTCTATTTATCGCAGCAGGTGCATTTCACCTATCAAAACCAAGTGATTTGATTCCAGAGCTTCAAGGTCGTTTTCCTCTAAGAGTTGAGCTAGACTCGTTGGATGCAGAGGCACTATATAGAATCTTGACTGAACCAAAAAACTCACTTGTTATGCAGTACAAAGCACTTCTTGGTGTTGAGGAGGTTGAACTGATATTTGAAGAAGATGCCTTGCGAAGTATTGCACAATATTCGGCAACTGCCAATGAAAAGACTGAGGATATTGGTGCTAGACGACTTCATACAATTATGGAGAGGATTATCGAAGAGATAAGCTTTGATGCTGATGAACATGCTGGTGAGAAGATTGTTATAGATAAAGCTTTGATAGATTCTAAGTTAGAGAAGCTAGTCGATAGTGAGGATATTACTAGATACATTTTGTAACCTAATCTAAAAATTAGTATATTTTAAGATAATTTTATCAAAGAATATACTAAAAAAATTATTAATTTTCAAAAATAAATATGTAGGGAAGCTTAAATTTCTTTAGTTGAAAAATCAAAGTGGCAAATAGGCAAATCCATTTTTACCACTACATCTTCTTATGCGATAAGTGGCATAGATATAAGTACAAAGCTTAGTAGATATTTTTTTAACATGATTACTCTGTAAGTCCACTCAAGATTTTCTCCATTTTATTTTGAGCATCTTTTAGGACTTTTATATCCTCTTTGCTATCAATAGCCATAGAACTCATCCAGTTATATACAGAGGGGAAACCCATTTTTAGGTTATTATCACCCTTTTTCTTTGCCATATAGAGTGAACACGGAGCATAAGCACCTGCCTCTGGTCTTGTCTTTGCAATGGCATAGATAACAGGTAGTTTACAGATAGAGTAGACCTCATAAAAATCAAAACCGTTATAATCTTTCTCTTCAAACTCATCACCTAAGTTATTGTGTCCTGCAATTACAAATCCATTGGGAGCTAATTCACCCTCAAAACCCATCTTTAAATCTTCTAGCTCTTCATCCCAACTCTCTTTATCCATCTCCATAGTGAAGTTTGTAACCAAATCTCCTGTTGCTTTTTGGGTCTTATAAGAGAGTTTCTCATATTTTCCATTTGGCATAGCAGTTTTTAGACTCTTTTTGATTTGCTCTTTTAAATCTGTCAAGATTTTCTCATCAGCAGGAATTTTCATAATTTTTTGCATTGCAGATAGAGATAGAGATGATACCGAAATCTTTTTTTCACCTTTTTTAGTATAGATAGACATACTCATTGGTGCAAAAAGTCCTATATTCTCATACTTTTTTGCTAACTCTAAAACCACATCTTTTTTATAGAATGTAAAAAGATTATAGACATCAAAACTTGACTCTTTGAACTGCTTTTTAAAAGGACCATTCATATCTCTGTTTGCTGATATAAAAAATCCTGCTTTTTTAAAAGCCTCTTCTATACTTTTTGTTGTGATTTTTCTATCATTATTATCAGAGGTAAATAGGTCAATATCTGTATTTGCTACTGCTCCTGTTGCTAGTAGTGATGTTACTAACAACCCTTTAATTATAAGTTTCATTTGTACTCCTTGTAAGTTTTTATTTTACGGAATCGGAGACTTCAGTCCCGAATATTGCGAGGCTAAAGCCATCGATTCCAATTTTATGGACGGATATAGATATATCCACGAAGCTCTCGCTCAATCAATTCAACAATACCTGCTGTGACCACTTCAACATTATCAATTAACTCTTTTTTCTCTATTTTATAGGTTTGCATGGTGTTCCCACATGCGATAAACTCCACATCATAGGTCATTAAAGAGCGAACTCTCTTTTGTATATCCTTGTCAAAAAAGTGAGCTTTTTTCAAAACGGCTTTAATCCCTTGTGAGTAGCAGACAATGACCACTTCACACTTATCAACTCCATAGAATTTTATAACATTAGAAGCCGAAGAGAGAACATGTGAAATCTCATTCTCATCTCCTGTTGTAATAGGAAAAATAAATTTTCTAGGGTTCATTAATGATGGTTTTGGTTCGGCAAACTCTGTTTCTGCCATTACAAAACTTATCAGAATAAACAGTAAAAGTAATGTTTGTCTCATTCTAATCCTTTATATATATATAAGTAAACATGAAGATGGAAAAATATCAAAAGACTCTTCATGCTTATTTATATATATTAATTTATAGGATAACCACAAGAGATTACCCATACAGTCTAGAATTTAAACTGATACTGTGCTAATATAGCATCATCTCTGAAGAATGCACCAACACCTTTAAATGTATCTGCATCACCATCAGCCACTACATAGTTGAGTTGCATACGGTGTTGATTTCTTTTTCGTCTACTGCTTCTGTCCATTTTATTATTTTTGGGATTGATATAGTAGTTAACCCCAATATAGGTATTGCTCACATCAGAATCAACACCGTGTCGTCCCTCTGAACCTATAATATGTTTAACTGCACCCTCTATTACATCTGTAACATAGTAAGTACCTGTAAGAGCTAGAGTAGCCATAGTCCAGTCATTATCGCCTCTGATATTTTGAACATTATAATACTCTGCTTTAACATTAGATTTATCAAAATGAGAATCGATACCTATGTTTAGAACTTTGTAGTCATCACCTGAACCATCAGTTTGACCTTTTCCTTTACCATATCCAACTTCTGCATGAAGTGCTTGTGTCCAGTCAAATGATACTCGTCCCATGTAGGTATTTGTTTGATTTGTTTTATATACTTTGCCATCTGCATCTTTTGAGTTTACAGCACCTGACCTACCAGTCGCACCCGATACCATAAGGTCATATCCAAACCCTTTCATTGGTCTCTCATGACCCATCTCAAGACCATTTACTTTGGCACTGTTACCAAAACCTATGTCACGACCAGAAAGCATAATACCTGCGGCTCTTTCAAATGCTAGTTTTTTATCAAAACCTCGTTTAATGACATCAAGATTCCAC
>FPHE01000095.1_pt1 | contig 21055 bp, 23 predicted proteins | sample 1057201 | NCBI WGS metagenome assembly FPHE01 (sample SAMEA4473311, study PRJEB15554) | hydrothermal vent metagenome | biome: marine basaltic hydrothermal vent biome; feature: marine hydrothermal vent; material: water | place: Pacific Ocean | collected 2011-06-14/2011-07-23 | depth 1155 m
ATATTTTATGACCAAAATCTATCTTCATAATAGAACTAATTTTTTAAAATTTAAATCTATCAAAACTCTACTTAGTTTATGATATAATCATAACCATAAAATCAAACAGGGTTATAGATGTTATACAAATATAGTGGTATCACCAAACAGGGCAAAAATGTCAATGGAACAATAGAGGCATCAGGAGAAGAAGAGGCAAAAAAGAGGCTCAAATCACAAGGTATTTTTTATAAAGATATTAGTGCTACCAAAGAGATAAACCTCAAAAACTTCTCAAAAAGAGAGATGCCAGGTCCTCTTCTTAGCTCATTTTCAAAAGAGTTATCTTCTTATCTCAATTCTGGTATGGCTATACTTACAGCTATAAGGCTTATAGAAGACCAACACCAAAAAGAGAAGAAATATGCCTCTTTTTTGGCATCTTTGCGAACTATGATAGAAGAGGGAAAATCACTCTATCATGCACTAAACTCTCAAAGTGTTTATGCTATGCCCGATTTTTTCCTACAGAGTATCAATGTTGCAGGTCAGAGTGGCAAGATGGTTCCTGTACTTATACAGATGGGGAACTTCTTCTCGACACAAGCCAAGATAAAAAAACAGGTTAGCTCTGCTCTTGCTTATCCTACTTTTATCTTTGTTGTTGCTATTGGTATGGTTGGTTTTTTGATTACCTTTGTTGTTCCTAAGATTACTGGGATATTTGAAGACACAGGGCAGGAGTTGCCTCCAATTACTCAGTTTGTATTGAGTATTAGTGACTTTTTGGGGAATCACTATATTGGGCTTATTTTAGGTATTGTGGGTGCTATTATAGCCTTTAAACTTGCTTACAATTATATCTATGCTTTTAAAAAATTCTATGATAGTATTATGTTGAAAATTCCTATAATTGGTGCTTTGATACAGAATCATGAGTTGGGTAGATTTTCTTATATATTATCACTAATGTTAGCCTCTGGGGTATCTTATGCTCATGCTGTCAAACTTGCTACTACCACCTTTTCCAATACAGCGTTTAAAGAGATATTTGAACAAGCATCTCATAAGGTTATAGAGGGGAATAAACTTTCATATGCCTTGCAGAGAACAAAAGGAACCAAACCAAAACGGAACTTTATGCAGGCACTAGCTTTGGGAGAGGAGTCTAGTGAAGTTGCTAATATTTTAAGTAATATCGCAGCACTCTATCAGGAAGAGAATGATGATAAATTAAAACTTCTACTAAGTCTATTAGAACCTATGATGATGCTCTTTATTGGAGGGGTTGTTGGGATTATAGTTGCGGCTATGCTTCTGCCTATATTCTCGATGAATTTAGGTGCAAAGATATAATTTTGGGAATGATGAAACGCACCCTACCATTATGACAATATTTTTTGCTATAATAATATAGATAAATTTTTAAGGAGATTTTAAATGAAAAAGATACTCTTAGCTACAATGGTGGCTACTTCGTTTGGTATGGCTGATTTTATAGGTGGAGAGCTTAACTTGGGTTATTATAGCCACTCTCCAAGTGGAACAGCTACTTATGGTGATGATAAAGTAGATATTGAAAAAGATTTAAAGTGGAGTAGTAGTGAGGATATTTTTCTAAAAGCCTATTTTGAACACCCTCTTCCTATTATTCCAAATATTAAAATTGGATATACAGATTTTTCACATAAAGGTAGTGGTAGGGCAAGTAAAACATTCTCATTTGGTGATTTTCAACTTTTTAGTTTGGATGATGATGTAGATACCAAACTTGACCTAACCATGTATGACTTATCTTTATATTATGAAGTTTTGGATAATTGGGCAAATCTTGACTTAGGATTAAATGTTAAGTTTATTGATGGAACAATTGATATTAAATCAACTACCGATAAAGAACACAAAAGCTTTAATACACCAATACCTATGCTATATGCCAAAGCTCGTTTTGATGTTCCTACTACTGATGTAAGTTTTCAAGCTGAAGGGAACTATATCTCATATGATGGTAACACTCTATATGACCTTGAAATTGGTGCTAGATATTCGTTTGCTTTAGGTTTTGGTTTGGAGGCTGGATATAAATCATTTAAATTAAAGCTAGATGATGTTGATGATTTGAGTATGGATACAGACTTTAATGGTGCGTATGGTAAAGTGGTTTGGGATTTCTAATGGCAAAACAGCGTTTTAGAGATTTAAAAAAGGGTAGGGTAACAAAAGTTCCTAAAAAAAAGAAAAAGGTATCTAATATACCTTATGCAAATAATAAGGTTAAGAGCAAAGCAGCCTTAACAGACTCATTTATGCTTCTTATGCCTATTATGTATATTGTATTTTATCTAGTCATGGATGGGAGAGAGGGCTTTGCAGAGGATAGACTTATGGGATGGATATATATCTTAGTGCCTCTTATTATTGTGCAGACTCTGTTTATGTTTTTTGGAAATGGTCAGACTCCAGGGTATCGTAACTATAGACTAAAAGTTGTGGATATTAATACCTTAGAGAAGCCACCTCTATTTTCTATTATATTTAGAAATGTGGCTATGGTTTTAGCTCTTGCAACAATAGTTGGTTGGCTTATGATGTTTTTTAGAAAAGATAATAGAGGGTTACATGATTTTCTTAGTAATACAGCCGTTGTTTTAATGAAAAGTGAAAAGTGAAAAATTAATAATGAGGGTGACTTTAGCTCTTTTTTATCTCTTTTATTTTGCTTTGGTTGGGGTATATATTATCTTTATGCCCAAAGTACTTATAGATTTTGGGTATAGCAATGCAGAAGTTGGTATTATATATGCAGTTGCTCCATTTATGCGTTTTTTGCTCCCTTTTCTATTTAAACATCTAGTGACATTAAATCAAAAAGTATATCTACTCTCTCTCATTTTTACATTTATAGCCACTTTGATATTTTTAGGTACAGTTGAAAACTTCTATCTATATATTGTTGTCAATCTTCTTTTTGGGGCATCTATGGGTATCTCTCTTCCATTTGTAGAGACTATTGCTATGCAACAGATTTCAAAAAAAGAGTATGGTAAAATTCGTCTTTGGGGGTCGGTTGGTTTTATTTTGATTGCTCTTTGGCTTGGTAAGATACTCTCAACTTCTTATGATGCACTCTACTATCTATTGGGAACAGCCTTTATGACACTAGTGGTTGGTTATTTTGTATTGCAGTTTGATGAAAATCCTAAAAAGGAGGAAGAGCAGGAGAGTGATAGCTCTTTTTCTTTAACTCGTTTTTGGGCTTTTTGGGTCAGTCTATTTCTGATGCAACTCGCATTTGGTGGATTTTATAACTTTTTTACTATCTATGAGGTGGAGCATGGTGTTAGCTTAGAGATGGTTAGCTGGATGTGGACATTTGGTGTGGTTTGTGAGATTGTCATGCTCTATTTCCAAGGGTCTCTTTTGGAAAAAAATCTACTCAATATTCTAAAAGTTGCTATAGTTATAACTGCCTTTAGATGGATGATTTTATATCTCTATGCTGATAGTATAATCTTGACTTTTGCTTCTCAATCACTTCATGCTATTAGTTTTGCTCTGTACCATACAGCTACTATAACTTATGTATTTTCACTCTACTCTCAAAAGAAATTGGCTCAACAGTTTCTTTTGGGAATTGGATTTGGTCTTGGGGGTGCTGTTGGGGCTATGGTCTCTGGGTGGATTTATGGGGAGTATCTGTTTTTGATAGAGGCTATTATTACCATGGGTGCATTTGTGATGCTTTTGATTCATGATAGAGACAAGGCGTGCCTTGTCTCTACTTGAAATTGTAATATCGTGCTGGATATTTGCCTTTTAGCAGTATCTCATTGGTATAAAAAGTAAAAATAGGTGTAGCACCCTCTTCTACAGAGATAGGTATATCTTCATCCTCTGTAATATTTATCTTTTTAGTAATAGCCTTAAGTGCCTCTCTACTCTCATCATCTTTAATATTAAATTCATCACGCAGAATCTCATAAGCATCTTTTTCATCTTTGTCATAACGGTATGTTTTTTTAACTAGATAAAGAGAGTTATCTAACTCACTATTACCTCTTTGTGATATATAAACTGCCATATCACGATTTTTATTCTGTAATTTCATAGCACCCATTACAACAATAGATACTATTAACACAGACATAATAACCTCAATAAGAGTAAACCCCCTACTAACCTTCAATTTTTCACTTTTCATTTTTCACTTTTCATTTTCAATAGTAGTTCCCTGAATCTCTCAAATTATACTCCTCTTTTATCCAAAGCTCTTTAGCCGTACCAAGGTCTTCTACCTCTTTGGGTTCACCAAAGTAAGTTGGTAGATAATAGACTCCAGCATCGTTTGAGAGTATCATTTGAGAAGTACTTCTATTTGCATATAGAGTATATCTTAGTGTTATCTTTTGGTCTTTTATTCGACCAAAATCCTCTAAATGAACTAGCTGATTATCCCTATCAACTACAAAAACTTTGAGATTTTTACCAAACGCTACAGCACCCTCATAGGGGATAATATCTGCCCCTTTTGCGATATAGCAATCGGTAGATTCTTGTATACAGAAAAACTCTATATCTTCTGCTATAGGAAATAGCCTTTTTAGCGTTGATGGGAGCGTTAAAGGTTCTAATTTTTCGGGTTTTTTAGTCTGCTTGACAACTTCGGAAAAGACCAAGAAGCCAACAAGAGAGATAATCATTACTACAATGATTAGCTCTATTAGGGTGAAGGCTTTTTGGTTGGTGGGCATAGTATTCATTATTTAGGATAACCAAGTGGAATTAGTCACTACATTTTGGGAAGATTATATCTGCATCTTCTGCCGTCCCACCCTCTGCTCTATCTGGACCAAAGCTAATAATATTGAAATCTTTATCTGTTTTGATATAGGTAAAATATTTTCCCCATGGGTCTTTTGGTAACTTCTCTAAATAGGGTGAACCTGAATAGTTTGGATACTTCTCTGTATCAGGGTTACTAAGTAGTGCCTCAATACCCTCATCTGTATCTGGATATTTACCATTGTCCAATTTAAACATCTTTAGAGCCTCTTTGATTGAACCCATCTGTGTACAGGTAAGTTTTATCTGTGCTTGTGTACCTTGACCAATGACTTTTGGAGCAACAAGACCAACTAGAAGCCCTAATATCAGTATAACAACTAGTAACTCAATAAGTGAAAAAGCTCTTTTTTGTGTTGTTTTTTGTCTGTTCTTAATCAATGATACCTCTTTTTTTACGCTTGTTTCATAAACTTTACTCATAGTTAAAATTCCTTAGTTAATTTTAGTTATAATATTAGCGATTTTACTTGAATTGAGCTTTATTATGGATAAAACAAAAAGAGGGATTGCCCTTTTTATTACACTTTTAGTCATTGCTTCTATCCTTTCGATAGTTGCTGTATCATTTTCTTATCTTGAAAAGGTTCAAAAAGATGCTGGTAAGATGTCAGCTATCATTCAAGGAAATCTATTTTATAAAAATACAACAGATATTTTAAAACGATTTTTCCCAAAAGGTAAGGCTGATAGTAAAAAATTAGATATAATATACAGTATACCCCTAATGCTATCAGAACCAAAGAGTGGTTTTAATATTAATCTGCAGTGCAAACCACTTATGGTAGGTGTTCCTATAAAATGGTTGGATGAGTCATTTACCAAAAAGAGTCCTGCTAGATTGGATTTGGCAAGAGATGTACTGTCAAAGATTATGGAGTTATATGAGATAGAAGAGCCAAATCAATTAGAGGAGATTATCCTTAGTTGGGTTAATGGAGTTAGTAGAGAAGATAGCGAATATGAAGAGAGGCTAAGGCATAAAAAGGGTATCATATCAAAAAAACAGTTTGATAGAATTATATTGGATTATCGTCTAAGGTATGATGATGAGAAGGTATTTAAGATTCCTTGGGAGAGATATTTTGTTTTTGTTGATGTAACTAAAGATGTGATTATAGATGGTGCTTATATAACAGCAGAACTTATATCTGTAGCTTTTGATATACCTCTACAGAGTGTAAAAGATGAATGGTTAATAGAGAATGATATAGATGAGAAGAAGATGACACTAGTAGAGTATTTAGCTCAAAATGCTAGTGGTGAAGTTATTAATAAAAAGCTATTTTCAAAGAATGCTCTAAATGCTATGCATTGTGAAGAGCGATATGCTTATCGTAATAGTTATTATAGTTTTAGTTTTGATTATTCAAAAGAGAGGAGTACAAATTTTGAATTTAATGGGGAACTCTAATAGAAGAGTTTTGGTCCATAGAGATATGGAGAGTATTACCACTATTGATAGTGTAGATATAATACTTACGCCACAATTTTATACTTTTTTGAGAGAGGAGTTAGGAGTAAAATTTTCCTATCAGGCTAAACAAATAGCCCCCTCTCTATTTGATGATTATCTTGATGGTAGCAAAGAGTATCAATTTCATGTCTACAAGTGTGAAGAGGATTGGTGTTTTTTTGCCTATTGTGTTGAAGAGATAACCTCATTTTTGGAGAGCAAAGGGGTAAAGATACATCAGATTTCAAAGATATTTTTTGCTCAAGAGTTATATCCATATATGGGAAAAGCTGTTGATTTAGGAGAGAGTGTTGCTATGCAGTCACTTGATGAGACAGTTACGCTACTGCCTAAAAGATTAATGAGTAGTGATTATGACTATACTGAACTTGACCTACAAGAGGTCTCTTTGAAAAATAATATAGCTCTAAGTAGTGCTTATGGTTCTCTTATACCTTTGAAGCAGACGGTTATTATCGCTATACTACTTACTCTACTTGGAGCTATATTTATTATTGAGGGTAATAGAATTGGAAGTTCTATAGAAGATTCTGTAGAGAAAGAGGAGATGCTTTTAGCAAAAAACTCTAAATTGAGTTCTAGTCGTGTTCGTAAAAGTATCTTGGATAAATATGAATCGATAGATAGAGAGGAGAGGCTAAAAAGAGACTCTATTCAAGAGATTTCTAAACTACTTTCAAATGGAAGTATACTAAAGGAGCTTACTATTAATGATAAAAAAATATCAGCTACCATTGAGACAAAAAACTCTAAGAGTATAAAACAGATAGAGAGACGGGCTAAAGCATTTAAGACAAAAAGAAAAAGTAAAAATATAATTATGGTGGAGAGAGCTTTATGATACTAAAAAGATTTAGAAATGAACTTATTATACTCCTTGCTCTTATCTTTGCACTCTCTGCTTTTTTTTACAAAATATCTGCTAGGGACGCTGTATCTAATAAAAAAGATAATATAGAGAAGACCATTGCTGAGATAAGTAGAGTATCAGAGCTCAAGAAATTATGGAGTAGTAAACAGATAGCAAAAGATGCCAATGGTCTAAAAACTATTGTAGCTAAAAATAAAGTAAAATTATTTAAAAAAACTGGTGAAAAAGTTACGGTAAGCTACTCTGGGTTAGACATAAAAGAGCTAAATAAGATTACAAAAAAGATTATGAACAGAGCTTTTCAGATTACAAAACTAAAAGTTACCCACAATGGGTCACAGAGCTATTCAATGGAGTTAACATGCAGATGGTAAAAAAAGGTATTGGTGGATTTTTTCTATTAGTTATTTTTCTAATACTATTCTCACCTAAGCAGGAGATATATTACCTATTGGAGAAGAGATTAGAAAAAGATGGTATTGTTATCAGTAATGAGAAGTTTTCTGATACTCTATTTGGATTGACAATTAGTGATGCTGATATATTTGTCAAAGGAATTAATATGGCAAAGGTGAAGTCACTTAAACTCAATATTTTTTTTCTATATAATCAGCTCTCTATAGAATCTATAGAGACAGACAAAGGTATCCATAAAATGGCACCTAAATCTATAGATAATATAACAGCCACGCTTAGTATACTAAAACCATATAAAGTGGGAGTTGATGCTGTAGGCTCTTTTGGTTCAACTTCTGGTGGCTATTATATAGGAAAAAATAAACTATTTTTTAGACTAAAAGAGAAAAAAGATATAAGTTCTTTTAGAAAATTTTTAAAAAAAGACAAGGAGGGGTTATTTTATGAAAAATTTTTCAGATAGTAGACTCTTCTCAACTCTTCTATTTTTTTTAATTGTAGGAGTGATAGCAAAAATTATATGGTTGAGTGTGGCTATGCTATTTTTGCCAAAGAGTGGTGTGGAACATATAGAGGTATCCAAGACAAAACCTCTCTTTTATCGTGTAAAGTTAGCAAAACAATCAACAAAGAAAAAAGCACCTCCAAAAGTAATCAAACAAAAACCAGTAATTGGTACAATGAATGGGATAAAACTTATAGCACTCTATAATGCATCTGATGCTCTAGTAGTAACTGTAAAGAAAGCAAAAAAGACAAAAGTTTTGGCCAAAGGTGAGAATATAGATGGATTTATATTAAGCTCAGCAGGTTCTGATTATGCTATTTTTAGAAAAGGTAAAAAAGAGTTTAAGTTAATTTTAAAAGATAGCAAAATCAAAAATCCTAGTTCTATTACAAAGGCTAAATCCTCTCCATCTAAACCTAAAAAGGATTTGGTAAAGGGTATAGTTAAAAATGAAGATGGTATAGGAAAGATTGTATCAAAAGGACTCCTAAGCTCTTATACCAAAGATATAGATAAAGTATGGAAAGATATTGGTATAGATGAATACAAGGTAAAAGGACAACTACAAGGATTCAAAGTCAACTTTGTAAAAAAAGGTAGTGATTTTGAGAAACTAGATTTAAGAAGAGGTGATATTCTCAAAGCTGTTAATGGTCAAGAGTTAAATAGCTATAATGCAGCTTTTTCATTCTACAAAGAGATGGAGAGTATAGAAAATTTAACTTTAAGTATAATAAGGAATAATCAAGAGATGGAGTTAGAATATGAGATTAAGTAAAATAGTACTAGGAGTATTTCTTGCCTTGAGTTTTCAAGCTCATGCAGAAAAAGTTGACATAAACTTTAATAATTTAAATATTAGTGATGCTATAAAGATGGTTGGTAAGATTACGGGTAAAAATATACTTATTGATGGTGAGATAAAAGGAAAAATAAACTTTGTATCTAATGAACCTGTAGAAAAGAGTCAGCTTATTCCTATAATAAATGCTATTTTAGCTACTAAAAAGATGACACTTGTACCAAAAGGTGACTATTTACAAGTTGTGAAAATGAATGATGCATCAGGAGAGGGGCTACCAGTTAGAAGTAATATAAGTAAAGGTGGCACTATGGAGACAGTAATTTTTCAACTCAAGAGTGTAAATACTGCAGTCATAAGAACAAAAATTAAACCACTACTTCATAAGAGTGCCAAGGTGGTCTCATTTAAAAAAAATAATCTCTTGGCTATTACTGCATATCCTCATACCTTAAAATCTATCAAAAAGTTAATAGATAAGATTGAGAGAGGTGAGCAGAAGAAAAGTCGAATTATAACACTTCAACATGCTTTGGTAAAAGATATTTTTTCCAATATACAGAGTATGTCCAAAGAGCTTTTTGCTCAAGATATAATTAGTGAAAGAGTATCAGTAATGAAAGATGATAGTAGTAACTCAATTATACTAGTTGGAAACAGTCGAAACCTAAATAGATTGGTTAAATATATTGAACAACTTGATATAGAAGGTGAGGAGAGAGATGTACAGAGAATGTATGTTATACCACTTCAGAACTCAAATGTTGAAGATATGGAGAAGATTTTAAGCAAGATACTACCTCAAATGACTGGTAATTTGGCTCGTGGTGGCTCTATTCATGCTATTGCAAAAGGTCAAAAGATACCACCTACTCATAGAAATGCTAGTGGCATGAATCGTTCACCTATAGCAAAAAATGGAAAGGTTCAAAAGGCTGTAATCGCTAGTGACCTTGAGAGAAATGCACTAATAGTTTTAGCAAACTCAGCTCAAATAGAAAATATCCGTGAAACAGTTAAACTACTTGATATAGAAAAGTCCCAAGTATACATCAAAGCTAAGATTGTTGAGGTCAATACAAATCTAGCAGAGAACATAGGTGTCAAATATGGATTCTCTGGTGGTGCTATCACCTCAAATGGGGTCTTTTCACTACTTGCTAGTTCAGGTGCCGCACCACTAGCTATCTCTAGTGAACTTATGGGATTTTTGAATCAAGGTGGTACAAAGACCATTTACAATGATGCAGGTAATGCTATAGGTACAGAGACCAATAGTAGATTTGCTTTTGATTCTGGAATCAAAGAGGTATTTTCAACTGGTATACAGCTTGACCTTCTAAAACAGAATGGTGCAGCACAGGTACTATCAGAGCCTTCTGTTTTGTGTACCAATAATAAAGCATCAAGTATCTATGTGGGTCAAACACAATCTATTATCACTCAATCACAACAGAGTACTCAAGGTTCTTCAAATGTTCTCAACAACTATAGCAGAGAAGATATTGGTATAACACTCAATGTCAAACCTAGACTCTCTAGTAACAATAAAGTATCACTAGAGGTAGAGACCACTATAGAGGATGTTTTACCTGGTTCAGGTGCAGCGGCAGATAGACCAACAACGACCAAAAGGTCAGTAAAAACAAATGCTATTGTCAATCATGGAGAGACAATTATCTTGGGTGGACTCATCAAAACTTCTACTGGTAAAAGTTCCACTAGAGTTCCTATTTTAGGAGATATTCCTATCTTAGGGCGACTATTTACCTCACAAGGAGAAGCAAAAAACAAAATAAATGTTGTCATCTACCTTACACCATATATCATTAAAAAAAGCTCAGATTTAAAAACCCTGCGTAAAAATCTTGATGAGCTAGACTCCATACAGCAGAAATTCAATAAAATAGTATTAGATAAATTAGAGAAAAGAAGACTTGGGATAACAGAAGATAGAAGACATGTTACATTTTCTAGTCAATCAAAAAATCTCTTAAAGGTAACTCCTGATGAGACACCAAAATCTAATATAGAAAACTATATACCAGCAGAGATAGAGAGTGAAGTTTATGAAGATGACTCACCAGTTATAAGAAGTGAATCTATCTTAGATAGTATTAATCAACAAGATAGAGATATTAATCTCAATGAGATTAATACAGGTATTGAGTATCATGAGGGGACTACTTTTTAGATGAGACTACCATTTATTGAAGATATTGACCTTGAACCGATTTGGAATGAAGAGATTAATAATACATTAGCGATGAAACATCATCTTCTTTTTGCTATGGTACACGGTAAAGAGTGTACAATTGTAGAGAGGAGCAGTCTAGCATCAGCTCTAAATCATCTCTCTAAATTGGATATTGATTACCCTGTAGTAGAGGTTGATTCTGATAGTTTTGAAAGATTACAAAACAAGTTTAGAGAGATTAAAACAGGTAGTGATTTTGATTCTATAGAGACAGAGAGTGGTGATGATATTATTGAGGTAGAGTCTGACCTTTTGGACTTTATCCGAAACTCACAAGACCTTCTTTCAAATGAGGAGTCTGCACCTGTTGTAAAACTGGTCAACTCTCTATTTTTCCAAGCTATCAAAAAAGGGGCTAGTGATATTCATATAGAGACACTAGAGAAAAAAGGTGAAGTTCGTCTTAGAATTGATGGTGCATTAAAAAAACATCTCGATATTGACAAAAATATTACAGGACTAGTTATATCAAGAATTAAAGTTATCTCAAATCTTGATATATCTGAAAAGAGAGTTCCTCAAGATGGTAGAACACAGGTAACTATTGCTGGAAAGAGTCTTGATATTAGGGTTTCTGTACTTCCAACCTACTATGGAGAGAGAGTTGTTATGAGACTTCTTATGACAAGTGAGAGTATCCCTACACTTAAAACTTTGGGCTTTTCAGATGACCTTACAAGAGATTTAAACAGACTACTAACTCATCCTCATGGAATGATACTTGTAACTGGACCTACGGGTTCAGGTAAATCAACAACACTTCACGCCTGTTTGCAACATATCGCTACACCTGATAAGAATATTATTACTGTAGAAGACCCTGTTGAGTATAATGCAGAGAATGTAAATCAGATTCAAGTTAATGATAAAGTTGGACTAACATTTGCAGCAGGTCTTCGCTCTATTCTAAGACAAGACCCTGACATCATAATGATTGGAGAGATGAGAGATAGTGAAACAGCCGAGATTGGACTTCGTTCTGCTCTAACAGGTCACCTAATGTTATCTACCCTACATACAAATGATGCAACATCTGCTCTGTCTCGTCTTATGGATATGGGTATAGAGGACTTTCTAATTGGTTCTACACTACTTGGGGTACTTGCCCAAAGACTAACTAGACAGCTATGTAGCTGTAAAGAGCCAACAGAACTAGCTCAAACTATTATAGATGAACTACAACTGCCTATTCATGCCACTTATTATAAGGCTAAAGGGTGTAGAGTATGTGATTTTACAGGATATAGTGGACGAAAGGCTGTTGGGGAGCTATTTATTATGAATGATTCTGTAAAAACAATGATGAAAGAGGGACTAAATGACCATCAAATTCGTATTGCTATGAGAAAAGCAGGGATGAAGACTATTGCAGATAAGCTAAGAGAGATGCTTATTGATGGAGATACCAGTTATGAAGAGTGTGTTCGTATTGGAATTATGGAAGATTAATTGTTTAATATGAAACAAAATAAAAATGGTTTTACTCTACTAGAGGTACTTATATCGATTATGTTACTCTCTTTGGTCTTAATGGCACTCTATAAAAGTGCTGAGATACTTCGTGCTTCTAATAAAAATCTATTTAGCCATTTGGAGAGAACTTCAGATACACTAAAAGGCAGTAAAACACTCTATATGGATATTTTGCAATCTGATGGTAATATTACAATAAATACAGATAAAAAATTTCATCGTTTGATAATAGGCAATACACAACATTCACTATATGGACTAGATAAATCAAAAGTTACATGGATAGTCTATAAAGAGAATAATACCTTAATAAGAGTAGAGGGTAGGAAATATAATATACCTCTAAAAACAGAAGAGAATGTTGCCGTTGATGTAATATCTGAAAATATGGAACTCTTTAAGATATATAGAGGTAAAAAACCTGAAAATATTTTAGTTCTTCTCAAAGTATTAGGAGGAGAGCCACAAAGCTTTATGGTGCAAAATATATCACTTGAAAAGTATCAAGTAAAATTAGTTAGCCCAGCAATGATAGGAAGACAAAAAAAATCTCATAAATAATGAAAAAATTTATATTACTATACTGGTTCAATATAGCTCTACTATTTAGTATATTTTATTGGGATATATCACCCATTGCAAATATACTAAACCATATACAAACAGATTTCACAACCTATTTAATATCATTAACCCTAGAAGAAGATTTAACTAAAGGGTATGAGATTATTATAAATAGTCACTATAGTTTAGTTATAGAAAAAGCCTGTAATGGTATAGTTCCTTATCTCTTCTTTCTAGCCTCTATTATAGCTTTCCCCTCTACTCTATCACATAAGATAAAATGGGGCATTATAGGTTATGTTATAATTCTATCTATTAATATTTTTAGAATATGGCTAGTGACTCAACTTGTCTTAGAAGAGGTTGGTAACTTCTCTTTGGCTCATGATTTTATAGGAAATATTATGTTGATTTTTACAGCCTTATTACTATTTATCGTATTTGTAAAAACAAGAAAAAGGATTAATTTATGACTCTAACAAAATACTCTGCCAATGGCAATGACTTTATAATATTTATAGCCCAAGAGAGAGCAGATAGAAGCCAATTAGCCAAAAAACTATGTCATCGCCAAAATGGTGTAGGTGCTGATGGGATGGTGGTTGTTTTACCTCATAAAGAATATGATTTTGAGTGGGAGTTTTATAATGCAGATGGAAGTTTAGCTGATATGTGTGGTAATGCCTCCAGAGCTGTAGCACACTTTGCAAGTGAAAAAGGAATCTCTACAGAGGGAAAAGCAGAGTTTCTAACAGGTGCAGGGGTTATTCGAGCTACTATCAATGGACTCTATGTTGTTAGTGATATGATTCCACCTGATATTATTGATAAAACCGTAGAAGAGGATGGAGAGAATTGGTGGCTTATCAATACAGGTGTTCCACATCTAATAGCTATCCGTGATAACCTTGATGAGTTTGATATAGAGCAGATGAGACGCTTACGCCATAAATATAATGCCAATGTCAATATCTGTAAACCTATGCAAGATAGCCTAACTGTTAGAACATATGAGAGAGGAGTAGAGGATGAAACACTAGCATGTGGTACAGGGATGGTCGCCTGTTTTGTCCGTTGTCACCATGAGGAGCGTTTAGATAATAATGTAAAAACCACTCCTAAATCTGGGGATGAACTCTATATTAGTTTAGAAGATGGAGTCTATAGATTTGGGGGGAAAGTGACTAAAACTTTTATCGCAGAGACAGTAGATTAAGAAATCTTCAAATAACAAAATTACAATTTCTTAAATAATTTATGTTAAAATGGCAACAAAATTTTAGCATAAAGGAATTTTAAATGCAAAAAAAAGTAATTACATTAATTGCAACGATTCTCATGTCAACCACCTTGCTTATGGGTAAAACTCTTGTAACTGTCAATGGTAACAAGATTGATGACTCTATTATACCAAAAGGGTACGAGAAACTTGATGATACCAAAACAGCAGAGCTTATGGAGCATCTAATAAAAGAGGAGCTAATTCATGCTTATCTTTTAAAGAGTGATATAGTTAATGACCCTAAGTTTAAAGAGGCATTTGCCAAGCAAAAAGAGTTGGCACAAGAGCAGTACAAAAAAGCCTCTGGAAAAAATTTAACAAAAGAGCAGATTCGTAATATCAAAGGCTCTATAGCACTTATGGCATATCAACAGAAGCAGTTTCAAGCAACAACGATTAAAGATTCTGAGGTAAAAGATTTTTATAACAATAATGAAGAGAAGTTTAACTTTCCAAACTCTATAGAGATAGCCAATATCATCACAAAGACACACAAAGAAGCAGTAGCTATTATAAATCGACTAAAAAAAGCTAAAAATCTAAATGAGGAGTTTATAAAAATAGCAAAAGAGTATAAACAAAACGGCTATATGGGATGGTTTGGAGAGGGTCAAGCACCTGAAAATCTCTTTAATAGTGCATATAAAGCAAAACCAAAAACTCTACTAAAAACTCCTATAGAGACAAAGCATGGATACCATGTTGTCTATCTTCTCAATAAAAAAGCTGCGGGTAAAATATCTTTTGAAGAGTCAAAGGAGAATATAAAGCAGATGCTTAAAAAGAAAAAAATTATAGAGTCACTCAAAGATAAAATAGATACTCTATATGGTAATGCAGAGATTGTATATTAAACTTCTGAATAATGGTGCGTTGGGAAACGCACCCTACCTTACCTCTTCTAACATCTGTCCAATCATTGTTTTTGTAAAATAGATAAACTTCTCAAAGAGTTCACTCTGATATTTGTCTTTATGATAAATCATCAAAAAATTTCTTTTACACTCAAAATTTTTCAATGGTACTCTTATAAGTTTATTGTTTATAATCTCATTTCTTACCGCAATTTTTGATATACAAGTTAGACATTGATGGTTCATAAGAAGTGATTTTATAGACTCTGTATGCCCCAACTCCAAAAAGATATTGATATGGTCAACTTTATCTTTTACATAATCCAAAAAGACATCACGAGTACCAGACCCCTCCTCTCTTAACACCCATTTTCTATCCTGTATGGTATCTATAAAAGTCTCTTTTTTTAGAGAGGTATCAGTAGTAACAACAACTAGTTCATCAACTCCAATAACCTCTTTGATTATCTCTGGGTCATTAACTAGACCCTCTATAAATCCAACATCTATCTTGCCATCTTTGATAAGTTCAACTATTCTTTGAGTATTACCCTCTTTGAGTCCTACTTTTACATCAGGGTAGTTGTTCATGTAGTTACATATTATAGGTGGCATGAGATAGTCTACTATTGTAGTACTTGCTCCTACTCTTACCATCCCTTTATTGACTGTATTTTTAAACTCATACTCAATATCATTGAATTTTTTCACAATCGGAGCAATCTCTTTTTGAAAAGCTCTACCCATCTCATTGAGTATAAGTTTTTTATTGATTCTATCAAAAAGAGGATTTCCTAGTATATTCTCAAGCTCTTTAATAGACATAGAAATAGCTGATTGGCTAAGTCCCATTCCTTTTGCAACATTGGTAAGATGTCCCTCTCGAACAACATTTAAAAAGATTTCCATCTGGCGTAGTGTAAGTTTCATTCTATATTTCCATCAAAATTATTTATAATGGATTATATCAGAAAAATAGTTTATATTATATCTTTTCATCAAAAAAATTGTATAAATTAGACTAAATCAACACCCTTATCACCTTTAACTATCTCACCAATAAGATATCCATCTGTATTATGACATACTGCCTCTGCATCTTTAGAATCAACAACAAGAATCATCCCTACACCCATATTAAAGGTTCTAAACATCTCCTCTTCATCTACATGTTTTGCCATAAACTCAAAGATAGGAAGTACTCTTATGCTTTCTCTACTAATTTTTGCTCTCATTCCATCAGGAAGTACTCTTGGAAGATTCTCTACAATTCCACCACCTGTAATGTGAGCAAGGGCTTTAATCTTATCTCTGTTGGCTTTAAACTCTTTGACATAGATTCGTGTAGGGGTAAGTAGGGTATCAATTAAAGGTCTACCATTAAATTCATCATCCAAACTCATATCTAATTTATCAAAAAAGAGTTTTCTAACCAATGAGTAACCATTAGAGTGAATTCCAGAGCTAGGAAGTGCAATAATCACCTGCCCCTCTTTTACATTTGCCAAAGTATCAAGCTCACTCTTCTCTGCAATACCTACTGCAAAACCAGCCAAATCAAAATCATCATTAGAGTACATTCCTGGCATCTCAGCAGTCTCTCCACCCACCAAAGAACAGTCAGAACGGCGACAACCCTCTGCAATACCTGCTACAACAGCCTGTGCATTTTCAGGTACAAGTTTTCCTGTTGCGTAATAGTCAAGAAAAAACATAGGTGTACCAAAATTACAGATAAGGTCATTAACACACATAGCTACCAAGTCGATACCAACAGTATCAAACTTATTACTCTCAATAGCCAATTTAAGCTTAGTTCCTACTCCATCAGTAGCTGAAAGGATTACAGGCTCTTTGTACCCAGTAGGCAATGCATAAGCCCCTGCAAATGAGCCTATTCCTCCGATTACATTAGAGTCAAAAGTCGATTTTACATCACTCTTAATCGCTTCTACAAAGTTATTCCCTGCATCTATATCCACACCTGCATCTTTATATGAGATATTTGCCATTAGTTTTTATCCTTATTACATGGTGGAAAGGCAGAGCTAAGTACTTTTGTTATAAAACAGAATCCAGTCAATCCACTAACTAGTAACATAACCATAATAATAAACTGTAGCATAACAGCCAGTTTAAAAGATTGCATACCTATTAACATCATAACAATACCCAATGCCATAGCCAAAAGAATTTTTTGTAGTTTTTCAACACACATAATACCCTCCAAATTTTTTGCGTAATTATATCTAAAATTAATAGAAGTTCTTATATTACTCACTTCTTAATCCAAACTCTTTTATAATCAAAAATTACCCTAAAACTTAAAATATTGTACTTCTAGTTTCTGCTTAAGAATAGGAGCATTTTTATCTTTTGAGTTTTGGATTTTCCAAATAAAAACATGGATATTAACTTTTACTCTCTTTTTTTATTGACTCTAAAATTTTATAGTCAGTCGCTAGAAAAGTATAGTTTTGATGGCATTTTCAAAGAAAAATACCCAAAAATAACCCCTATTCTTAGAGATTTAAAACCCCCCAAACCCAAAATCCATCGTCTGAAAATTAGGGTCAGAGTAACCAAACTGTGCAGAAGTTCCTCTTAGCATCATAATATCCATCTTTGGGTCAATCTCTTGTGGGCAGACTGCTGTACACTCACCACATAGAGTACAATCCCAAATACCATTTAGCTGTATGGTGTCAATAGTACTCTTTATATCAGCCTCTCTAGGGTCTGCTGTATATCTAAAAGCACGAGTCAATGCAAAAGGTCCTATAAAGTTTGGATTTACCTCTAATACAGGACAGGCAGAGTAGCAAGAGTCGCATAGTATACAGTCACTCTGTTTCTCTGTTACTCTAACTTGTTCTGAACTTATAGATACCTCTTGTTTCTGTTTTAACCATGATGTAGAGGTTTTTAATGTTTCCCTAACTTTTTTTCTGTTTACCTTTAGGTCTCTTTGGACTTCATGATAGCGAAGTGGTTCAACCAAATCACCATCTTTTAGATTGTGTGAACAGGCTAAAACCTCTTTGCCATTGACTCGTACGGCACACGCTCCACATATACCTGAACGACAGTTTGAACTAAAGGTTAAAGAGTTATCTTGATAGTTTTTTATCTGATAAAGAGCATAAAGTAGAGTAGTACTTTTAAATGGAATATTATACTCTGTTATCTTATTTTGACGATTTATTTTTATATTCATTTATTTATCTACCTTTATTAATCTATTTTGCAATACACTCTCTTCTATCCAATAGGTGGAGTGAGCTTTGTATAGTTTATCATCCTCTTGTGGAAAAGCCTCTTTGAAATGTGCGCCTCTGCTCTCATCACGAACAATAGCCGAATCAATGAGAACCTCTCCAATCTCCAAGATATTAATAAATTGTAGAAAATCTACAAGGTTACTATTGTTCTCTCTCTTTTTATCTCCAATTCCCATATTATCAAGTGAAGCTTTGATAACTCTCAACTCATTTACAAAGTTATTGAGTTGGGTATTGTCTCGAACAATCCCTACATATTTATAAAATTTCTCTCCTAATCTATTTTGAATATCATAAAAATTCATCTCCCAAGGGTACTTCTCAAAGAGTCCATCTATATACTCTTTCTCTTTGGTTAGTTGGGTATTGGTGGGCTTTGCGAGGCTAAAACCATCGGTTCCAAGTGCATTAGAGGCGTTTATTCCTGCTAGACGACCTAGAGAGATAATCTCTAAAAGAGAGTTACCACCTAAACGGTTTGCTCCATGTATCTTGGCATTTGAACACTCACCTACAGCATAACAGTTCTCTAATCCAGAGACCTCAAGAGATTGATTGACATCTATACCACCCATAGTATAGTGTGCTACAGGTTTGATAGGGATAAGTTCAAAAGCAGGATTAATCCCCTCATGAAGTTTACAGAGGTGAACCTCTTGTGGCATTAGCTTTAGGATATTCTCCTCTCCAAGATGGCGAATATCCAAAAAGACATCTTCACCATTATAAATTTGAGAAGCGATAGCACGAGAGAGAATATCTCTAGTGAGCAACTCATCTACAAATCGTTCACCTTTGGAGTTGACAAGGTATCCACCCTCTCCTCTAGCACTTTCACTTATAAGTATCGCAGAATTTTTTAGTGCTGTTGGGTGAAACTGAACAAACTCCATATCAGAGATTCTCCCCCCAGCACGAAGTACAGAAGCGACTCCATCACCTGTTGATTCATTGGCATTGGTCGTAAAGTTTTTGTAGATACCTCCATATCCACCAGTTGCAATTATTGTCATTTTTGCTCTAATCTCTACCACCTCACCTGATACAATATCCCAAAACAAAGCACCTTGTACCTGTTTCTCCTCAACGATAAGGTTTAGCAACATATGCTCCTCTATTATCTCTATACCCTCTTTGAGACAGCTATCATAGAGAGTGTGCAAAATTTTTAGACCTGTGTAGTCTTGTGCATAACAGGCTCTTTTGCTAGATGCTCCACCTAGTCGCCGTTGAGCTACTTTGCCATCAGTTGTTCTATCAAAAGGAACACCCAAACTCTCTAGCCACTCTATAGTAGCAGGGGCATCTCTACACATCTTTTTGACCATCTCTATATCACATAGTCCATGTGAGGAGTTAATCGTATCTTCGATATGTGCCTCTATAGAGTCATAAACAACATTGCCTAATGCTGAATTTATCCCACCTTGTGCCATAGAAGTTTGTGAAGCAGTAGGGTGGCTTTTGCCTACAACTGTTACGGTTGAGCCTTGTTGTTTGGCAGAGAGTGCAGAAGATAGTCCTGCTCCTCCTGTTCCTATTATTAAAATATCTATCATTTAAACTCCCAAGAGATTTTATTTTATAAAAATATCCTCTTCTTACTTAGGCTATTATTAATCTCACATATTTTCAAAATGAAAACACTACTAATAAGCTAATGGTAAAGTTTTAAAATCTATGGCATACTAAATATCAAAAATTCATAATAGGTGGCAAAATCCTAAATCCTAAGATTCAATAAAATATTCTCACACTCTTTTAAGTCTAAAATAGTATTATTTTTACCTCTTGAAATTGCTACAAGATTTCCTGTATTATTATTTTTTAGAATTATCCTTACCTCACTTTCAAACTTTTCAATCTTACGAACGGTCAATTTTGTATTATTTAAATAAATATCTAGGTCAATATAACGCCTGTTTATCTCTTCTAATGTTAACTCTTTGCTATAGTCAATAATCTCTCCTATTCTATGCCTGTTTTTATCGAGATATTTCCAAAAATTACTAATATCAAGTGGGTCTTTAAGCTGAATAGAATCACCTAATGGGGTTAAGACAGATACTTTATTGTAACTATTTATATAAAATTTGGTCTCTCTTTGCCACCCTTTTACACCATTACAAATCGGCTCTGATGTCTCTCCAAACTCCTTCGTTACGGTTTTTACTAACTCTGTAAACTCTAAATCATCATATTTTGTACTTTTTTTCTTTTTTGTCTCTTCCAATATCTTTTTCTCTCTCTTATCTTCTGTTTCTTTTGATATTTTATTCTCGGTCTCGTTTGTCTTTTCTAATATTATATTCTCTATTTCGCTTGGTATTTCAGTCTCTATCTCTTCAGTTTTGATATTTTTTAACTGATTTTGGAGTATGGTAACTTGTTTTCTTAAATCATCAATAATCTTTTTTTCATCGGCTTTATAGTAGCTTGAATTATACT